>Ga0209517_10007572_pt1 | contig 12953 bp, 7 predicted proteins | sample PeaSoiMetSII2010_FD_187695 | JGI IMG/M metagenome (GOLD analysis project Ga0209517, IMG submission 187695) | Peat soil microbial communities from Weissenstadt, Germany - SII-2010 (SPAdes) (version 2) | ecosystem: Environmental > Terrestrial > Soil > Wetlands > Peat | place: Germany: Weissenstadt...
GCACCAGGGGATACTGTTTGCGTCTCTTGAGTTTCTGAGTCAGGACGTAACTTGCCACCGTCCATGCTTGGGATATAGGTACAGGCATTCGCTCCCCAGTTTTCTTTCCCCACGAGATGAGTCGTGCCGCATGTTCCGCTGATTGATAGGGCTTGAGCCTCTAAGGCGGAATTCGCCAGGCTTGAGTGCATCCCCCGGCCCCGAACGTCCTATTTTACCCGAGAAGACCCCTTCCCGGACACCTCTAGATTCTACGGACCTTCTCCCGAATCCTCTATTTCGATGCAGCGAAAGGTGCTTAGGTGGCACCCGGCGTGCTCCCCTTCCCCTGAATGGCACAGACTCTGTAGGCTGCGGGGATGTCTTTTGCTACAGGAGGCCGGGGCTTGAGCCCCCGAAGAGCCTTTTTACGGTGTTTTCCCGCGGCCCGTTTGAGCTTCTCAACCGGCGTATGATGAACTCACACTCCATGGAGTGCGCCTGAACTATGTCTCGCGCCAACCTTCTTTCCCTTGTCGATGAATTCGCGCGCTTTTCAAGTGGTGTCGCGATTGTCCAGCAGCACGGTTATCGCCGCGAAGCCTGGACCTACCAGAAGCTTGCCGGAGTTGCCGTACTCCGCGCCCTCCAGTTGAAAGAACATGGCGTGCGAACCGGCGACCGCATCCTCCTTTGGGGCGCCAATTCCGCGGAATGGGTGGCCGCTTTCTGGGGTTGCCTGCTGCGCGGCGCGGTCGTTGTTCCCCTAGATGATTCCTCGACACTCGATTTTGCCTCCCGCGTGGCCGCGGATGCCGACATCAAATTCGCTTTCGTTTCCCGCTTCAAACTTTCTCTTACTCCCGCCGTCACAACCCTCTTCCTGGAGGATTTTCCCGGCAGCCCCGAAGAAACATATGAGTCGGCCAGTCGCGGAAATGCAGTAGCCGGCCTGGGCACCACCGTTTCCGATCTCTCTGACCAACCCATCACGCGCAGCCATGTCGCGCAAATCCTCTTCACCTCCGGCACAACCAGCGAGCCCCGGGGCGTTGTGCTGACCCACGGCAATTTCCTTGCGAATCTTGAACCGCTGGAAAAGGGCATCGCCGAGTATCAAAGATACGAGCGCTGGTTTCATCCGCTGCGCTTCGTCTCCGTCGTCCCGTTGAGCCATGTCTTCGGCCAGTTCATGACGCTCTGTGTGCCCCCGCTCATTGGCGCCACCGTCGTGTTCGAGAATTCCCCGCAGCCCTCGGAGATTCTACGCACCATCAAACGCGAGCACGCTACCGCTGTTATTGCTGTCCCGCGCATGCTTGACTCTCTGCGCACGGCGCTTGACCGCGAGATCGAAGCGCATGGCTGGCGCGACTGGTTTGCCTCTGCTTACGCCGCTGCTTCTCAGCAGCCTTTTCTGCGGCGCGTCTGGCGCTTCCGCCGCCTTCATCGGCGCCTCGGCTGGAAGTTCTGGGCTTTCATCTCCGGCGGCGCGGCCCTTTCTTCTGAAACCGAGGAATTTTTCAAGCGCATCGGTTATGCCGTGGTGCAGGGTTACGGCATGACCGAGACCGCCTCCCTGATCAGCCTCAATCATCCCTTCCGCGCTGCGGAGGGCTCCGTCGGCAAAATCCTGCCTGGCCGGGAATTCCGTCTCGCCGAAGATGGGGAGATACTCGTCCGCGGGGAGAATGTCTCCTCGGGCTATTGGGAGAAGGGCGCGCTGCGGGACGGCACCCGGGAAAATGGCGGCTGGCTGCGCACCGGCGATCTGGGCGAACTCGACGCCCAAGGCAATCTCCGCTTCCGTGGCCGCAAGAAAAACGTCATCGTTACCCCCGCTGGATTGAATATTTATCCCGAGGATCTCGAGGCTGCTCTCCGCCGCCAGCCTGGTATTCGTGACGCCGTCGTCATCCCCCTGCAAATCGGCGCCAACGCCGAGCCCTGCGCCATCCTGCTCTGTGGCAGGGTCACTCCTGACGGTGCATCTGGCGAAACCGAGGTGCGCGCCGCCATTGATGCCTCCAACTCCATGCTCGCCGATTACCAGCGCGTCCGGCGCTGGCTCGTCTGGCCCGAGCCAGACTTTCCCCGCACGCCCACCGGCAAGCCTCGGCTCGCGGTAATCTCTTCCCGCGCCGCCGAACTCCTTGGCAGCACCACCAAAAATGTCATCCCGAGCGAAGCGAGGGATCTGCTTTCCTCCTCCTCGTCCGCCGCCTCCTCCGAATCCTTCACGTCCTTTACTTCCTCTACTTCCTTTACCTCTTTACCCAACTCGCTCAAAGACTTGTCCTCTCTTGACCGCGTCGAACTCCTCTCCTCCCTCGAACATCGCTACAACATCGAACTCAACGAAACGCAATTCGCCAACGCTACATCCTTCGCCGATATTGAGAAGCTTATCGCGCAACCCTCCGCCCGCCGCTCGGACTATGTCTATCCGCGCTGGACGCAGCGCGCCCCTGTGCGCCTTCTTCGGCTTTTCAGCTATTACGCGCTTACCTGGCCCGCCACGCTTTTGCTCGCCCACCCGCGTATTCGCGGCCGCGAACATCTCGCCAATCTCAAGGGCCCGGTCCTCTTCGTCGCCAATCACACGACGCGCCGCGCCGATATTGGCCTCATTCTCTTTTCACTTCCCGCCCATTTCCGCCATCGCCTCGCCACCGCCATGGGCGGCGAAATGCTGCTCGAATTTCGCCATCCGCCGCGCGAATGGTTCTTTGCCAAGCGCTGGCTCTGGCAGCTTAACTACTTCCTGGTCGTCTCACTTTTCAACGTTTTCCCGCTTCCGCAGCTTTCCGGCTTCCGCGAAAGCTTCCGCTTTGCCGGCGAATCGGTAGACCGCGGTTACAGCCTGCTCGTCTTCCCCGAAGGCATCGTCAACGATCGCGACACCCCGGAGATGGTTCCCTTCCAGCCCGGCATCGGCCTCCTCGCCCAGAATCTCCGCATCCCTATCATCCCCATGCGCCTCGATGGCGTTTGGCAAATGAAGCAGCAGCACCGCCGCCTCGCCCACTTCGGTGAACTCACCATCCACATCGGCGCCCCCGTCACCTTCCCGCCCGACACCCCTCCCGCCGAAATCGCCTGCTATCTCCAATCCCGAGTCCGTTCTTTGTAGGGGTCCAGCACACTTGAACCCACCAAGGCAAAATCCAAACCTCTGGGCTCGGACTTTCCCCTGTAGCCCTCAATACCCCACACCGCTCTTACTGTTTCGCACTTTCTCCCTCCGGTACCGCCTTCTGATCCCAAGTCGCCTCTTATGGCAGAATAGAAGCTCTAAATAGCTAATCATGGCGGACCACGTGACTCTCGCTCCCACAAAACCCGCGAAATCTGCGAAGCAATCCCCTGCGCCCAATGGCATTGGGCACTCCGAGCGCGAACGCATCTTCTATCTTTTTCGGCGTTGGGGCTTCTATGAAGCCACTTTGGATCCGCTCGGTTTCTTTACCCCGCTGAAGTGCCCCGACCTCGACGGTCTCTCCGGCGAATTCGCCGAAGAAGCGCGCCGCCACTACTGTGGCAATATCGGCGTGGAATTCCTGCACATCCCGGAACCCGAGCGACGCCGCTGGATCGCCGAGCGCATGGAAGGTCCCGAGTTCGAGGTCAACCAGGCCGCCATCCTGGACCGCCTGGTTCGCGCCGACCTCTTTGAACAAATGCTGCAGAGCCGCTATCTCGGCAGCAAGCGCTTTTCTCTGGAAGGCAACACTTCGCTCATTCCGCTGCTCGATTCCATCCTCAACGCTGCCGGCGATTTCGGCGGCGTGGATTCCATCATGGCCATGAGCCACCGCGGCCGGCTCAACGTGATGACCCACATCGCGTGCAAGCCCATGCATCAGGTTGTCGCGGGCTTTGAGGACGTCGATCCACGCAGTGTGCTCGGAGCAGGCGACGTCAAATACCACGTTGGCGCTACCGGCGCTTACATCACTTCCTCCGGAAAAACGCTCAACATCCACTTGGTCTCGAATCCCAGCCACCTGGAAGCGGTCGATCCTGTCGCCATGGGCCGCGCCCGCGCAAAATTGACGCGCCATGGCGTGAACGGCGCGCAAATCGATCATTCCCGGGATACTCTGAATAAAGTGTGGGCTATCGTGATGCACGGCGACGCCGCCTTCGCGGGCCAGGGCATTTGGGCGGAAACGCTGAATCTCGCCGACCTCGCGGCTTATTCCGTCGGCGGCACACTGCATATCATCGTCAACAACTTGATTGGGTTCACCACGCGCCCCGCGCAGGAGCACTCTTCGCGCTACGCTTCCAGCATCGCCCGCCGCCAGAGCGTGCCCATCTTCCACGTCAACGCCGAAGATCCTGATGCCGTCGTGCGCATCGGCCGCCTCGCCGCCGAATATCGCGCCGAATTCAGCTCCGACGTGGTCATTGATCTCATTGGCTATCGCCGCCACGGCCACAGCGAAGTGGACGATCCCACCATCACGCAGCCGCTCCTCTATGCGCGCATCAAAGACCATCCTCCGCTCTGGAAGATCTACGCGGAACGCATTGGCATCAACGCCGAGCCCATGGCCGAGGCCGTCAAGAAGGAATTCGCAGAAGAGCAGCGCAAAGCCGGCAAGCTCACCAAAATTCCCCAGCTTCGCAAGCTGCCCGATTACTGGTCGCCCTACAACTACGGGAAGTACAATCCCGCCTTTGAGGTCGATACCGGCCTGTCCGCCGGGCGCCTTGCGGAAATCACCGATGGACTTGTGCGCGTGCCCCCAGGTTTTCACGTCCATCCCAAAATCGTGAAGCTTTTGGAGCAGCGCGCGGAAATGGGCCACGGCAAACGCCCCATCGACTTTGGCTTTGCCGAGTTGCTGGCCTATGGCTCTCTAGTGCTCGAAGGCAATCCCGTCCGCCTCACCGGCCAGGATTCGCAGCGCGGCACGTTCAGCCAGCGCCACGCCGTGTTGATTGACACGCAAACCGAGCAGGAATATCTTCCCCTCGCGCATCTTTCACCCACGCAAGCCTTCTGCGAAATTCACAATTCTTCGCTCTCCGAAGCGGCCTGCCTCGGTTTTGAATACGGCTTCTCGCGCGACTACCCCGAGGGCCTCGTTCTTTGGGAAGCGCAATTCGGCGATTTTGTGAACGGCGCGCAGGTCATCATCGACCAGTTCATCAGCGCCAGCGAGGACAAATGGGGCTTGCCCACCGGTCTTGTGCTTCTCCTTCCTCACGGTTACGAAGGCCAGGGACCCGAACATTCCAGCGCGCGCATCGAGCGTTTCATGCAATTGGCTGCCGAAGGAAACATGAACATCTGCCAGCCTTCCACCGCCGCGCAGTATTTTCATCTGCTGCGCCGCCAGGCGCGCCGCCTGTGGCGCAAGCCGCTCGTCGTCTTCACGCCCAAGAGCATGCTCCGTCATCCCGATGCGTCTTCCACCCTCGAAGATTTTTCCCGCCCGCGATTCCTGACACTAGTTCCGGATCGCGAGGTCAGCGACGCGCAGAGTATCCTCATCGCCAGCGGTAAGGTGGGCCACGAACTCCGCGCCGAGCGCCGCCGCCGCAAGGACACCGCCACCGCCGTGTTTTTCCTGGACCAGCTCTATCCTCTGCCCAAAGCAGAAATTGCCGCCGCCATTGACGCACATCCCAATGCCCGCGAAATCGTCTGGGTCCAGGAAGAGCCCGCCAATATGGGCGCATTGTTTTACGTTCTTCCACGTCTGGAACGAATTGCGCAGGCCAAGAATCTCCGCGTTCGCTCCGTAAAGCGCTCCGCCAGCGCCAGCCCCGCCACCGGCTCCGCCAAGGCCCACGACCTCGAGCAAAAAACGCTGATTACCCTGGCCTTCGCCACCACACCCAATCCCTGAATTTCCGAGCATCTCCGCGGGGTCAGCGCTCCAGGGAACAGCTCATTGAGTTCAGGACTTCAGCCCACCTTTTGACATTGCCTCAAAGAGGAACCTCCCCGCTTCTTCCGCTGCTGGCAGTTTCTTAACCGTGCGGACTTCAAACCCTAGTGCACTTCCGAGCCCGGCCAGGCCAATCCCCAACGCCGTTTCCATTACCCGTACTTCTGCGGGAACGAAATTAGCTTTCTCCATGGCTGCCAGCAGCGCACGGCTCACGATTGCCGCACGGGATTCTCCCGGCATTCCGAATTCGCTGTGATAGAGAAATCCACTGTTGGCATCCGCAATGATCGACCCATGCATGCACATTTTCCGCTCGTTCTTCTGGCCGATGATTCCTGGTGCGAAGAAACGCTGCGCTTCCAGGATGGTTTCCGATTTCTGGCACTCTGCCGCGATTCGCCGAATTCTTTCTTCGTCCAGATCGGCCACTTCGATGGGGGCGGGCCCAAGAGAAGGTGCGGTCACCAGGCACACTTTGTATTCCTGCTTCTTGTTCTCCGGCACAACGACCAGCGGAAAGGCATCTTTCTTGCGCCAAGACTCTTCGAGCACTTTATCCGTCGCCGAGGCGCAAAAGAGGTCCACCGCGCGCAAGCATTGCAGCAGCAACCAGCCCTCTGGCTCGGTCACATGCCACGGCAGATACCCGGGTCTCACAGCTCGGAATTGCGGCGCCAACATCCCTCTCCTGAGCGGATGCTCGAATGCCTTCAACAAGACCCGGTCGGCGGCCTCCAATTCCTGCGCCTTCACGATTTCCAGGCTCACCCCTTTTTGTTTCTCGTAGTAGCCGTAAGGATCCGGCTTATGTCCCTCGGCCAGCTTTCGGTACATCCGGTAGCTTTCCTCCCCCTGATACGCATACATTCCGATCCACTCGCCTGCGGCCCCCATCACGCAGCAGTAGCATCGCTCTCCGCTCTCCGGGTCATCCACCAGGATCAGTTCCTCATCCGTCAAGAACTCCCAGGGCCTTTCCAGCATGAATATTGTTGCCTCGTCGTACAGTTGCTCCGCCGTCGTCCAGGAGAGCGCCTCCTCTCCTTTCAGTTGTTCCTGAAAAAAGTTTCCGTGTGTCTTCTTTGCGCCCATGACGCGTCTTTCTCGTCGTGCCCCCATCAACTGTTCACCTCATTTCGTGCCGTGACCACCGGCAATAATACTCGATACCTGAGTTCCGGCTTGCTCTGAAATCTAGCATCCGGCCCTTTGCGTTTGCTTATTGGATTCCTGCTCTCTCGAAGCTTCAATCCGCCGGGAACAACCCTCTCTCGTGAATCTCGTTGCCTCTCCCGCCATGCTGACGCCGCCTCGACCGGTATCAGGAACTTCAAGTTGGACCTGGATGGGCATTCGCCGGCTGGCCCAATCTCCGAAATTTCATTGCATGCAGCCAGCCGCTTTGTTACGCTCCATCCCAAATTGGTCTCTGGAGGGACCCTGTCATGGCCTTTTGTAAAGCGTGTGGTCAGGAAATCGGAACTGCTACTTTTTGCCCCAAATGTGGTGCCAATCAATCTGCTACAACTGCCCCAGCCGCTGCTCCCGCTGCATCTCCCACGGAAGGTCTTCAGGAAAACGTGGCCGGACTTCTCTGCTACGTGCTGGGCTGGCTCACCGGCATTATCTTTTTGTTGATCGACAAGCGGCCGTTCGTGAAGTTTCACGCCGCGCAATCTATCGTCGTCTTTGGTGGCCTGACGGTAATTCGCATCGCCTTGCTCTTCATACACGGCTTCATTGGCGGCGGCGTTATCGGCTGGGGTTTTCTTGGCCTGATTGGTCTGCTGGTTGGACTGGTAATGCTCGTTCTCTGGATTCTCCTGATGGTCAAGGCCTACCAGCACGAACTGTTCCGCGTGCCCATCGCCGCGGATATCGCCGACGGATTCGTGAAGTAGCGGATCACGCGCCTTCACGCATGCACGTGGAAGTGACCGTCTTCGCGGAACACCCGTACCGGTGCTCCGAAGAGCGCCGATAGCTGCTCGCTCGTCAGCACTGTTTCTTTTGCTCCATCGGCCACCGCGCGCCCTTTTTGCAATAGCACCACGCGCTCGATTTCCGGAATAATCTCCGGCACGTGGTGCGTCACGAGGACGATGCTCAATCCAGCATTCGCCAATTCGCTCAACGTTGCCCGTAATTCCAGTTGCCCGCCGATGTCCAGCGCGTTTCCCGGTTCATCCAACAATAGCGCCCCAGGTTCATGCACCAGAGCCCGCGCGATCAGCGTGCGTTTGGCTTCGCCCGAAGACATTTCCACTACCGGCCGCCCCGCCAGATGGGCAACGCGCAACCGCGCCAGCGCGGCTACCGCCCGCTCGCGGTGCTCCGCCGCCGGGTGGTGATTCGGAAAAATTCGCGTGCTGCTGAAAAATCCGGAGAGAACCACATCCAGGCCGGTCGCGTCTGTGGTGCAAGCCGCCAACTGGTCCGGCGAAACGATCCCCAGTTGGGGCCGCAATTCAAAAACGTTCCAAACGCCGCGCCCCAGAATGGACATTGCGCTGTCTTCCCTTTGCAGGGGATAGCATTCCCGTGTGATGGTCTTGATCAGCGTGGACTTGCCGCATCCATTGGGGCCGAGGATACAGACGTGCTCACCGGCCGCAATCTGAAGGGTCAGCCGGTCCAGCGCCACATTGTTTCCGCGCATGACGGTGACGTTTCGCAGGTCCAGCAGGGGGGTCGTTTCGATGCTCATAAATTGATGATTTTCTCGCGGCAGAGGGGAAATAGGCAAAAAAAAGGAGGCGAAAACACGTAGCTTTCGCCTCCCGGGGTGGGGTGGGTGTTACAATCAAGCCCTTTTGTGGCGCAGCAGCCTCTGCCCTGCCAGGCAGGATTGCGGCCTCGCTCGCGGATCGTAGTCTGTTAAACCGAAAGGAGACTCACCACCCGAGGGCTTGCCTTTGATGTTTTCTAACACCCGGTAGAACGCATGTCAATCGAAAAAAGTTGATACTTGAGGCCAGATAAACCGATTAATCACCGGGGATTTTCGCGATTTCGCTCCATCATTCTAAACCTGCAAAAGACGCGGCTAACCGACTGCGAATGTTCCACAGGCGGGCTTCAGCAGGCTATGAACCGCTCGCGGGGCCCCAAAACGTCCCCGCTAGCCCTTAGAGTAATAGTACTAAGCCAGCGCGTCACTTACCCCGCGCAGAAGAACACCGTCCTAGTCTGCCCCACCTGGGAGGTTTCAAAATGGCGCGGTGCTGCGCAGGCTCTATCCGCCAACCCGTCAAGTTACTTGGGATGGCGGACCGCCCAGGATCTCGCGAATCGTCCTCCCCAATGAGGTCGGGCTGTATGGCTTCTGGAGATAGCGCGATGTTGGCAGCAACGAGACGTCCACGCGTGGGTGTTCCGAATAGCCGCTGGTGAAGAGGATCGGCAAGCCGGGGAATCGCAAGAGCAGTTGGGCAGCCGTTGCGGGTCCGCCCAGATGCGGCATGACCACATCCAGAACGGCTAGCGAAGGTGTCTCCTCCTCACACAGCCGCACGGCCTGTTCGCCATCGTTTGCGGCCAGCACGCGGTAACCAAGGTTCATCAGCGACTGCCTGGCCATTTCGCGGATTGAATCGTGGTCCTCCGCCAGCAAAATCGTCTCCGTGCCCCGCAGATTCATAGCCTTGGAGGAGTCCGCCGCCAGCAATGTGCCTTCCGTCACCGCGCCTTCCATGGCGGGGAGATAGACGCGGAAGAGGCTACCTTGACCTGGCTCGCTGTAAACGTGGATGAATCCCCCATGTTGCTTTACGATTCCATAAACTGTCGCCAGGCCGATCCCCGTGCCTTTGCCGCGCTCCTTCGTTGTAAAGAAGGGTTCAAAGATGCGTTCCCGCGTCTCCTCGTCCATACCCAGACCCGTATCGGAAACGGAAAGTACTGCATAGCAGCCTGGCATGACATAGGGATAGTGCCGGCAATAGGACTCATCGAGTTGCACCAACTCCGTTTCAATTACCAACTGGCCTCCCTGAGGCATGGCGTCCCGCGCGTTCAAACAAAGATTCATCGCCACCTGCTCAATCTGCGTCGGATCCGCTTTCACCGGTGGAAGGGAGCCTGGCACCACTTTGATCTCGATGCTTTTGTCGATGACCTTGTCGAGGAGGCTCACCAGACCTTGCATCACCCTGTTCAAATCCACGGGGCGTGGCTGCAGCGCCTGGCGTCGCGCGAAGGCCAGGAGTTCCCGGGTCAACTCCGCGGCGCGATCCGCTTGTTCACGAATGCGCGCAAAACGCTCAGCAATGGCCGGATAGGCGCGGCTCTGCTCATAACCCAGTTCCGCCCAGCCGAGGATCGCCCCGATGACATTATTGAAATCGTGGGCGATGCCACCGGCAAGCTGCCCGATGGTTTCAAACTTCTGGGCCTGCTGCAATTGGCGCTCGAGCGCGCGAAGTTCGGTCACGTCTTCCACGATGCCTTCCAAAGCATCCGCGGGGCCAGGCAGCGATAGATAGCGCAGGTGCAGACGCACCACGGTCAAGCCGCCGTCTTTTCGCCGCAACTCCGTCTCCGCGCTGTGCACAAATCCAATTTGCCGGCAGGTGACCATGAGTTGCCCGAACTCCTCCGGATAACGGAATACGTCCGTCGAAAGATTCAGCAGCTGCAAATCTTCGAGGTTTTTGCACGCCAGCAACTGCAGCAGGCTCGCGTTCGCGTAAAGAAACGCTCCTGCGAGGGATACCCGGAAGATTCCGTAACTCGAGTTTTCCACCAGTTCGCGGTTCCTGGCTTCGCTTTCAGCCAATGCGTCTTGGGCGCGAGCGTTGGCCTCGCGCAACCGTTTTTCCTCCAGCGCCCGCTTCAGCGCCACAGGCAATTGCGTTAGCCGGTCCTTCCACACGTAATCGTTGAACCCCTGCCGGATGAACTCCGCAGCGGCTTCTTCTCCCAATGAGCCTGTCAAGAGAAGAAAGGGCGTGTCCTTCCCAGAGTCGCGCAGGAAATGCAACGCCTCGATACCATTCCAGCCTGGCAATGAATCCGCCGCGAGCACTGCGGCAAATTCGATGGAACCCAGCGCCTCTTCAAACTCGCCACGGTCCGTTACCACCGTGCATTCGATCGCCAGGTCCGCATTGCGCAGCTCTTTAAGAATGGCCTCAGCGTCTTGTGGGGATTTTTCGAGCAGGAGAATACGCAAGGATTCCGCGGTCGTGCCGGGCGCCGATTTCTTGAGGCCTATTGCCTTCATCACTTTCCCTCAGAGCTTCGCAAATGTGGGAGGCGCGGCATGTTCAGATGATGCCGCCGCTTCTCGAAACTCGCGGTGGGGTGCAGGCACACTGCCTGAGCGGACTTCCTCGTCAATGGAAAAAACCAATGCCGCGCACAGCCCGCTGGACTCCCGAAAGGGTAGAAGCCGCGCAGCGATTCGCCGCTGCACAGCGGGAAGGGAAGACGTCCTGGCATCCTGCAACGCGACAACAAACTGGCCTGCGCGATTCGACGCCACCGAATCCGAGGCGCGCACGTTTTTCCTCAACGCCTGCGCAATCCTCTGCAGGAGTTCTTCTGCCGCAATTCTTCCATTCAGCTCACGAAAGCTTCCGAAGTTCTGCACTTCGATGCACATTCTCACCGCGCTGCCGGCCAATCCCGGTCGCTCCACTGGACCACCCTTGCGAGCATGAACAGATCGGTTCGCAGCATTCCCGCTGGATTCTTGCGCATCTTCAGGGGTGCGAATCACTGCCTTCGCCGCGATCGCCGTTCGCAGGATTCGATCCAGAATCCGCGCGTCTACAAATCCTTCCAGGATGTAGTCCTTTGCCCCAGCCTGAATGCACTTCGCGGCAATTTGCATATCGGCAGGCTCCGCCCAAATGATGAGCGGGACCTCAGGAGCACACCCGTGCAGGTGACTCACTGTGGCGGCCGGGTCAGGCTGGAGCACCGAGATCTGGAGCAGTGCTACATCGGGGCGGTGTTTCTGAAGCGCTTCCAATAAACTCGTCGACCTCGACACCAAATACACTTGGTCGCACCGGCCTGTGGTTGCTGAAAATGTTCGCAGACTGACGCCGGCTTCACTCGTCCCGCCTTCTGCCAGGAGAACCTTCAAGGGGGAATCATTCATGGCCAAAAACCTTTCATCAGCGGGGAAAGCAACATGAATCCGGCGGCAGTGGCCAAGTTAACAACCGCGTCAACATACAAGAAGGGGATACTAAAGGGAGGGGCTGTTATTGTGGGAGTCTGTTACAGGAGTGTCAAGAACTTTTCGCGAATCTTAGAAGAATCAGAGCGTTTGCGGCGTAGCTTCCCTCCGGCCGAGAAGAAAGGCTGTAAGGCCCGCCACAACGCCGCCCAGAATGACCACTGCTTCCCAGACGAGGCCCGCGGCAAGCACGAGATGGGGAGCTGCACCAAAGGGGGACAGCAGTCCCACCAGCGCCGCTTCTCTCACTCCAATCCCACCTTGGGTCAGCGGCAGAAGCGCCGCCAGTTTGGCCAGCGGCCATGCAAAAAACCAGTCCCGCAGAGGAAGGAACAGCCCGCAGGAGATGGCCAGCAGCGCAGTCAGTGTGAGAAATGTGGTTTGTATCGCGGTCCCCAGAAGCCATCCGAAAAACAGAACATGTGGTCGCCGCGAGACGCTTCGCAGCGCAAAACGCAATCGCCCTAAGTGTCGTCTAAACCTTACGGAACGTCCCCGCAACAATGGCCGGTACGATAGGGCCAGCAGCACAAGCACGATTGCGGCGACTCCCGCAAAGATATACACCGCGTGCCGCGCCTGATTCCGCAAAGCTATCGGAACGCTACCCGGCAGCAGCAGAATCCCCAGCAGCACCAGGCTCGCTTGCGCGCTCATGTCCAGGAAGCGGTCGGCCACATTTCCGGCAAGCACCGCCGCGGGATTCGGACTGCGGCGCAGGCCGACGGCCAAACGCACCACGTCCCCGCCAATGATCGAGGGCAGAAACAACGTAGCGAACAGGCCACCGGCATAGCACTGAGCGCTGGTTCGGAAATCGAGCTGGGCGCCGGCCGAGTTGACCACCATGCGCCATTTCGCAGCTCCAACGACGT
>Ga0209517_10007573_pt1 | contig 12952 bp, 11 predicted proteins | sample PeaSoiMetSII2010_FD_187695 | JGI IMG/M metagenome (GOLD analysis project Ga0209517, IMG submission 187695) | Peat soil microbial communities from Weissenstadt, Germany - SII-2010 (SPAdes) (version 2) | ecosystem: Environmental > Terrestrial > Soil > Wetlands > Peat | place: Germany...
GAAAGTGCAGGGCGATCGGAACGTGGTTGCCGCCGGCGACTATCTGGACTGGAAGAGCGAGAGCACCGCGTTTCAGAGCTTGGGGGCCTGGAACAGCACCAGCTTGAACCTGGGGACTGGGAGCCGGCCGGAACAATTGCAGGCGACCGAGATCACGCCCGGCTTTACCACGATGTTTAGAGGATCGCTCTTCTTGGGACGGGATTTCCTGCCTGAGGAGGGCGAGGTTGGCAAGAACCACGTCGCCATTCTCACCTACAGTTTGTGGATGCAGCGTTTCAGCGGGGACCGCGCGATCATCGGCAAGACAGTTCCAATTAACGGCGAGCCCTACACGATCGTCGGCATCTTCCCCCCCGGCGTCGCCGACCGCGGACGGGAGAAGCTGTCCGTGCCGCTGGCGTTCAAGCCTGAGCAAATCAATCACGATTTTCACTGGCTATATGTCATGGGACGCTTGAAGCCGGGAGTGACCATTGCGCAAGCGAACGCCGATATGGATGCGGTGACACGCCACATCGCGGAGATTTACCCGAAATCGGACCAGGGCTGGGGTGCCACCGTCGAGCCGCTCAAGAACGATTTCTTGGACCGCAACCTGATTCTGGCTCTCTGGCTGCTTATGGGCGCGGTGGGATTCGTCCTGCTCATCGCCTGCGTAAACGTGGCGAATTTGATGCTCGCCCGAGCCACCACACGCCGGAAGGAAATAGCGGTGCGAGCGTCCGTTGGCGCAACGCGCCGGCAGATCTTCCGCCAGTTTCTGGCTGAAAGCCTTGTCTTGGCCTCCATCGGGGGAATTCTAGGCGTCGGGCTAGCCTGGGCGCTCTTGAAAATAATTATGGCGCTGATGCCGCCCTTCGCTCTCCCCTACGAAGCGGATGTCCGTTTGAACGCGCCCGTGCTGCTGTTCACCTGTGGGGCGACAGTTCTGGCGGGTGTGCTGTTTGGTTGCGCTCCGGCGTGGCAGGCGTCGCGGCTGAATTTGAGCGAAGTGCTAAAGGAAGGCGGCGGCCGATCTTCGGTAAGTGGCGGCCGGCACGGGTTGCGCCGCGGCCTCGTTGTCGCTGAGTTCGCGCTGGCGCTCACCTTGCTGGCGGGCGGCGGAATCGCGCTGCACAGTTTGTGGAACGTCGAACACGTGGACCTCGGCTTTCGCACCGACCATCTGCTCACTTTCGAGCTTCCGGTCCCGGAGGGCCAGCTTACCGGCTCCGAGCAGACTAATGCCTTCTATCGCCAGCTTCTGGACGGAATCAGCGCTCTGCCCGGGGTCTCGGCGGCCTCCGCATCCACAGGCATGCCGCTCATGGGCACAGGGTTCGGCATGCCCTTTCAAATTGTCGGAAAGACGGTTGACGATCCCTCGAAGCGCCCGGGCGCCGGTTTCAATATGGTGACTCCAGGATACTTTCAGGCATTTGGCATCCGCATGGAACAGGGACGCTCATTCACGGATCAGGATTTGGGCAATGGCGTTCCCGTGGCCGTAGTGAATGAGACCTTCGCGAAGCGTTATTTTCCCGGCAGCGACCCGTTAACGCAGCGCATACTTGTCGAGCAGTTGATTCCGGGCGTCACCAAGCTGGGTCCTCCGATCGAGTGGCAAATCGTCGGCGTCTACCACAACGTCCACAGCGGGGGTCCGAGGGGAGAGGGCTTTCCCGAGATTGACGTGCCCTTCTGGCAGAGCCCCTGGCCGCAGGCCGCCATTGCCGTGCGTGCCTCCGTCGAGCCAGGGACGTTGACCAAGAGCATTTCGGATATCGTCCTATCCATGAATCCGAATCTGCCCCTCGCACAGGTCAAGACGATGGATCAAGTGTTGGACGAATCTATGGCCGGGGACCGTTTGGGGGCGTTGTTGTTTGGAGGCTTTGCCGGCATGGCGCTGCTGCTTGCGGCGCTGGGGATTTTTGGCGTGATGTCGTTTGCCGTGGCGCAGAGAACGCATGAAATCGGATTGCGCATGGCCCTCGGCGCCGGTCAAAGCCGCGTGGTGGCGTTGATCCTCCGCGAGGGAATGACGCTTGCCGCTATAGGTTTAGTCCTCGGGTTCGGGGGTGCGTATTTTGTAGGCCGTGTGATGCACAGCATTTTCTTCGATGTGGGTGTAATCGACCTCGAGGCACTTGGCGCGGTTGCGGCCGTGCTGATGGGGTCGGCTTTGCTGGCTTGCTACGTGCCCGCGATGCGAGCGTCCAAGGTTGACCCGATGCAAGCCCTGCGCGAGGAGTAGCATCGGCGTGTTTCCTTGACCGTTCAGCGAGAGCGGCGGGCAAGCTACACGCTGCGCGGCCTCGGAACGACTTCTGCTGAAATTAGAAGCGCGAAATAAGGCGAGATCACTCGCTCAACAGGGGAGCGGCTCGGTCTCAACGGGGCGCGAATCTGAAGATGTGCTGCGGCGCGCGCGCGCGGCGAACGCGAGATTCTGTTCGCGCGGCCAAGTGGCCAGCAAGACCACGTTGCGGCTGCCGGGCAAAATGTAGATGAAATAGACGAGGGACTTGCCCTCGACTTCAAAGAAGTCGGCGCGCTGCGGATCAGGATGAGCTGGGGCGTCAGACGCCAGCAATTGGCGCAGCTCCTCGATGGCCTCCGCGGGATGATCGCGCAGGTCTTGCACTTGCGGCTGCTTTAGATTGCGGGACACTTTAGTTCTTCCTCACTTTCCCCACTCGCTTGCTCCTACACTCTAATACGCGCGAAGCGACAAAAAGTTCGCGATTTGACGAGTGTTTCTATGCTCCAACGGGGGAGCGAATTGAACCGATGTAGGGCGAACCCTGCGGCCCAAACTGGCGGCTGTTTAAAGAATTCCTTACAGTTTGATTAGATGATTTCCGGGGGCGAAGGATGCCTGACAAGGCCCGATTTCACGAGGAATGGAATGTAACGCCATAAGAATCAATGGGTTATGGAGTTGCGTGCCGGAGCGCCCTGAAGGGAAGCCTCACATGAATGAGCCGCGGCGGGGCGGCCACTGTACGCTAGCTGTCCTTCCGGTCAATAGCGCCTACTGTGCCGCGAGCGTAGATTCAACCTCATGAGCGCGGCCGGCGTAAACTCGCGAACCACCTGGACACCGACGAGGCTGGCGATGGCCCTCGCAGCTTCGCTTGCCATCGTCGGGCCTGCGGCCGCGCAAACACATTCTATGCCCGGGCAGCCGATGCTAGTCACCGAGCTTCAACTCAACGCCCCACCTGCGACCCCGGATTGGAATGCGGCGGGCGGGCAGTTCTCAGGGCCAGATCCGATTGCGCTCCAGGCGCCAACGTCCCCGGACTGGATGACAACGCCGGAATCACTCCAGGGCAGCATAATTCAGTGCAACACACCCTTTCTGCAGGAATTCCGTTTGCCAATCGGCTCGCTCTGGGGCGGGCGCGTACACATTTCCGGATTCGGTGATATGCTCCTCATGGCCAATTTCAAGTGGGGGATTTACGGTGCGGGCAGCATCAGTGGCCTCAACCTGAACCGGGCCATGGTTCCTGCACTGGTCGAACCGGCGAATGAATCCTCCTACGGACTATCCATCACGCTCAGCCGCAAAGGCCTGAGCGATTCGGGAATGGCGTCCAGGTTCCTGCACCGCGCGGGCCGTCTGGCAGAGCGCCCAGGGCGTTAGTTCTTTTTCCTCCGCTTACTATCTAATACAATATTGGCGATAGCCTTATTGGAACATGGAATACTTGCGCCTCGGGGCCTCAAGCTGAGATAGTCTCTTTCGTTCAGCCGGAGAATCCCTTGAAGCCCAGAAAACGGACTACTAAGCCGAAATTCGGACGCGACAAGCGCCGAAAACATCTTCATTGGCAAGCGACGGTCTTCTACAAAGATGGTGAGAAGTTCGCCCGGGTTTACACGGATCGCGAGAAAGCGGCGCGATTCGCAAACCGGCAAAAACGCTCGCCGATGGTGAAGTCTGCTCGCGTGATGCAGGTAGATTAAAAGCAGCACGCGGGTTTCGCTAGGTAAAGGGACGTAGCGCGAATTGGAACTGTCGCGAGTTGAAGATTCAACTCGTGGCCGCGCAGCGCATTCGCTTTTTGCGTCGATGTCGCTTGGCGATTTCGCTCCTGCACGAGGTGGGGTGTGCGCCGCGTTGCGCCAGTGGCGTTTGCCTTGCCGCCTGCTGTACCCAAAGCGTTCGATCCCAACGGCGGCATCCATCACTGCCAGCTCGAAACTCTTTCCATTGAAGCGTCGCGCGCAGAGCCGCAGGGCGGTCAAGGCAGCACCATCGCTGCGCTCGAGGCTCACCCACTCAACCGCTGGCGGATTTGCATGCCGGCAGGACAGGTGGAGCATTCGTTGGGGCACACGGCGAAGTTTGGGATGCGGGGGTGGAGAACGAGGGAAAACCTTGACGGCGGCCGCGCGTGGGCGGAGATATCGAAACTTGACCGGCCTCGAAAGTTGCCGGTGCCGCAGCGCCATGCTATAAGTGAGTTCGTTTCGGGCGGCCGTAGTATAGGGGTAGTACGACAGCTTGCCAAGCTGTAGGCGGGGGTTCGAGTCCCCTCGGCCGCTCCAGATGATCTAGTCTCGAATTACTCTCGAAACCGTCGCAGGTTCCCATGCTGGCGTATCTATGCGGTCCCATCGAATTCTCCTCCGACGGCGGCAAGATGTGGCGCCGGAAACTCACTCCCTTTCTGCGCGAATCGCTCGGGCACCGCGTGTACGATCCCGCCGTTGACGAGAAAAAGAATCTTACGGACGAAGAGTCCGCCAATTTTCGCGAATGGAAGACCGCGGACACGGAACGCTTCCGGCGCACCGTGCGAAAAATCATTCAATATGATTTGGATCAGATCGAGAACAAGGCCGATTACCTGATCTGTCATCTGGCTGGTGCCGATGCCGCGGCGGCGAGCGGCGGAACGGCCGCGGAACTGACATTCGCTTACCGGCAGGGCATTCCTGTTTATTTGGTGACGGACCTGGCGGCGGAGCAAATCAGCGGATGGATGCTGGCTTGCGCCGATCACATCTTTCCCACCGTAGATGCGCTGAAGAAATTCCTCCTCGAACGATACGGCCGCGAAAAACAGGCGCCACTCTGGAAGGACTGAGGCAGATGGCGAGATTAGTGGTGGCGGTGGGGAGCACGCGTCGCCCCAAATTAGATGCGGTGCGCGCCGCGCTCGCGGAGATTGGCGGGCGGCTCGCGCCGGCGGGGACGGGGATTGAAATCGTGGGGCGCGAGGTGGCGTCCGGCGTGGGGCACACGCCCTCGAGCCGCGAAGAGCTAATAGCTGGAGCGCGCAATCGGGCGGAATCGTTAAATCAAATTGCGCTGGCGGAAGGCAGAGACTGGAAGTATTGCGTGGGGCTTGAGGGCGGTTTAGATGTCGTTGAGGAAAGTAGTCGGCGGCACGTGTTTCTCGAGAGCTGGGTGTACGTGCTGGAAAGAGCGACGGGCCGCGGGGCGTTTGGCCAATCGGGAGGAGTGCTGCTGCCCGAGGCGCTCGCGGTGGAAGTCCTGGAGCGCGGGGTGGAGTTGAGCGAAGCGATCGAGGTCTTCGCTCGCAGCACTGGGATTCGCGACGCGCAAGGCGCGTGGGGAATTCTGACGGATAATCTCATCACGCGGCAAGACGCGTTTCGCGCCGGCGTGATCAACGCGTTTGCGCCGTTTTTCAACCGCGCGCTTTACGCGCGAGGTGGAGCGGTATGGTAGGCTAACGCCGCAGGCGGAGGCGCGACGTGGACATCGTCAAAGGCAACATGGGCTGGATCGAGGTGATCGTCGGCCCGATGTTTTCGGGCAAGAGCGAAGAACTGATTCGCCGGCTCAAGCGCGCGGAGTATGCGCGACAGCGCGTGCAGATTTTCAAGCCGCAAATCGATCGGCGTTATTCGGAAAAAGAGATCAAGTCACACTCGGGCCTGGGGATACGCTCCGATACAGTGGAGACCGCCGCCGAGGTGTTGGCAAAAGTGGAAGGCCGGACCGAGGTGGTGGGGATTGACGAAGCGCAGTTTTTGGGCGAGCCGATTCTGGGTGTGTGCGGCCAACTCGCGGACATGGGCAAGCGCGTTATCGTGACGGGACTGGACATGGATTATTTGGGGCGCCCGTTCGAGCCGATGCCGCGTCTCCTGGCGCACTCCGAGGAAATCACCAAGCTGCTGGCGATCTGCGTGCGGTGCGGGAATCCCGCGGTGTACACGCAAAGGCTGGTGGCTTCGGACGAGTTGATCGTCGTCGGTGCGGGTGGAATGTACGAGGCGCGCTGCCGGAGATGCTTTGAGCCGCTTCTAGCGCATGACAAGGTGGAAGCGGAAAAGCAGACGAGTCAAGCGGCAAAGAGCTGACGATTGGACTTCAAAGGCCGAGCTCGAATTGTCGATTTTCGAGTTCTTAAGATGGCGACCTGAAGGTCGCCGCCACGTCGAACACTCGATTGGCCATAAGCTCCTACGCCCTAGCCATTCGGCGAGAAGGGGAGTAAAATGTAGGGATTGGTTTGAGTTATGAACCGCTTTTCCTGCATGGCCGTCTTGATCGCGGTCCTCTTCGCGGCTGACATCCAACAGCCGCTGCCGTTTCGGGCCTCGTCGTCCAGCCATGCCGTCGAAATTCCCGCGAGTGCGAACCTTTCTCCCTTGCCGGCGATGCCGGAGCCTCCGGATCAGCAGACCGCTCCCCCGAAGAAGGCGGACACGCTGCAGGCCTACTCCGAGCTTGCGCTGGTGCGCTACGTTGACGGCGAGTTTGCGAAAGTTGTTTCGCCGATACCGGGCGGAAAGAAGGGATTCCGTTTGAAGGCGGGCGCTCCGCTCGATGAGAATGCGCTGAAGCTGGCGCTTGAGTCGAACGGTTCCGCGGCGAATCCGGGCGACAAGGTGCAGATCACGAAGCTGACGTTTCGTCCGAAAGAAATCGTCGTGGACATCAATGGGGGCGGGCACAAGGGTTCGAGTTGGAAGGACCACATACAGTTGTCCGTCGGAGGAGTCATCCCGTCGGTGAGCACGCAGCAGGGGGATCCGGACACGGTTGCGTCGGTGCAAAATTCGCCGGGGGCGACGCTCTATCTCGATTTCGATAAGCCGCTGCCGGACATGACCCCCGACGAATTGAAAAGTTACCTTTCGACGATGCTCGATTTCAGGCAAGAGCGCTCGGCCGCGGTGCAGTGGGTGGACACGCTCCCGCCGGAGATGAAAAAAGCGATTGCGGAGAAGCGCGCGATTGTGGGGATGAGCCGCGACGAAGTGATCGCGGCGGTGGGGAAACCGGACAAGAAGGTGCGGGAGACGAAGCCGGATGGTTCGGAGACGGAAGATTGGATTTACGGGGCGCCGCCGTCGAAGACGATATTTGTGACGTTCGAAGGGGAGCTGGTCGTGAAGGTGGAGGAGTTTCCGGGCGGGATGGCATCTCCGTCCGACTGAGATTGCTCCAGCAGTCCGCATCAGGCTTTGACATTTCGCCAGCGGGGCCATAGCATTGTTTGTTCGTCGCATGAAGCTTTTGGGCCGCGCCGCCCCGCGGGATCTCAACTGCACAATTCAATGGAGGAAATATGCCCATCAAGGTAGGCATCAACGGATTCGGCCGCATCGGACGCAACATTGTGCGTGCGTCGCTCGGGAATCCGGAGATCGAGTTTGTGGCCGTGAACGACATCACGGATCCGAAGACGCTGGCCTATTTGCTGAAATACGATTCGATTCTTGGCAATCTTGCGCAGGAAGTGACGCATACGGACAATTCGATTACCTTGGCAGGCAAGACTTTCAAGGTATTCAAGACGAAGGATCCCGTCGAAATTGACTGGCCTTCCGTGGGCGCGCAGATCGTCGTGGAGTCCACCGGACTCTTCACCAAGGGCTCCGAGGCGAGGAAGCATCTGCGCGGTCCGGTGAAGAAAGTAATCATCTCGGCGCCGGCGACCGAGGAAGACCTGACCGTGGTGCTGGGCGTGAATGACAAGATGTACGACCCGGCGAAGCACAACGTAATCTCGAACGCGTCCTGCACGACGAACTGCCTCGCGCCCGTGGCCAAGGTGCTGCAGGACACATTCGTCATCGTGCACGGCACGATGACGACGATTCACTCTTACACTAACGACCAGAAATTGCTGGATCTGCCGCACAAGGATTTGCGTCGCGCGCGCGCCGCGGCGCTATCGATGATCCCAACTTCGACGGGGGCGGCAAAGGCGTTGCAGCTCGTCATTCCGGAGTTGAAGGGAAAACTGGACGGCTACGCGATGCGCGTGCCGACGCCAAACGTCAGCGTAGTGGATTTGACCGTGACCACCGAGAAGCCGGCGACGAAGGAATCGGTAAATGCGGCGCTGAAGGCCGCTGCAGACGGCCCGATGAAAGGCATCCTCGCCTTTTCGACCGAGGATCTCGTGTCCGTGGATTTCCGCGGCAACTCGAACTCCTCGATCGTGGACGCCGGATTCACGCGCGTCGTGGCGGGGAATTGCGTTCAGGTGCTCGCCTGGTACGACAACGAATGGGGCTATTCATGCCGCGTCCGCGACCTCATTAAGTTTCTCGCGGCGAGGTTTTAGCGCGAGAATTTCGCGCGGGACCCGGCTAGGTGAGGCGAGTCCCGCGCTCCTACTCTCATGGGCAAACTATCGATTCGCGATTTGGAATTATCGGGGAAGCGCGTATTCATTCGTGTGGACTTTAATGTGCCTCTCGATGGCGGCAAGGTTGGCGACGACACACGCATTCGAGAGACCCTGCCGACGTTGCAATTGGCGATATCCAAGGGCGCGCGGGTGGTGCTGGCGTCACACTTGGGGCGTCCGAAAGGCAAGCCCGATCCGAAATACAGTTTGAAGCCCGTGGCCGCGCATCTCGCCGGGTTGCTCGGCAAGCCGGTGGAGTTTGCGGAAGATTGCGTCGGGGCGGCGGCGGAAGAAAAAAGCCGGGCATTGGCGAACGGTGGCGTTCTGCTTCTCCAGAATGTGCGTTACCACAAAGAAGAGGAAGCGAACGACGAGAATTTCTCGCGGCAACTCGCGGCATTGTGCGACGGTCTCTTTGTACTGGACGCGTTTGGCTCTTCGCACCGCGCGCACGCTTCGGTTGTGGGGATCACAAAATTCGTGCAGAAATCAGCGGCGGGATTGCTGATGGAGCGCGAGCTGACGTTCCTGGGCAAGGCGATCTCAAACCCCGAGCGGCCGTTTGTGGCGATACTGGGCGGGGCGAAGGTTTCGGACAAGATCGAAGTGGTCGAGAACCTGATGCGCATCGCGGACGCCATGCTGATCGGCGGCGGGATGGCGTACACGTTCCTGAAGGCGCAGGGATTGCCGGTGGGGAATTCGCTGGTCGAAGCGGACAAGATTGACCTGGCGAAAAGACTGATTTCGGATGCGGCGAAAAGCAAGTTTCGACTGGTGCTGCCGGTGGATCACGTCGTAGGGGCGGAATTCAAGGCAGACACCGAGAAGAAAACCGTTTCCATCGCGCAGACGCCGGACGGTTGGATGGGACTCGATATCGGACCCGCCACGGTGACGCGATTCTCCGGCGAGCTTCTTTCGGCCAAGACGATTGTGTGGAACGGGCCGATGGGCGTCTTCGAGTTTCCGGCGTTTGCAAACGGCACCGTCGAGATCGCGAAAGCGGTAGCGAAGGCCACTTCGGTGGGCGCGACGTCCATCATCGGCGGAGGAGACTCGGTCGCAGCGGTGCACCAGGCGGGCGTTGCGGACCAAATTTCACATATTTCGACCGGCGGCGGGGCTTCGCTCGAATTCCTGAGCGGGCGAAAACTGCCGGGCGTGGAAGCGTTGACGGATCGCTGAGGAGTTCATGGCGCGAAAACCTGTGATTGCAGGCAACTGGAAGATGTACAAGACGCAAGCGGAGGCGCGCGCATTTTTTGAGGCGTTCGCGCCGCTGGTGGCGAAATCGGACCACTGCGAAATCGTGATTGCCCCGACGTTTACGGCGCTGAGCGCAGCAGTGGAGTCGGCTCGTGGAACGAAGATCCAAATTGCGGCCCAGAATTTGCACTGGCAGAACGAAGGCGCGTTCACGGGCGAAGTTTCCGCCGGGATGCTGGTGGAGGTGGGCTGCAAAGGCGTGATCATCGCGCACTCCGAACGGCGGCAATTTTTCGGCGAGACGGACGAGTCGGCGAACAAGAAGGTGAAAGCCGCGCTGGCGGCGGGGCTGACGCCCATTTTGTGCGTCGGAGAATTGCTGAAGGAGCGCGAGGCGGGTGAGACGAACGCCGTGCTGGAACGGCAGCTTCGCGGCGGCGTGGCTTCGTTGACCGAGGAGCAGTTCTCACGTATGATTTTAGCTTACGAGCCGGTGTGGGCCATCGGCACGGGCCGCACCGCAACGCCTGAGTTGGCCTCCGAAGCGCATAAATTCCTGCGGCAGGTGTCTGCCACGTTGTTTGGTCCCGAGGGCGCCGCGGGCTTGCGGATTTTGTACGGGGGAAGCGTCAAACCGGACAACATTCGCGGCTTAATGGCTCAGGTGGATATTGACGGCGCGCTGGTGGGCGGGGCGAGTCTGGACGCGAAATCGTTTGCGTCGATTGTGAATTTTTAGCGCGCTGATTTTTAGGGAGTTTTGGGAATGCCGAAAGAAGTCAAATGGGCGATTTCGTTTCTCGTAGGCGCGGGCCTGCTGTGGCTCGGCTGGCGCATTTACGCCGTGCTGATTATTTTGCACATCCTCGTGTGCTTCACCTTGATGATCGTCGTGCTGCTGCAGAGCGGAGAAGCGGCGGATTTGGCGGGGGCGTTCGGCGGAGCCGGTAGCCAGACTGCATTCGGCCCGCGCGGCGCCGCGACATTTCTTTCCAAAGCGACGACTTGGAGCGCGGTGATGTTCATGTTGACTTCGACGGCGCTCACGATTCACATCAGCACGGGAACCGGTAGAACCCTGGGAAATTCCGTTCTGGAACAGTTCTCAAAGCCCGTGCAGAAATCGGCTGCGCCCGCACCTGCGCCTGGGCCGACTTCGATTCCGATTACGCTGCCGACTTCGGGGATGCCGCCGGTCGCGCCTCCGGGGACGCAGACCGCGCCTGCGACCAATCCGGCTCCTGCACCAGCGCCGCCCCAGTCGCAGACGCCAACGCTGCCGAAGAAGCCCTGAACTCTTGGCGAGCCATGCTTGCTTTTTGAGGTCTTGCGGCTCGCAGCTTGCGCGGCTAGAATTCACCTCGCTCGGCTCCACGTTTTAATTGCGGAAGTGGCGGAACTGGCAGACGCACCATCTTGAGGGGGTGGCGCCGTAAGGCGTGTGGGTTCGAATCCCACCTTCCGCACCAATCTTCGGTGAGAACTTCGCAGGCGTTAGGAAAAGATCGAACCGGCATCCGGCTGGTTCAGGACAGAAAAGCCATCCCATCCTAATTGGATTCCACCGTCCGCATTCCTCTGCGCCCTCGCGGCTGGACCGGGAAGCTCAACCGCCTGTACTACTTCAACAGGTCTGTGCGTGTTTACTCGGCGCTAAGCGGGACACTTTTTGTCTAAACTTCCCCACTGTATCCCATTTATTTTCTGGGAGTTCCCGTGTGAATGGCATGTTAATTTCAGGGGCTCAATCGGCAAGCTGGGCAGTTTAGCCGCAAAAATGTGAAAAGGTTTTCCCTATGCGCCCTCAGTTCGCCGTCCTGAAAGCTTCACCCCAAGATATGCCATTTGCAATGCATGGAAACTAAAGGAGTTAATGGAGGAACCTGGAAGCCTTTAGGCTCCAAGTTGGCATGCATCTTGCGCCTACCGTTCCTGAGCGACCCTCTCTCTTGGGCAGGTGAATGACGGTGAAGCTTATCGGCATGATGTGTGTCGGCATTTGTCCCCCGGTTATTCTTGACGCTTGCTGCAGCTGCTTCGTCAACGGGGCCTATCTACCAATTGCGATGACATCCGGCCAACTTTCGCCACTTTGTATCCGCCCTTGGGCTCGGACTTTTTCCACACCGCAGGCTCATTCGTAGACGCTCGTCCGCGCCCGGGACTCGGGCCTTGGACTCCATAGTCGCGAAAGTGTCGCTCCAATAGAAACGTGACCGAATTGCGATCACATCCACGAAGGGACCGTAGGGTCTCGCCTCTCCGACTCTGGGCGGTGCTGCTGTGCATCGCCGCGGCGGGCATTGCTTTGTCCGGCTGCGCAGGCGGTGGTGGCGGCAACTCCGCCCCCCCGGATCCTCCCGCCCCCACACTGGTGTCGATTGCGGTTACGCCTGCGAATTCTTCGCTCCCCAAGGGTGCTACCCAGCAATTCACCGCGCTCGGAACCTATAGCGACAAGAGCACTGAGAATCTGACGGCGCAAGTGACTTGGGTTTCGTCGAACACTTTGGTTGCCACCATTAGCGCCAGCGGGTTGGCCACGGGACTCAGTTCGACGCAGACAACGCAGATCACGGCCACGTTGGGGACGGTTGTCAGTCCCGCGGATATTGTGACGGCCGTTGCGCCGGCGCTGGTGTCGATCGCGGTGACGCCGGCGAATCCCTCGATCGCGAAGGGACTAACCGAGCAGCTCACGGCGACGGGGACGTACACGGACAACAGCACACAGAACCTAACGACACAAGCGACTTGGGTGTCGGGCACGCCGGGTGTGGCGACGATCAGTTCGGCGGGTTTGGCGACGGGTATCGGAGTAGGGACGTCGCAGATCACGGCGTCGCTAAACGGGGTGACGAGTCCAGCGGACACGCTGACGGTGACGGCGGCGACGCTGGCGTCGATTGCGGTGACGCCGGCGAATCCTTCGATTGCGAAGGGACTAACCGAGCAGTTCACGGCGACCGGAACGTACTCAGACAACAGCACACAGAACCTAACGACACAAGCGACTTGGGTGTCGGGCACTCCGGGTGCCGCGACGATCAGTTCGGCGGGTTTGGCGACCGGTATCGGAGTAGGGACGTCGCAGATCACGGCGACGCTGAACGGGGTGACGAGTC
>Ga0209517_10007574_pt1 | contig 12951 bp, 14 predicted proteins | sample PeaSoiMetSII2010_FD_187695 | JGI IMG/M metagenome (GOLD analysis project Ga0209517, IMG submission 187695) | Peat soil microbial communities from Weissenstadt, Germany - SII-2010 (SPAdes) (version 2) | ecosystem: Environmental > Terrestrial > Soil > Wetlands > Peat | place: Germany...
GCCTCTGCCAAGGCGAAGCGCTCGGCAGGGCTGAGCAGCGGAGACAGGCGCTGCTTCGAGGTTTCCAGGTGCTTGACGGGGACAAGGATCATGGGCAGCCAACATACATTTCCGCGATGGGATGAGTCAATCGGCGAGTCAGAACAGGAAGTACCTCTGCGCCAGAGGCAGCACGCGCGCCGGTTCGCAGGTGATCAGCTTGCCGTCCACGCGTACCTCGTAGGTTTCGGGATTCACTTTGATGTCTGGCGTGGCGCTGTTGTGGACCATGTCTTTCTTGCCGATGCGGCGGCAATTGCGGACGGGCGCCACCATCCGCTTCAGGCCAAGTTTCTGCTCCACGCCGGCTGCGAACGCGGCTTGCGACATGAAGGTGATGCTGGTGGCCGCGATCGCGCCGCCGAAGCTGCCGAACATCGGCCGATAGAGCACTGGCTGCGGCGTGGGGATGGAAGCATTGGGATCGCCCATCGCGCACCAGGCGATGAATCCTCCCTTGATCACCATCTCCGGCTTGGCGCCGAAGAACGCGGGCTTCCACAGCACCAGGTCGGCGAGCTTGCCGGGCTCGATGGAGCCGATCTCGGCGGCCAAGCCGTGCACGATCGCCGGATTGATGGTGTACTTGGCGACGTAGCGCTGGGCGCGGTGATTGTCGTTGCGCGCGGAATCCTCGGGCAGCGGCCCGCGCTGCGTCTTCATCTTGTGCGCGGTTTGCCAGGTGCGCGTGACCACCTCGCCGATGCGGCCCATGGCCTGCGAATCGCTCGACAGCATGCTGAGCACGCCCATATCGTGCAGGATGTCCTCGGCCGCGATGGTCTCCGGGCGTATGCGGCTTTCGGCAAAAGCTACGTCCTCGGGCACCTGCGGGTTCAGGTGGTGGCACACCATCAGCATGTCAAGGTGTTCAGCGATGGTGTTCACGGTGTACGGACGCGTGGGATTGGTGGAAGATGGCATCACGTGCGGGAACGACGCGATGCGGATGATGTCCGGAGCGTGTCCTCCGCCCGCGCCTTCGGTGTGATAGGTGTGGATGGCGCGGCCGGCAATCGCCTCCACGGTGGTTTCGAGGAAGCCGGATTCGTTGATGGTGTCGGTGTGGATGGCGACCTGGACGTCGTATTCATCCGCGACCTTGAGACACGCGTCGATGGCGGCCGGCGTTGTTCCCCAATCTTCGTGGAGCTTGAGTCCGCAGGCGCCGGCTTCGATCTGCTCGGCCAGCGGCGCGCGGGTGGCGGCGTTTCCCTTGCCGAGAAAACCGAAGTTCATTGGCCAGGCTTCGGCGGCCTGCAACATGCGGGCCAGGTTCCACGCGCCCGGTGTGCAGGTGGTCGCCGCGGTGCCAGTGGCCGGGCCGGTGCCGCCGCCGATCATGGTGGTGATTCCGCTCGAGATCGCCTCGTAGACCTGTTGCGGCGAGATGAAGTGGATGTGGCTGTCCACGCCGCCGGCGGTGACGATCAGGTTCTCGCCGGCGACCACCTCGGTCGCCGCGCCGACCACCAGCTCGGGATCGACGTCCTCCATGGTGTCAGGATTGCCGGCCTTGCCGACCTTCACGATGCGGCCATCCTTCACGCCGATATCGGCCTTGACAATGCCCCAGTGATCGACGACGACCGCGTTGGTGATGACCAAGTCGAGCGCGCCGTTGCTAGCCTCGCGCACTGCGCTGCTGCTCTGGCCCATGCCGTCGCGGATCACTTTGCCGCCGCCGAAGGTGATCTCGTCGCCGTAATGCGTGAAGTCTTTTTCGATCTCGATGATCAGTTCGGTGTCGCCGAGGCGGATGCGGTCGCCCGTGGTGGGACCATACAGGTCGGCATAGACGCGGCGGGGAATGTTGAGGCTCATCGGGCTTTTTCCTCGCGTACCTTCTTGAGCGCCCGCTCGCGCGCGCCGGCAGCATCGAGTGCGCCGCCTACCGCCCCCAGAAATCCGTGGATCACGCGTGCGCCGCCGAAGTCGGTGAGTTCCACTTCTTTCTCCTCTCCGGGCTCGAAGCGGACGGCGGTGCCGGCGGCGATGTTGAGGCGCATGCCGTAGGCGGACGTGCGGTCGAACTCCAGCGCCCGGTTGACTTCGAAAAAGTGATAATGGCTGCCGACCTGGATCGGGCGGTCGCCGGTGTTCTTCACTAGCACGCGCGCGACGCGGCGGCCGGCATTGGCGGTGATCGCGCCGCTTTCCAGAAAATATTCTCCGGGGTTCATAAGCGCGCTCCTACTTAATGGGATCGTGAATCGTGACCAGCTTGGTGCCGTCGGGGAAGGTGGCCTCGACCTGGACCTCATGGATCATCTCCGGCACGCCTTCCATCACCTGCTCGCGCGTGAGGATGGCCGCGCCGAAGCTCATGATGTCGGCGACGCTCTTGCCGTCGCGGGCCGCCTCCATCACCTCGGCGGTGAGCACGGCGACGGCTTCCGGATAATTGAGCTTCAAGCCGCGGGCAGCGCGCCGGCGCGCCACGTCCGCTGCCACCACGATCAGCAGCTTTTCCTGTTCTCGCGGAGTCAGGTGCAAGTGGTCCTCCCGGTCGAGCTGTGGTGGGTGGAGCAGGCCTTCAGGCCTGCACTTACACAAGCTTTGAAAAATATGGGCTTCAGCCCCTGAGGTACTCCCAATCCCCAGCGATGGTGTACCCGAAATAAACCTCCCTCAGTGGCTAAAGCCTAACCTATTGGGGCCCTCACTATGCAGGGCTGAAGCCCTGCTCCACCCAGGTACTGCGACATCATGAATTACCCAGGCTAGTTCACTTTGCGCGGCGGGATCGCTTCCCGTCCGTAGAGAAGCGACTTCGCCGCAGTCCAAATCTCTCGCAGTCCCGCCAGCACCCATCGGCCCTGCCGGGAAAGGCAGCGGACCACCAGCCCGTCGGCGGCCAGGGTGCTGATGCCCCAACGCGTCTCGCCGGGCGGGCTCACACTTGCGGCGACCTCGCGCAAACGTTCTTCGGCTGTCGCCCAGAGCTTGGGATCGGCCGCCACCCGACAAATGTAAAACGTGGCCCAGTAGCGATAGTCGCCCAGTCGCGCCAGCGAGGAAAGCGCGTGCAGACGCGGCTCAAGACGGACGCGTTCCGAGGCGATAAGGCGTTCAGGTGTCCAGATGTCCGTCTTGAGTTCCATCCGGTCATAGGCGAACAGCTCGCCGCGCGCTTCACGGCCGGGCGCAAGAATCTCCCACCAGAACAATCCTGCGCCGGACGCGAGCTGGATGGTCGTCTGCTGACGAAAGCGAGCTCCGGCGAAGGGGACGATCGGGTCGGGCACGTATTCGAGCAGAGCATTCTCGCCGACGCTGATGTGGTTGCTCTGCACGGCGTCGGCAGCTAGTTCGCGCGCGCGGTAGATGCGAGTGGCGCCGGTGGTTGTTAACTGTGCGCTCGCGCCTGCTCCAACCTGCACTCGCAACGCGAGACGATCCCCACCCAACAAGCCGCCGGAAACATTGTGCAGATGGGCGAGCGCGCTGCCGTCTTCGAGCGCGAAGGCGCGCACCACCTTGAGCGGCGTTTGCTGCCGGCTGGCGGCGAGCACGGTTCGGCCTGCGGCATGGTCGAACTCGAAGTCGAGATCGAGCGAAGCCTCGACCCGGCTGGCCGTGTCGGCAGCCGGCCCAATCTCGGTTTGTTGTGCACACGCCATAGTCTCAACTGATGAACAGCCTGGTGGTGAGCGCTGGATGCTCCATCGCGCCCCAGTCGAGCAGCGGCATGAAGCAGCAGACATCGTCGATCGTGGTGACGCGGCTGCGCGCGGCAGCATCGATCAGTGCCGGCTTCAGGTTCCACAGAATGCGGGTGGCCTCGCTTTGCCCGATCGGCAAGAGCCGCTGGCACGCCGACACCAGGCTGGCGAGCGATTGATGCAGGTAGGCCAGCACCGCGCGCTCCTCATCAAGGCCCAGCGCGCCCGCAACCAGTCCGAAGGAGGGACTGTGATGCACGACGCTCTGTGCCTGCCGCGCAGCGGCCAGCGCGTCTCGCACCAGCGGGAATTCGCCGAGCCCAAGGACGGCCGACAAGAAATGCTGTCCCAGCGCGGCGCTGCCCCCCCGGCTCTCTCGCGCGAGCTTGAGCGCGGTCAAGCGCTGATTGATCTCGACCCAGCGTTCGCTGGCGAGCGCGTTTGGTCCGGCCAGACGAAATGCTTCGCGGCAGAACACTGTTTCCATTACTCCCGCCTCTTCTGTGTATCCACGGAGGAACTCAGACACGCCAGCAGGCGTCAGCAATCCGCACGCGGCGAGAGACTCCAGGCCGAAAGAGTGCGCCAGGGCGCCGATGGGCAGCGCGCTGTCCGCCAGATGCAGAAGGCGAAGATGGGCGAGGTCTGGGTCATGTTCGCGCTGCGAGTTGGTGACCGATGTCATACGCCTTGCAATGAAAAACTTCAGGGGCTAAAGCCCGGGATCATTTGCCGCTCTGGCGGCACGGCTGAAGCCGTGCCCCTCCCGAACGCGTGAACTCTAATGATGGTGCTCATGCTCATGATGATGGTGGCTGTGTTCGTGAGAATGTGTGGGGAGCGGAGCGTGGGCATCGATCACGGAATGCCGCGTTTCGGCGGGCAGGCCGAGTTTTTCCTCCACCCACTCGACCACCGGCGCCAGACCGACTTGATCGCGCAGGTTGGTGAACAGAAACGGCCGCTCGCCGCGCTGCTTGCGGGAATCTCGTTCCATGATTTCCAGCGACGCGCCGACGTATGGCGCGAGGTCGATCTTGTTGATCACCAGCAGGTCCGAGCGCGTGATGCCGGGGCCGCCCTTGCGCGGGATCTTGTCGCCCTCGGCCACGTCGATGACGTAGATCCACACGTCCACCAATTCCGGGCTGAAGGCCGCGCCGAGATTATCGCCGCCGCTCTCCACGAACACCAGCTCGAGGCCGGGCAGCGCGTCTTCCAGCTCGGCGATGGCCTGCAGGTTCATGGAAGCGTCCTCGCGGATGGCGGAGTGCGGACACGCTCCGGTCTCCACGCCGCGGATGCGCTCGGCGGGCAGCGTGCCCTGGCGCAGCAGGAATTCGGCGTCCTCTTTGGTATAGATGTCGTTTGTCACGACCGCCAAACTATACCTGGGCCAGAGCTTCTGGCTGAGCCGGTCTACCAGCGCAGTTTTGCCCGAGCCCACCGGCCCGGCGATGCCGATGCGAAAAGCCCGCTGCGTCTCGCGTGTGTGCATTGCACTCTCCTGTCCGCGCTTGCGGAGCAGAAGTATGCCACACGGGAAAGCGCCGCCGCTGCCCGGCGGCAAAAAACTTTCCTTATCGCGCGCATAAAGTAAATTTCTGAAGAAGATTCCGATTTCACGCAGCAAAACTATGAGTTGGACTGTTACCCCGCGCGCCGGTACTCTCGCTGCAACGGTGGATACGGAGATCGCTTAAGGGTTGCGTCCTGCAATGAGGGGCATCGGACGCACTTGGGGGCCGGCTTCGTGGGAGTGGCGCTCGCTGGCGCTGCATGAAGTCGGCTCTGCTGCAATCGCAGGTCAGTTATTCAACAGATAGCCGTATGGGTTTGAGGGGTCGTGCAGGGGCAAAAGGTTGTTCCTCTGTGCGTGGGGGCAGCGTTCATCGGAGCGGCGCTGTCGGAGCGGCTTTTTGGAACTGACGAACGTCCGCCGTCATTCCAGGAGGCCGCTCGTTACCCTTTTGGGCGCTCGCCCGGGCGCGGTTCACTCCGCTTTTCCATCCGATACCAGAGAAACGCCGTTACTTATCCGCCGGAAGCTCCAGGCGCTTGAGAATGCCGCTGACCGGGTCCAGCAGGATGACGTAGGGCTGGGCCCGATGAATGGCCTGGGGATAGAAAGCGATCAGGCCGCTCGAGATTTTCACTGCTTCAAAAGCCCGCCGCGTGGCCCGGTTGCGCGTCTCGCCGCGCCGGATGAGGCTGGATGAAGTCTTGTGTGATGGCATGCGCAGATTGTTGCAGAGCTTCTCCCGGTCGGCAAGAAACCGCCGTAACCACTGGGCCATTACCGACGTGATGTTTACGCGCGGCGGGCGCGGGATTATGTTGGAGTCGTTGTAAGGCAGTTCTGGGGGAGGGCTGCCATCGGCGTCCTGGATCTAAACGGATCCAGGACGCTCTTATTTTTGGCGGCTGCCGATTTGAATCCCTCCCGCCTGTGCGATAGCATCGCCTGCGGATGCGAACTCGCCTCCACGTGCTTCTTCGCCGCCCCGCTTTTCTGCTGGCTGTTGTGGCATTCCTTGCTGCGGTGCTGGTGCAGTCCGGCGACCTCGGTTCCAGCGACACCATGCACCGCCTGCAGGCGACGCATTCCTTCTGGACCTCCGAGCCCGCGGTCTTCCCCGACGATTACCCGGAGTTTGGCTTGCACGGCCGCGGTGGCAAGCTCTATGGCTGGTACGGCATCGGCCAGTCCCTGCTGATGCTGCCTTTCGACGTAATCGGCACCTACCTTGAGCGGCTGCCGGTTCTGGCCAATTACAAAGAGGATCCCAGCATTCGCGGCATCATCGTCGCCTACTGCACCAACGCACTGGTGTCGGTGTTGACCGCGCTGGTGTGCTTCCGGCTGTTGCGCTGGTTCGACTTTACGGTGAACCAGGCGATTGCGGGTGTCCTGGCGCTGCTCTTCTGCACCACCCACCTGCATTACACCCAGAACATGATGGAGAACAACTACATCATGCTGCTGACGCTCACCGGCTTGGCGTTCCAGTACCAGTGGCTGCGCACGGGGAGCCGCCGCGCCTTGCTCATCGGCTCCGGGGCGCTGGGCCTGAATCTGTTGACCCGTTTGACCACCGGCCTGGATCTGGTTGCGGTTGGCGGCTTTCTGTTGCTGGTCTCGTGGTTCACCAGGGTGCGCGGGCGGGCCCTGTTCGAGCGGATCATCTCTTACCTGCGAGTGGCCGTACCCGTATATGCGGTGTTCATTCTTCTCGACCGTATCTACCAGTTCTATCGTTTCGGGTCGTTCTTCAACACCTACATCGGCGTTTTTGCGCGCGAGCAGAAGATGCTCAACCCCGAGCTGCCGTCAAACTATCCGTTCGAGACGCCGTTCCACGTAGGTTTCTTCGGCGCCCTTTTTCAGCCGGAGAAATCCATTTTTCTTTTCGACCCGCTGCTTGTGTTGACGGCCATCGTGGCCATCCTTCTCTGGAAGCGGTTTCGGCCCGAGATCAAGGCCTACCTCTCCGCCTTCACGCTCCTGCTGCTGGCCTACATCTGCTTCTACGCGCGCTACACGGTGTGGAACGGCGATTTCGCCTGGGGAGACCGCTACGTTTCAACCACGGCGGAACTGGTGGCGTTCATTTCCGTGCCCTTGTTACTGCGACACGGCGCGCAAGTGGGCCGCTTAGTGCGGGCAGTCGGGATGGCGCTGGTGGCCGCCAGCGCCGCCATCCAGCTCGCGTCACTGGCATTCTGGGTGCCGCTTGAGATCTATCAGATGGAAACCCTCGGCCACCCCACGTTCGTCATCGGGCTGCGCTTCGAGAATATTGCCGCGTTTGCCCTGGGAAAGATGCAGGCATGGGGCCTCCTGAATTACGCCATGAAGTGGGATGACTGGGATTACGTCCGCATCACCACCTGGAACTTTCTTCCATTCGTTCTCAAGCGGTCAGCCGCGGCGCCGGCTTGGGTGGTCGAGACCGCGACGGTTCTCTGGATTGCCGGCATCGGGGCTCTGCTTGTCCTGCTGATGGCCATCCGCAGGAGAGCGATCAGGGGAGACTTTGAAATCGAAGGTGATCCCGCTTAGTCGCCTGCTGCATCCGCCAGAGCTGCGGCGCGTCTCCTTTTGCCAGCCACCACGGGCAGGGCCCACACCACGACGCGATATCCCAGCAGCGCACCCAGCACGATGCCATATTCGATGGGCCGATGATGGTCTTTCTTCATCGCCCAGGTGAAGTGCACGATGGCCACCGTGGCGCTCACGTAGATCAACCGGTGCAGCCACTGCCAGCGCCGCCCGCCCAGCCGCTGGATCATCTTGCGGGTCGAGGTCACGGCCAGCGGGATGAGCAGCACGAACGCGGTGAATCCCAGGGTGATGAACGGACGCTTGTACACGTCCTTGGCCATGCTGTGGACGTTGAATGCCTGGTCGAGCCAGATGTAGGTGAGAAAGTGCAGGCAGCCGTAGAAGAAGGCGAACAGCCCGATCATCCGGCGCAGCCCGATGAGCCAGAGCTGGCCGGTGAGCTTGCGCAGCGGCGTGATGGCGAGCGTGACCAGCAGGAGTCGCAGCGTCCAGTCGCCGGTCGAGTGCGTGATGGCCTCGATGGGATTGGCGCCCAGGTTTGCCGTGGCCGCCTTCCAGAACAGGCGCGCCAGCGGCACCAGGCACAAAGGGAAGATCGCGAGTTTGAGCCAGCGGGTGCGCGTCATCTAGAAGTATTTTCGCAGGTCCATTCCGGCGTAAAGCTGCGCCACCTGGTCGCCGTAGCCGTTGAACGGCCGCGTCGGGATCTTCTTGATTGACGCGAAGAAGCCGCTGCCGTCGATGCGCCGCTCCGTCCGCTGGCTCCAGCGCGGATGGTCCACGTCCGGGTTGACGTTGGAATAAAACCCATACTCGCCGGGCGCGGCCTGGTTCCAGGTATTGATGGGCTGCTGCTCCACGAGCCGTATCCTCACAATCGATTTGGCGCTCTTGAAGCCGTACTTCCACGGCAGCACGATGCGCATCGGCGCGCCGTCCTGATTGGGCAGGGCCTCGCCGTAGAGGCCCACGCACAGGATGGCCAGCGGGTGCATGGCTTCGTCCAGCCGCAAGCCTTCCAGGTAGGGCCAGTCCAGGACGCGGGCTCGCTGCCCCGGCATCTGTTTGGGATCGAGGATGGTGGTGAACTCCACGTACTTCGCCTTCCCCAGCGGGTCCACCTGCTTGAGCAGGCTGCTCAGCGGATAGCCGACCCAGGGGATCACCATCGACCAGCCTTCCACGCAGCGATGGCGGTAGACGCGGTCTTCGAGCGGCGCCAGCTTCAGGATGTCGTCGATGTCAAACGTGCGCGGCTTCTGCACCAGGCCTTCCACCTTCACCTGCCAGGGACGCGTGCGGAAGTCCTTGGCCAGTTGTGACGGCCCGTCCTTGTCGGTGGAGAACTCGTAGAAGTTGTTGTAGGTGGTCACGTCCTTGTAAGGAGTGAGCTTCTCATCGGTGCCGAACGGGCCTTTGACCGTGCTCAGCTTTGTGCCAGCCTGCGCCACCTGGGCGGGAGACGCCATCTCCAGCAGCCGTCGTCCGGCCAACAGCGAGGCGCCGGCCGCCGCCGTTCCCGCCATGAACGTGCGCCGGCTCAGGTAGGCGCGCTTGGGTGTGATCTCGGACGAGGCTACGTCGGCAGGCTTCTTGATCAGCATATTCCCCCCACAACCTTGGTACGTATTCTACCGGCTGGCGGATTGCGCCTAATCCATCAGACTCACGGGACGGGCAAAAAGTTTCGCGCGGGACCATCTGCAATCTGTGAAGTCAAACAGGTGTCATTCTTCCGCCGACCGAAGGGAGGCGGGGGAATCTGATGCAAATGGCGGCGCGACCGACAACGGTGGCGCTAGCGTAATCGTCAGATTTTCCGCTCGGTAGGTCCTTCGCTTCGCTCAGGATTTCGGCCGCGGGCTCGAACGCCCGCTAAACGCCTCAAGCTCGCGAAGGATGACACCTTCAATAGGTCATTGGGGGGGTAGGCCAAAACAACATTGATTCTACAAATTATATCGTATTAAACTGCACATCCTATGGATCTGCTTCGCCCCCGTGACGCCGCCACCGTGCTGGGTATCAGCTATCCCACGGTGAAGCAGTGGATCTACAAAGGCAAGCTGCGCACGGTGAAGACCGCCGGCGGTCATCATCGTATTCCGCAGAGCGAGTTGGACCGCTATCTGCACCGGCTGCGCGAGAAGCCGGGCCCGGATCGGCGCCGCAATTTCCGCCGCATCAGCGGGCGCAACCAGCTCGTCGGCCGCGTGCTGGAGGTGCGCACCAGCGGCTTGATGGCCCAGGTGAAGCTCTCCATTGGCGGCCAGACCATCACCTCCATCATCACCGCCGACGCGGTGCGGGAGATGCGGCTGAAACGGGGCGATACCGCCGCCGCCCTCATCAAGTCCACCGAGGTGATGATCGTCCGGGTGTGAAGCGGACGTGAACTCGCATGTCGACCTCGCCCCCAACCATCGCCGAACCCAGGACCCGTATCCGCTTTGACCGCAACGAACTTTCTGGTGCCTTTGGCGATATGGGCACCGATTTCCCGCTCATTGCCGGGATGATTCTGGCTGCGGGCCTGAATCCCGCCAGCGTGCTGACGCTCTTCGGCCTCATGCAGATTCTCACCGGATTGCTGTACGGCATTCCCATGCCGGCGCAGCCGCTAAAGGCGATGGCGGTGCTCGTCATCAGCCAGAAGGCGAGCGGCGCCGTACTATACGGAGCCGGTTTGGCGATCGGCGTGGTGATGCTGGTGCTGTCCGTCACCGGGCTGCTCACGCTCCTGGCAAATGCTGTTCCGAAATCGGTGGTTCGTGGGATCCAGTTCGGACTGGGCCTGCAGTTGGCGACCCTCGCCTTGCGGGATTATGTGCCGTCGGAAGGCACAGGCGGTTTCATTCTGGCGGTCTTGGCCTTTTTTCTTACGCTCTTGCTGCTAGGGAACCGGCGCACTCCCCCAGCGCCCTTCGTGCTCGCATTAGGGCTTGCCTTTGCGCTCTGGTTTCGCGTTCACCCCAGGCTGCTCGTGCAAGGCGTTGGATTCGTTCTACCCGCACTGCATGTGCCCACCCGCCACGATATTTGGGTCGGCTTCTATTTGCTGGCTATCCCGCAGCTCGCGTTGTCGTTCGGCAACTCGATTCTGGCGACGCGGCAGGTCACTGCCGACCTGTTCCCCGGGCGCGATCTCACGATCAAGAAGATTGGCCTGACGTACTCCGCCATGAATCTTGTCAACCCATTCTTTGGCGGCGTGCCGACCTGCCACGGATCGGGCGGAATGGTGGGACACTACACCTTCGGGGCGCGGACCGGCGGCTCGGTCATCATCTACGGATTCTTCTATCTGATACTCGGCCTTTTCTTCTCCGCAGCCTTTCAGCAAGTCATTCCTCTGTTTCCCAAACCAGTGCTGGGGATCATGCTGCTGTTTGAAGCCCTGGCCTTGATGCTTCTCTGTCGTGACATGGCGGCGTCGCTCGCGGATTTTGCTGTGGTTCTCGTGGTGGGACTGAGCGCCGTGGCGCTGCCCTACGGGTATGTGATCGGACTCCTGCTCGGGCTGCTGCTTCACTACCTGTTCTTGAACCGGCTTCGGCGCTTGGGGCGCGAGCAGACAAAGTAGCCAGAGATCCTATATCGTCAGCAGTCCCTCACTGTGTGGTCGGGGCATCGTTTTCAATCTCCGCCTTAGCGCTGAGAAACTCCTCGCTCCATTGCTTGCCTGAACACTCGGCGCACTCATCGATGGTGTTTCCTACCGCGAAACAGTGATAGCAGGGCTGGCCCTCGTTGCTGGGAAATTTTCCACACTGCGGACAAGGATCAAACGGCCCAGCTTCGCCGTTGCGGTGCTCCTCATAGAGCTGGTGTTCACAAACTATGCACATGGCATCCCTCCAATTCAGGGGCACAAAACTACCACAGGTGGAAGGTAATCGCGGTAGAGAAGGATAACTCAGGGCCATTCTTCCGCTGCAATCGCCGCCACCAGGTTCTATTGGTCGAAGCCGACGAAGACGGGCTCGGGCTGAAGCTCGATGCCAAACTGGTCAAGCACGCGTTGCTGGATCTCGTTTTTCAGGGCGACGATGTCGGCAGCCGTAGCGCCGCCGCGGTTGACGATGGCCAGCGCGTGCTTGCGCGAGATCCCCACTGGACCGCGTGCCTGCCCCTTGGTCAATCCGGCATGCTCCACCAGCCATGCCGCCGCCAGCTTGATCATGCCGTCGCGGGCGGGGAAGTTGGGAATCGGGCCAGTGCGGGCTTGCAGTTGTTCGAATGCCTCACGCGTGAGCAGCGGGTTCTTGAAGAACGACCCTGCGCTGCGGCAGTCGTCGTCTCCGGGAACGATGAGCATGGCCTTGCTGAGCCGGATCGCGCGCACCGCCTCTCGCGTCTCTGCCAGCGTCGGCGGGCGGCTGCGCCTGGCGAAGTGGCGCTTGAGGTCGGCATACTCGATTCGTGCAGCACCTCCGGGCGCCAGCGCGAACGTCGCTCGCAAGACGATATAGCGCCCCCGCTCCCGCGTGTTGAAGATGCTGGTGCGATAAGCGAAGCCGGAGCCGGCATTCTCCAGCTCGCGGAACTCCCCGCGGGCGGTGTCGAGCACGCGCACGCTGGTGATGGTGTCGGAGACCTCCTGCCCGTAGGCGCCGACGTTCTGCACCGGCGTGCCCCCGACTGTCCCCGGAATGCCGCTCAGGCACTCGATGCCCGCGCAATCGTGCGCCACCGCATGTGCAACGAAGCCGTCCCAGTCTTCGCCGGCGGCAGCGTCGAACAGCATGCGAGGCCCGTCGTGCCGCTCCGAGATCCCAGTCAGCGCAATCTTCAGCACCAGGCCGGGCCAGCCGGCGTCGGAGATGACAAGGTTGCTGCCGCCGCCCAGCACGAACAGCGGCCATCCACGCGCCTGCGCTTCCGCGACGGCCGCGCGCACGTCCTCCTCGCTGCGGGCTTCGACGAAATACCGCGCCGGGCCGCCGACCTTGAAGGTGGTCAGCGGCGCCAGCGGGACCTGTTGCTGGATTTGCACGCGGCCCAGAATAGCAGAGAGGGTCAGGGCTTCGGTTCCTGGGCGATGAAGGCCTTCACCGCGATCTGGTTGGGCTGAATGCCGACCGGGACCAGGGTGTGCAGCGCGAAGGGAGCGGGGTTGGCTTTGGTGGTCTTGTCGCGCTTCAGGATCACGGCTACGTCGCCGGCGAGCGCGTCGGC
>Ga0209517_10007575_pt1 | contig 12950 bp, 15 predicted proteins | sample PeaSoiMetSII2010_FD_187695 | JGI IMG/M metagenome (GOLD analysis project Ga0209517, IMG submission 187695) | Peat soil microbial communities from Weissenstadt, Germany - SII-2010 (SPAdes) (version 2) | ecosystem: Environmental > Terrestrial > Soil > Wetlands > Peat | place: Germany...
TACGGCTCGCGCGGCATGTCGGAGTTGATGCCGAAGCCGTTCTCGATCTGAGAGGAGCGCTTAGGCGGAACACGACTGGGCAGTGGCCGCTGCTGCGCGGTGGCGGGAAGCAGGGCAAGCAACAACAGAGTGCACACGAGCGAGCGGGACATCAGTTCCTCCTCAAGGAGATATATGATCTCACGGATGGCAGCGTCCAGTTCTCCGGCTCGAGCTGTGCGAGAACACGCGCGTCGACTTCCACGCGGTTCACCTCAGGCAGATCATCGCTTCCGATCTGGATCTCGACCCAACCGGACGGCTTCGTTAGACTCACGCTGGTCACCCAATTGCGGCCGAGCAACACCTCCCGCTCATTCTTCGGAAGCAGCCCGTCATGGCTTTACGGCGCATGCTTCGAGGCCGAGGAAGTCATCGTCAGTGGTGATCGTGCTGTCGTGCGGTGGGTTTATCGCAAGATCCGCAACGGACAACCGTGGCATCTGCGTGGCGTGGACGTGTTCACCGTGCGCGACGGAAAAGTGGCCGCTAAGCTCGCGTACGTGAAAGAGTGAACCTCACCCGCAAAACCCACAGAGGAGCCAAGGAAGTTGAATTGGTGCCCGAGAAAGGACTTGAACCTTCACGGCCTTTCGGCCACTGGAACCTAAAGGCAGATGAGACGCCATTCTGGGCCATGCGAGGCCAAAAATGTTGTTCATTCCGCAATTCCGATTACCCCACCCTAACCCCCATTCGCATCAGAACCATTACACAAACCATCACAGAGGCCCGTGCTGTATTCCGATTTACGGAGGATGTTCAGGACTAGTTGAAGCGATTCGTCGATGTTTGACCACGATGCTAAGAATGGGCCGATAGTGCTGGCCGTCACCGCCGATTCAAATATCTGGATCTCAGCTTTCAAGTTCAGGGGAAAGCCGCGGCGGCTGATCGACATGGCGGACGCCGGCGAGATAGGCCCTCACATATCCGAGCTGATAGTACAGGAAGTCCTTCGAGTGCTGCGCGAGAAATTTGGCGTTGGCGTCTAATCGGGTGCCCTGTTACGCGGCGCGGCGTGCGTAGTAATGATGCAGACCGCCCACTTCACCAATCTCGACCGCGGCACCCCGTGGCGTCGAAATTCCGATCTTATTGATAAGGCTTGGCCTGAAGCGTCTCGATTCCGGGCTCGCGATAATGGGTTTTGAAGACGCAGAGAGTCCTCGACCCATTCCGCTTCTTGCTGATGTGCGTGGCCGGACAGATGAACCAACAGCAGCAATTCGTTATTGACTACCTTCGCGAAGAGACTCGAGTTCTAAAGGAACAGCTTGGCTGCCGACGGCTTCGGCTCAACGACGATCAGCGACGGCGTCTGCCGGCCAAGGCCAAACAGCTGGCTCGCCGGGCCGGGTTCTGGCGGAGGTCGCCCGTATCGTGACACCGGAGACACTATTGGCATGGCCCGGAAACTAATCGCCCGCGAATACGACGGAACTACTCAGCTCGGGCCGGAACGGCCCCGCACCACGGTCTATCTGCTACCGGAGTGTGAGAACGAGGAAGAAGCGCGCCAATATCTGGGGAGGTGTGCGGTCAAATAATTCGAGGAGCAACTGGATGGGCGGTATCGTGTGCCTGCTACGTGGCCGAACCGGCGTGATCTGGACGCGTTCGATCGCTGGTTCGAGTGGAGCTTTCAGTCGATGGTGGTCGATCTCTCCGATTTTCCGCTAATCCAAGAGGAGATGTGAACCGCACGACTTCATTTTGTGGCAGGCCGGACTTAGGTTTTGCGTTCTTGGACGTTACGGGAGGCAATCTTCAAAGATCCGATGATCACCGCCGCGGCCATCGACCGGCTCGTTCATCACAGCGTGATCCTGGAGCTGAACATCCCCAGTTATCGGATCGAGCAGGCCTAGAAAAACCAGAGCAACGACACTAACATTCCGCTGAGGGGATACCGAACCCGCAGGGATTACCGGCATCTTCGATCACGCGCTCGAATACAATAGTGCGTTGTGCGCGCAGGTTGCAAGTAGAATTTGTGCAACCGAGCGGCGTTAGTGCACGGTTGGACTCGTACATTTTGTTAAATCGACATGCACGGACTAGCGGCCATTCACAGTATACGGTGTACACAACAGGCATTGGGTGCCCTGCGCCGCGCACGAAATAAAGTGTTCCTCTATGTGGAACCATTGCGCAACGTAAGCGTGAAACTCAGCAAAGCTCCACTCCCTGACATGAGCTGGATTTTTCGGAGGACCATCATGAGTGCCTACTCTCAAAAGGTTCCGATCCGGGGTTGAAAGTACCACATACCCGGGAGATAGCTGCTTGATGTACCTAAGCAACTCATCTGGATTGAGCACGTGCTCTATGACATCGGAGGCAATTACTAGGTCTATCTGCTGTAATGGTCCGGCCTCGTAACTTGCGTCGATCCAGCATCTATCAGGCCACTTCTTTCGTAAAAAGTCGCACGTCGCCGGCAGATCGATGCCGATAGTGGCGAACTCTTTGAAATAGGTAACTAGCTTGTAGCCTGAGCCGCACCCAACATCACAGATCGCCTTGAGGCCGTACTTGTCACAGACCTCCCTCGCGAACTTATATACCTCCAGTTGCCACTGGTCGTCATTTGAGGCGTCATCGAAATACACGGTTGCTTGCCGTGGGCAATAACCGTCGTGTATACAATAATGCTCCTTGCGCCCGGTAACGAAGTGATGTTCAAAGGGTGGAAAGGACCCTAGAATCGTTTCGGAGCCTGCGAGGCTTGGCCGAGACGATAGCCCTGATACGAGGTGTCGCGCAACCTTGCGCGCGGATGTTTCAAGTCTACGGGATTCCTCCGCGCCGCGTTCAATCTGTCGTTTGTAATCGGCACTATCGAAGTGGCCGCGCGACTCGGCTATGAGTCCATCCTCTCTAAACTTCCATGCCTCGAAGCCGCTGATGCGAACCCGGTTTCCGGTGCCGCCCGGCCCGGTGTTGACGCCGGTGAGTGTCCAGTAGTATTCCGCACGGTCGCTCCGAACCAAAATGTTGTCCATGACCACCCGCAAGTCTGGAAACGCGGTCATGAATAGCTGCACAGCCTCCGCGATCGCACGCCGCCCCCGGGCCGGGGCGTCATCATTAATGATGAGCGAGCCGCCCGGTGAGTAAAAGGCAGCCACGCTCGCCGGGTCCTGGCTACACCACGCCGCCGTATAGCGCACGGCGAACTCTCGCAATTTGTCAGGCTCAGCTATCATCCTCAGTCTCTACTGACTACGGCGTTGTTCAACGATACCTGCCAACACGTCATGTGGATTGCCGGATTCTCATTCCTTGGCGACATTCCCAATTTCGACCCCGGTTACCGCCGAATGCGATCGCCAAATCTGCGCCACACCTCGCGACAGAAAGCGGCCGGCACTTGCCGTTTCCGATCAACTCTCAATCTTGTGCACAGGTAATAAGGGAAGGAAAGCGCCGCGTCACGCAGCGTTTTTCCCTGGCATACACGCAGGAACGTCCACACCTTTCTACGCACGTGCCCAAGAGCCCAGGCCCGCTTCAGGAGTTGCCCGTATTCCAGCCTTTCGAAGACTGTGACATGGGACCCCTTGAATTCAGACAGGACATGGGCAGGCACGAAGTCGCCAATATTCCGGTCGATATAGTCCAAAGCGCTAGAAATCATGAGCGTGAGTTTTCTGTTTCTCGCCTGGAGCAGGAGCCTCTCCCAGTCGAGTTGCGGGGCTTTCCGAACAACGGCGAGAGCGTCCGGAATCCAGCGGATCGGAGCCACTCTCTCCCATGCGACGCCGTGCACGCAGATATGGAGCAACTGGTCAGCCGGATCCAGAACCCGGACAACCTGTCCATCGAATGTTGTCTCCTTCGAAGCGTCCCAGAAATCCCGATCTGCGTCCGGCCCAAGACAAAACGGAGTGAGATTCCAATGCAGGTCAAGATCCTGCCCTGACGGATGCACAAAATGCATAGCGTGATCGTATTGGCGGGTCTGCTCACTAAAACCTTTCTGCTCGTTCCATTGCTCCAATGCTTTCCAACCCTGGCGGCAGAGAACCTCGATGGCGGCACGGGCTTCCGGATAGCGAACCAGTAAATCCACGTCGTCCATGGGCCGGAGACTGTAGTCCTGGTAATACTCAATGGTCAGCGCGGCGCCCTTGATGACTATCACCTCGATTCCCTCAGCACGAAGGGCGCGGATTGCCTCGCCGGCCCGGTGAAATAACAATCGATTGCAGGACCAAGTGTGTTTTTTTAAGCCACGCAATACCGGTAGCACGGGATGCTGAATGCCTTCCAGCCGGAACCTCTCATAAATCAGCGGCAACAAGCGCACTGACGCTCTGCCCAAACGTGCGATGTTGGTCTTGGCGAGCCAGGCAATCCCGGCCTCCCGCGCTTCGGGGCCTTGCAGTAACGCCACCCTCAGGATTCGCCGTTGCTCCTCAGAGGGGATGCTTCCCGCGTCGTCGCGATATTCGATTTCATTCACCAAGCAGATACTCCGCTGGATATCTCACACCCCCCATATCCCGATCGGCATGGTTCCCGGAGTGAATCGGCGCAAGCGCTCCGTCATTCAGCAAGTAGCGCCGAGTTATGGCTTCTGCAACATTGCGATTCTGCGTGATGATAAGAGTTGCCGGACTTTCTGGCATTGAACCAAGCTTGCCGAAAAACTTACGGATCGACTCCTCATCGAGATGATTCGTGGGTTCATCGAGGATGAGCAATCGGGGTTGACGGGCAAGGGCGCGTGCAATGGCGATCTTCTGGCGTTGGCCGCCAGAAAGGATCCCTCCTTCTTCATCCAACTGCGTGTTATAACCCTCGGGCAGGAGCCGCACAAACTCGTCCACAAGGGCGATGCGGCAGGCTGCAATGACCCTATCCGATCCCTTGTCGTCGAGGCCATAGCTGAGGTTTTCCCAAATTGTGCCCGCAAAGACGATGGGATCCTGAGGAGTGAAGGCGATGAATTGGCGCAGATGCGCAATATCCAACTGATCGTAAGGCACGCCATCCGCGAGAATCCGGCCTCGTTGGGGCCGATAGAGGCCAAGAATCAGCCGTGCCAGCGTAGTCTTCCCACCTCCATTCGGTCCCACAACTGCCGTGACTGACCCCGGTTCCAACAGCAGGCTGACGCCTTCCAACAGAGGACGCGAGTCGTATCCGAAAGATACAGCGTCCAACTCAATCGAACCCTTGAAGGCAAGCCTGAGTGTTCCGATATAAAGAGCCGCAGCGTCTTCATTGGAGAAAGAGCGTAACTCGGAGAGAGATTGGCTCCCTTCCAGGACGTGCGGGACTGCGGCAAAGAATTGCTGAAGGCTGCCGCCGAGCAGTATGGTGGCCACATAGAACGACATCAGGTTTCCCATAGAGGAGTGGCCTGTCGCAACATCCACTCCCCCAATTACAAGGATCATGATGCCCGCCAGGGTAACACCGCTGTTCTGTGCCAATTGGTAGGCCGCCTGCAGCCAGGCCATACGTTCGCTGTCTACGCGCAAGGCCTCAATGCGCTCATGCTGCCGCCGGGTCTCGAACGCTTGCGCAGATTGGTATCTGGTTAGATCGATTCTCTGGAGCATGAACTGTATACCACTGCTGAAGCGGATGAAGGCATGGCGATGCCGGTCCACTCTGGCTCTTACCTTGGAACCGAGCCGACGGTTGACCAGGAGGAACAGCGGCATCACCAGTGCCAGCAGAGCCAGCAGCCGTAGATTGAGCACGGCCATCGTCGCGATCAGAGCTGCCCCCAAGACCAGCGAAGGCAGGATGTTGACGATCAGTGCATTGATCATCACATCCACCAGAAGGGTCTCCTGCACAAGCAAGGTGTGCAGTTTGCCCCGGTCGGCGGTGTCGTGATACGCCCGCGGGAGCGACTGGCAATGAAGCACGAGGTCACTGCGCATGGCGGTAATAGCCAGCTTGGTGGTCCGCAGGGAGGCAAACCGCGTCGCCAGAGCCAGGCCGCTGCCTACGGAATTGAGAACCAGGATCTCGAAGCCCAGAAGCAGCAGCCCTGTGACGTTTCGGGAGGGAATGATCGAATCGAACACGCGCCGCACCATCCAGGCGATCGGCAGTAGGCTCACACTCTGAAGGAGTGCGAGGGTAACACAACCCAACAATGGCAGGCGCAAATCATCCAGGTAGCCACCCAAGTACCTCCAGTCGGCAACTCCGGTTCCTTGCTGGCCACGACGGGTCATTGGCGATCTTCAGGCAGAGGCTTGGTCACTTTGCTTCGAATGCGGTCCATGTGCGCTTTCATAATGCGAAATTCTGCTCGTGTCACTGCACCCCGGTCTCTCGACATATTGGTGGTATGGATCCGGCGGTGAAGAAAGACTCCGGGAATTACGTCCCATGGTATCTTGGCCTCAGCCATGCGAATGAGCCAGTCCAGATCGTCGCAGTACGGACACAAGACATCGAACTGACCAACCCAGTCGAATACCCAACGCTGAGCCAAGCTCGCTCCCAGAGACCATCCCCCTCCCTCTTCTGTCATCAAGGGCTCAGAAATCCAGTCAGGTCTGGTCATTCCGTCTTGAAGAAAGTTCAACAGTTTGCCAATCACGCATCCCAGTTCCGGGTGGCCTGCTAGATAACTGCTCTGTATCTGCAACTTGTTGGGCGGCCAATAGTCGTCGGCATCGAGAAAGGAGATGAGTTCTCCCGTGCAGTTTGCCAGGCCAGTGTTCCTTGCGGCGGGAAGCCCCTTGTGCGCCTGGTTCACATATCGCACCTCACGATAGGATCGAGCGATGGATGCCGTATTATCGGTCGATCCGTCGTCAACCACCACGATCTCGATGGGGCGATAGTCCTGGCAAAGAATGCTCTCTAATGCCTGGGCGAGATATTTTTCGCCATTATACGCGGGAACGATAACGCTGATCATTTTAGCTTCCACAGTTCCGCGCCTTTCGCGTCGAGGGAACGGTCCTTCAGTTCCCGGACTGCCAGCGGATTGGAATTCCGCTGCGAACCGAATTCGAGCATGTACGCAGGCAATTGCGGCGCCAGGCAGCGGGATGCTGTGAGAGAGCTCATCGCGGCGTCGACCCCAGGAAAGTCCCAGCAAGCAACAGCCATCCCTGCTGTTTGCTCCAGGTCATGAGTGAACTCCCGCCATGGGCTTGGCGGCTTTGGCGCGCTTGCGGTCCATATAGGCTTTCACAAGGCGAACTCTATCTCTTGCCAACGCGTTCTGGTCCTCAGAGATATTGCTGCTATGGATTCGCCGATGAAGAAGGACCTCAGATATGAAGCACAACGGGATATGTGCTTCCCGTACGCGCATGCACCACTCCAGATCATCGCCGTACGGAAACAAAACGTTCAAGTGACCGATTCGGTCGAATACCCAGCGGTGCGACAAGCTCGATCCCAGGGTCCAGCCACCCCCGTCCTCTGTCATCATGTCCTCAGAAATCCAGCGCGGCAGGTTCATTCCTTCTTGAAGGAAGTTACGCGATTTGGCAATGACGCATCCCACTTCCGGGTGCGCTGCCAGATAATCGCTCTGGATACGTAACTTTTTGGCAGGCCAATAGTCGTCGGCATCGAGAAAGGAGATGAGTTCGCCCGTGCAGTTTGCCAACCCAGTATTCCTGGCGACGACCGGACCCTGGTTCTCCTGGTATATATAACGCACGTCAGGATAGGATCGAGCGATGGATGCCGTATTATCGGTCGATCCGTCGTCGACCACCACGATCTCGATGGGGCGATAGTCCTGGGCAAAAATGCTGTCTAATGCCGCCCCGATGTATTTTTCCCGATTGTATGCGGGAACGATAACGCTTATCAGCTTAGCTTCCATAGTTCGCGCCTTTCGAGTCGAGAGAACGGTCCAGCAGTTCCCGGATTGCGATCGGAGTGGAATTCAGGTCCGAACCCAGTTCGAGCGCGTACGCGGGCGTTTTCCGCACCAGCGAGTTGAAACATCCGAGCGCCCGTCGGCGCGCCACCGGGAGGTGCATAAAGCAACTCGGAGCAATCGCCTTGAACGCCTCGCCCCTGCTTGCCGTGCGAAGCCTGGTTCGCCGTGAATCAGTGATGCTGGCCAGAAGAATCGCTCGTAACGAAAAACCGGGAGACAGACGAATCTTGGGATCGCGGTCGAAGAAGAATGCGACTTTTTCCCCTGCCGGACAGTCGCTGATGGCTGCCGCGGGCGCCAACGAAGGGAATCGATAAAGGTCCTCAGCGGACAGCACTCCGGTGCCGTAAATGCTGTGGACAGAAGGGGACTCTTCAAGAAGAATCAGGCAATGGTCGTCCGCCGCATACCCCAGCCCGGCATCCAGACAACTGAGCGCCGTTGTGGTTTTACCCGCGCCGCTTTGACCGACGACCAAAACGCCGCCCTGTCCGTTGCCTACCGCAGCGGCGTGGATGAAATAACGTCCCTGCTTGCCTAGCCAGTAAGTGAGCAGGAGTTTCAAAGGCCTTGCTCGCTCTAAATATGGGATTGACGCTGCGTCCGGAATCAGCCAATAAGCAGTATTGGTACTCCAATCCACCGCGGCGAATACCCTGCGTGGCCGTTGCAGAATCAACATGAGATCAGGGCTGTCCATCAGCCACATGTCGGCTTCCTCGCCAGGCGGTGTGAAACCCTCCAGGAACTCGGCAGCATTGGGCGCCGAGGCAAGGTCATGGAGCAATACTGTGAGTGAGGCGCTGGATTTGCTTGCGCTCTCAAGGTGACCGAAGGCATGCGCAACCTGCTCCTTGAAGCGCTCGCTTCCAAATTGAAGGCGGATCGAAGTTCCTGCAATGGAATAACTGGCCGCGGAACTGGACGGCAGTTCGTGCAGGTAGGCTTGAATCCTGCGAAAATACCCCACCCATGAGGGATCGCGGCAAGGCAAAACTGGCTCAGTTCCGAGTTCTGGACGAGTTCGCATTCCCCATCCCCTTAGGCCATCCGTACTCTTGATCGACCTGGTGGATCGGATCGATCAACAGCAGTTCCCGAACGTCGTCGAAGCGCTCCAATACCGGAGGCACGTAATCGATACCCGCGCCGTAAAGAGACGGGCCTCGCTCTCCGCTGATCTGGCTTGCATAATCCGAATTCCGCGCCGTAATAATGCTCTCGCCGGCTAGTCGTTCGACGAACTCTTCCACGATCGCACGTCGTTGGTGGGCTTCTTCAGCATTGCCGAACAGAATTGTCGGCAAATCAGCCGCAGAACAACCGTCTTCGAGCAGTCTGAGGACTTCCGATCCTGTATTGGACAGGCTGTAATAGTAACCGGTTTCAGTGTTCACCAGGACTGTCTCATCCTCAAACTGTTCGAAAATGATCCTGGATCTGTCGATCTGGTATTTCGTTGGTTCGCTCACAGAACCTCCTCACAGCGGTATTGGCGAAACATGAACACCCAATTTCAAAAGCTCGAATGCTGCCGATAATCCGGCAGGACCTGCCCGGATGATAATCGCCCCCGACACGATTTTGGCCCGAGATACGTGAGTATCCACGCTCCTGGTCGCCCCAGAGTTGCGTCACAAGCCCACAAAGCTCTACATTATAGTCGTTTACAAATAGCGATATAAATAGGGGCTTAACCCGACATGCGGCCAAATGCGTCAATCTGAGAACACTGCGCAAGGTCGGAATGGCGGCGTTGCTCCTACGTGCGCGTGGGGCGTGCTGGAGACGTGAGAGCTTGAAAATGACGACGCCAACCGCGGTGGCGACTGGCTCAGAAAAACCTGCTTCCATTCTCACCAAACTGGTCTACCCCGTAGCTTTGCTGGTTTCCTTGTCGATTTGGCTCCTCGCGTTGCGGGCCCCTTCCTGGTTAGACGAGACACTTACTTACTGGCAGGTCAGCGGAGGCCTCTGGAAGATCTGGGACCGTTCGCAGGAAATACCTTCTTCGATCGGCTATCTGTATGTACTCGGGTTTGCCAAGTCGATTTTTGGCAGCCAGGAAATCGCACTCAAGATTCTGTCCATCTTAGCGATGCTGAGCGCTGCCTACTTTCTGTTTCGGCTCGCCCGTGAGCTTTTCGATCAAGAGATTGCATTTCTCACCTGCATCCTTTTTTGCGTAGAACCCAACGTGGCGTTCGCTGCGACCGATGCGCTCCCGTACGCGTTCGCCTTGTTGGCAATTAACCTTGCGATTTTTGCTTTCATTCGGTGGATCACCCAACACCAGATGCACCAAGCGATCCTGTTCGGCGTCGCGTCCGCGGGGACTCTTTACTTGTCTCCGCATTACCTCTTCGGTGCTATCCTGCCGGCGTTTGCGATTTACTATCTGGTGGTGCGACGCCGCTCGATCACGGCGGATGCACGGCAACTGGCAGCTGTCCTAACTTCGTTTGTGCTGCCGGCGCTTCCTCTGTTTTTCCTTGCCTTGCCTCAATACCAAAAGATGGGCCTGTACCACACGGGGGACACACATGTAGTGCAGCAACTACACCCAGCCGGGCTCGTACCCATGCAGACGCTGATTGGGTTTATAGTGACGGCCTTTGTCGCTGCTCTGGCCCGGAAAGGAAACTCGCCGGGAGGCGATCGTTCACACACGGTCCTGCTGTGCCTTCTCCTATCCCTGGTCCCGGGTGGCAGCCTCCTCGCCATCCGCTCCGCCACTCCGTTGCATCTGGCTATCACCCCAAGCGATTTCCTCGTTACAGCGCCCGGCATCGCGCTGACCTGGGGACTGCTGATGGGTCGCATCGGCTCCCGCTTGCTTAGGCAGATCTTCTGCGTTGGCCTGGTGGCAATCACCCTGTTCCGGTGCTTCAGCTCAGGGTTTGCTCGCCAACACGAACTGACTTTCGAGCGAGACGTGCCAGTAAAGATGCGTGATGGTATCACGTTGCGTGCAGATATATGCCGCCCACTGGCGGACGGCAAGTTTCCGGTGCTCTTGACACGCACGCCATATGACAAGAACGGAACGCTAGCCTTTTGCCGAGAAGCCGTGGCACGCGGATACGTGGTCGTTGCGCAGGATGTCCGGGGAAGATATGCCTCGGAAGGTGAATGGTATCCGTTCAAGTACGAATCTCAGGACGGCTACGACACGGTTGAATGGGCAGCTGCGCTTCCCTTTTCGAACGGAAAGGTCGGGATGTTCGGTGGGTCCTACGTCGGCGCGACGCAGTATCTGGCGGCCATTGCCAAGCCACCTCATCTGGTGGGGATTTGTCCCAACTATACCGCCGCCAACTATCACGACGGATGGGTCTATCAGGGTGGTGCGTTCGAGCAACCGTTCATCGAGTCCTGGACGAAGCAACTAGCTGAAAACTCCATCAGCCGGGTAGAGTCAGTAGGCGACGCGGCTGGTCGGAAACAAACTGCGCCGCTATTGCGGTATCCCATGCTCGGAACACCTCCAGCTTCGGGAGTCGCACCGTATCTTGTCGACTGGCTCACGCACCCCAACTACAGCGACTATTGGAAGCAGTGGTCGATCGAAGATCACTACGCGCAGATTCGAGTCCCGGTGTTCAGCGTTGGCGCATGGTACGACATTTTTCTAGGCGGGACCCTAAGGAATTACGTGCGCCTCAAGAACGAGGCAGGCACGGAGATCGCGCGGCGCGGCCAACGCCTGATGATCTACGTTGGGGGCCACGCCAGCAGTGGATGGGCTGAAGAGAAAATTGGGGCCGTCGATTTTGGAAATAAGTTGCCGCTCAATGTGCGTGAAGTGACACTGCGCTGGTACGATAGCCTCCTGAAGGGGATCGTGAATGGAGTGGACCATGAGAAACCCGTAAAGATCTTCGTTATGGGCCGGAACGATTGGCGCGAAGAAGATGACTGGCCTCTGGAGCGTGCAAAGGCAACGCGGTATTACCTGCACTCAACAAAGCCAGCGAACGGTCTTAAGGGAGGTGGCACGCTGAGTACAACGATGCCCGCTGAGGAGAAACCCGACCAGTACCTGTACGATCCGAAGGACGCGGTCCCCACGATTGGCGGGCCCCTCTGTTGCGAACCGCAGCCGACGGGAATCGGCCCGGAGGACCAGCGGCCCGTGGAAGCGCGAGGCGATGTGCTCGTGTTCTCTAGGTCGGCATTTACACAGAACACGGAGGTGACGGGTCCGATTTCACTCGACCTGTATGTCAGTAGTTCTGCGGTCGACACCGACTTTACCGGGAAACTGGTCGACGTCTGGCCGAACGGATTTGCTCAGAATTTGACCGAAGGCATTCTACGCTTACGCTACCGCAATTCGCAGGAAAAACCGGAACTTGGAAACCCTGGGACGATCTATCACATCAGCGTGGATCTTTGGGCGACGAGCAATATTTTCCTGCCAGGGCACAAACTGCGGCTCGAGGTTTCCAGCAGCAATTTCCCTCGATTTGATCGAAACCTGAATGCGGGTGAAGAAGAGGCGCGTGGAACCCGCTTGGTCAAAGCAACAAACGTTATCTACCACGACTCATCTCGGCCTTCAGCGCTGGTTCTTCCCATTGTGCCGTAACGGGTCGCTGGTGCCGGCTCATACTTGGGATCATGCCATGCTTTCGTAGCAGGCCAACATAGGCGCTGGATGCTTACTGGACGCCGCGATCGGAATGATGGCTTCACCGGCAGCCGCAGAATAACACGCACTCTTCAAGCGACTGGGCAAAAGGGGACATTTCTACTTTGCCAGGAAGGGACACTTCTACCTTGCCTTGACACGGCAGCCCTGATTCGCTGCAAATGCTTGCGGACCATGTTAGCATTACTGGAAGTTCGAGGAGCAGTCAATTGAATCTTCAGATCTCTGTTGTCATTCCGGTACACAATGGCGCGGCGACCTTGGCTCAATGCCTGCTTGCAGTGGCACAATCAAGCCGGGCGCCCAAGGAATGCATTGTAATTGACGACGGCTCTACGGACGGTTCTGACGTGGTTGGTAAGATTCACGGCG
>Ga0209517_10007576_pt1 | contig 12950 bp, 12 predicted proteins | sample PeaSoiMetSII2010_FD_187695 | JGI IMG/M metagenome (GOLD analysis project Ga0209517, IMG submission 187695) | Peat soil microbial communities from Weissenstadt, Germany - SII-2010 (SPAdes) (version 2) | ecosystem: Environmental > Terrestrial > Soil > Wetlands > Peat | place: Germany...
GTCGCCGACCCTGCTGCCGCGGATATTGCAACGCGCTTCACGGCAGGCACAGGCGTTGCGCGGACCATCAGCGAAAGTTGTGCGTCCTCCGGCTTTTCTTCTCCCTCCTCACCTTCTTGGGTGCCCCACCCAGAGCCTGCCCTGAGCGAAGTCGAAGGGCGGTTTTCGTTGGGTGGGGATTTCTCCTGTTCCATCGCAATCGCCAGCACGCTTCCCGCCGTCGCTTTAACAACCCCTTCAACATCCACCGCTGTCGCGGCCTCGCTGTAGTGCGCGTCACTGACTTCGACCACCGGCAGCAGCTCTTTCAGCAGCGAGGTGAATTCGAGCTCGGTGAAGAGCGCACGCAGCGCATCCACGTCCGGTTCCCCCGCGCGCATGGACTCGGCATCAAACTGCACCGGCACATTCGTGTCGATCGTCGCCATGCTCTTGCTGAACAGGATGGTCTCGCGATTATTCAGCAGCGACTCGCGATAGGTTTTCTTTTCCACTTCGGCGGCGCGCTCCAGCGCGTGCTCGACCGTTCCAAATCGCTTGATGATCTCGACCGATCCCTTGTCGCCAATGCCGGGTGCGCCGGGAATGTTGTCAATCGCGTCGCCGCGCAGAGCCATCAAGTCCACGACCCGCTCCGGAGGCACGCCGAGAATTTCTTCCACCTTGGCCGCATCGCAGATCAGATTGTCCTTGGGCGGATTCAGAATCTGCACTTTGTCGTTGACCAGCTGCATCATGTCCTTGTCGCTGGAAACAACGTAGACGGGATGCGCCGCCTCGGCCGCTTTGCGGGCCAGCGTGCCGATGACGTCGTCGGCTTCGAACCTGGCGACCTCGAGGATCGGAATGCGGTAAGCCTCGAGCGCCCGCCGGATGTAGGGCACCTGCTGCGCCAGGTCTTCCGGCATCGCCGCGCGGTTGGCTTTATAGCCCTTGTATTCCACTTCCGTGAACGTCTGCGTCTTGATGTCGAACTTGCGGACGGTGGTTACCGTCTCGGCCTGCTCGTCGCGGAAGGTGGGCCCGGCAACGTCGAAAACCGCGGCCAGAAACTCCGGAGAAAAATCCTCGCGCAGCTTGCGCAGCATGTTCACGAAGACATAAATCGCCGCCGTGGGCAACCCGCTCTTAGTGGACATCGGCCGCTGCCGCGCCATGGCATGGTAGGCGCGAAAAATGAATGACATCGTGTCGATGAGGAAGATGCGGCCTTCGGCGGAAGATGGCTGACCTGGTGTGCGTCCTGCCGCAGGCGTGGCGGCCGCACGGTTTGCGGAGTCCGATGATTTCTTTCGCGGGGGCACCGCGGTTAGTTTAGCAGCAGCAAGTGGTGCTAGAGCTGCCTTCATAAGTAGCTTTTGGGTAGGGCACGGCTTCAGCCGTGCCGCTAGCACTCGACAGAATGCGGGCTTTAGCCCCTGAGGTACGTGCCTTCCGTTGAGGAGTATTTGTGAAACCAGCGCTAGAAATCCACGTGGAAGTTCGATTCCACAACCCTGCTGTGTTTGCCGCCTTCGGGGTTGCGAAACACCAGGTAGTACTTCACCGGCCGATCCAGCGAAGCCGGGAGGTCGAAGTTTACCGCCTGATTGTGGGACGCTTCGACCGTGAAGAGAGCCTCGCTCGGGCGGTTGTTGGCAAAATCGTCCTGCTGGCCTTGGTTCATGATAAGAAAGTCGATATTCGCGGTGTCGTCGGACGCACCGTGTGCCTGCCCGGCGAATGACTCGAAGATGCCATGCAGGTGAGGCATTGTGGCATGGGCTGGGATTTCGAACGGGAATGTGGCTGTGGCTTTCAGGGCGAACGTTTTCTCCAGCACGGTTTGACTCGTCCCCACCGGCGAGGGAGCAACGCGCTCCGAGGGTTCGATCGTGCTCACCGGTTCGGCGGGCTCATCCTTGGTGCATGCGAGATCCAGCACCAGGAGCGCGCCGAGCAACGCAATCAGATGTTTGTGCCGCGGCATAGTGGAAGTCAGTGCACTCCAGGACTTCCGGACACGGTGTTTCCGAACATGGTGTTGAAGTGCAGCCGGATTTCCCCGCAAGTGCCTTGCTCGGGCGAATAGACAACGCACGAATCGAACGGCCGCGAATACACGTGCAAGCTGACCGCACGCTGGTTGAATTCGCGCGGGTTGACTACGCGATGCACCGGATCATCTGGATCAACTGCGCACGGGTGGAACAGATTCATCTCGATCGTGTTGAGCGGCTCGAGACGGCAGCGGCCAGCCTGCAAATCCTGGTGGACCACATGAAAGTTCTCGACCTGCAGGCGGCCGATGGGAGCGGCCATCCAGCAATTCTGGTCGCGGTGGTTATGCACGGAACTCGCCTGCCCGGCTTCCCAGCAGATCGCTAACAACTCGTAGAGCGGAGTCCCGTCAATGAGATTGCGCGTGTAGTGTTGCCGATCCCAGGTCAGATAAGTGGTGAGAGAGTCGGCGCTGACCGGCGATTCCTCGAGAAGCCGAAGCACGGGCTCGGTCTGATCGAACGCCTGCTCCGGCAACCGCCGCAGCTCTTCGACCAGCTTCTCAATGGGAACCGTCTTCGTCGCGGTGGTCATTCTTGCGTTCCGGGATCGAGTATAGCTCTTGACGCCTAGTAGCGGCGGCCCTCATCGACCAACTTCCTAATCCTGAGCCCACGCCGGCTCATTCCTCTGCGAATTTCTCGAATCTCGCGGACCGTCTTTTTGAGGTCCCGCGTCTTCGCTTTAGAACCACGAAATGTTTTCATGGAACTAGTTTAGCTTGGTGCCGATGCCTCGCCGCTCTTGGACCGCAACGGAAGCAGTGCTGCCTTACGGTTCTCTCCCCGACCCCAATATCTCTCTGCTCCCGCCCTGTGCGACCGCCGGATACACCGCGCCCTTGCGCCGCCGCAAAGCTTGCGGCAACTCCGAGCGCAACAGCCACAAGCCCGCGGCCACTGCCGCCGCCCACGTCACGGTCACAAGTCCAAGCTGGATCAAGTCTGCCGCCCGGCTGCCGTGCCCGGAAGTAGCCAGCGGCACAATCTTCGCCACTTCATAGCTGATGCCGCCCGCCACTACCGCCACCGCTGCCGCCTTGCCCAACTCGCCCCAGCGCAACTCACCCAGCGAAACTAGTCTTTTGCGATGCAACAGGCAGGCCAGCGCCACCAGATTCGCGCCGATCCCTATATCCGACGCCCACGCCAGCCCCACCACGCCGAAGGTACGAAACAAGAACGAGTACACCGGCAGCGACGCCACCGTAATCGCGCTGACCGCCGCCATGGGCGTGAGCGTGTCGCTCGCCGCGTAAAACGCGCGCGCGTAGAGCCCCTGCGCCGACCACAACGCCAGTGACAGCGAGAACCAGAAGAAGTAAACCGCTGTCGTCTGCGTATCGGAAAACAAGAACCGTCCCCGCCGGTACACCAGATCAATCAGCGGCAGCGCCGCTGCCATCATCCATCCCGATGCCAGAAATGACGCCGCCGCGACCCGGTACACCGAATCATTCACTGTAGCGGCAAATTCCCCGAGCTTCTTCTCGTTGAACAGCCGCGCAAAAAACGGCAGAGACGCCTGCCCCGTCGCCTGTCCCAGGACCGCGATCGGCACCGCAAACAGCCGCTTGGCGTAGTTGAGCCGCGCAATATCGCCGACGCCGCTCGCGGCATAGTGCCGCAGAATCCAGTCGTCGGCCGTCACCAGCGACACGCCGATCATCAGCGGCAGCGACAGTCGCACCCACTCCCGAAATGCCGGATTCGTCACCTCAAATGACGGCCGGTATCCCGTCCCGATCCGCGCCGCGCCGATCACGCTCGCCAGAAACGGACCGGCAATACTCCCCAACACCGCCCCATAAGCCAGTGACGCGATGCCGAAATGCCGTCCGCCCACTACCCCGCCCAGAATGATGAACACGTTGTAAATCAGGGGTCCGAACGCCGGGAACAGAAACAGCCGGTGCGACAGCAGCACGGCCGAAACCACACCGCCCACATAGAAGAAGATCTGTGCCGGCAGCAGAATCCGCGTGAGGAACACGCAAAGCTCGATCTGCTGCGGTGAAAATCCTTTTACGAACCAGCGTACGAACTGGGGCGCGAAAATCTCCGTCAGGATCGTCCCCACGATCATCACCGCGGTCATGACGGTGATAATGATCGAGAACGTCTTCTGGGCATCGGCTTCGCGCTTCTGCGCCAGAAAGCGCGTGTAAATCGAAATGAACGTGATCGAAGCCGCGCCCCCGGCCACAATGTAGTTGAGAAAATCGGGCAGAGTGAACGCCGCCACATAGGCGTCCGTCTGCGCTCCGGCGCCGAACGCGTAGGCGATGTAGGCCTCGCGCACGTAGCCGATCACACGCGACAGCATCACCGTCCCCATCAGCAGCAGGGTGGCCGAGAACACCGTGTGCTGGTGCGACGGGCGAAAAAAGCGCAGCAGGTTCCTCATGGAGGCCCGATCAGAACCTCCAATCTTATCGGAATCTCAAGTTCGGAGTGTTGACCTGCCTGAATCCGCCGCGGATGTGTTGGTTTTGGGATAGCGCGCCCCGTGACCGGGCCGTGGGAAGGTCCGCGACTCGAAGAGTCACTACACCTTCCATGCGCGCGCAGCGCAAGCGATCCCTACGGCGCCACCCACACTCTGCCCGCCGACACCAGATCCACATTCGGCACTTCGGTCGTCAGCCTCACTCTTTGCCATCCCGCTTTCTTCGGCGTCTTGGCCAGAAAAGTCAGCAGATACTGATGCGTCAGCCGTTTCGTCAAGTCCTCAAGATACGGAGCGAATGCCACCGCCGGGCCGTTGAACCCGATGTAATACGCTTCGCCTCCAGTTTCGTCCGCCAGCCGCGAGAGATAGATCTGGCCCCAATGCGTTTGCCAGTAGCTGTGTCCGTAATGGCCAACACCCGGGTTATAAATCGCCGAAACCGCGATGCCGCCGCGCACGGCATCGTCAATCGCCGCGTCCAGATAGGGATCGGCCGTGTCCCCCGCACCGTAATAGCGATCAATTCCATCCGTGACCATCATGACTGACCGCCGCGCCGTGGTGGCCGGCCAGCGTTTGATCAGATCGCTCAGCGAGAAATACGGACTGGCGTTCGCGCCGCCTAGTCCCATGGGCAGCCGCAGAGCCTTTGCTGCCAGGGCATGATCGCTGGTCAGATTCTGTTCGATTCGCGCGATGCCGTTCTGCATGTAAGCCACGCCGATTTTCGTGGACTCCGGCCGCGCATTGATGAACTGCCGAATGTCCTCCAATTGCGTGCCCAGACTGGAGCTTGACCCATCGTCCAGCAGAAGGAACAGCTCCAGCGCCGCGTGATCTCCCTGCGCCGGAACCCAATCGGTCACCGTGTCGCGATCATGTCCTTCATAGACCATTACATCGTCGCGGTTGACGACCGGGGGTTCGGACCCCTTGCGAGCTTCAACCGTAACCACCATATGTGCGGGAACTCCGGTTGCTGCCGGAGCTTTTTGCGCCGAAGCGCTCCCCATCCCCAATGCCCAGAAAGCCAACCCAGACAGCGCCATAGCCATGAAACCAATCTTGTTCATGCATTGCCTCCTTCCGGAAACGCTCTTTGCCGCCAAGCCTGCCCTCAACCCGCAAGAGAGTCGCTCCCAATCCTTTAGATGTGGCACACAGGCAATAAGGTGGACCATGCCGCCTCCGCGCCCGGCGCGGCGGGCGACCCTGGCGACCGCAATCAGTCCCGGATTGCAGTTAATCATTTTCGCCAGCCCATTCATTCTAAAGCGTTTGCCGATTGATCTTCGTTTGATCCTCGCTTGAGCCTCTGTGCATTGTCTCCCGCCGCCTTCTCGGCGAAAGTGGCCCTGTTGAACAGCAGCAATCCACAAGCGGAGGCAACTATGGCAACGACAGGTGCGCAAGCAATGACCGAATTCTGCGAGCAGGTAAACCCGCGCGTGCTCCGCGCTCTTCGAGATGAAGAAGCGCGCCGCATGCGTCCCGGCGACATGCTGCGCGTGCAGGAGAGTTGGGTGGCGGCGGCGGAGAAGCGCGCCCTGCTCTGGCTGGCCGCGCGCACGCCGGAGCGAATCAACCCGGATCACCTCACAATCCTGGGCCTGGCGTCTCAGATTGGCGCAGGCGCCTGCTACGCGCTCGCATCCTGGAGCCGCTACGCGCTCCTTGGCGTGATCGTCTGCCTCGCTCTCAACTGGCTCGGCGACTCCCTCGACGGCACGCTGGCACGCGTGCGCCAACGCCAACGTCCGCGCTACGGGTTCTACGTGGACCACATGGTCGATAGCTTTGGTGCTCTTGCCCTCATGGGAGGCCTGGCGCTGTCGGGCTACATGCATCCCGTGATCGCGATTGGCCTGCTCATCGCCTTCCTGATGCTCTCGATCCAGTCCTATCTGGCAACCCATGCCCTGGGCGAGTTTCGCATCTCGTTCTGGCGCTTTGGCCCCACGGAACTGCGCATCCTGCTGGCGGTTGGGAACTTAGCCTTGTTCTGGAGACCGGAGGTGCATCTTCTCGGCCGGCAATATCGCCTGTTCGATGTGGGCGGCGCGATCGGCCTCGCGGGCATGTCCCTGATGGTGATTGTCTTCACGCTCCAGAACACGATGCGGCTCTATCGCGAAGAAAGGATTCCGCAATGACGATTCCCCCGAACTCCTGCTTGCCGGAACCTGAAGGGATCGACCGTTTTCAGCATTACCCTGGACCATCGAATTACGCTGGGGCACCGATGAACCGGGAAGGGCACGACTTCCAGTCGTGCCGGGAAGGGAGCAGGAAAAGAGGCCGGGCATTAGCCCCTGAGGCTTTGGTCCAGGCTGAAACTGGTAAAGAGGACGGCGCGTCTCGCGGGATCGACCGCCAGGAACTCGATCGCCAAGAACCGGTCGCGCCTTCCACCCTGATGCGCTGGTGCAAATTCAACTTCGTAGGCGGAATCGGCATCGGAGTGCAGTTCGTCGCGCTGTTCCTGCTGAAAAGCGTGTTGCACTTTAACTATCTCGCCGCCACCGCGATCGCCGTGGAAAGCGCAGTCGTGCACAACTTCGTCTGGCACGAACAGTTCACCTGGGTTGATCGAATAAGGTCTGATCGAATAAAGCCTGACCGGGCAGCACTGTCTCTGCGCATGCCGATCTCACACACCTCGAGCCCTTCAGCTTTTGGGTGGCGCAGCGCTTTAGCGCTGCGAATAACCTGCCTCAAAGATTTTGGGCTTCAGCCCCCAAGCCTCCGGCGGTTTCTTCGCTTCAATCTCACCAACGGCGCGGTTTCTATCCTGGGAAACCTGGCCTTGATGAAGGTGATGGTCGGCCAAGGACACATGAATTATCTCCTCGCCAACGCCATCGCCATCGCATTCTGCTCGCTGGCGAATTTTCTGGTCAGCGACGAGTGGGTTTTTGGAGAGCCGAGCGATTGATCCAACGGGCCTGTGTGGCACGGGCACTCCTGCCCGCGGCTCCTGACGGCAACGCTTGTGACGAAGGGTCCGGCCCGCGGCCAGGAATTCCTGCGCCACATCACCCCGCGATCTTCAGAACAACCTTGCCGTAGTTCTTTCCTTCTTCGAGCAGTTTGTAGGCTTCGACAGCCCGATCCAGCGGGAAGACGTGGCCGATCTGCGGCGTGAGTTGGCCCTGTGCGATCCATCCGCAAAGCTGCTGCCAGGCCGGCTCAATGATCTCGCGCTTTTGCGACAGATACGTCAGCCACAGGCCCTGCACGCTGGCGGACTTGGCGTACATGGCGCGCAGGTCAAGCTGCGGAGCCCTGCCCGTAGCGGTGCCGTATTGAATGACGCGTCCGAAGTCGCGCAGGCAGCGCAGGCTCTTGGCGGTGTGCTCGCCGCCCAGCATCTCGAAGACGGCGTCCACCCCTTCGCCGCGGGTGAAGTTTCTTACGACTTCTTCGTAGTCGTTGCGTTTGTAGTTGATGCCGTGCCCAAGGCCGAGTTCTTTCACGCGCGCCAGCTTTTCGTCCGAGGAAGACGTGCCGTACATTTCCACGCCCAGCAGGCGGCCGATCTGGACGGCGGCAGTGCCGACGCCCCCGGCAACGGCGTGGATGAGGACGCGGGGCTGCCGGGCTTCGCCCGGCCGGACAGCCGAGGGCGGCTGTCCCCACATGGCCCCCGGAGTCATCCCAGCCTGCCAGTAGAGCAGGTACGCGGTGAAGTAATTGACCGGGAAAGCGGCAGCTTGTTCGTCGGTCCAGCGCTCGGGAATAGGCCAGAGCATGTTCGAGTAAGCAGTGGTCTTTTCCGCGAAGGCGGCCCACTGGGCATAGCCCATGACGCGGCGTCCGCTGCCCTCTTCCACCCCGGAGAATTCGCGCCCTGCGATGAGCGGCGCGGGAGGGGTGCCGGGATAGCCACCTTTCGTAGTCATGACGTCGGCGAAATTCAGGCCTCCGGCGCCCACGCGCACGACGGTTTGTCCCGCCTTGGGAGCGGGTTCGGCAACGTCCTGAACAGCAAGGGCTTCGGGACCGGAGAGACGGGTGATGACCAGGGCTTTCATGAGGAAAGTTTAGCAGGAAGAACTCCGACCTCGGACCTCGGACTTCGGCCCTCAGCCAACCCCTTGACGCCTGAGGTCTGAAGTCCGAGGTCCGGCTTCCGACGTCAGTTTCATCGCCGCCATTTCGCGGCAGGTATATACTCATGGCGTTGGTTTACTGAACCACCCGGCCGAGCCCCTGCAGGGCCGGGACGGGGCGCGAGTTTATTCCCCTAATTCATACGCGCCTCGCATGCGTTCGGCCTTTCCCGCCCGGGGCGGCGAGGAAGTGGCACGGGTGCATCACGCCCGGGTGGGCATGCTGCATCCGCGGGAGGTTTGCCGTGGATATTGTTCTTATTCGCCTTCTTTTTGTGGTTGTAGTAGCGGTCACCTGCTTCGTCATACAACCTTTCGGGCGGCCGCCTTTTGTTGACGCGGGAATCGGCGTTCTTATCGGGACGGCCATTGTCTTTTTCGAGTGGAAGCTGCGCATGGTCAGCCTGAAGCGGCTGATCGGCGCGGCCACCGGGAGTTTCCTCGGGATCTGCGGCGCCTACCTGTTTGCCCTGGTTATTCGCAGCAGTGTGCCTGCGGGAAATACGCAAAGTTTTCTGCAAATCCTGGTGATGCTGCTAATGGCCTACGTGGGCTTGATCGTCGGCGCCAACAAAGGCGACCTGCTGAACCTGGCGGCGCTGGGTGGGATTTTCGGCGGCGAGAAGCAGTCCAAGAAAAGCTACAAGATTCTCGATACCAGTGTCATCATTGACGGGCGCATCGCCGACATCGCCGAAACCGGCTTCCTTGACGGCGTGATCGTGACTCCCCAGTTCGTGCTGCGCGAGTTGCAGCTCGTGGCGGACTCGGCCGATTCCCTTAAGCGCAACCGCGGGCGCCGCGGCCTCGACATTCTGCAGCGCCTGCAGAAGGTTGCCAACCTGCAGATTCAGATCGTGGAGGACGATTTTCCCGCCATCCGCGAAGTCGACCTGAAGCTGATCGAGTTGGCCAAGATGTACGAAGGCAAGATCATCACCAATGACTTCAACCTGAACAAGGTGGCGCAGCTGCAAGGCGTGGAAGTGCTGAACATCAACGAACTGGCCAATTCTCTCAAGCCGATCGTGCTGCCCGGCGAGACCATGCGCGTGTTCATCCTGAAGGAAGGCAAGGAATACAACCAGGGCGTGGCTTATCTGGATGACGGCACGATGGTGGTCGTGGACAACGCGCGCAAGATGATTGGCAAGACGATTGATGTCTCGGTCACCTCGGTGCTGCAGACGACCGCGGGAAAAATGATCTTCGGCAAGTGGGATGAGCGCGCCGCGTACCAGCGGCCCGCGCCTGCGCCAGCAGCGCCTGCTCCGGCTGCCGGGGCGGCGCCGGTTGTGGCTCCGCACAATGCGGTGGAAACGAAGCCGGGGCAGCCGTAGCAACGGGTTAGCCCGTAGCAAGTACGCTTCGTATCAGGGTATGCCTTCAGGCATACCGTAAGTACTGCTCTGTCATTGCGCATTCAGGCGCTGAATTTGCGATTCTGAGCTTCGCCACGGCTTGCTGAGCGTAGTCGAAGCTTCCGATTTGAACTCCCCCCTCCGCACTCGTATACTTACAGGCCCCTATGAAGGTTGTGGTCATCATTCCGGCTGCTGGCCTTGGGACGCGCATGGCGCCCGTGCCCAGCGCCCCGATCCCAAGTGCCCAGATTCCCGGCTCTCCGATTCCGAGCTCTAAAGACGCGCAGACAAAGAAGGCGCCTCCCTCGAAGCAGTTCACCGAGTTGGCGGGCACGCCCATCCTGATTCATACCTTGCGCAAGTTCGCTGCCGTTGAAGCGGTCAGCGAACTCTGGATCGCGCTCCGGGAAAACGAGATTGATGGATTCCGCGAGCGGTTGAGCAGTAACGCGACCGACGTGCTGAACCAAGACGTGCTCAAGAAGAAGGTCGAACTTGTAGCCGGCGGCGAGCACCGCCAGCAGTCGGTCGCGAACGCGCTGAACGCGATTACAGCCGCCCCGGATGACATTGTGCTGGTTCACGACGCGGTGCGCCCGCTGGTCACGCCCGAGATCATTTGCGAAGTAATCGAAGCGGCCAAGAAATATGGCGCCGCCATCGCCGGCCTGCCTGCGGTTGACACCGTCAAACAAGTGGAGCGCACCGCTGAAGGCGCGATCATTAAGGCCACCATTCCTCGCGCCGGCATCGTGCTGGCGCAGACGCCGCAGGGCTTCCGCTACAGCGTGATCAAGAAGGCATTCGACGAGGCCGCCGCCGACGGTTTCATGGGCACCGACGAGGCTTCGCTGGCCGAGCGCTCGGGCCAAGAGGTTGCCGTCGTCATGGGCTCGGTCAGAAACATCAAGATCACCACCCCCGCAGATATGGACCTAGCGGAGTTCTATTTAAGAAAGTGAGTCTTGCGCGGACGGATTAGCGCTGACCACATCATGCCAACGACCAAAGACCAACGACCTGCGACCCGTATCGGCTATGGGTTTGACTCGCATGAATTCCACCCCGGCATTCCGCTCAGGATTGGCGGAATCGCACTGCCGCACGACCAAGGCCTGGGCGGCCATTCCGACGGCGACGTGCTGCTGCACGCGCTCACGGACGCGCTTCTGGGGGCGATTGCCGCGCCGGATATTGGCACACTCTTTCCGCCGTCGGATCCGAAATGGAAGGGCGCCGACTCGGTTGTTTTCTTGCGCGAAGCTCTGAAGCGCTTGCGCGACGCGGCTTACGCCGTGGCCAACGTGGATGCCTGCCTGATTCTCGCCGCACCCAAGATCGGTCCGCACGCGGCTGTGATCCGCACCCGCGTAGCCGAACTCCTTGGGGTTCATGTGGATTGCGTAGGGCTGAAGGCCAAGACGCCAGAAGGACTCAGCCAGGAAAACGCCGCGGTCGCGCACGTCGTGGTGCTGCTGGAGAAGGCCACGAAACCGCGACGCAAGAGGTAGCAGTCTTTGCCCCGAGCGACCCCTTGGCCTGAACAGTCTGCTCTGATTAGATGATTGGCTGCACTGGAGGCTCATGTGAAAATCTCCATCCCTTTTCTTCCTGTACTAGCTCTAGTCTTCACCAGCCTGTCTTCTGCCCAGCAGGCGTCGGCAGAAGCGCCGCAACACGTTGATGTTCCCACGATCGCCCCGCGGGCCGAAGACGTCGCCACCATTGATGGAATCATGAAGGCGTTTTACGAAGTCATCTCCGGCCCGGCCGGACAAGCAAGGCAGTGGGCGCGCGACCGGACGCTCTATATCCCAGACATCCGGTTCGTCAGGTTGTCGGAAGACGCGGCTGGGCAGGCCGTGGCGCAGATCGCTAGCCACCAGCAGTTTGTTGACGCCGCCGATCCCGTGCTGGTGAAGCAGGGCTTTGACGAGCATGAGATTCACCGGGTTACGCAGAAGTTCGGCCACATCGCACACGTGTTCAGTACCTACGAGAGCCGCCTGAAAGCTGACGGGCCGGTGATCGCACGGGGCATCAACAGCATCGAGTTGTTTTATGACGGCAAACGCTGGTGGATTGCGTCCAATATCTGGGATGATGAGCGTCCGGACAATCCGCTGCCGCCGGAGTATTTGCCGGAGAAGGGCGGCGGTTCGAGGAAGTGACAATTATCACCGTGGTCCTGGCACGGAACTAAGCTGAGGGCCATTTCTTCAGCAGCGCGATACACGCGAAAGCGATAACAGCGGACGATATCTGTATGAACCAGCCAGTCCGGCTGTGGGGCCAAACGAAGATAGCCACTATGAGCGCCCCCGCGGCAATGACTTCGAGCACTTTACGGACGATGCGGGGAGACATGGATCAAACCTCCGCCGCTTCTACCAACGCGCGGAAGATGGCGCGGGAGGCATCGTCATCGTCCACCGAGCGCTCGGGATGCCACTGCACTGCCAGCACGAAGTGATCGGGCGAAGTGCCTTCCAGCGCTTCGATGATGCCGTCATCGGGGCAGCGGGCCACGATGCGCAGGCCATCGCCGATGGCGTCGGCGGATTGGTGGTGGGAGGAATTCACCGGCACGATGAGCGGGCGTCGGACCTCAGACCTCGGCCCCCGGACTTCCGCTCCGACAATACCCGCCAGCGTTGAGTCCCGTTCGATCTCAACCGTGTGCGCTACCGCGACTTTCTTGCCCGCCTCATGATTCACTTTTGCCCGGATCTCTTCCGGTAGAAAATCCGGGATGTGCTGGACCAGCGATCCGGCTCGCCACACATTCAAGCTCTGCAGGCCGTAGCAGATGCCGAGCACCGGCTTGCGCCTCTGGTAAGCGTCGGCGAGCAGAATACCGTCCACGGCATCGCGGGACGGGTCGGCCGCAGCGGTGTGGGGCGAGCGCGGTGCCTTGAATTTCGCTGGATCAATGTCGGCATTGCTGCCGGGCAGGAGCACGCCCTCGCAACCCTCGATCAGC
>Ga0209517_10007578_pt1 | contig 12949 bp, 10 predicted proteins | sample PeaSoiMetSII2010_FD_187695 | JGI IMG/M metagenome (GOLD analysis project Ga0209517, IMG submission 187695) | Peat soil microbial communities from Weissenstadt, Germany - SII-2010 (SPAdes) (version 2) | ecosystem: Environmental > Terrestrial > Soil > Wetlands > Peat | place: Germany...
CGCCGACCTCATGGCATTCTACTTCCGCGGCAGCGACGCCAACGACCTCTGCTACCGCGCCGCCATCGGACGCGACCGCTGCCGCTCGCTCGCCGGCTCCGACAATCCTCCGCCGGAGCTGCCGAAGCAGGAATTGCAGAAATGACGACTCACGAATGCGATGTCTGCATCATCGGCGGCGGCATCTCCTCCGCCATGCTCGCGCAGAAGCTCGCCGAGCTCCGCCCCGGCATTTCCATCACCGTCATCGAATCCGGAAAAAAGCTCTTCGATTTCGAAAACCGCATCGAGTACCGGCGCCGCAGCATCGACTACGCCGAGAACCCCTGGCCCGGCGACTTCATCGAGGACCAAGCCGCCAAGGGCGTCATCTCCCGCACCATGGCCGTCGGCGGATCGGCCCTGCACTGGGGCGGCACCTGCAACCGCTTCTCGGAAGAAGATCTGCGCCTCAAGTCCATGTACGGCCTCTATACCGATTGGCCCATCGACTGGAAGGAGCTCGAAGAGTTCTACTGCGAGGCCGAGCGCCGCCTGGGCGTCTCCGGCGAGCCCAGCCCGCTTCCCGAAGACTGGCGCTCCGAGCCCTACCCCATGCCCGCCATGGTGATGACTCACAATCTCAAGGAGCTCAAACAGTGGGGCGAAAAGAGCGGCATCCCGTTCTGGACCACCCCCCAGGCCAAGAACACCAGGCCCTACGACGGCCGCAACCAATGCATCCGCTGCAACACCTGCACCATCTGTCCCACCGGCGCCCGCTACTCACCCGACTTCACCTTCAAGCGCCTGCTCGCGCAGAAGAACTTCGCCCTCCACGATCAGACGCTCATCCGCAAGCTCATCCTGGACGACGGCAAGACTACCATGGCCGCCGCGCAGGCCGTGAATCGCGCACGGCCGGACGAGCCGATCGAATACCGCGCTCCGGTTTTCGTTCTGGCCTCGGGATACTGCTGGAGCCCGCACCTGTTGCTGCTCTCGCGCAACTCGCGTTTCCCTGATGGGCTCGCCAACCGCTCGGGGATGGTTGGCCGATACATGTGCGGCCACGCGTTCCTTTCCGCCATGATCGAGATCGACGCCAAAATCTACCCCGGCATGAACGAGCAGCACGGCCTGATCTCGCGCCAGTTTTTCCGATGCAAAACGGACCAGCCGTTCATCCGCCACGACCTGCGCATCTGGGAAAGCGCTTCCGGCCACGAGCCGCGCCTGCGCAGCGCCGATGGCCGCATCCTGCTCGGCGACAGCTTGCTTGCCGATTGGCGCGAGCGCGCCAAACGCGGCACCGCGCGCGTACGCGGCTACTACGACGTCCATCCCGACCGCGACAGTTCGCTCACCCTCGATGTCACGTCGCGCAACCGGTGGGGCGACCCACTTCCCAGCATCGCCCACAAGCCCGACGCCGCCACCGAATCCCGCCAGCAGTTCACGCGCCAGCATTTTCAGCAGCTCTTCCAAACCCTGGCCAAAGCCAACAACGGCAAGATGCTCTCCACCGGCGCTGGCAACTACTGGGACCATCCAGCCGGCGGCTGCCGCATGGGCGCCGACCCGTCCACCAGCGTCTGCGACAGCTTCGGCCAAACCCACGACCACGAAAATCTCTTCGTAGTCGGCTCCCCCACGCTCCCTAACGCCGGCTGCACCAACGGAACCCTGACCTTCGTAGCGCTGACTCTGCGCTCAGCCGACCGCATCGCCACCCATTTCCGGAGCCCCGCATGACGTCCGAAGTCACCCCTCGGCCGCCCTCTTCTCCGCTCCCTCTGGGCGCCAACCACCTCACGAAACTAAGTCCGCAACTCCACCGAAATCTCTTTTCTCTCCCTGCCTCCGCGCTTTCTCGGCGTCTCCGCGTCTCAGCGGTGAGCTTGATTTTCTCTTGCCTCCTCTCCTCCCCAGCCCCCGCCCAGGACTGGCCCACCTACGGCGGCGACCCCGGCGAAACCCACTACTCCCGCCTCGATCAAATCAACCGCGCCAACGTCCGCAACCTCCAGGTCGCCTGGGAGTGGAAGACCGGCGAGGCCCCGCTGCCCGAATTCAAAACCACGCCTGGCGCCTTCGAAGCCACGCCCCTCATGATCGGCGGCGTGCTCTACCTCAGCACGCCCTACAACCGCGTCGTCGCGCTCGACCCCGAAACTGGCCGCGAACGCTGGTCGTACGATCCCGAGGCTTACCGCGACGGCCAGGTCCCCAACGGCACGGGCTTCGTCCACCGCGGAGTCGCCGCCTGGCGCGACAGCAAAACCGGCCGCCTCCGCATCTTCATGAACAGCCGCTACCACCTCATCTCGCTCGATGCCGAAACCGGCAAGCCGGTCCGCGATTTCGGCGACAACGGCGTCGTCAACCTGGTCGCCGGCCTCCGCTGGGAGACCAATCCCAAGCACTACACCAACACCTCGCCGCCCGTCGTGTACAAGGACTTGGTCATCGTCGGCAATGGCGTTGCCGATCGCCTGGTCTATCCCAAGGACCCGCCCGGCGACGTGCGCGCCTTCGATGCCCGCACCGGCAAGCTCGCATGGACGTTTCACACCGTGCCGCTCGCGGGCGAGTTCGGCAGCGACACCTGGGGCAACGGGTCGGAGAAGTTCACGGGCCACACCAACGTCTGGGCGCCCATGACGCTCGACGACGCGCGCGGCCTGCTCTACCTGCCGGTCTCGACGCCCAGCAACGATTTCTACGGCGGAGCGCGCCCCGGACAGAACCTCTTCGCCGAATCCCTGGTGTGCCTCGATGCCGCCAACGGCAAGCGCAAATGGCACTACCAGTTGGTGCATCACGGCCTCTGGGACTACGATCCGCCCGGCCCTCCCGTCCTCGCCTCCATCCGCGTCGCCGGCAAACGCATCGACGCCGTGGTGCAGCTCACCAAGACCGGATGGGCCTTCGTCTTCGATCGCGTCTCGGGCAAGCCGGTCTGGCCCATCGAGGAGCGCCCCGTCCCCTCAAGCGAAGTCGCCGGCGAGAAGGCCTGGCCCACGCAGCCGTTTCCTACGAAGCCTCCGGCCTTCGAAGAGCAGGGTGTCACGCTCGATGACGCCTTCGACCTCACACCCGAGCTGAAGGCCGAAGCGCAGGCCGAAATGAAGAAGTACCGCCTCGGCCCCATTTACACCCCGCCCAGTTTCCAGGGATCGCTCGTCCGTCCCGGCGTGATCGGCGGCGCCAATTGGGGCGGCGGCGCGCTCGACCCCGAGACCGGAATCCTTAATATAAAGTCGAGCAACACCCCCGCCAACGCGCGCCTCAAGAAGGTGGACACTCCCATCCCCGGCGAACTGGATGCGGCCTACGTAATGGACACCGGCCCTACCACCTTTCACAACGGCCTGCCGCTCCTCAAGCCGCCCTTCGGCCACCTCACCGCGATCGATCTCAACAAGGGTGAGATCGTGTGGCGCGTGCCCTTCGGCGATGACGCCCGCCTGCGCGCCCACCCCGCGCTCAAGGACGTGAAACTGCCCGACCATCTCGGGGCCGCGGGCGCCCCCGGAGCGATTGTCACCAAGGCGGGCATCATCTTCGCCGGCGGCGGTGACACCCGCCTGTACGCCATCGACACCGCCAATGGCGAGGACCTCTGGAGCTTTCCGCTCGACCGCCGCACCACCGCCACTCCCATGACCTACCGCACGGTGAGTGGCCGTCAGTTCGTAGTAATCGCATCCGGCAACGGCAGAGACGCCACCCTGACCGCCTTCGCCTTGCCGATGTCGTAGCACAGGCATTCTCGCCTGTGAGTTGGGGTTCGGCCATTTTTGTGGGCCGGGCCGGCAGCCCAACGCCTCCAGTCCCTCCGGCCCGCGGCGGAGTCTGAGCCCCTCCCGCCCGCAACCCGCTGAAACCGAAGTCCAAACTTCGGAATTGGGTTCGAATCGTCAAACCGCGTCCCCCAGCCCCGTCGTGGGACCCGATAGCGGCAAGCCGGTGGCCTCCGAAGGCCCCCGCCGCCCGGTGGAGGCGCTCAAAAGCGCGTAAGTGCGGTTCTCCGGGCCTCAAAAACCCGAAATCGCATGCCGGAAATCACCAACTCGGCGCCTCGGACAGGTAAACTCTGCCTAAATCGGCTTGCCTCCCGGTGGCGCATTCGTCGATACTGCATTCGAGGAGACCATTCATGCAAGGTTATAACGCCCAGGACATGGCCCGTTCGTTTCGGACCGTTCGAGCCAACACCATCACGATTGCCGAGGAGATTCCCGAGGAGAGTTACGGCTTCCGTCCCGCCGAAGGCTCCCGCAGCGTAGCTGAAACCCTGGCCCACATCGCCGTCACCCCGCGCTTTGCCCAACGCCTGCACGGCGACCGCATAACGGCCTTGAACGTCTCGCTGTTCGCCGAGGCCATGCCGCGCATCATGGCCGAAGAGGCCGCGCTCACCACCACGCCCAAGATCCTGGACGCCCTCCGCACCGGCGGCGAGGAGTTCGCGGCATTCCTCGAGACGCTCTCCGACGAGGCGCTCGACGAGCGCGTCCACATGCCTCCCGGCATGGAGCCTGCCAGCAAGACCCGCTTTGAAATGCTCCTCGGCGCGAAAGAGCACGAGATGCACCACCGCGCCCAACTGATGGTGGCCGAGCGGATGCTTGGCATCGTCCCCCATCTCACGCGCAACATGCAGGCCCGCATGGCCCAGTTCCAGCAACAACAGCAACAAAAAGCCGCCGCCGGCTAGCTCCGGCGCCGATAACACGTTCAAGCCTCCCAGACGCGCTTCGGTACCCCGTGGTCGCGGTCCTTCACACGGTCGTACAGATAGAACGTCGAGACGGTCCCGAGCGATTCGTTGTAGTAGCTCTCCTGGCCGAGGCCTTCTTTCAAATCCTCTTCGAATTCGTGCAAGGCCTTCAGATCATCGGCCAGCGCGGGCCTGTGCTTTCCTCCGGGTGTGTGGAAAAACTTCTGAAAGCCGCCATCCACCAATGCGCCGATTTCGCCGCCCATCAGCATCCCCGCGCGTCCCACGCTGCGCACTGTACCGCCGTCCTCATTCAGGTCGATCGCGCAATTCGCGCGGCTCACCCGCACCCCGCCGCCCGCGAGCGGGGCAACCGTGAAGCCTGCCTTGCGAAGATTCTCCATCCGCTCCTCGAACGTGAGATTCTTGGGACGCTCTCTGCGAAAGAACATAAATTTCATTATAGTGGGCATACAGATGGCATTCATACTTTCGCTGGATGAAGGCACCACCTCGGCGCGTGCCGCCTTGTACGACGCCGAGGGCCGCAACATCGGGATGGAATCCGCGCCCATCGCCTGCCGCTACCCGCAGCCTGGATGGGTGGAGCAGGACGCCAATGAAATCTGGCGCGTCCAGATCGAATCCGCCCGCCGGCTTCTCGAGCGGCATCGCGTCGGCGCGTCGGACATCGCGGGCATCGGGATTACCAACCAGCGCGAGACCACCGTGGTGTGGGACCGGAAAAGCGGCCAACCCGTCGCTCCCGCCATTGTATGGCAGTGCCGCCGCACCGCGGATTTCTGCGCGGAGCTCGCGCGATCCTCCGCCAGCGCGGAGATCACCCGAAGGACCGGCCTCGTGATCGACGCGTATTTCTCCGCCAGCAAAATCCGCTGGATTCTCGACCATGTCCCCGAGGCCATGGCCGGCGCCCGCGCGGGCGATCTGCTTTTCGGCAACATCGACACGTGGCTCATCTGGAATCTCACCGGCGGCGCGCTGCACATCACCGACTCTTCGAATGCGTCGCGCACCATGCTGATGGATCTGGATGGCTACTGGGACGACGATCTCCTGCGGATTTTCGATATCCCGCGAGCCATGCTGCCGCGCATCGTGCCCTCGAGTGCCGTAGCCGGCCACACTGCCGCCATCCATCTCGGTGGCGAAATCCCGATTGGGGGAATCGCCGGCGACCAGCAGGCCGCTCTCGCGGGACAGGCCTGCTTTCGCTCCGGCCTTTCCAAAAACACGTACGGCACCGGCTGTTTTGCGCTGCTGCACACCGGCGTGCACCGGCCCGTCTCGCGCAATCGGCTCTTGGCCACCCGCGCGGCCGATACCGGCACGGCTCCGCACGGGCCAACCCCGCAATTCGCCATCGAGGGCAGCGTCTTCGTGGCCGGGGCAGCCGTGCAGTGGCTTCGCGATGAGCTCGGCATCATCCGCACCGCGGCCGAATCGGAGGGCATTGCCGCCTCCGTGCCTTCCACCGGAGGCGTCTATTTCGTCCCCGCGTTCGTCGGCTTGGGAGCCCCGCATTGGGACCCGGCTGCGCGCGGCATTCTCAGCGGCATCAGCCGCGCCACCGGCCGTGCCCACATCGTGCGCGCCGCGCTCGAAAGCATCGCCTACCAAACCCGCGAGTTGGTGGAGTGCATGGAGTCCGATGCCGGCGAATCGCTGCGCGAGCTGCGCGTCGATGGCGGCGCCGCGGAGAATGCCTTCCTCATGCAGTTTCAGGCGGACATCCTGGGTAAGCCCATCGTACGCCCCGTGGACGTGGAGACCACCGCGCTGGGCGCCGCTTACTTAGCTGGGCTGGCCACCGGTTTCTGGAACAGCGTCGAGGACGTGGAGTCGTTCTGGCGCGCCGAAAGACGGTTCGAACCCCGCATGCCGCGGGCCGAATGTGAGCATTTGTACACTGGCTGGCGCTCCGCGGTGGCTCGCTGCCGTGCGCCTGAAATGTAAATTCATCGGATCGGCGTGCTGTTGGACGCCTTCTTACTGTATGTTGGAATCCATGAAGAAACTTGCTGTCTGTCTGTTTCTGAGCATCTCACCTCAACTGCTTCCGGCGGCGACCGGATACTGGGTCCACAATCTCGTCGCCGACGCGTCCACTACCGCTAAGGCGGATTTCTACGATACCCGCCTCATCAACCCGTGGGGCAACGTCACATCCGCGGCCAGTCCCTTCTGGGTGTGCGACTTTGGCATCTCGACCATTTACACGGCGAGCCCCACCAACACGACTGCTTTAGGAACTCCCAACCTTACCACGGCGCCGACTGTGCCGGGCGCCGGTGGCCCCCCCAACAAGGGCTCCTGCACCGGCATCGTGGCGAACATCGCGCCCGCCACCACGCCACCGACCTTTCCCGTCACCGCCCCCGGAAAGAACCCCGTGGCCGCGAGTTTCATCTTCGTGACCGAGGACGGCACCCTCTCCGCCTGGGCGAGTGGGGCCGATGCTACCCAGGCATTTATCCAGGTCGATAACTCCAAAACCTCCGCCTACAAAGGTCTCGCCCTGCTGACCACGCCCGCTCCCCAACTCTACGCCGCCAACTTCAAGACCGGAACCATCGACGTCTTTGATGCGAATTTCAAACCGGTCACTCTGGCCACCGGCGCATTCACGGATGCCTCGATCCCGGCGGGATTCGCTCCCTTCAACATTTGGCCCATCGGCGGCAAACTTTATGTCGCGTACGCCAAGCAGGACGCCAACAAGCAGTTCGACGTGGCCGGCCCCGGCAACGGCTACGTGGATGTCTTTGATGGCACCGGCAAGCTGCTTCAGTCTTTGCTTTCCGGAGGACCCGGCTTCTTGGGCGCTCCGGGCGCCCCGTTGAACTCCCCTTGGGGTATGGCTCTCGCGCCGGCCACCTTCGGTGCCTTCGCCAATGACCTGCTGGTCGGAAATTTCGAAGATGGCACGATCAATGCCTTCGACCCCAATACCGGCAGGTTCATCGGAGCGTTGACGGATGGCAGCGGCAACACCATCAAGATACCGGGCCTGTGGGCCCTCCTCTTCGGGAATGGCGGCAGCGGCGGCGACAAGGACACGCTTTACTTCACCGCTGGCCCGGGCGGCCAGAAGCATGGAATACTCGGCAGCATTTCGGCCAATCCCAACATTACCGCCAGCGCCGTGACCAACGCCGCGCAAGTTGCGGGCGGCATCGCCCCCAATACGTACGTCACCATCAGAGGCACCGACCTGGCAGCCACCAAGCGCAACTGGGCGACGACCGATTTCGGGACCAGCGGGACGGCCCTGCCGACGGCGCTTGACGGAGTGAGCGTAACTTTGAACGGCGCGCCGGCATACGTTGAATACATCGGCCCGGTATTTATCAACATTCTGACGCCCCCTGACCTTCCCACCAGCGGGCAGATCGCCGTGGTCGTGACCGACAACGGTTTGGTCAGCGGCTCCGTCAATGTGACGGCGCAGCCAGTGGCGCCTGCGTTCTTCCTGGCCGACACCGCCGGCCACATTCAGGCGCAACACGCCAATTACTCTTCGGTGGGGTCCACCGCGCCCGCTACGCCGGCCGCGCCGGGCGAGACGATTATTCTGTACGGCAACGGCTTTGGTGTCACGAATCCCGCCGCCGTGAAAGGCCAGTTGCTATCCGCAGACGCTCCACTGGTGGCGCCGCCAACCGTCACCATCGGTGGCGCCAGCGCCAACGTGGTGTTCTCGGGCCTCATCGAGACCGGGCTGTACCAACTGAACGTTACGGTGCCCACGCCTTTGCCCAACGGCGACGCCGCGGTCGTGGCAATGGTCGGCGGCGTGAGTTCTCCGTCCGGCGCTTTGATCACGATCAAGAATTAAGCCGCCTGCCCACGGTGGCGGCTCCAAACGGAAATATTGCCGGTTAGCCTTTGGCTTTCGATCGCGCCAGCTTGAAGGCGCTCAGAGCCGAGTCCCGGTAGACCTTCTTTAACACGTCATCCGGCAGGCCCATACCGTACATCGGCCAGTGGTAGTTGAAGTTAAAGTAAAAATCCTGGTCGTAGAAGTGTTCGTCGGTCGTTTCCAGAATCCTGTAGGTCAGGCTGAACAGGTGCTGGCTGAAGGGGATATCCGTGCCGTAGGTCACCCGGTGCGCCCACTTTTTCAGGAACTCCGCCGTGGTTCGCGGGATCGTGCACGTCTCGTGGAAGCGCGCCGAGAAGTCGACGTAAAAATTGGGATTGCGCTCGAAGATCTGACCCAGCCGGGTAAGGTCATAATCCAGGTTGGCGAGGTGGCTGGCGATGAAAACCGTCCTGGGGTGCCTCTTCGCCGCCGCCTCGTAACTCTCGATCAGCTCGTTGTGCCCCATGATTCCTGGCTTATTGTCCAGCCGCCAACTATAGCCGTTCATGAGGCCGTCGTTAAACCTGTTCTGCGGCAGGTAGGACCAGTACGGGTCGGACACGTGGAGGTTGACCGGCATGCCCAGGTCCGCGCACTTCTCCCAGATGGCATCCAATTGCGGCGCATCGGGGTGGAACCCTTGGACCGGAGTACGCGGCTGCTGAGCCCCCGAAGTTGCGCCTCTACCCGCGCGGCCCGAGCCCATGGTGCCCCGCCAGTTCGGTGGACCGACCATGACACCCCCGATGCCCATGCCTTTGTCATGGAGCTCTCCGACGCCCACGGCGCCCATCTTGTGGCAGCGTTCCAGTTCCGCGATGGTGGCGTCCGGACGCCATCCCGGCTGGTCGCAGCCCCTCATGTCGAGGCCGGTATATACGTAGAAGCGCTTCGGATGACTGGAGTAGAGTTTGTAACCGTCGTCGAAGGCGTTGGCACGGTAGGTAGGGCCTTCGCCCACTCCGATGAAGGCAACCGAAGATTCCAATCCGGCCGCATCCATGATTTTGACTTCCTGTTCGAGTTGCTCCGGGGTCCTGGACTGGGCGTGGTGATGGCAATCGATGGCCGGATATTTGGCCTTCTGGATCTCCGAAACGTGAATCTTATAAATGGATTTGGGACGGTAATCCTTAAGCATCAACTGGTCGGGCAGCACCGTGTCAAGATCGACGGCCGGCGGCGCGGCATCCTGCGTCTGGGCGGCTCCCGGGCGCATGGCCAGTCCCGTGCTGGAAAGCATCATCCAGTCTCTGCGGTTCATTCTGAAACGATTCCTCATTTTCCATCTCCTATGCGCAAATCGGACCACCGCTCAGTATATCGCCGCGCATGCATGCGAACGCGAACCCGAAGGGTACGGATTGAATTTCTACAGAGTCGACTCGCAGACGCGATTTCGAAGCTCGGCCAATTCAGGACATCGCTCCAGGAGACCCTGATAGTTTGCCAGGGTCTCCTTCATCAGCAAGTCCCGCCCACCGCTCGCGCGCCGCGGGTCGCCGAACTGGCTCAAGAAGGGCGCGAACACGCTCTCTTTGACCGACGTATCGGCCCTCACCTCGCTCCACGGTCGTCCGAGCTTCGTCACGTGGCCGGCCAGAAGCCACACCTCCACTTCCTCTTTTGCGCCGCAGCAAAGGAGGGTACGCGTGTTCGAACCCCGAAACCTTGGGATTCGTCAAGACGGTCACGCGGGCATTTGCTTTGCCGCAGTCTTCCAGGATGCGCTCAACCAGTGGCTGGAGAATGGCCCCGTTGTACGTGGGTCTTCCGGAATGACCAGCACGTTGCAGCTCAAATCGCGGTTTCCAACCACCCCTCCGCAAACAGATCGGCGGCCGGCTGTTTGCGCGCCAGGTCCTGAAACCGGGGGATTTCGGCCAAAGGCGTGATCGTGGAAGCTCCGGTTTCCTCGTCCTTCCTACAATAGAACGTGGTCTTGTAGTCCTCCTCGGTCAACCACGCCAGAACGAGAGGCGAATGCGACGTCGCCATGACCTGGGGACGGCCGCTCTCTGAACGGGACTTCAAAAGCTCGATCAACAGCCGGAGCCGCGTGGGGTGAATGCCATTCTCGACCTCTTCGACCAGGAGAGTGTGCGGCATGTCTGGCTGGAAGAAAGCCGCCGCGAGCGCAGCGAATCGAAGTGTGCCGTCGGATAACAACGGGGCCGGTATCCGGTGGCCGTTCTTCTTGACCGCAAAAAGCGGTTCCCGTAGCGCTCCGTACATCACTTCAACCTTATCCAACTCGGCGGGAGTGAGCTGCTTGAGCCACGAATCGTAGGCTGCGGCATTCCTTTCATCACTCAGAATCGCCTTGACCAGGCCGGCGAAGTTCTCGCCTCGCTCGCCCATTCTCCCCACCATTTGGGACGTCGAGTAGCCCCAGAGAATCGCCGTCGAAGGATCCAGCAACTGGGTGTCGCTCAGCAGGCGCGAACAGGTCTCAATCAATTCGGCGTTCCGCTCGGTGCATTCCTTGCTCTTAGCAAACTGCTGCAAGATTGGCGTGGACCCGAGAACATCGCCTTCCTCGAATGAGAAGATCGACGTTTCACCTAGGCTCATGGCCTCTTCCCAGACCATCGCTTGCTCCGGGAAAATGACGATCGAATATCGCAGATCGTCTTCAAGTGCCGGGGACTTCAGCCGCACCGCAAGTCGAATGAACTTTTCCGTCCAGTTTCGGAAACCCGCGTTGCGGATTCCCCCACGAATCGGTTCCCATACCTCGGTACCGGGCCCCTTCGGTTTCCCATCGAATATCTCGCCGATCGTGAGGCCATACCCAATCCCCTGTAGCACCCTCAGCGCATCAAAAAAGTTACTCTTCCCACTCGCATTCGTCCCGACGAAAATATTCAAGCCCCCGAGATCCAGCGACACCTTCTCCAGACTCTTGAACCCGCTGATCTCGATATGCGTGATCACGCCCCGTCCCTTCGCCACGCGAATTCGCCATTCACTACCGTCGCCATCGGACCGCCCCGGAACGTCCTTCCGTGGAACGGCGAATTCCGGCTCCGCGAGAGCGACTGATTCACGTCGTAGGTCCAACTCAATTCCGTGCTGAACACCGTCACGTCGCCCGGCGCGCCCGGCGCCAGCGTGCCGCGGCCCAACCGCACCACCGCGTCCGGACCCGTAGTGAACAGCTCCACCATGCGATTCAGCGTGATCTTGCCGGGAGCGACCAGTTCCTCGAGCGCCAGCGCGATGGCCGTCTCCAGCCCGATAATCCCGAACGGGCACCGCTCGAATTCCTGCATCTTCTCGCTTCCCGGATGCGGCGCGTGGTCCGTCGCGATGGCGCTCACTGTCCCCGCCGCAATCCCGTCCGCCACCGCGCCCCGGTCGCAGCCAGACCGCAGCGGCGGCTTCATCTTGTAATTGCTGTCGTACGGAACCATGCGGTCGTCGCTCAGCGTGAAGTGGTGCGGCGTTGCCTCGCACGTCACCGCCAGCCCGTTACGCCTCGCGTAATCCACCATCGCCACCGCGTTGCGCGTCGAGATGTGCGCCACGTGGTATTGCGCTCCGGTGAGCTGCGCCAGCACCAGGTCGCGCGCCACCATCACGTCTTCCGACGCCGCGGGAATCCCGCGCAGGCCCCACCGCACGGATGGCGCGCCTTCGTTCATGTCGCCACCGGCGCTCAGGTTGAGATCTTCGCAATGCTGAATCACCGGCAGGTGGTACGAGCGCGCGAACTCCATGGCGCGCCGCATGACCCGCGCGTTCATCACCGGCAGGCCATCGTCGGAAATCGCCACTGCGCCCGCGGCCTTCATGGCCCCGATGGCCGACAGTTCCTCGCCCGCACTACCTTTCGTGATGGCGCCGATTGGAAACACGTTCACCGCGGCCATGCGGCGCGCGCGCTCCACGATGTAGCTGGTCACCATGGCGCTGTCGTTCACCGGCTTGGTATTGGGCATGCAGCAAACCGATGTGAACCCGCCCGCCGCGGCTGCGCGCGCGCCGCTCTCGATGGTCTCGGCGTGCTCGAATCCCGGCTCCCGCAGGTGTACGTGCATGTCGATGAAGCCCGGCGCCACAATCATCCCGGTGGCATCCAAGATCTCGGCCTTGGGCGAAGCCAGGTTCGGCGCCACTCCCGCGATCCGCCCATCCACAATCAGAACGTCCGCCACGCGGTCGGTCTGGGAGGCGGGGTCGATTACGCGTCCATTCTTGATGACGATCGGCATGGCCTATCCAATCATTCTCTCGAGCACCGCCATGCGCACCGCGATGCCGTTCTCCACCTGGTTCAGGATCACCGACCGCTGGAAATCCGCGACCTCCGAGGACAGCTCGCGGCCCCGGTTGATGGGTCCCGGATGCATCAC
>Ga0209517_10007580_pt1 | contig 12946 bp, 13 predicted proteins | sample PeaSoiMetSII2010_FD_187695 | JGI IMG/M metagenome (GOLD analysis project Ga0209517, IMG submission 187695) | Peat soil microbial communities from Weissenstadt, Germany - SII-2010 (SPAdes) (version 2) | ecosystem: Environmental > Terrestrial > Soil > Wetlands > Peat | place: Germany...
CACCTTCAACCGCTCCCGTTCTCTCGCGCTCAACTCGATCCGCTCCGTTTCCATCCCGCCTCCCACCCAGGATGAAACCGGACATTTCTACTTTGCACAAACCGGACATTCTCATTTTGCGGCGACACAGCAGAGAAAGGCGCTGCGGCCGGAGCGAATGCCGGCCGCAGCACCGCGAGATTTACGGCAGGGAGAACACGTACACGGTGTCCGAGGCGACGATGGCCACATACTGCTTGCCGTTCTTGTCCGCGAAGGTCATGGGATTTGCGTTGGCGTCCTTTTCGAGCTTGGTGACCCACAGCTCCTTGCCCGTCTTCGAATCGAAGGCGCGGAAGCGATGGTCCGAAGTGGCGCCGATGAAAACAAGGCCGCCAGCGGTGGTTATCGGGCCGGCACTGCCGCCGTTACCGGTGTTCTGCTTGCCTTCCGGCAGACCTTCGGTGATCCCCAGCGTGGTTTGCCAAGCGATTTCGCCGGTGTTGCCGTTGACGGCGGTCAGGCGTCCCCACGGCGGTTTCTGGCAGGGCCAGTTGCCGAGCACTTTGCCTGTCGCGTCCTTGCCGGGAGCGCTGAAGCCGGCGTAGGGGCCGGGGCCGACGATGCTGGCGCGGTCATATTCCTGCGTCGAGCCCTCCGTGCCGCGGCCGTAAACCTGACCGGCTTTTTTCTTTTCGATCCAGCCCATTAGAGACATGTCGTGAGTCTGCACAAAAATGTATCCGTCCTTCGGATCGATGGACGTGCCGCCCCAGTTGGAGCCGCCGGTTCCGCCCGGGAATTGAATGGTGCTCTTTGGAGGCGTGCCATCTTCGTGAAACATCCAGGGCGTGAACGGTCCATGGTTGTCGAAGCCGCCGCTCTTCTCGGAGAGATCGTGGCAGGCTTTTGCGTGGTCCGCGTTGGTGTCGTCCGCAGTGACGATGTCGTCGGCTTTGTACGTGGTTCGCGCGAGAGCAGGCGGCTTCACGGGAAAGGGCTGCGTGGGCGAATACCACTCGCCGGGCACGCTGCCCTGGGGAACGGGACGTTCCTCGACGCCGAACACGGGCTTGCCGGTGTCGCGGTTGAGGATGAACATCCATCCAGCCTTGCCGATGATCTCGAGCGCGGGAACCTTCTTACCGTTGACCTTGAGGTCGAGCAGGCTTGGTCCCGGCGGCAGATCGGAATCCCACAGGTCGTGATGGATGGTCTGGAAATACCATTTGAGCTTGCCCGTGGTTGCGTCCACGGCGACGACGGAATTTGCGAAAAGGTTCGCGCCCGGCCGGTCTCCGCCGTAATAGTTCGGAGAAGGTCCGCCGATGGGCATGTAAACCGTGTTGGTCTTTTCGTCCGCGGTCATGTACCAGCCCCAGACGTTTGTGCCGGAGCGGCCGTCCCAACCATTGTCGAGCCAGGTTTCGTGACCGATTTCACCCGGACGCGCGACGGTGTGAAAAGTCCAAAGGAGTTGGCCGGTGATCGCGTCGTAAGCGCGCGTGTCGCCCGAAGGCCCCCTCGGCAATTCGCCGACGCTGGCGCCGAGCAGGGCGATGTTCGTGAAGATCGTGGGAACGCCGTTGTATCCGACAGTCAGCTCAGCAATTCCGCCGGTGGCAAAGGTGGGCACGAGTTTTCCGGTGGCGGCGTCGAGCGCAATCAATTTGCGGTCGAGAGTGGTGAAGATGATTCGCGGCGCGTTTGTGCCATCTCCCGGCCAGTACGCAACGCCTCGCGAAGATGCCTGGCTGGCGGCCAATTCGTAGTGCCAGATTTCCTTGCCGGTTTGGGGATCAACGGCGAGAACTTTGTTGCCGGCGGAAAGATACATGACTCCGTTGACCGCGATGGGCGTGACTTCGAGGCCGCCGCGTTCGACGAGTTTCATGGTCCAGGCCTGGGTCAGCTTGGTGACGTTTTTCGTATCGATCTGGTTGAGCGCGGAATAGCCCGTGCTCGCGGGATCGTGGCGGTACATCGGCCAGTCGCCGGCGCCTTTTTGCGCCTGGGCTGCCGCACCGAACGCCGCGGCAAAAAGCGCGGCGAGACATCCAATTCGAGCCATCCTCAAAACACAATTGGAGCGCATCAATCGAATCCCCCCTTGCAAGTCGCGGTGAATATTATCAGTAATTACTATGGGACGCGCGAATTCTTGTGTGGGTTACGTGGACCTATGGCCATAGGCGGGGCAGGAAGGCAGGCACGCGCCGCGCGTAATCTTCAAATTTCGCGCCGAAGGTCGTGCGCAGCAGATTTTCCTCCGCGCGGATGCGAATCGCGGTGCCAACCGCGAACACCATAACCGCGCCGACGAGAGCCTGCCACCGGCTGACGCAAAGGCCGATCGCTATCAACATGCCGAGCATGGCGAGATAAATCGGGTTACGAACGACGGCATAAGGGCCCTGGCTAACCAATTCGTGGCCTTCGATTACGCGCGCCATGAGCGCCCAGTGCCTGCCGAGGGCGCGCGCCGCCGCCCAACAAAACCAGGTCGAGGCAATGGTGAGCGCGATCGCGAGCGCTGCAACAATATCCTCCGTGGACACCGAGATAGGGGCGAGCGGAGAGAAGTACGGGCGATAAAATGCGAAGCAGACCGCGTAGGCGGCGAGCTGCAGTAGAAACCCGAGCGTTGATCTTGGGTCGCGCCGGGCGTCGCCCTTGGCCGCGCCACGCTTGCCGACGATTAGGATCACACCGAATCCGATCCATCCGGCGGCCATAACGAACGCAGCGATTTCGGTGGGCTGGCCGGCCCGCAAGGTCAATGGCATGGCGCGAGCGCTTTCACGCGAGGGCTTTTTTCAGCATGACGATTTGGCCTGCGTGGTACAGATCGTGCTGCAACACGCCGTGCAGAACCTGGTAGCACGAGTAGTCCGGGCCGGCAGCCTTCCGTTCCAGTTCCTCGTCGCTCAATCCCTTTACGGAGGCGCGCAAGCGACGGCGGCTTTCGACGAGATTCTCGAGCGCGCGTTTCCATGCGGTATCGCTGACTTCCCACACGGGCGGCCAATCGCGCTCCGCTGTAATTTCCACAACTTCGCCGGCCAACCGGTGCTGCGAGATAGTGTTCCATGCGCCGATGTGATGCACCAGCTCCCAGATCGAATGCGCGCCGCGGATCGGGTGCTTCGACGCGTCTTCCGCGGAAATGCCGTCGAGCACGCTCATGAGGCTGGGGCCGTGCCATGCGTCGCCCGAGAATGCGCGGTCCATTTGATCGAGAATCCTGTGAATTTCGCTCATCGGTGCGCTCCGAAGAAAAGCCTAGGTCAACTGCCAGGACATGGCAAGGGGTTGACGGGTCAAAAGAGCTTGTCGGAATCGAGCAGGATGGTGACCGGACCGTCGTTCACGAGCTCGACGGACATGTACGCTTGAAATACACCGGTTTCGACGCGGACATGCAGCGCCTGCAGCGCGCGCACAAATTCCTCGTAGCCCGCCTGCCCCTGTTCGGGAGGAGCGGCCCCGAGAAAACTGGGGCGCCGCTGGCCGCGCGCATCACCATAGAGCGTGAATTGCGATACAGCCAGAACGGCGCCGCCGGTATCGAAGAGTGAGCGGTTCATCTTTCCCTGCCCGTCGTCGAAGATTCGCAGCTGCGTAATTCTTCGCGCCATCGCGGCCGGCGTCTCGGGGGAGTCCTCGCGCCCGACGGCGATCAACACGACAAGACCTGCCTCGATTTCGCCCGTCACGCGGCTGTCGACCACGACTCGCGCGTGCGTCACGCGTTGAATGACCGCTCGCATCGGGATGATTCTACATTGAGTGCGAGTCAGACGTGACTGTGAGATGAATGGGCGGCGCGTTGCCAAGCATTGACACCGGGCGTAGCGGTGCTACGCCCCTACAAATGCATTGCGCGCCGTCGATTGCGGTGAATGGGCGACGGGGCGCCAAGAATTTGTGCCGGGCACGGCGTGCCGTGCCCCCACGAAGATAAAGACAAAGCGCGAGGCAGCGCGCCGGCGTGTTGACCGAAGTGGGGACATGCGATCAGACTTCAGGTTCGTGACCATGAGCGAACCGATTGTCCCATCTTCCCCGTCGAAGCGCTGGCTGACGCGCGGAGTTCTCGGCATAGGTCTGGCCAGCCTTTTCTCGGATTGGGGGCACGAGGCCGCGACCTCGATTCTCCCCGCGTTTCTTGCGAGCCTGGGCGCACCGGCGGCCGCGCTGGGCGTGATCGAAGGCGTTTCCGACGGGCTGTCGAGCTTTGCAAAGCTCGCGGGCGGCTTCATCGCAGACCACCCAAGATGGCGAAGACCGACCGGCATCGTCGGCTACTTCGCGACGGCAATCACGACGTTCGGTTACGCGTTCGCGCATAGCTGGCCGGCCATTGTGATACTTCGCGGATTCGGATGGATGGGGCGCGGCAGCCGCGGGCCGTCGCGCGATACGCTGCTGGCGAATTGCGTCGCGCCGGAGCAGACCGGCCGCGCTTTCGGTTTCGAGCGCGCGATGGACACGCTCGGCGCCGTGCTGGGACCGCTGTGCGCCACGCTGCTGCTGGGAACTTTGGGCGCTCGCGGCGTCATGCGCTGGACACTCCTGCCCGGTCTGACGGCCGCGCTGGCCTTCGCATTGCTCGCGCCGAGCGCGAAAAAAGTTGAGGGCCGTCACGAATCGGGAGTTCCAGCAACGATTACGGCCCGATTCGCGCAACTCCCGAAGATTTATTGGCGCTACCTTGCGGGAGTGTTTGCTCACGGCATAGGAGACTTTGCGCCGACGCTGTTGATTCTGCGCGCCAGCCAGATTCTAACGCCGCGCGTGGGCGCCGGCCGGGCTGCGGCCATATCGGTCGGGCTTTACACGTTTCACAATCTTATTGACGCTGCGGCATCGTATCCCGCCGGCGCGCTCGGCGATCGAATCGGGAAGCGCGGGCTGCTCGCACTCGGATACATCGTCGGCGTGATCACCTACGCAGGCTTCATTTTCGAACCGCCCACAATTCCGATTTTGGTGGTACTTTTCGGGCTTGCGGGCATCCACGACGCCTTTCAGCAGTCGCTCGAGAAGTCGATGGCCGCGGAATTGCTGCCGCGCGAAGTTCGGGGAACGGGCTTCGGAGTTCTGGCCACGGCGAATGGCATCGGAGATTTTGTGTCCAGCGTCGCGGTCGGGGCGCTGTGGTCGCTGGTGAGTCCCTCAGCGGGATTTTTGTACGCAGGAATATTTGCATCGCTGGGGGCAATCCTGATCTATTCGTCTCGCGGGAGCGGCAGCTGACGTCTTCTATAGAGGAAGTTGCAGCGGCGTGCCGCGCTCTTCATTCACTCGCACCGTCGCTGCGGAATCGAGATCGGCGACTGCCAGCGTGCGGCGGCTGCCGTCGGCGGTGATATACACGATGCGGTCCTTCATGCGCGTGAAGGCCACGGCTTCGACCCGCGTGCCATTCCGAAGCACGAGCGTGAACTGGCCCACGTCCGGCAGCGGCGCTTGTTCCTCCGGAGCGGGCTGCGCGGCAGCTTGCTAGCTGCTTTCCTGCGAAGGCGGAGTTGCCTGCACGACGATGATCTGCGGCTGTTGCGCCGGCTGCTCGGCCGGAGCAGGGCCTTTGCTTTGTCCAGTGGGCTGGATGTGCTATAAACATCGGGCCGAGAAGCCGAGATGGAACAGCCAGAATTGGCGAACGGAACGTCGGACAGAGCGGCCAGTTTGCCAGCGAACTCGAATGAAGCGGCGCTCGTGTCGCGCGGGGAGCCGGAACTGGCGATGAGCTACTGCCCGCGCTGCTCGGCGCGTCTTGCGGCGCGGAGTTGCAAGCTGATTTGCCCGGGTTGCGGCTACTATATGTCCTGCTCGGATTTTTACTGAGAAGAGAGTATTGAGAAGAGAGCGCGTCCTGCCGAATGCGGGCAGCGATTTTTTCAAGGCACACATACCACAGCAAATTTGAAGATTTTCAGGAGGCGCGAACGTGGCACTGCGAATGACGGATCGGGAAGTGAGTGGAGTGAGTGTGCTCGATATCGAGGGGCGCATCGTGCTGGGCGAGGAGAGCAACGCGTTCCGCGAGAAGGTGAAGGGCCTGCTGGCGGCGGGCAAGAAGAAGATCATATTGAACCTCGCGCAGGTCGGCTACATCGATAGCGCCGGTCTGGGCACCCTCGTGGCCACATTCCACAGCGCGCGCTCGCAGGGCGCCACGCTGAAGCTTGTGAACCTCGGCTCGAAATTCAAAGAAGTGCTGCAAGTGACGAAGCTGATGACCGTCTTCGACACATACGATACAGAGGCTGCGGCAATCGCGAGCTTCGCGAAGTAGGCGTTAGCTCGTAAACCTGGCCCGTTCGTGGCGGGACGGTTCGCGGGAATTTTTCAACGCGCGGCTCGGGCATGTCCCGGGACCGCGCGTAGCCGTTCTTGGCGGCTGCCCGGTCCCTTCTCTTCCTTGTTATCCTTCGATCCGCCCTTCCACTCGAAAGATCGCGACTCCGCTGAGAAGCTTCGGATAGAAGTCCGTGGATTTTTGCGGCATCACGTCGCCGCCGAGCGCGATCTTGGTTACCTGCTCGACGCGAACCGGATTCAGCAGAAACGCCAGTTGCGCTTCGCCGCGGTCCACGGCCGCAAGCGCCGCATCCATCTCCCGCTCGTAGCTGAGATTTTTTTCGGCGGCGACGGCTTCGACCGTGATTCCCAGCCCTTTCTCCAGAATCAAGCGATGCAGCAGCACGACGTCCAGCCCCCGCTGCGCTTCGGAAATTTCCGGGAGCAGAGTCTCCAGATCCGCTTCACGGCGCAGCGCGAACAAGTAGAACGCGCCGCTGCCGGAATGAATCGCGCCGGGGTACACGCCGATCGCCCGGCGGCCGTGATTGGGCCGCTCGAGATCCTTGCGGAACTCGGTGTAGGCCGAGGCGCGCTCTTCCGCATCAGCGAACGGATAGGAGTACCAGTCGAAGTGCGGCGCGAGGTTCTTGCGGAATCGCTCGAAATCGAGATTCGCGAGCCGCGAGACCAGCCGGTGCGTGGGCAGAATCGTGAGTCCCCTCGAATACGTGTTAATGAAGGTCGCCATGGCGAATTCGGACGCGGCCATGGGATCGCTCTTGCCGGGGCGCGCGCGGCATTCGTTGCGATAGTTCAGCGCCGTCTCGTAGCGATGATGGCCGTCGGCGATCACCAGTTTCTTCTCCAGCATCGCGATCTGAATGCGCTTCGCGAAAGCGGGATCGGACACCGGCCACAGGCGATGCGTCACGCCGAATTCGTCACTGAGTTCGTTCGGAGCGCTCGTCCGGGCAATCTGCTCGAGCCAGGTGTCAATTTGGCGCGCGCGGTCGTCGTAGAGGAGAAAAAGCTGGCCGGTCTGCGCGCGTGTGCGCCGCAGCAGCTCGATGCGGTCGGCTTTGGGGCCCGATAAGGTGTGTTCGTGGCGAAAGACGACCTGCGCGTCGTAGTCCTCCACGCGCGTGAGTGCGATGAAGCCGATCCTGACCTTTCGCGTGTGCGCTCCGGGGACTTCGAAATCCTGAGAATAGACGTAGATGGCCGGCGTGGCATCCTGCGCCAGAATTTTCGCGGCGATCCATTCGTCGATCGTCCTCGCGGCGCGCGTATAGACGTTGTTCTGGGGCGAATCGTCCGGCAGGGCGCGGCCTTTTTCGACGGCGATCAGGTTGTAGGGGCTCGCGGCGTAGTAGGCGTCCTGCATCGCGGGAGTGATTTTGTCGTACGGCTGCGTGAGCACGTCCTTCAGCGCGATGCGGTTCGTATCGTAGCGGTATGCGCGAAAGGGTTGAATTTCAGCCATGAGGGCCTCGGGATGAAATTGTGCACCGTGCGGAACAGGATATTGTATCAGCGGCGCGCGTCCACGCCAAAAGGCGGTCGAATGCACTTGAAACGAGGGGCCACTTACGTGCGGGAGCGCGACTAGAAATTTACGCGGGACGCCAGAATTGCGGAGTCGGCGCGACGAATTCGATGCCGACGCGGGCTTTGCCGCAGACGCGCTTGCCGACGTGGATGACGCGGCATTCCTGCTCCGCCTGATTGCGCATGTTGGTTAGAAACAGCCGCTGGCCGTGCGCGACGACGGTCTCAAGCGAGAGCGAACAACCGTTCTCATGCGCGTCGATGGTTTCGGCCTCTTCGTGGAACGGCTGCTTGTCCGCGTCCGAACCATAGATGAGCAGGGACACGCTGTGGGAATGGCGCAATCCCTCGCGGCGGTCGGCGCCCTCATGCGCCTTGTCGCTGGCGCGATCGGCCGAAGGCGCGGGATCTTCCCCGCGGGACCGCTGTCGCTCGGCCTGCCTCAATGCTTCCCAGATGCGGCTCAATGAATTCTCCCGCGCGCCTATCGGGTTTTCACCCGTGCGCCAACAATAGCGTCGCGGACGCGGTGCGCGTGAAACAGCCTCTCGCGAAGTTTCCTTTCGGTTACGGGGGAGGCGCTGGAAAGAATCGAGGCGCGCCGTGACATCGGCCGGGGCGCCGCTTACAATTGAGAAATCGCGCGCGAGTGACGGGACAGATCACGAATCAGTTCACGAAACAGTTTACGAAACAAATGGCGGACACCACAGACAATCAGGGCGGCAGATTTTCGGAAGTGCGGGCGCTGGTATTCGATCTGGATGGAACGCTCATCGATTCGAAGCTCGACCTGGCGCTTTCGATTGACGCGACGCTCAAGCATATGGGCCGCGCGTCGCTGCCGCACGAGAAGATCTACGGTTACGTAGGCAACGGAGCGGCAGTGCTGGTGCGTCGCGCGCTCGGCGACGCCGTGACGGACGCCGAGGCTGAGGAAGGGCACCGCTACTTTCTCGCTTACTACCGTGAACACATGCTCGATAACACGGTCACGTATCCCGGGGTGCGCGAGGCGCTCGAGCTGTTGAGCCGGCATCCGATGGCTGTGCTGACGAACAAACCGGTGCGGTTCAGCGAACGGATACTGGAGGGCCTGGGCCTGTCGCGCTATTTCCGGTACGTGTATGGCGGCAACAGTTTCGAAACGAAGAAGCCCGACCCGGAGGGCATAAACATGATACTGCGCGACCTGGCGATCGTGCCGCGCGAAGCCATGATCGTCGGCGATTCCGACGTGGATGTGCGAACCGCGCGGAATGCCGGTACGTGGATTTGCGGCGTCAGCTACGGCCTCGGCCTCGAGGGGCTGCGCGTGCATCCGCCGGACCTGATGCTCGACAATCTTGCCGAACTCCCAGCCCATCTCAACGGGCGGCGCGCTTGAGCTGCTCGTCATGGAAGCGACGGAAACCGTCTCCACTCCGCTAGCGTAGGGACATCCAATAATGAAGAACCGTGAACGGTTGGGGATCCGGGCACGTATTCAAATTATGAGGGGGTTAGTCCATGCACCCGGACGCCCTTGGATTCCGTCCATGGGCTTTGGGGACGGCAGTGTAGAATCGCGTGAGTCGCGTACGGGGCACGCGATCGAGGAGCGGACGAATGAAGATCACTCGGATTCTGGCGGCACTGGCATTGCTGGCGGGGGCGCTAGCTGCGAGCCTGGTAGCAGTGCGCGCGGAACAGAACCAAGTCTGGACGGGGTCGCTCGTGGATGCTTCCTGCTATTTGACCGACGACTCGCAATCGGGCAACGAGCACATGGGAATGAAGGAATGCGGCAAGGCTTGCCTGAAGATGGGCCGCCCGGCTGGAATCGTGACGCCAGACAAGAAGTTCTTCGTGCTGGTGGCTCCCTCGCCCGACATCGCGGAATATGTAGGGCAGCCGATTCGCGTCACCGGAAAACTGAGGAACGGCTCAATCCTGGTGGACAAGCTCGAGGTAAAGAAGCCAACTGGTTGGGTGGCCGTAAAACTTAGCGCGATGATGTAATCCCTACGCCTTTAATCGCACGACATGATTGGCACAACAAGGGGAAATGGGACCGGGGGAATGGGGATGAGCTTGCGCGGAAAGTTTCTGTGGGCGTTTGCGCTGTTCGTGGTCGCGGTCGCTTGTGTGGTGGTCTACGCGCGGTTCATCAGGATCCCGAATAACGTCGCGTACGTCAGCGAAGAGGACGGCGGAATCGCGGTCATCGACGTGAACACGCTGCAACTGATCAAGCGAGTTCATCCCAAGGACACCGCGCCGCGGGGAATCGGCATCACCTTCGACGGAAAATTTCTTGTGACCGCCAACAAGAACACGGCCGACGCGAGCGTGTTTGATACGCGCGGCCTGAGGCTCGTCCGGCGAATCGCGATCGGAGACAATCCCGAGTTCATCAAGTTGAATCCGAGCGGCACGTCGCTTTTTACCTCGTACGAGCCGGGTTCGACGGCCGGACCGCCCGTGGAGTCTGCGGTAGGTGAAGAGGACAACGACACAAACGAGCCGCCCGCGCAAATCATGGAGTTTCATGTGCAGGATTGGTCGCGCGTGCAGAGCTTCGTCGCGGGGAAAGAGACCGAAGGCCTCGAATTTTCGCCCGATGGGAAGCTTCTGATCGTCGCCAACGAAGCGCAGGACTCGCTCGGCGTGTACGACGTCGCGACGGGAAAGCTGATCCGCGAAATCAACCTCGGTTCGTACGGCAAGCGGCCTCGCGGAGTGAAGGTATCGCCTCAAGGGAATTCGTACGCGGTCACGATGGAGGGCTCGGGCACGCTGCTTTCGCTAGACCGCGATCTGAACGTGATTCGCTCGGTGGCCACGGCGGCCAAGCCGTACGGGGTCGCTTTCGACCGGCAAGGAAGCCGCATCTTCGTGGCCGCCGCCGCGGCTCGCAAATTTCAGGTGTATGCGGCGGACTCGCTGCAACTGCTGGGCGAAACTGCGGTCGGCCAGCGGTGCTGGCATTTCACGTTTACGCCCGACGATTCGAAAATCCTGCTGGCCTGCGGACGCTCGAACAACATCTACGCGATCGACGCAAAAACGTATCAGACGATTCGTGTTCTCGACGGATTTCATCTGCCCTGGGGCATCGTCACCTATCCGCGCGCCTATGGCAGCCTCGGCCTGCCATGAGTTCATCCCGGCCAACCGCAGAATGCTTGACAGCCGAAATTTCAGTGTGATAATCCGCATCGAATCGAACGCAATTGTGGGGGACTCCGTATGAAAGCAATCCGCCCGTTGTGTGTGGCTGCTCTGGGATTCTTCGCGTGTGTTCCGGCTGCGCTGTCGCAAATTCCGCGCGACCCGACGCCCGTCGTTTCGAAGACGTCCCCGGCGGACATCGCCAATGGAAAAATACTCTACGAGGCGACATGCTCGCGATGCCATGGTCTGGATGCCGGCGGCAGCGACGGTCCGAGCCTGCAGGGCGCTCCGGAAAGGCTGGGCGATGAGGCGATGGGCGGGATCATCCGCGGCGGAATTCCGGGCACGGGGATGAACGGCTTCGGCTCGCTCAGTGCCGACGAGACCGGACAAGTGATCGGTTATCTGCGGACTCTCGGCCACACGGCAGACGCCGAAATCGCGAAGGGCGATCCGGCCAAGGGCAAAACCGCATACGAATCGAGCGGTTGCGCCGGCTGTCATATCATCAGCGGAGAAGGCGGCGGCGCGGGTCCGGAGCTGACGCGAGTCGGCGCGATGCGCGGACCCAGCTACCTGCGCACCACTCTGCTGACTCCCGGCGCGATCCTGCCGAAGGAAGGCGGCGCGATGGAGCGCGGACGATTCACGCAATTTCTTTTCGTGCACGTCGTCACTAAGGACGGCCGCTCCGTCAACGGCACGCGCGTTTACGAGGACTCGTTTACGATCGAACTGAAGGACGCCGCGGGCCGATTCCATTCGTTCAAGAAACTCGAGCTGCAGAAGCTCGAAAAACTTCCGGGAAAGAGCGTGATGCCGAGCTTCAAGGACACGCTTTCCGCCACGCAGCTCGACGATCTGGTGGCGTACCTGTCCAGCTTGAAAGGCGCACAATGAGAGCCACCAAGTACGCGCTCGTTCTTTTCGTTTTCGCGGCCGCGCTGCCCGCGCTCGCACAGGTGCCGTATCAGCGCGTGGTGAACTCCGACAGCGAACCCGCCAACTGGCTTAGCTACGGCGGCAATTACTATGGCCAGCGCTTCTCGGGCCTCAAGCAACTCACTCCGCAGAACGTTTCCGGGCTGAAAATGGCCTGGGCGTATCAGCCGGTCCGTCCCGCCGGAAATGTGGAAACGTCTCCGGTGGTGGTCGACGGGATCATGTACGTCACCGAACCTCCCAGCACGGTGACGGCTCTTGACGCGCACACGGGCGCGAAGCTCTGGACGTGGTCGCCCATTTTGAAGAATGTGGTTGCCATCGGTCTTTTTCAGACCAATCGTGGCGTCGCGGTCCTCGACAACCGCGTGTACGTCGCGACGATCGACGCGCACCTGGTTGCGCTCGATGCGAAGACCGGCGCGGTGATCTGGAACACGGTCGTCGCCGACAACAAGATGGGATACGCGATCACGGGGCCGCCGCTCGCGATCGACGGGAAGGTGATGATCGGAACGGGCGGAAGCGAAGCGGCCGTTCGCGGCCTGCTTGATTGTTTCGATGCCAAGACCGGGAAACGCCTTTGGCGGATATGGACCGTCCCCGCGCCCGGCGAGCCTGAAGCCGCCACATGGGGCGGTTCGACGCCGGCCGGCGGCACTACATGGAACGCGGCGGCCTACGATCCGAAGCTCAACCTGGTTTATTGGGGCACGGGCAATCCTGCGCCGGACTGGAACGGCGACGAGCGCCAGGGTTCCAACCTCTATACCTGCGCACTTCTGGCGATCGACCCGGATGCGGGCAAAGTTAAATGGTATTTCCAATTCTCGCCGCACGAGACGCATGATTGGGACGCCTCGGAGCCGCCGATTCTTTTCGACGGCGTAGTGAAGGGCCAGCCGCGCAAGCTTTTGGGCTTCGCCAACCGCAACGCTTTCTACTATGTGCTCGATCGCGAGACGGGCGCATTCGTTGCCGGCATGCCCTACGCGAAGCAGACCTGGGCGAA
>Ga0209517_10007583_pt1 | contig 12944 bp, 11 predicted proteins | sample PeaSoiMetSII2010_FD_187695 | JGI IMG/M metagenome (GOLD analysis project Ga0209517, IMG submission 187695) | Peat soil microbial communities from Weissenstadt, Germany - SII-2010 (SPAdes) (version 2) | ecosystem: Environmental > Terrestrial > Soil > Wetlands > Peat | place: Germany...
GCGCGCAACGCTTGAGACGTGCCCTGCGTTGCTACCAGGCTGAATCCCAGGTCAGCCAGAGCACGCGCAATCGGAATCACCAATGGCTTGTCATGATCGTTCACGGAAATGAAGATGCGCCCGGAGGTCGGGATGCGGTTGCGCGCGGCAAGCTGGGCTTTGGCAAAGGCGAGGCCGAAAGAGTCCGCCACCCCCATCACTTCCCCGGTGGATTTCATCTCAGGGCCGAGAATGGTGTCCGCGCCGGGAAGCTTCTGGAAAGGGAAAACGGGAGACTTTACGAAAGCGTGGTGCACGGGCAGTTCCGCTTCGAGGCCGAATCCGGCGAGTTTGCTTCCCACCATCAGCCGCGCGGCAATCTTCGCGAGCGGCACGCCGGTGGCTTTGCTGACGTACGGCACGGTCCTCGAGGCGCGGGGATTAACTTCCAGGACGTAAACCTGCCCGTTCTGGATGGCATACTGGACGTTCATCAGGCCCACAACGTTCAATTCCCTGGCCAGTTTTACTGTGTACTCGCACAGCGCGGTGTGCTGCTCTTCGCCGATGCTCACCGCGGGAAGCACGCAGGAACTATCACCGGAGTGAATTCCGGCCTCTTCGATATGCTGCATGACGCCCGCGATCACCACGTCCGCCCCATCCGCCAAGGCGTCCACGTCGATTTCTGTAGCGTTCTCCAGAAAGTGGTCCACCAGGATGGGGAAAGCGCGCTGCAGTTCTTCCGCGCGGCGCACGTAATCACGCAGCATCGCTTCGTCGTACACGATCATCATGGCGCGCCCGCCCAGCACATACGAGGGCCGCAGCAGAACCGGGTATCCAATTTCGCGCGCGATCGCCACGGCTTCTTCGGCGTTCATGGCAGCGCCATTCTGTGGCTGGAGGATGTCCAGGTCGGCCAGCAGCTTCCCGAACCGCTTGCGGTCCTCGGCCAGATCGATTGACTCGGGCGATGTGCCGATAATCGGCACGCCCGCGGACTTGAGTTGGCGCGCCAGGTTGAGCGGCGTCTGCCCGCCGAACTGCACGATTACGCCGGCGGGTTTTTCCTCGTCCACAATCGCCATCACGTCTTCAAACGTGAGGGGCTCGAAGTAGAGGCGGTCCGACGTATCGTAGTCAGTCGAGACGGTCTCAGGATTGCAATTCACCATGATCGTCTCGAAGCCTTCTTCTTTGAGCGCATAGGCGGCGTGGACGCAGCAGTAATCGAATTCAATTCCCTGACCGATGCGGTTGGGACCGCTCCCCAGGATCATGATCTTTCGCCGCCCGGTAGGCTCGGCCTCATCCTCGTCTTCATAAGTGGAGTAGAGGTAAGGAGTGAACGATTCGAATTCGGCGGCGCAGGTGTCCACTCGCTTGAAGACGGGATGAATGTCCAGCGCCTGGCGCCGCGCGCGCACCGCTTCCGCCGTGCACCCCCACACTTCTCCCAGGTGGGCGTCCGATATGCCGTGACGCTTGGCCTCCCGCAGCACGGAGGCCGGCGCAGTGCCCACCTCGAAGCGCTTTAACTCGTCGAGCAGGCTCACGATTTGTTCAAGCTGTGTCAGGAACCAGGGATCAATACGGGTGATTTCCGCCAGGCCCTCGACGCTGTAGCCGCCCTGCAAGGCAAAGAGCAGGTACCAGAGCCGCTCGGGGTGGGCAACGGTCAAGCCGCGCTCGAGTTCGGCCGGATCGTCCGGCGGCCGGGGCGGTTTCCTGCCCGTCTCGAGCGACCGGATACCTTTCATCAGCGCCTCTTTGAAGGTGCGGCCGATCGCCATCACCTCCCCCACAGACTTCATCTGCGGTCCCAGGGTGTGGTCGGAGTCGGGGAACTTCTCCGCCGCCCACTTCGGGATCTTCACCACCACGTAATCGATCGTCGGCTCGAAGCAGGAAGGCGTCTTCTGCGTGATGTCGTTGGGAATCTCGTCCAGGCTGTAACCCACGGCGAGGCGTGCGGCGATCTTGGCTATGGGGAAGCCGGTGGCCTTCGAGGCCAGCGCCGAGCTGCGCGACACTCGCGGGTTCATCTCGATCACCACCATGCGCCCCGTGTGGGGGTCCACGGCAAACTGGATGTTCGAGCCGCCCGTCTCGACACCCACGGCGCGGATCACCTTAAAGGCGGCGTCGCGCATGATCTGGTATTCCTTGTCGGTGAGCGTTTGCGCGGGCGCCACGGTGATCGAATCCCCCGTGTGGATGCCCATGGGGTCGAAGTTCTCGATCGAGCAAACCACCACCGCATTGTCCATGTGGTCGCGCATCACCTCGAGCTCGAACTCCTTCCACCCCACCACCGATTCCTCAACCAGAGCTTCGTGCACGGGGCTTAGCTCCAAGCCATTCCTCACCGTCTCCGACAGCTCTTCACGGTTGTAGGCCATGCCGGCCCCCGTCCCGCCCAGCGTGAAAGAGGGTCGAATGATGAGCGGGAAACCCACTTGCTGCGAGAAGCTGAGCGCGGCCTCCGAGTTGTTAACCAGGACGCTCTTAGGCAGATCCAGCCCCACCCGCTGCATGGCATCTTTAAACCACAGCCGGTCCTCCGCCATCTTGATGGCGTTCAGTGAAGCGCCAATGAGCTGCACATTGAATTCGTCGAGTACCCCGCTTTCCGCCAGCTCTACAGATAGATTCAGGGCCGTCTGACCGCCCACGGTCGGCAGGAGCGCGTCCGGACGTTCGCGCGCAATGATCGCCTTCAGGTACTCGCAGGTGAGCGGCTCAACGTAGGTGCGGTCGGCGAATTCGGGGTCGGTCATGATGGTGGCTGGGTTGGAATTCACCAGCACAACTTCATACCCCTCGGCCTTCAGCGCCTTACAAGCCTGCGTCCCCGAGTAGTCAAACTCGCACGCCTGCCCAATAATGATCGGGCCGGAACCAATGATCAGAATCTTGTGAAGATCAGTGCGTTTGGGCATTAATTTAAATCGACCGGTTGAACCCGCAGCTTCAGGGGCTAAAGCCCCTACTTTGGATCGCTCTGTTATGGCGGGCGTAAAGGTCCGCCCTTCCGTTCGGCCAAAAACCCGTTCCGATTCGCCCCAGGAGTTGGAAGGGCGGGGCTTTAGCCCCGCCGTCAACGAGCCACACACTCAAGGGCTTTAGCCCCTGAAGCCATCGGCCAGGGATCGAGGCGATATTTCCCGTTCATGGAGCAGTACGCAAAATCCTTGGGCTCTTTCACCAAGCCCGCCCTAACAGGGTTGGATTGAATATAGCGCACATGAGTTTCGTAATCCTCCTCATCACGAATCCCGTGCTCCGTGAACCCCTCGTGCCAAACAGGGAATCTCATGCGCAGGGCCTTTCCGATCTCAAAAGACGACCCACCTTTAATAAGTCCAATCGCTTTCTCCAACGATGTGGTTTCTCCGGGGGTCAAGAGAACGTGAAAGTGCTCGGGCATCACGACATAATGATGGACGTAATAAGACCCTTTGTCCCGAAATTCAAATAGCTTCACTTCGACAAGTTCCGCTGCCGTGCTCTTTAGGAAGATCTTGCGCCTTTCCCAAGTGTCAGTGGTAACAAAGTACGTCGCCCCGGGTTTTGTTCGGTGCTTCGGTCGGGCCATTAGTCTTCAGGGGCTAAAGCCCCTCCTCTTGATCGCTCCGTTACGGCGGGCCTAAAGGCCCGCCCTTCCGTTTCGCCCCGCATGCTCGCTCAACTCGTCGTGAGATTTGCCACAAACACACTTCGGCACCGACAATTCGCGGTCCGAGCCTAGAGACTGCAGCCAGGCTCTCATCGCCCCATGCGGTATGTAGTGCCCCGCTTCCATTTCCGCGAACCCACGGCGGATGGACTCGAGTTGCAACTGCTCTTCAGGGATCCCCATTCACTTTTCACTATTTCTTAAACTCCTCCATCATCTCCGCAAATCGATTGAACAGGTACGCCGAATCGTGCGGGCCGGGCGAAGCCTCGGGGTGATATTGCACGCTGAAAAGCGGCAAGGATTTATGCCGCAGGCCCTCGAGCGTCTGGTCGTTCAGGTTCATGTGGGTCAGGGCGACTTCATTCGAGTCGAGTGAATCCGGGTCAACCGCGAAGCCGTGATTCTGCGCGGTAATTTCCACTTTTCGCGTTTCCAGGTTCATCACCGGCTGATTGCCGCCGTGGTGGCCGAACTTGAGCTTGTAAGTCTTTCCCCCCAGCGCTAACCCGATGATCTGGTGGCCAAGGCAGATCCCGAAGACGGGCACCTTACCCAAGAAACCCCGCACGGCCTGCGCGGCGTATTCGAGAGGCTCGGGATCGCCCGGGCCGTTGGAGAGAAACACTCCATCGGGCTTCATGCTCAGAACGTTTTCCGTCGTCGTCGTTGCCGGCACGACAGTAACGCGGCAACCCACGTCCACGAGCTTCCGCAGGATGTTCTGCTTGATTCCGTAATCGTAAGCCACAACGTGATAGCGGGCCGGCTCCGCCGATGGTTTGCCTTTGGCGAAGATGTCCTTTGTCGGCTCCGTCCACTGATAGCGCCAAAGCGTGGTGACGCGGCTAGCCAGGTCGAGCCCCACCATGCTCGGCACGGCTTTGGCTTTGGCAACCAATGCAGCCTCGTCGAAATCAATCGTCGATAGCACTCCGCGTTTTGAACCATGCTGCCGCAAGTGCCGCACCAAGGCGCGCGTGTCGATGTGAGAGATCACCGGGAGATTGTACTCGGCAAGGAAATCCGAGGCTTCCTCAACGGACCTCCAGTTGCTCGCAAGTTCGCACAGTTCGCGCACCACCAGGCCCTCCGCGTAGGGCCGCGCAGACTCTGAGTCTAGGGGATTCACGCCGTAATTCCCGATGTGAGGATAAGTCAGAATAACTATCTGACCGGCGTAGGAGGGGTCGGTGAGGATTTCCTGGTAACCGCAAAGCGAAGTGTTAAAAACCACTTCGCCGGAACGTTCGCCCGAGGCGCCGTAGCCGCGCCCCCGGAATATTCTCCCGTCCTCTAAAGCAAGAATCGCATCCATAAGAGTTGACAGTCGACAGTTTACAGTCGACAGTCTAAAGTTCAAACTCCAGAGCGCACAGCTATGAGATGGTCGCCCCGGCAAATGGCTTACTTCGCATCCTGGGAGACGTAAACTGTCGGCCGTCGACTGTCAATTGTTGACTCTTTTCGACTGTCGACTGTCAACTTTCAACTGTCGACTGCTCTTCAATCGAGCGGTCCAAACTCACTGAAAGGCCAATAGACGAAGACGGCTTTTCCGTAGATGTACTTGCGATCGACGGTTCCCCAGACTCTGCTGTCGTTGGAGGAATCCCGATGGTCCCCCAACACGTAGTAGTGGTCCGGCTCAACGTGCACGGGCGGATAGCTTTGGTGATCGAGATAATAGGACGGGAGGTAGGGCTCCGCCAGAGCTGCGCCATTCACCATTGCCCGGCCTTCGTCGATGCTTACCCACTCCCCCGGCAATCCAATGACCCGTTTGATATAGGACTTCGACGTATCGCGGGGATACCAGAAAACCACGATATCGCCCCTTTGGATAGGTTCGAACCGATAAACAAATTTGTTAATGAAAATTCGCTCGTGGTTCTCCAGCCGCGGCATCATGCTGGTTCCCTCTACCTGCACGGGTTGATAGAGGAAAACAATGACGATGAAGGCCAACAGAATGGAAAGGATGAGGTCCCGCAACCAGTAACGAGTCTCAAAAAACCGGCGTCGCGAGCTTCGTTCGTTGCCCCGTTCGTCGTTCACTCCCGTTGGAGATGGCTCGTGTCGCTGCATCGGCTTCTTCTCTACGATTTTATACCACATGAGCGACGGCGGGCAATTTTGGATTTTAGAATTGGGATTTGGATTCCCGATTAAGCTCTCCGAGTAGCACCTTGACTGCGCCTGTCATTCCGGGCGGAGCGAGGAATGACATTGCGTGCCCTATGGGTGGACCTCAACCCACATACATGAACAGCCGCCTCCAGGTCTACCGGAAAGCGTCCCTGGCTCTTTCGGGCGAGCGGCGCTCCAGGGGTTGATTGTCCACCCGTACGGCCGAGTTCAGCATTTCGAATACGCGCCGCTGCTCGCGCGACAGCCGTGTGGGGGTGACGACATAGACCGAGACGTACAAGTCTCCCTGCCTCCGCCCGTCGACGCTGGGCATTCCGTGGCCGCGCAAGCGGAAGACCGTTCCGTTTTGAGTTCCTTCCGGGATTCGAAGCCTTTCCTGACCCTTAAGTGTGGGGACCTTGATTTCCGCTCCCAGAGTCGCCTGGCTGATGGAGATGGGAATAGTGTAGTAGAGGTCGTTGCCCTGCCGATCGAAATAGGCATGCTCCCGGACTCGCAGGACAACATAGAGATCGCCGTGCGAGCCCCCCATGTCGCCCGCTTCACCCTCGCCGCTCACGCGCAGACGTGTTCCCTCTTCAACGCCCGCCGGGATTTTGAGGCCCAGGACCTTCTCCTCCTGAACTCGTCCCTTGCCTACGCAAACCGGGCAGGCCTCGCGGATCACCTGCCCCATCCCCTGACAATGCGGGCAAGTTCGCGAAACCGCGAAGAAGCCCTGCTGGTGCCGGATTTGCCCGCGCCCGCCGCAGGCCGGGCAAGCGGTCGGCTCACTGCCTTTCTTTGCGCCGCTGCCACGGCACTCGATGCAGGTTTCCGAACGGGGAATCTTGATTTTGGTCTCCAGGCCCTGAGCTGCTTCTTCGAGAGTAATCTCCAAGTCATAGCGCAGGTCCGCACCACGAGCAGCGCGACGGCGTCCGCGAGGCCCTCGTCCGAATCCCCCGAGTCCGAAGAAGTCGCCGAACAGGTCTTCAAAGTCCGAGAAAATCGTGGAAGAAAAGTCCGGCGTCCAGCCGCCCGAGGAGCCAACGCCCGCGTGGCCGAACTGATCGTAGGCCGCTCGTTTTTGAGAGTCCGCGAGCACGCTGTAAGCTTCGGTGATTTCCTTGAATTTTTCTTCTGACTCTTCTTTGTTTTCGGGATTGCGGTCGGGGTGGTGCTGCATGGCAAGCTTACGGTAAGCGCTCTTGATGGTTTGCTCGGACGCCTGGCGCTCAACGCCCAGGACCTCGTAATAATCTCGCTTATTATTGTTCAACGATCAACCTCACCGAACCTCTGGCCCCAGTCATCCCCAACCCATCGATATCATCCCGAGTCCAGACCCGTCCAACAAACCCCCAGCTTGTCATTCTGAGCGAAGCGAAGAATCCCTGCAGTCCAGAAGGAGTAGCCTCAGCGAAAGGTTACTGCCGAGATTCTTCGCTCCGCTCAGAATGACAGACAGTTTAATGAACTCCCTTCCTCAACCCTCGATGTCGTCTTCCGCCGATGGCAGCGCCCCTTTGGGGTTGACGGCCACTCTGACAATCGCAGGACGAAGCAGGCGGCTATTGAACGTATAGCCGCGCTGCAACTCTTCCACGATCTCCTGGTCCCGCCGGCCCGGGTCCTCTACGGTCTCCACCGCCTGGTGGAAGTGCGGGTCGAACAACTGGCCGGTAGTCTCCATCGCCTCCAGACCCGCCCGCACCAAAACGTCATTCAACTGTCGATGGAGCAATTCCATTCCCTTGTAGAAACTCTCGGGAACCGCTGGGTCGCGCTGTTTCAAGGCCCGCTCGAAGCCGTCCAGAACCGGCAGTAACTCGCGGATTAAACCCTCATTAGCGATCTGGCGGAACTCTCCTCTTTCCCGTTGAGTACGCTTGCGGAAATTGTCCAACTCCGCCTGCTTGCGCAGCAGCCGGTCGTAGAGAGAGGCCACCTCCTCTTTCAGCTTCTCGATCTTGGCAGGTGTTTCAACACCAACCGAGCCGGCCGATTCTGCTCCTGCGTCTCCGCTTGCAGGTGCAGCATTCTCCCTCAGATCATTGGTGTTGGATTGCCCTCGAGATTCCCGCAGGGGTGTAGCGAGCTGTTCTTTTTCGTTCTCCATAACCTTTCGATCTTATACCTTCTGTTGGTGGGTGCACTGAGGCTACCACTCAATTCCGTCACGGTTACCAACTCTGGCCTTTTGAGAATCCAACCCTTTCACCGGTCAGTTGGAGCTAAGGAGCCGGCTGCAAACGTGCGCAATATAGTCCACGGTGCTGATGGCACGGTCGTATTCCATGCGCATCGGGCCCACCACCCCTAACGCTCCTACGCTACGATCCCGGTAATGCAAAGGCGCCACCACGACAGTACAATTGTGCATACCGCCTTCCAAATTCTCGCGCCCGATCAGAATGCGTACGCCCGTCTCTCGCGTCCTCAGGCAAGCAGTCAGAATCCCCACCAGCTTAGCCTTTTCTTCAAAGGTCTCGAGCACCACCTTGATCTTGCGTATATCGTCAAACTCCACATGATCGAGAATCTTCGCTGTTCCGTCCACAAACAGCGACCCCGGCGCTTCGGCGGCCGAGGCGCTCCACATGAAGAGCGTGGCGACGTTATTCAGCAGGCGGTCGGCAAGGATCTTTTCCTCCTCCATCCGCTTGAACACTTCCATCCGAATGGCCCCCAACGACCAGCCGCGAAATTCGGCGTTAAGGAACTCCGCCGTCCGCTCAAGCTCCTGTTGCGACAGGCTTTCCTCCATGTGGACGACCTTGCTTTCCACCAAATCCGGCTTCGAGACAATCACCACCAGAATCCGGCGGTCCGGGAGGAGCACGAACTTTATGTATTCGAGCACTTTGTCTTCGAACGCCGGGGCCAGCGCCAACCCCACATTATGCGACACCTCGGAAAGAACCTGTGAGGCGCTGGACATCATGTGCTCCATGGCGCCGCTCTCCGCTTGCAAACGCTGGTGGATGTAAGCCTGAGTGGCAGGAGCCAGCCGCGAAGTGCTCACCATACGGTCCACGTAATAGCGATACGCCCTTTCGGTCGGAACGCGGCCGGCAGAGATATGGGGCTGAGACAGGTACCCCAAGGACTCCAGGTTGACCATCACGTTGCGGATCGTCGCCGAGCTGAGCGCTTCCGCCAGCTTCTCCGCCAAGGTCTTGGAGCCCACCGCGGCGCCGGTTTCAATAAACTGGCGCACCAGGGCAACCAGGATTTCTCGCTCGCGTCTTGGAAGCTCCTCTCGATCTCTCATTTCCAACCTGAGTCACCGGGCCTCAACTTTTTAGAGCCTACGGCCCTCCACTCTCTATTCTAACCGCCGCGCCCGGAACTGTCAAGAAACCATGGAGTGTGGCAGCGCAGCTGCCGCCTTGGAATCCCGCGGGAACGCCGGTAGCTGGCGCTACCGCACTCCACGGTGCCGTCGGCACAAGCATTTCCAGAGCGATCGCTCATGGCAGTCGGCTGACGGGCACCCAGAAACCATGAAAACGATTCCTAATCCTTGACCTGACTTGTAGGGGGACGGCTTGCCGTCCCCTAATGAGAGGGGTAGGGCAAGCCCTACCCCTACATGCTTTCAGCGCAGTGCGGCGTTCCCCGCCGCTTCCGGCCGCGATTCTCAGGTAAGGATGTGGGTGAAAAGTGACTCTTCTGGAGAAAGCAACGGCTTCGAAACCCACCCCCATCGGCAAGGTGAGAAACGCGACCTACCCGCCGGCGATTGCACCCACCACGAGAAAAGGTTCAGTTCCCTCCGCGACTTGCGCGGGAAGCGGTGAGTCCGGCGATTCGTGGGAGAGGTCCTCCTCGCAGGCGAAGAAGCGGATGAACGGCCTCCGCTTACGCGAGTCGTGGTCACGGATCGTCCCGCGCAACACCGGATAGCGAGCCTCGAGCGCGTCGAGCACCGAGCGCTGAGTGGCCACGCCTTCGACTTCCAGTTCCACCTCACTGTCAATGTGGGCCAGAGTCCGCAAATGAAAGGGAAGAACTACGCGAACCATAGAATACCTCATTCCGCTTCGCCACTACTCTTGCTGAAGAAGAGCTCACCTTCAGACGGCCCGCGGGTGCGCAGGCTGATAGAGCCCGATTCCGGCCCCGCTCGGCAGTTGCAGAGTTGTGAATTGCCCCCACCCCGCTTCGCCGATCGGCGCGTGTGAAATCTTGCGAGCCTCCAACGATTCCACTGCCGCCCGGATATCCTCGCACATCAGGTAAAGCACCGCACCAGTCAACCCGTGTTCGGCGTGCTGCTGCACAGACTTGCCATCGCCGGGATGTACGGCCATTTCCGAGGGCGGAAGGGCGAAAATCAGCCAACCCTCCCCCGCATCGACGGCCCGAAAGCCGATCACATCCTTAAAAAACGCACGATCGGCCTCGGGGTCGGTACTGTACATCAACCAATGCGCGCCCGTGATTCCGTTGATCATTTGCTTCCTCTCTGACTCCACGTTTGTCGGCCCCGCGGGCGCCGGCGACGCGCCCGTGCCGTAATCATGCCAGTGTCTGGACCTCAACCGAAAGCACCGGCGGAAGGTCTCGAACGATGGGCGCCCAATGATCTCCCGCGTCGGGCGACACGTACACCTGCCCGCCGGTGGTGCCGAAATAGATGCCACAATCGTCGAGCGAGTCAATCGCCATCGCATCCCGCAAGACATTTACGTAGCAGTTCCGTTCCGGCAGACCGTTAGCGAGTTCTTCCCACTCGTTGCCGCCCGTGCGGCTGCGATAAACCCGCAGCTTTCCGTCCAGCGGATAGTGCTCCGAATCGCTCTTGATGGGAACCACGTAAACGGTCTCAGGCTCATGCGCATGAACGTCAACTGCGAACCCGAAATCGGTCGGCAAATTTCCGCTCACCTCACGCCAGGAATCACCGGCGTCGTCGCTGCGCATAACATCCCAGTGCTTCTGCATAAAGAGCAGGCCCGGGCGGGAAGAATTCATGGCGATGTGGTGAACGCAATGGCCCACCTCGGCATCCTGGTCGGGAAGGAACTGCGACCTCAGCCCGCGGTTGATCGGTTTCCAGGTCGTGCCGCCGTCGTCGGTGCGGAAGGCGCCCGCCGCCGAAATGGCGATGTACATACGGCCTGGGTCTTTCGTGTCGTGGATGATCGTGTGCAGGCACATCCCGCCGGCGCCCGGTTGCCATTGGGGGCCCGTACCATGACCGCGCAGTCCGGAGAGTTCGTGCCAACTCCGCGCGGCGTCGGTGGAACGAAAGATGGCCGCGTCCTCGACTCCCGCGTAGACTGTGTCCGGATCGGTCAGCGACGGCTCGAGGTGCCAGACTCGCTTGAACTCCCAGGGGTGCTGTGTGCCGTCATAAAACTGATGAGTCGTGAGCGGTTTGCCGGTTTCCGCCGAGGTGTCGTAGACGAACCGATTGCTCTCGCCCATCGGCCAGCCCTGCGGTGACTTCGTTATTCCTCCCCCCGGGGCTTCCCACGTCTTGCCGCCGTCGTCGGAGCGCTCGAGAACCTGACCGGACCACGAACTCGTCTGCGATGCATAAAGCCGGTTCGGGTCCGCGGGCGAGCCTTTCATGTGGTAAACCTCCCACCCTGAGAAATGCGGTCCCGCGACATCCCAATCTTTGCGCTTACCGTCCGACTCCAGAATAAATGCTCCCTTTCGCGTCCCGACCAGCACTCTGACTTTACTCATTTTCGCCCCTCCCGCAGTTTTTGGGCAGCGCACGTGCCGCGCCCCGTCGAATGTGTAACCCCAATCGCAGTCCGGGGGAGGCCGTTGTGGCCTCCCTCGTTTAACCACAAGTCTCGCCCTTGCACGTCAGGTCCGAGATAGCAGAAATCATTCCCAAAGTGCGAGCGTCGTCCATTCAAAGCCTGGAGGCGACGATCCGCCGCCGCGCACTCCCGCGACGCGATCAACCCGATTTCAATATGCAAATGGTTCAGCCCTGCTACCCCTAAAGCCTCTATGCTTAACTATTATAACACCACTGAGATTAATTCGTCGCGCCACGACCAGGGCGTTTGTCTTTAACTTCCCGAGTTCGAATTTTCGCATATATAATTGCAGCGCTCCGAAAATTGTCTCCAGCCCCCTGCGGGATTATAATGGAGATTAATTAGGAATCCGGCTTGCGCTATCTTCTTCTCAGCGACATACACTCGAATTTGGAAGCGCTGGAGTCCTGCCTGGAACGGGCGCAGGAAAAGTACGAGCAGATTATATGTCTTGGGGACTTGGTCGGCTACGGCCCCGACCCGAATGCCGTCATCGAGAAGATCAAGCCCCTTGCTTCGATCATTATTCGCGGCAACCACGACAAGGCTTGTACGGGCGACCCCGTGGTCGCAGAATTCAATCCTCTGGCGCGCCAGGCAACGGACTGGACTCGCGATGAACTCACTCCCGAGCATTTCGGATTTCTCAGTTCCCTGCCCGCCGGCCCAGTGCAACTACCCGGATTCCAGGTCGTTCACGGCTCGCCCCTCGACGAAGATGACTACATCCTGGGGCCGGGCCAGGCATTTCCTTTGCTTCGAAACCCGGAAACGCAAATCGTCTGCTTTGGACACACCCACCACCAGGGCGGGTTCATGATTTCACCCCAAGGTCGCTATCAATCAATTCACCCACCCCTGAAGAAGGGCGGAGTCACCCTCACCCTTACGCTGGAGGACCAGGGCCGCTATCTGATCAATCCGGGATCGGTGGGGCAGCCACGCGACGGCGATTCCCGCGCAGCCTTCGCTGTCATTGACATGAGCCAGCGCACCGTCGAGTATTTCCGCACGTCCTATAACCTCCACCGCACACAAGAGAAAATGCGCAAGGCAGGCTTACCCGAATTGCTCATCCAACGCCTGGAACACGGCCGGTGAGAAGAGCAGTCGAGAGTCAAAAGTCGAGAGTCGAGAGGCCAATCTCGCGGGGTCAGCTTTTGGCTCTCGACTGTAGAAGCTGTTTCAAAACCGCCCGGCAGAGGAGAGATTACCGAATGCCGCCCAGAATCCCCGGCTGCCGCTCGGGCCCTCAGCCCCGCAGGGGCTGAACATGAGTAGCCGGGGGCAACGCCCCCGGAAACGTCGCCCCCTCACCCCCTTTCCCCTCTCCCCGCCCGCGGGGAGAGGGGTGCCGGAGG
>Ga0209517_10007584_pt1 | contig 12944 bp, 10 predicted proteins | sample PeaSoiMetSII2010_FD_187695 | JGI IMG/M metagenome (GOLD analysis project Ga0209517, IMG submission 187695) | Peat soil microbial communities from Weissenstadt, Germany - SII-2010 (SPAdes) (version 2) | ecosystem: Environmental > Terrestrial > Soil > Wetlands > Peat | place: Germany...
GCCCGCGAGATGGCGGGGCAGCTCGCGCGCGAGGTGCGAAGCCTGCTGATGCGCCGCTTGCGCGCGCGGCGGCACGCTTCTCTCCGTGCCGAGCCAGGGGCAGGCCGCGCAATCGCCCAGCGCAAAGACGCGATCGTCGCGCGTCGCCTGCAAGCTCGGCCGCACCACCAGCTGGTTCAGCCGGTTGGTCTCGAGCCCGTCGATCTCCCGCAGGAACGCCGGCGCGCGCACGCCCGCGGCCCAGACCGTGAGCTCCGCCGGAATCTTGCGGCCGTCGGCGAGCCGCACGCCGTCAGCCACCACCTCGGCGACCCGCGCGCCCGTCAGCACCTGGATCTGTAGATCGAGCAGGAGCTGCTGGGTCGCGAGCGCGATCCGCTCCGGCAGCGCCGGCAGGATCCGCTCGGCCGCCTCGATGATGGTGAGCTTGATGTCCTTGTCGGGATCGATGCGGTCGAGGCCGTAGGCGACCACCTCCCGCGTGGTCTTGTGGAGCTCCGCCGCGAGCTCGACGCCGGTGGCGCCCGCGCCGATGATGGCGACATTGAGCTGCTCGGGCCGGAGCGCCATGCCCTGCGTCTGCGCGCGGATGCAGGCGTTGACCAGCCGGCGGTGGAAGCGCGCAGCCTCGCCGGGCGTGTCGAGCATGCAGGCGTGCTCGGCCACACCCGGCGTGCCGAAATCGTTGGTCACGCCGCCCACCGCCATGACCAGCACGTCGTAGCCCTCGGTGCGCGCGGGCGTCACCTGGGTGCCGTCCTCGTCGAAGACCGGCGCCACCCGCACCTCGCGCCGCGCGCGGTCGAGGCCGATCACCTCGCCGACGCGATAGCGGAAGTGATGCCAGTGGGATTGCGCGAGATAATCGAGCTCGTGCCTGCCGACGTCCATGCTGCCGGCCGCGACCTCGTGCAGGAGCGGCTTCCAGAGATGGACGCGCGCCTTGTCGATGAGCGTCACCACCGCGCGGCCGCGGCGGCCCAGCCGGTTGCCGAGCCTTGTCGCGAGTTCGAGGCCGCCGGCGCCGCCGCCCACGATCACGATGCGAGGCGACGTCGCCCGGCTTCCCATCCGCTGACCTTCGGTTGGCTCCAACATGCGACTCCATCGCTCCGAAGGGTGCGATTCCCCCCATCGTAAACAATTTCTTAACCGGTTGGAGCAGAGGCTGGTGTGCCGGCGGGCGAATCCGCCCGAAGCGCTTGGTCGCGCTCTCCTTTTTGGGGTCATGCTGTCTATTTCGCGAGGTCGAAGGTCCGCCCGGATGTCCCGCATCGAGCAACGCGTGCGAGCGGAGCAGCTGCGGCTGCTGTTCAAGTCGCCCTTCTCGATCGTGGGCTCCGCGGTGACGGTGGTGTTCTCGGCCATCGTGCTCTGGGGTCGCATCGACAGCCGCCTGGTCTCCGGCTGGGCCGGCGTGACGCTGGCGTGGCTTGCGATCCGGGCTTCGCTGTGGCTCTGGTTCCGGCGCGAGACGGGAAACGACGCCCCGATCGTGCGCTGGGCGCGTCCGGCGGTCGGCATCATGGCCGTCAGCGGCTTGCTCTGGGGTTTGTTCGGCGGCGCGTTCTACCTGCCGACCGAGCCCGAGATCTTCGCCTTCATGATCCTGGTGGTCGCCAGCATGCTCGCGGGAGGCGCCTTCGCCTACGCGTCTTATCTGCCGGCCTACGTTGCCTTCATCGTCTGCTGCATCGTGCCGATCACGGCGGCATCGTTCTGGCACGGCACCCCGAGCTCGATCGTATTCGCGCTGATGACGCTCGCCTATCTCGCCTTCATGCTCGCGATGGGCAGAGCGGTGAACGCGAGCACCGTCAAGATGATCGGACTGCGCTTCGCCAACGTGGATCTCGTGGCCAACCTGCGCCAGGCGAAGGAGACCGCGGAAGTCGCGAGCCGGATCAAATCCGAGTTCCTCGCCACCATGAGTCACGAGCTCCGCACGCCGCTCAATGCCGTTCTGGGGTTCTCCGAGATGATCCAGGCGGGCACCTCCGGCCCGATCGACGCGAAATACAAATCCTATGCCGCCGACATTCACTCCTCCGGCGAGCACCTGCTGGCGCTGATCTCCGACATCCTGGACATCTCCAAGATCGAGTCCGGCCGGCTCGAGCTGCACGAGGATCGCACGTCCCTCGCCCAGACCGTCGCGCGCTGCGTGCGTCTCATCGCGCCGCGCGCCGAGGACGGTGACCTCGAGGTCGTCGAGCGGATTCCGCCCGATCTCCCCGACGTGATCGCGGACGAGGTCAGGATCAAGCAGGCGCTGCTCAACCTGCTGTCGAACGCCGTGAAGTTCACGCCGCGGGGCGGGCGCATCGATGTGTCCGCGCGCGAGGCCGAGGACGGCGCGGTCGAGATCGCGGTCGCCGACAACGGCATCGGCATGCGTCCCGAGGACGTGCCGGTGGCGCTCGAGCCGTTCCAGCAGCTCGACGGCAAGCTCACGCGGCCCTACGAAGGCACCGGGCTGGGCCTGCCCCTCGCCAAGCGCCTGATCGAGCTCCACGGCGGCAGCCTGGAGATCGAGACCGCGCTGGAGCGCGGCACTCGCGTGACGCTCCGCCTGCCGCCCGCGCGCGCGATCCGGCGCGAGGCCTCCGCGCTCAGCGGCGCCGCCGCCGATTAGCGCTCCGGAGTCATCGCGCGTTGCTGCTCAATCCGCGGCGATCTCGGCCTTGGGCTCCGGCACCTTGTCGCGGAGCGTGACGAATTCCTCCGCCGCCGTCGGGTGAATGCCGATGGTACGGTCGAATTGCCGCTTGGTGGCGCCGCATTGGAGCGCGATGCCGAGCCCCTGGATGATCTCCGGCGCATCGCGCCCGACCATGTGGCAGCCGAGCACGCGGTCGGTCTTGCGATCGACCACCAGCTTCATCATGGTGCGCTCCTGGCGGCCCGAGAGCGTCCCCTTCATCGGCCGGAAGCGCGTGCGATAGACGTCGATCGCGCCCACTTCCTCGCGCGCCGCCTGCTCGCTCAATCCCACCGTGCCCACCGGCGGCTGGCTGAAGACGGCGGTCGGCACGTTCAGATGGTCGACGGTCATCGGGTTCTTGTTGAACAGCGTCTCCGCGATAGCGCGGCCCTCGGCGATCGCGACCGGCGTCAGGTTGAGCCGATCGGTGACGTCGCCGATGGCGTAGATGTGCGGCACCGCCGTGCGCGAGCTCGCGTCCACCGCGATCGCGCCGGCCTCGTCGAAGGTCACGCCGACGTCGCCGAGACCGAGATTGCTCGTATTGGGACGGCGGCCCGTCGCGTAGAGGATCGCGTCGGCGGCGATCTCGGTGCCCTCGACCGTGGCGGCGACGAGGCCGCCGGCTTTCTTGTCGATGCGGGTCACGTGCGTGCGCGCGCGGATCTCGATGCCGCGCGCGGTCATTTCCTCCGTGAGCGCCGTGCGCACGTCCTGGTCAAAGCCGCGCAGCACCTGATCCGCGCGGATCGCCACGGTGACCTTCGAGCCCAGCGTGCCGAAGATGCCCGCGAACTCCACCGCGATATAGCCGCCGCCGACGATCAGCACGCGCTTGGGCAGCGCCTTGAGATCGAGCGCCTCGTCCGAGCTGATCACGTGCTCGATGCCGGGGATCTCCGGCATCACCGGCCGCGCGCCGGTGGCGATCATGATGTGCGCGGCGGTCAACCGCTTACCCGCGACTTCCACGGTGTGGGGATCGACCAGCCGCGCGTGCCCCTCGAAGATGGCGACGTTGGCGCTCTTCAGCAGGTTGACGTAGATGCCGTGGAGCCGGTCGAGCTCCTTGTTCTTGACGGCGATCAAGCGCGCCCAATCGAAGCGGCGCTGGCCCAGGCTCCAGCCGAACCCCGCGGAGTCCTCGAAGGCGTCGGCGAACTCCGCGCCGTACACCAGGAGCTTCTTCGGCACGCAGCCGCGCAGCACGCAGGTGCCGCCGACGCGCACGGATTCGGCGATGCCGACCTTGGCGCCATAGGAGCCCGCCCGCCGCGAGCCCGCGACCCCGCCCGAGCCCGCGCCGATGGTGAAGAGATCGAAATCATACCGGGCCATGCGCCCTCCTCTGCTTTGGGCGTTCGTTAGAGCCCCCTCACCCTGCCCTCTCCCCAGCGGGGAGAGGGTTGCGGAGGCTTAAAGAGCGAAGCGACCCCCGGGTCACAGCCCGGGGGTGGGTGAGGGGGTGCTTCCGTTCACTCGCCATTTGCCATAGCTAGAGGAAGCCATGACGCCGCAAGAGCTGCAAGCCCGCGTCCTTTACCGCGACGGAAGCATCCTCGTGATCGACAAGCCCGCGGGCCTCGCTGTGCATCCGGGGCCGAGCACGCCGGAGAGCCTGGAGCGCTATCTGGGTGCGCTGCGCTTCGGCATTCGCGAGGTGCCGCGCCTCGTGCACCGCCTCGACCGCGACACCAGCGGCTGCCTGGTGCTGGCGCGCCACGCGCGCGGCGCAAGCAAGCTCGGACGCCTCTTCTCCTCCGCCGCGGTGAAGAAGACGTATTGGGCGATCGTCGAGGGCACACCACCGGCGGCGGAGGGCGTCATCGATCGCTCGCTCAAGAAGCTCACGAGCAAGGAAGGTTGGCGAATGGTGCCGGATGCCACGGGCCAGCGTGCGGTGACGCGCTATCGCGTGCTGGGCTCCAGCGACGGCCTTGCCTGGCTCGAGCTCTCCCCCGAGACCGGCCGCACCCACCAGCTCCGCGTCCACTGCGCCGCGGAAGGATTTCCCGTGCTCGGCGATCCCAGCTATGGCCGCGTGGCATCGACGCGGGTCCCGCTCCACCTGCACGCACGCTGCATCACCATTCCGCTCGGCGGCGAGCGCGGCACCCTCACGGTCGCAGCGGAACCGCCAGAGCATATGATTGCGAAGCTCAGGGAATGCGGCTACGCCCAGAGCCCCTCTCCGCCGCGATAGCGGGGGAGAGGGGCAAGAGATCGCCGCGTCAGTCCAACGTCTGCCGATAGCGCTTGAGGGCGATCACGCTGACGACGGCAAGGAAGATCAGCATCGGCCAGATCTGCGGGGCGATGTCGGCGAGGGTGCTGCCCTTGAGCATGATGCCGCGCACGATGCGCAGCATGTGGGTGAGCGGCAGCGCCTCGCCCAAGACCTGCGCCCACTCGGGCATGCCGCGGAACGGGAACAGGAAGCCCGAGAGCAACATCGAGGGCAGGAAAAAGAACACGCCCATCTGCATCGCCTGCATCTGGCTTTGCGCCAAGGTCGAGAATGTGAAACCGACGGCGAGGTTCGCCGCGATGAACACCACGAGCGAGAGCGAGAGCAGCACGAGGCTTCCCAGTAGGGGGACGCCGAACAGCAGCTTGGCCGCGCCCACGATCACCACCACCTGGATGTAGCCGATGACGATGAAAGGCGCGATCTTGCCGAGCATGACCTCGAGCGGCCGCGCCGTGGTCGCGAGCAGGTTCTCCATGGTGCCGCGCTCGCGCTCCCGCGTCACCGCGATCGCCGTCATCATGACGAGCGTCATAGTGAGGATGGTGCCGATCAGGCCCGGCACGATGTTGTACTCGGTGGCGCCCTCGGGGTTGTAGCGGTTGTGCACGCGGATCTCGAAGGGCGCGGGCTTGCCGGCGAGCGGCGCCAGCGGCCCCACCAGGTCGTGCATCAGCGCGGTCTGATTGAGCTGCGCCAATGCGGCGACGGCATTCGCGGTGGCGACGGGATCGGTCGCGTCCGCCTCCACCAGCATCACCGGCCGCTCGCCGCGCACGAGCTTGCGCGCGAAATCCTCGGGGATCAGGATCACGAACTGCACCTCGCCGCGCGCGATCATGCCGTCGGCCTCGGCCTCGGTCGGCGGCTGCGCCACCACCTTGAAATACTCGGAATTCTGCAGCGCCGCGACGATGCTCCGCGACATCTCGCTGTTGTCGACGGAGACGACGGCGGTCGGCAGGTAGTGCGGATCGGAATTGATGGCGTAGCCGAACAGGACGAGCTGGATGATCGGCACGCCCACCATCATTGCGAAGGTCAGGCGGTCGCGGAACGCCTGGATGAACTCCTTCAGCAGGAGCGCGCGGAAGCGGTTCATCGAGAACCGCTTGCCCATCACTGCGGCTCCTGTGTCGCCACGTCCATCGTGTGGATGAACACGTCCTCGAGGCTGGGTGGCACGCGCTCAATCTCGAGGCCTGCCTCGCCCTTGATCCCCTCGAGGCTCTTCTCGATGAGCGCGGCATCGACGCCGCTTACGTGCAGCTCCGAGCCGAAGCGCGCGGCCATCTCGATCCCCGGCAATGTCTTGATGCGCGCGGTCAGGCGACCCACCGCGGGCCCGGTGATGCGCCAGGCGGAAATGCCGGCGGCGCGCACCACCTCCTCCACCGTGCCGTGCGCGAGCAGGCGCCCCTGGGAGATGTAGCCGATCAGGTGACAGCGCTCGGCCTCGTCCATGTAGTGCGTGCTCACGAGCACCGTGATGCCGCCGCTCGCGAGCCCGTGGATCTCGTCCCAGAACTCGCGCCGCGCCTTGGGATCGACGCCGGCGGTGGGCTCGTCCAGCAGCAGGAGCCGCGGTTTGTGCAGCACGCAGGAGGCGAGCGCCAGACGCTGCTTCCAGCCGCCGGAGAGGTGGCCCGCCAACTGCTGCGCGCGATCGCCAAGGCCCAGGCGCGCGATCGCCACACGGGCGGTCTCCCGCGGATTCGGCATGTCATAGAGCCGCGCGATGAACTCCAGGTTCTCGCGGATGGTCAGATCCTCGTAGAGGCCGAAGCGCTGCGGCATGTAGCCGACCTCGGCCTTGATCTTCACGGTGTCGCGCCGGATGTCGAAGCCGAGACAGGTGCCCTCGCCCGCGTCCGGCGTGAGGAGGCCGCAGAGCATCCGGATGGTCGTGGTCTTGCCGCTGCCATTGGGCCCGAGAAATCCGTAGATCGCGCCCGTGGGCACGTCGATCGAGAGGTCGCGGACGGCCTTGAGCGCGCCGAAGGACTTGGCGAGGCCCACCGCATGGATCGCGAGCTCGGTCATCGTGGCGGCGACAGCACGACGTCGACGGGCTGTCCGGGCCGCAGAGATTCGGGCGTCGCGGTCGGCCACGCCTCGATCATGAAGACGAGGCGATTGCGGTTCTCGCGGTTGTACAGCACCGGCGGCGTATACTCCGCCTGGGGCGAGACGAACCGCACCAGGGCGGGGATGTCGCTCGGGCAACCGTCGCAATGGATTCCTACGGCTGCGCCGATCGGGAACTTTGCCAGCGCGTCCTGCGGCACGAAGAACCGCACCTTGATGTTCTCCGGCGGCAGCAGCGAGACCACGGGTTGGCCGACGTTGATCATCTCGCCCGAATTGAAATAGGTATCGGCGACCAGGCTCTGAACCGGCGCCAGCACGGTCTTCTGGTCGAGCTTCCACTGCGCTTGCGCGAGTGCCGCCTGATTGGCGGAGACGTCTCCCACGGCCGCGCGAACTTCGTCGTCTCGGCCGAGCGACATCTCCGCGACTTGCAGCTGCGCGGCGAGCTCCGCCACTCGGCTCGTCTGCTGGTCGAACGTCGCTTGCGCCTGATCGAATTGTTGCTTGGCGAAAGCCGGCGAGCCGATCAATCGCTTCTGGCGGTCGAGATCGAGCTGAGCCAGGCGCACCTGCGCCTCGGCTTGCGCCTTCTGCGCCTCGATCACCGCGATCTCCGGCTGGCGCCTGCCCTTGGCGAGATTGGAGAGCCGGTCTTGCGCTTGCTGCAGCGTGGCCGCCGCCTGGTCGCGCGCCGCTTTCTCGTCGGCTTGATCGAGCGCGAAGAGCGGATTGCCCGCGGCGACGGTCTGGCCGCGCCGTACCGAGAGCGTGACGAGATTGCCGCCGACGGTCGGCGACATCTGCACGAACTCGCCCTCGACATAGCCCTGGAAACTCGGCGGGCCCGGCGCCGTCATCAGGCCGAGCCACACCAGCGCCGCTACCACGGCCGACCATAGGGATGCGAAGATCTGCGTCACCGTCGCCTCGCCAGAACGCCCGAGATGCCAGCGGCTCCAGCCGCCCCATCAAAACGGCCCTTGCGTTTTCAGCATGTAGGCACATACTTTTAACTGTCAATCATAATAGTTCACACACTGAAGTATCTGGCCGTATCACGAGAACCAGCATGCCCCGACGCCCGCAATCGTCCCCGACCGAGAGGGACGCCAAGCAAATCGCCCGAGAGTTGCCTCAGGTGTTCTTTCGCGTGCTCATGAGTCACCGCGCCTGGGTCAAGAGCGGCGCCATGGGACTCGGTCTTTCGGCATTTCAAGCGATGGCGCTGGTGTTCATCGATCCGACGCGGCCCCGGCCCATGAGCGAGGTGGCGGCGACCGTGGGCTGCGGCCCCTCGAACCTCACGGGCATCATCGACAAGCTGGAGGCCCGCGGGCTGGTGAAGCGGCGCCCGTCGCGCAGCGACCGCCGGGTCAAGGAGGTCTCGCTGACGCGCGCGGGCCAGGCCTTCCGCAAGCGCTTGCTGGCGCGCATCCGCGAGCCCGCGCCCTGGATGCGAGCCCTATCCGCCGAGGATCAGCGGCGCCTGATCGAGATTTTCACCAAAGCGCTCGCCGCCGCGCCGGCACCCGAGAGCGCCCCCTAGCCGGTGCCCGTGCCCGTGGCGCCGCATAGAAACATGTCGACGGTGCGGCCGTCGGACGAGAGCGGCAAGATCAGCCGCTCGTAGACCATGCGGCGGCCGCTCTGCTTGGTGTAGGCCCACTTGCTCGCGATCGGGCGACGCTCCTCGGCCGCGCGGTCGTACTCCGAAACCACGCGCGAGGTGACGTAGTCGAAGTCCACTTCGTCCAGGTATCTCCCGGTGATCTCCTCTCCGAATTCCCTGACGATGTTGGTCCCGACCAGCCGATAGCGATAGCGCGGCGGCTCGCCCACCCGCTCCACCAGAAATACATTGCGCAGCAGTGCGCGAAGCTCCGCAGGATCTATGTCCGTGCGCGACGGCGCGATCCGTTCTCCCTTCTTCTTCGTCCAATAGTCGAAGAGTTGGCGGAGCAGAGGATCGCTCGGCTCGCTATCAGGCTCGCTCATGACTTCGTCAGGCGAATCCCCCAAGGTAATATGGAGCCGCCCGAAGGCGGCCCCATCGCGCGTGGGTGGCGCTAGATCCCGCCCATGCAGAGGTACTTCACCTCGAGGTATTCCTCGATGCCGTATTTGGAGCCCTCGCGGCCGATGCCGCTTTCCTTGACGCCGCCGAAGGGCGCGATCTCCGTGGAGATGATGCCCTCGTTGACGCCGACGATGCCGTATTCCAGCGCCTCCGAGACGCGCCAGCAGCGGCCGATGTCGCGGCTGTAGAAGTAAGCGGCGAGACCATAGACGGTGTCGTTCGCCATCTCGATCGCCTGCTCGTCGGTCGAAAACCGGAAGAGCGGCGCCACCGGCCCGAACGTCTCCTCGCGCGCCACCTTCATCTGGGTGTTGACCTCGGTCAGCACGGTCGGCTGGAAGAAGCTGCCGCCGAGCGCGTGGCGCTTGCCGCCCACCACGACCTTAGCGCCCTTCTTCACGGCGTCGCCGATGTGGTCCTCGACCTTCTCCACCGCCTTCATGTCGATGAGCGGGCCGATCACCGTGCCGGTCTCGGTGCCGGGGCCGACCTTCATGCTGCTCACGCTATCCGCGAGCTTGCGCGCGAAGGCGTCATAGACGCCGTCCTGCACGAGGATGCGGTTGGCGCAGACGCAGGTCTGGCCGGCGTTCCGATACTTGGACGCGATCGCGCCCTTGACGGCCATGTCGAGGTCGGCGTCGTCGAACACGATGAAGGGCGCGTTGCCGCCGAGCTCGAGCGACAGCTTCTTCACGGTGCCCGCGCATTGCGCCATCAGCAGCTTGCCGATCTCGGTCGAGCCCGTGAAAGAGAGCTTACGCACGGTCGGGCTCGAGGTCATCTCGCCGCCGATCTCCGTGGCGCCGCCGGTGACGCAGGAGAGCACGCCCTTGGGCACACCCGCCCGCTCCGCGAGCTCGCAGAGGGCGAGGGCCGAGTAGGGCGTCTGGCTCGCGGGCTTCAGCACCATGGTGCAGCCCGCCGCGAGCGCCGGTCCCGCCTTGCGGGTCAGCATCGCCGAGGGGAAATTCCAGGGCGTGATCGCGACGCAGACGCCGATCGGCTGCTTCAGCACGACGATGCGCTTGTCGACGCCATGGGACGGGATGGTGTCGCCGTAGATGCGCTTGCCCTCTTCCGCGAACCACTCGATGAAGGAGCCGGAATAGGCGATCTCGCCGCGGGATTCCGTGAGCGGCTTGCCCTGCTCCGCCGTCATCAACTGCGCCAAATCCTCCTGGTTCTCCATCATCAGGTTGAACCACTTGCGCAGGATCCCCGCCCGCTCCTTCGCGGTCTTGGCGCGCCAAGCCGGCAGCGCCCGGTCCGCCGCCTCGATCGCGCGCCGCGTCTCGGCCGCGCCCATCTTCGGCACCGTGCCGAGGATCGAGTTGTCCGCGGGGTTGTTGACGGAAATGGTCGCGCGACTGTCCGCATCGACCCACTTGCCGTCGATGTAGCATTGCTGGCGGAACAGCGTCTTGTCCTTGAGCTGCATGGGCGTCCTCCGGGGATGAGCGAGGTCTGAGGCCGACTATAGACCCGGGGGCGACGGTTGTTAATGGCGGCAGAACCGCGCAGCAGATCGCGTTGTGGAGATTTTTTCTAGCCCCTCTCCGCCGCGAAAGCGGGGGAGAGGGAGGGACCCGATCGCTCGTCAGAGCGATCGGGAGGGTGAGGTGGGCTCCGACCTCTGCAGCAATGGCTCCATCGGCGACTGATTCTGAATCCGCGCCGCCCCACCTCACCCGGCCGCCGCTTCGCGTCGTCCACCCTCTCCCCCGCTATCGCGGCGGAGAGGGGATTTGGGTCACGCGGCGTGCCACGACTGATAGGCATCGACCAAACTCATCGCGTGTTGAGCGTGCTGGACCTTGCGCTGGTGTGCGACGATGACGAAGACGGTTACGAGGACGGCCGCCGTAAAAAGAACGCCCATGTAGACCGCGAGGATCATTTGAACTTGTCTCGCCGTGGGAGGCGGAACGGTGGTCTGAATCTGTCTACCAGCGTCCGCCGCCCTCAGCCGGATGAATTCGTGCATTTCCCGGAGTTGCGCATTGGAGAAGGAGGAGTTGGAAAGCATGATCCGATCGCTGGCGGTCCTGACCGTGAGGAACAAGCTGCCCCTACCACCCGAAGTGATAAGGGCAGACGTAAGCTGAGAAACCTGCAGCGTTCTCTCCCCGAACATGGTCTTCCGCCTGACTTGAATAGCGCTCAGCTCTGCGCAAACCGAGATCAGGAAAACGGCGAAGATCAGGGCCAGTAGCCAGAAAATTCCGAAGACAAGTAGAACAATCGCATCCTTCGTTACGCTTCCTCTGCTCAAGGATCCATAGATCAGCATGCCCATCAGCAGAGTTGGGCCCGCAACGAGGAAAGTGAGGACGCAAGCTTTATTGCCCGTCGTTGGCAGAAAGACCAGAGGTCCGGTTGTCTGCGGTGGAGCGGGCATGGCGACCATCGCCCGCCACCCTACTCCACCGTGACGCTCTTCGCGAGGTTGCGGGGTTGGTCGACGTCGGTGCCTTTGAGGACGGCGACGTCGTAGGCGAGGAGCTGGACGGGCACCGAATAAAGGAGCGGCGCCACGAAGGGATGGCACGGCGGCACCTCGATGCCGTGGAAGAGCCTTCCGCCGAAGCGCGCGAGGCCCTCCTTGTCGGCGATCATCACGACCTTGCCGCCGCGCGCCATCACCTCCTGGATGTTGGAGCAGGTCTTGTCGAAGAGGTCGTCGCGCGGCGCCAGCACCACCACCGGCGTCTTCTCGTCAATGAGCGCGATCGGCCCGTGCTTCATCTCGCCCGCGGCATAGCCCTCGGCGTGGATGTAGGAGATCTCTTTGAGCTTGAGCGCGCCCTCGAGCGCCAGCGGGAAGCTGGTGCCGCGGCCGAGATAAAGCACGTCGCGCGCCTCGGCGATCTCCGCGGCGATCTTCTGGATCGCCTGATGGTGCTGCAGCACCTCGTTGGCCTTGGCCGGCACCTCCGTGAGCGCGGTCGAGAGCGCCGCTTCCTCCTGGGCGCTCAGCGTGCCGCGCGCGCGGGCGACCGCGATCGTGAAGCACGCGAGCACCGCGAGCTGTGTCGTGAAAGCCTTGGTCGAGGCGACGCCGATCTCGGGCCCGGCGTGGGTCGCGAGCACGGCGCCCGCTTCCCGCGCCACCGTGCTCTCGGGCTGGTTCACCACCGCGAGGATGTACTGGCCTTGCTCCTTGGCGTAGCGCAGCGCCGCCAGCGTATCGAGCGTCTCGCCGGATTGCGAGACGAAGACCGCGAGCCCGCTCTTGGGCATCGCGGGCTGGCGATAGCGGAACTCCGAGGCGATCTCGGCATCGACCGGCACGCGCGCCAGGCGCTCGATCCAGTATTTCGCGATCATCCCCGCGTGATAGGCGGTGCCGCAGGCGATGAAGCTAATCTTCGGGACGGTCGCGAGATCGAACGGCAGGCTCGGCAGGTGCACCGTGCGGGTGGTCGGATGGAAATGCGCCATAAGCGCGTCGCCGATCACCACCGGCTGCTCGAAGATCTCCTTCTCCATGAAGTGGCGGTGATTGCCCTTGCCGATCAGCGCACCGGAGAGCGCGGTCTCGCGGATCTCGCGTTTGACCTCGCGATTCTTCTGGTCGTAGACGGTGGCGCCCGCCGCGGTCACCACGGCCCAGTCGCCTTCCTCGAGATAGAGGATCCGGCGCGTGAGCGGCGCCAGCGCCAGCGCGTCCGAGCCCAAAAACATCTCGCCGTCGCCGAAGCCGATGGCGAGCGGGCTCGAGCGCCGCGCGCAGATCAGAAGATCGGGCTCGCCCGCGAACAAGATGGTGAGCGCGAAGGCGCCCTCGAGGCGCGGGAACACCTTGGCCGCCGCCTCGCGCG
>Ga0209517_10007585_pt1 | contig 12942 bp, 12 predicted proteins | sample PeaSoiMetSII2010_FD_187695 | JGI IMG/M metagenome (GOLD analysis project Ga0209517, IMG submission 187695) | Peat soil microbial communities from Weissenstadt, Germany - SII-2010 (SPAdes) (version 2) | ecosystem: Environmental > Terrestrial > Soil > Wetlands > Peat | place: Germany...
CCCATTCGGACCGCGGAGGAATTCTTCGCGCGTCGCCTCAAGAAAAGCGAGATCGAGGCGTTGCGCCAAACCGCCGCTCGCGGTGGCGCCGCACTGCACGATTCGCTGATGGAAGCTTGTGGCTGGACCGCAATTCCCTACGACGGTCAACTCCTGATGACGCATCAAGACGCGCTGCTCGTCGGCGGCAAAGTGCAGGCCCCAGCCGGCTACGCCGATCATGTCGTGTTCCTCTACCCCACGCTTTGCGAAGGCTGCCATTCCAAAGTCTGCGTGGAGATTTGCTCTGGCGAAGCCATCACCGTGCCGAAAGACTCAGCGGTCCCCGGCTTCGACCGCGAGAAATGCGTCTTCTGCGGCGCGTGCCTCTGGAATTGCGAGCACGAGAATATTGCTTTCCGCGCCGGCGCGGGCGGACTGCACTCGGCGGAAAATTGAACGGCCACGCCGCAAAGCCGCATTCTCACCAAGCATCGGGAATGAAGGAATCTCCGGTGTGGAGTAGCGAATGACCTATCAAATCGTGGTCTGCGCGGGCATCGTGCCGGATCCGCTGCAAACCCTCGAGCCCGTCAGCACCCCCGCGGGCCCCGCGCTCAAGAACGAAACGATGTTGCCCCACGTGCTCGATCCCTGGGCTGCATGTTCGCTCTACGAAGCCGCGCATCTCGCCAAGCAATTCGCCGGCAGCAAAGTTTGGCTCGTCAGCCTCGCGCCGAAAGCCAAGCTCCAGCAAGTCATCATGACCGTCGCGCAAAAGGCGGTATTCGATCTCATCGCCCTGGACGCTCCATCCAGCGGTTTTACCGATAGCGCCGCCGTCGCCGCGATTCTTGCCGACGCCATCGCTTCCCTCCCCGCGCTCGACCGCTCGAAGCTCCTGGTTTTCGGCGGCTGGGAATCCGCCTCGCGCTCTTCCGGCACGACGCTGCAGATTCTCGGTGAGCGGCTCGGCATCATCGAGCAATTCCAAGGCGTCGATCAAATCAAAGTCCTGGAAAACGGCGCTCTCGAAATCCTCGAACGCGCCGAAGGCGGATGCCACCAAGTGTCCGTTTGCGACGGCCCGCCGGCGATCCTCGGTTGGGCGACCGGCAATCTTCGTGAGCCGCCCAATAATCCGCAAGTCGGCATGGCCAACATGCGCACCCTGATGCCCGCTCTCCAACGCGCCAAGTCCACGCAGCTCGCCGCCGGGAATCTCGCTTATCAAAGCGCGACCCTGCCCAAACAACAGCGCGACACGCGTATCGTCAAAGACCTCCCCGCCGAAGACATCGCGCGGGAACTCGCCGCTTGGATTCGAGGATGACATGGACGACAAGATCCTAATTCTTGCGCACACCGAGCCCGACGGATCGCTCGGAAAGGCCGCGCTCGACGCCATCGAAACCGGCCGCGCCTTCGGCGGCTCGCTCGCCGTTGGTCTCGTTGGCGAAAAGGCGCTCGCACTGCGCGGCGTGCCCACTGTCTACGTAGTCGAGGGACCGGAATTTGCACAGTCCCGCTACGCATCCGACGCCGCCGCCGCCGAAGCGCTCTGCCGCGCCACCGGGGCAACACTTGTGCTTGCCGCCGGCACATCGCGTTGGACTCGCGCGCTTCCCGGGGTCGCGCAGCGTCTCGACGGCCGTATCGACTCGCACGTCACGGCGTTTGATGGCGGCCGCGCCACGCGTTGGTTTTATCGCCAGCGGATCGAAGCCGTGCTCACCCGCGGCGAGCGCCCGTGGTTTCTCTTGCTGGACGCCGGCCTGCCTTATCAGTCGCGCGATGGCGAGCCGCGGGTCGAGCGCGTCAGCGTGGCTCTGCCGCCGCTGCGCACGCGGGTTACCGGCATCGTCGCGCCGAAGTCCGAGCAGCAGACGATTCGCCCGGACGCGGATCTCCTCTTCGTCGCGGGCGCCGGCTGGACCAAGAAGCAAAAGGACGGTCAAACGCACGTGGAGGAAGCCGGCAAACTGGTTCTTGGTTTTCTCGCCGCCACGCGCGCTTCTCTCGGCAGCAGCAAGTCGCTTGTCGATCTGAGTGGCGAGGGTCAGTCCGTGCTCCCCTTCCTCTCGCATCTCAACCAGATCGGCCAAACCGGCGCCACTCCCCGCCATCCCAAGGGTCTCTCCACCTGCTGCCATGGCGAAGAACCTCACGTCGTTGGATGGCGCTTCATCCAGGAACGCCGCGCCGTGAACCTCGATCCCAATTGCGGCTGGGCGCGCGGCAAAGCCGACGTCTTGTACGTCGCCGACGCCTTTGAGGTCATCGCTAAACTCAACGCTCTCCTGAGCGCGTGACTCGAAGCATCGGTGGCTCGCCGGGCGATCGCCTGCGGCACACTTTTCCAGCTCACATTGATTTCACGGAGGAGAGAATTCTCAGGGCGCTGCGTTCGTGTAAATGCAGAAGTTGCGAGCCGCGTCGCGCGCGAGCGGCGCGAGAAAGTCCGTCGAGCGCACGACGTCTTCATGCGCGGGAGCGATGTAGAGGAGATAAATTGCGCGGGGCTGTTTCTGCAGCGAAGCGCGAATATTCTCCAACGTTTTCGCGAGCACGCACCCTTCGCAGGGATTGTAGAAATAGAAGACGCACGGACCATCCGGCGGCTCGTATGCGCTGAAATCCGCGCAAACTGACTCGAGATTCGCGCACCGTTGCTTCGGGTTCGCGTAGCTTCGAATGTTTCGCTGCGCGATCGCGTGGAGTTCCGGCGCGAATTCAATCCCCACAATCTTCTTGAAGGGAAATTCCGCCGCCAGCAGCAGAGCGCGGCCCTTCCCGGAGCCGAAGTCAACGAACGCAAAATCCTCGAAGCTGATCTCGAGCTGCGACATCGCCGCGCGAAAGCGTTCCGGTTCGATGGCGATGTAGTCGACGCCGTAAATCCAGTTGGGACTGGAAATCTCCAGATCGCTCAGGTAGGTCCGGCCGCCGGCGCCCTCGTCGGTTTCCACACCATAGGCGGCGTCAAATTCGCTGCGCTCAGGTTCCCGCGCAGCGGCGAGAGCCTCCCGATGTTCGCGGAAGAGGTGGATCGGCAGGAGAACGCTTCGGCAGATGGTTGACAGGATGCCGCGCTCCGCGATCGACTTCTTGATTCTGGGGATGATGGTTCGCGCCAGCCGAGGCATGGGTTGTCCTGACGCTCACGATCTCGCAAAACTCCCGGCCCAAGCGGCCGCCTTGCCCACTACCACGTCAAATCGGTCTCAACCGGGTGGTCGTAGTCCACGCCCTCGACTTCAAATCCAAAGAGGCGCCTGAATTCCCGCTGATATCCCGCGAAGTCGGTCAGCGTGCGCAAATTCTCCGTCGTCACATGCGGCCACTTCGCCTGAATTTCCGATTGCACTTCGGGCCGCAGCTCGCGATCGTCCAGCCGAATTCGCCCCGCGTCATCCAGCGGCGCAGGTTTTTCCGTCACCAGATAATCCGCGAACAGGCGCTCGATCTGCTCGAGCGGCCCTTCTTCGAGCCCGCGCTTTTTCATCTCGGGCGGAAGCAAACTCAAGTACAGCGGCACCACCGGTATCGCGGACGACGCCTGCGTCACCACCGCCTTGTTCACCGAGATCCGCGCCGCTCCGCCACGCCGTGCGCGCAGCGCCGCATCGAGATCGTGCGCCGCAATCTCCAGATCCTTTTTTGCTTGCCCGATCGTGCCGTCGCGATAGATCGGCCACGTCACTTCCGGCCCGATGTAGGAATACGCCACCGTCTGCGCGCCCTCGGCCAGCAGATTTTCCTCCAGCAATGCGGCGATCCATCGCCGCCAATCGTCGCCGCCCATCACCGCCACCGTTTCGGCGGTTTCCTTCTTGCTCGCGGAGTGCAACGTCACGTGCACCACTTTCTCCGAATCGAGCTCGATCGTCTTGCTCGAAAACGCATGGTGCAGCGGCTTCAGCACGGACGTGTGCACAAGGCCGGTGTCCGGGTCCTTCCGCTTCGGCGACGCCAGGCTGTAAATCACCAGGTCCAGCGGACCCAGGTTCGCGCGAATCATTTCCAGCGCCGTGCGCTTCGCCTCGTTGCTGAACGCGTCGCCGTTCAAGCTCCCCGCGAATATCCCGCGCTGTTCCGCCAGCCGGTGAAACGCGGCGGTGTTGTAATAGCCCGCGGTCGCGGTTGTGTCTCCCTCGGGGGGGCGCTCGAAGAAGACGCCCAGCGTTTTCGCGCCGTACCCGAATCCCGCCACCACGCGCGACGCGAGCCCATATCCGGTGGATGCGCCCACCACCAACACGTTCCGCAGCGGCCGCGCCGCCAGTTTCTTCTGCGCGCTCGTGCCCGCCGCCCAATTCTCGACGTTCCGTGCGCAACCATGCGAATGCGCATTGACGCAGATGAAGCCACGGGAGCGGCGCTTAATGATCTGTTGTGGCATTGAGCTAAAGGTCCTCGGTTATTCGGGCATGCAGGTGAAGCGCCTGCCGCGGCTCAGGCGCCGAAAATCTCATTCATGCGCCGCGCGAGCCCTGTGTCGTTCGCCGTTAGGCCGCCCGCGCTGTGCGTCAGCAGTTCCACCGTCACCTTGTTCCAGGAGTTCGACCAATCCGGATGATGATCCATTTTCTCCGCGGCCAGCGCTACCCGCGTCATGAACGCGAACGCCGCCGAAAAATCCTTGAACTCGAACACGCGCCGCAGCTTCCCATCTGTGACACTCCAGCCGGGTAATCCCTTGAGAGCCGCGGCCAATTCCGCTTCGCCTAGCTTTTGCGCGCCCATTGGATATGTCTCCTCCCGCAAGCTCTCTCGAAGATCCGCAGCATTATCCGCCCGCCGCGCCGCCCGCGTCACTTCTTTTCCCAATACCGGGCCACCGCCGCAAAGTCGGGATCATCCTTCGCCGCGCGAAGAACAGCGTCGTACGTTTTCCGCGACGCCTCTCCCGCCGGGAGTTTCAATCCCAATTGCTTCGCCAACTCTATCGCCAGCGTCACGTCCTTGTGCATCAACCGCAGGGGAAAGCTCGCTTTGTATTCGCCCGCCAGCATCATCGGCGCCTTGATGTCCAGCAGCGGCGAACGCGCCATGCTCGACTGCATCACCTCAACCAGCCGCCCACCTGCGATTCCCGCAGAGGTCACGATCGCCAGCGCCTCCGCCATCGCGTCCACTTCGAGCGCCAGCAGCAGATTCATCGCCAGCTTCACGCTCTGCCCCGCGCCGTTCGGCCCCAGCAGGAACCATTTTTTCCCCAACACGCCCAGTACCGGTTCCACGCGCGCGAGCGTCGCTGCCTCGCCGCCAATCATGAAGACTAAGTTCCCTTGCTCCGCGCCCCACGTTCCGCCCGTAACCGGCGCATCCAAGTATTCCACTTCAAGTTCGGCGCACGCCGCCGCGCTCTTCCGCGCCAAAGCCGGTGACACCGTGCTCGAATCCACCAGCACACTCCCGGGCTTCAGCGCCGCCAGCATGCCGCCCGCTCCCCATAGCACCGATTCCACCGCCGGGGGATCGCTCACAATCATAATCACCACATCCGCTCCGGCCGCGGCTTCCCCGGGAGTTTTGGCCACGCGCACGCTTGCCCCGAGCTTTTGCGCTTCGGTCAGGACGTCCGCGGCGCGCGACGCCGTCCGGTTCCAGACCGTGAGGTCGTGTCCGGCCTTCGCCAGATTGAGCGCCATCGGACGCCCCATCAATCCTAGTCCGATAAATCCAACAGTTTGTTTCACGGAATCCCCCTCATCGCACCGGGCCATCGAATTCTACCCGCTTAGGCAATCGTTGCGAAGTCCTGCGCGGCGGCAGGCGGCCGGCACAAACCACTGGCGCAAACCAGTTAAATTTGGAATCCTCTCCATCGTGGCGCTGATCCCAAGATTGAAATCGAGACTCTTCCGCTGGAGCAAGCCCGTTCCGTTCCAAGCTCGCCACGCTGAGTATTCCGTCCTGGCCTCGCTCGATGACGATCCCGCCCGTCCTACCGCGCGGCTGATCGAGATTTCGTTGCAAGCCATAGACCGCGCGCGCCATGCCGACAAATCTTCGATCTCCGAGCGTATGGCCGCGCCGCCGTACTATCCCGAAATCTGGCCCGGAGAACATTACAAGCTACTGGCGGGATTGGTGGCCGTCCTACAGCCCAAGCGGGTGGTGGAGATCGGCACAGCGCAAGGCTGGAGCGCGCTCGGGCTGCAGATCCATTTGCCTCAAGGCAGCGAGCTCATCACCTTCGATATCGTCCCGTGGAAAGAAATGGGTAACACCGCGTTTCGCACCGTCGATTTTGCATCGGGCGATCTGCGCCAAGTGTTGGGCGATTTGAGCGATAAAGCGTTCTTCGCCGAGTGCGCGGAACTGCTCTCCGGCTGCGATCTGCTCTTCGTGGACGCGCCCAAAGACAACATCTTCGAGCCAAAATTTCTGGAGAATTTGTCCACGATCCAGTTGCCGGCAAACGCCATCGTGGTCTTCGACGACGTCCGCCTCTGGAATATGTTGAGGGTTTGGCGCGAGATCAAAAGGCCGAAGCTGGACCTCACGTCCTTCGGCCACTGGACCGGCACCGGCCTCATCGATTGGAATGGCTAGTCCAACGTCAGGGGGAATTGTCCTCCCACCTGAACTTCAGAAATCCCAACGATTTCTCTTGTCTTAGATTTCTTCAGGACGGTTCTTGAGCGGGGCACGACGGGGTTCCAGCAGCGCATCGCCGGGATGGCGTTCCACGGCGTCGCGCGGATTGGCGGGAGCACCGATGCTTTCTTCGAGACGAATTATAAAAGGATACGGAATCTCCCAGCGGAAGGATTTCACCTGGCCTTGCTGCTCGAAATGCTCTTCGAGGAAGATGGACTTCCCCGAATCTCCCACCAGGATCCCGGTGGCGGGCAGAAAGACATCTCCCGCCCTGTACTGCACCTCAATCCGGCGGCCGAGCAGTTTGCAATAACGGGCCATTTAGGCAGTCTGGCGGCCGACTTCCGGTGGGTCAATAGTACCGTTGGGGGGGTAAGGCGAGCAGCCTCAGTGGTGTCCTGTGGCGTGTCCGCCGCCACTCGAGCTGGAAATCGGCTGCGGAGCTGGCGGCGCCTTCCGCAGCTCCGCGACGCCCATCAGGACCAGCGGCGAAATCACGCTCATCGTCAAATATGCATAGACGATCGGCAGCATGGCACCGAGCAGATTGCCGCCGCCCGGGCCGCCCATCCCACGCTCAAACCGGTAGACGCAAACGGCTGCGATAAATCCGAGCGTCGAGGCGATGTAGCGGCTACCGTCCGCGACTTCCAGAATCGTGTGGCAATTCGGGCATTCCATTCCGTAGCTGTAACCCGCCACTTCCGTGCCGGTGAGTCTGGCGTTGCATTGCGGACAGGTGCGCGCTGCCATGGCATCTCCTTCAAACCCAGCAAATCTCAAGGCGACGATACAGCAATTCGTCCGTGCCGCAAAATCGAAGTGCCTGTCCCACTCAATCAATCGGCGAAAATTCCACGCGCCGCCGGATCGGATCGATGCGCTCCGCGCGCACCCGCACCCGTTCTCCCAGCTTAAATACGCGGCTTCTTTTTGCGCCCGGCTTGCCGCACACCACCGCGCGATCGAGTTCGCGGAAGTAGCACCGAACACCCAGCAACTCTTCCAGCCGTTGAATGGAAACAATTCCCTCCACGAAAATCTCCACGAGCTCGACGAAGAAACCGAATTTTTGCACTGAGATAATCAGCGCTTCGTATTCCTCGCCGAGATGCTGCTCCATGAATTGCGCGCGCTTCCAGTCCATCAGTTCGCGCTCGGCTGATACGGACCTGCGCTCCGCTTCCGAAGTTTCTTCGGCGATGGCTTCGAGCTGCTTCATCGCGTACGGACCTCTTTGAGCTTCCGGCGCGGCCTTGTCGTTTGCGAGCGCCCATTTCAGGATGCGGTGCACGATCAAGTCCGGATAGCGCCGGATGGGGGACGTGAAATGCGTGTACTGGTCAAACGCGAGGGCGAAGTGGCCCAGAGGTTCCGCGGCGTAACGCGCCTGCTTCAGCGAGCGCAGCATCAAGTACGCCACGATGCGCTCTTCCGGTTTCCCCGCGATGCGTTGCGCCAGTTGCTGGTAATGCCGAGGGAGAATCGCGATGTCCATCGTGCCCGGCAGGGAAACGGTCATGGGCCGCTCGCGTCCCCCGCCCGTCCGGCCGTGCCGCGCGGGCGCGCGCACCTCGCCGTGCTTCACGTGCATTCTTTTCTCGGACAATCCTTCAATCTTCAGCGAGTAGCCAAAGCTGTGTGCCAGTTCCTCGAACTCCAGAATCTTCTTTCCGTCCGGCTTTTCGTGCACGCGGTGCAGCGAGGGAATGCCGCGGGAATCGAGATAGCGCGCCACCGCCTGGTTCGCCGCCAACATGAACTCTTCGATGATGCGGTGCGCGATGTTCCGTTCGCTGCGCGTGATGCCGGTCATGCGGCCTTCGGGGTCGAACTCGATCACCGGTTCGGGCAGATCGAAATCGATAGAGCCCAGCCGCGCGCGCCGGGCGTTGAGCAGCAAGGCCAGTTCACGCATGTTGCGGAAATGGACGGCCATGTGCGCGTAACGCGTCGCCGCTTCCAGTTCGCCTTCGAGCACGGCGTTCACCAGCGTGTAGGTCATGCGCTCGGCGGAGCGAATCACTCCATTGGCCATTCGCGCCGAAGCGATCTCGCCGTCGGGGCCGATCTCCATAATCGCGCTCATCACCAGGCGATCCTCGCGCGGGTTCAGGGAGCAAATGCCGTTCGACAACTCCTCCGGCAGCATCGGCACCGCGCGGTCCGGGAAATAGACGGAGGTCCCGCGCAGCCGCGCCTCGAGATCGAGCACCGCGTCGCGCCGCACGTAATGCGAAACGTCGGCGATGTGCACCTGCAATTGCCAGCGCCCGCCGCCCAGCGGCTCGACGTACACGGCATCGTCAAAGTCCCGCGCCGTCTCGCCGTCAATCGTGACAATAGGCAGCGCGCGAAAATCTTCGCGCCCCGCGCACTCGGCGTCGCCCACGGGGCGCGCCACCTGATGCGCTTCCGCCAAAACTTCCTCGGTGAAAACGTGCGGCAAGTGGTGCTTGCGAATCAGGATTTCTACATCCACGCCGAATTCGCCGGGCCGCCCGAGAATTTCCACCACGCGTCCCGACGCCGGCATTCCGCCGGTCGGAAAACGTGTCACCTCGACGTTCACCACGGCGCCGTCCAGCTCCGGGAGCTTCACTCCCCGCCGCGGCAAATGCCCGGCGAGCTTCTCGCGAAGCTCCGCCGTCAATTCCGCGCCGGGAGGAATCATGATGTTTTGTCCGATGCGGGATTCGAAGGGCGCCACGCTATTGCCGCCCGCGCCATATTGAAAGACGCCCACCACAGTCGCGTGGGCCCGGCCGAGCACCTTTAAGATCGTGCCTTCCGCGCGCGTGCCTCCGCCGTCGCCCGGCTTGCGGCGCTCGATGCGCACCTCGACGCGGTCGCCATGCATCGCGTCGCCCATGCGGCTCGCGCCGATGAAGATGTCGCCATCCAGACCCGGCAGCGGCTTCTCCGGCACCACAAATCCGAAGCCATCGCGATGCGCGATCAATCTCCCGGTGATCGTTCCCGCCGCCGATCCCGCGCGACCGCTGGCGGAAGTGCGCCCCATTCTCGCCGGCGCGAGCTGCGCCGTTCTTGAAGAAGCGTGTTCCACCCTTTGCTCGACCCGGCTCGCGCGACCCTCGGCAATTGCATAGCAACCGGCCCGCACTTGCTCGATTTCGCCGCGCTTTTCCAGGCGTGGGAGCATCTTGGCCAGGAGGTGTCGGCCCGCGCGCCGAATCCCCATCCCCGCGGCAATCTCCCGCAGGCTCAATGGCTTACGCGCTTTGGCGAGATGCGCCAGCAGGTCCTTTTCGCTGATGTCGGTGTGGTGAGCCATTTGGGTGACCATTCTAGCCGCGGGAGGCGTCCCTGCACAGCCGGTAGCCTTGGACGAAAAATGAACCAGCCGCACAACTTTATTCGCCGGCCCGGGTTTCAAAACTCACAGTCAGCAACTACTCCCGGTCTTCCTCCGACAGACTGGGACGTGCCCTGTTCGCAGGGCACAACGAGGGGGCGGCACGACCTGGGCCGCCCCCCATTTAATTTCTCCTGCGCTTTCGGCCCGATCGTTTTGCTCAAACCACGAGAGTTGAAACATCGCGGCCGTCACTTCGCGAGTGGCACGGAAGCCGGCTGCTGCTGCGTGAGACAGTGCAGCGTGCCGAGGCCGAGAACCAGGTCGCGGCAAGCGAGTCCAATCACTTGGCGATTCGGAAAAAGCCGCGCGAGCGTGTCGAGCGCGATGCGATCGTTCGCGTCGTTGAAAGTCGGAACGAGAACGATTCGATTGGCAATGTAGAAATTGGCGTAGCTCGCGGGCAACCGCTGCCCCGCGAAATAAACAGGCTCCGGCATCGGCAGCGTCTCAATGCGCAGCGCGCGGCCGTCTTGATCCTTCATTGTTTTCAGGAGCAGGAGATTTTCCTGCAGCGGCGCGAAGTTTTGTTCCGCGGGATCCTGTTCGACCACCGTGACGACCGTCCCGGGATCGACGAAGCGCGCGAGATCGTCCACGTGGCCGTGCGTGTCGTCGCCCGCGATGCCGTTGCGCAGCCAAAGAACATTCGTCACGCCGAGATAATCGCGAAAAATTGTTTCCATCTCCTCGCGCGAGACGCCGGGATTCCGAGCCTGCACCGGACTGAGTAAACATTCTTCCGTCGTCAGCAGCGTGCCGCGGCCATTGACCTCAATGCTGCCGCCTTCGAGAACGACGCGACGTCCCTTGTATTCCGGTTGCCAAATCGGAAAACGCAATTTCTGATTCACGCGTGGAATAGCGACGGCGTCCTTCTTGTAGTCGTCGTATTTTGCCCAGGCGTTGAACATCCAATGCGTCATCGCCACATGGCCCGCGGCGTTTTTCACGAAGAGGGGGCCGAAGTCGCGCGTCCAGCCGCGATTGGTGGGAACGCGGGAGAAATCCACAGCGGCGAGATTGGCGCCGGATTTCTTCAGGACAGCGCGAGCTTTCGATTCCGCGGCCGCGTTCTCGACGAAAATGCGCACGCGTTCGACGCGCGCGAGGTGACGCACGATTTCGCCGTACACCCACGGAATTGGCGTGAATTTCCCCGGCCAGTCGGTCAGCTCATGAGGCCAGCCGATCCACGTGGCTTCGTGGGGTTCCCATTCGGCGGGCATGCGATAGCCGAGAGCGTGTGGCGTCGCGTGATTGGGCAAGTGGGACGCGTCCTAGGATTGAGATTCGCCGAGCCAGCGTTCGAGGATCGGCTGGTAGGCGTCAATGCGGCGGTCGCGCAAGAAAGGCCAGTGGCGCCGCGTTTCTTCGCTCAGCGCGGGATCGCACTCGGCGATCAGAATTTCTTCATCGCTGTCGGATGCTTCCACGACGACGCGGCCAAAGGGATCGACGAGAAACGACCGGCCCCAGAACTCGAGTCCGGCCTCGGCCGGCCCCTCGAAACCCACGCGATTCACCGCAGCGACGTACACGCCGTTGGCAATGGCGTGGCCGCGCTGGATCGTGCGCCACGCGTCGTGCTGCGCCGCGCCGAATTCGGCCTTCTCGCGCGGATGCCAGCCGATGCTGGTGGGATAAAACAAAATTTGCGCCCCGCGCAGGCTCGTGAGCCGAGCGCCTTCGGGATACCACTGGTCCCAACAAATCTGTACGCCGACGCGCCCGTACCGCGTATCGAAATTGGGAAAGCCGAGATCGCCCGGAGTGAAATAGAACTTCTCGTAGTACAGCGGATCGTCGGGGATGTGCATTTTGCGGTAGCGGCCGAGCAACGCGCCGTCGGCATCAATCACGGCGGCGGTGTTGTGGTAGACCCCGGCTGCGCGCCGCTCGAAAAGGGAGACGACCAGCGCAATTTTCAGTTCGCGCGCAAGATTGCTGAGCGCTTCGGTGGTCGGCCCGGGAATCGGTTCGGCCAATTGAAACAAGTCAGCGTTTTCCTCGCGGCAGAAATACGGCGAGCGGAACAACTCCGGAAGGCAGATGATTTGCGCGCCGCGCCCGGCCGCTTCGCGAATCTTCGCCACGGCGCGCGCGAGATTTTCCGCGGCGTCGGCGGTCGAACGCATCTGCACCAGGCCGACAGCAAATTTCTGCGACATAGCGGGCCATCTTATCACGCTCCCGTCTCACCGCATTGCGGCGGGCGCCGTGTTACTGGCGCAACGGAGCAAACTGCGAGCAACGCGATGATGGCACGCCGGAGCAGAGGAGTGTTTTTAGATTAGGACAGTGCCCCCAATGGCACCTCGTTGTCACGGAAGATGAAGCAGCGTAGGATGCGTTGGTCCAACGTCCCCATCGAAGCCTCCGCTCCGGAGGGCTCGCCAGGAAGTTCTGGTCGAGCTGTTGTAGATTTTGCGGTACCAGGGTCGAAACGGTCGCTGACTTGGGATCGGCGAGATGACAACAAAAATACTCCATCGCAGTGGCCGCGCGCATCCGCGTGCTGTTCGTTCGATCTCGAGACGCATCCTTCTCATTTTCTTTCTGGCAGTGATCGCGGCGGCGCTGGGAGTCCCCATCCCGGCGCGAAAGGCGGAGGCGCTCTCGCAGCGAGTCCCGACGTTTCACGACTGGAGCACCCGGCACCTCGTCTACGCGCGATTCGGGCCTATGGCCGCGATGCAAGCTGTCTCACAGGATCCTCGTGCTTACTTCGCCTGGCGCCGCAGGGGCTGGCTCGGTGGCGGCGGATTCGATCCGCGGGATGGAGACAGACGCAAGAACGATCTGCAGCGGGACTGGAGCATCAATCTGGGCACCGGCGGAACGGCGCCCACCATGTATCCCGCCAAGTTCACTTTTGACATTACTGCGGCGCCGAGTTGCGCGAACGACTATGTGGTTTTTCCCGTGAATGCAACGGGCTCGGCCACGCAGCCGAATATCGTGGCTTTCAACAATCT
>Ga0209517_10007586_pt1 | contig 12942 bp, 12 predicted proteins | sample PeaSoiMetSII2010_FD_187695 | JGI IMG/M metagenome (GOLD analysis project Ga0209517, IMG submission 187695) | Peat soil microbial communities from Weissenstadt, Germany - SII-2010 (SPAdes) (version 2) | ecosystem: Environmental > Terrestrial > Soil > Wetlands > Peat | place: Germany...
GCGAAGCGGACCGCCGCAAGCCTGCATTGGCCATTCTTACGGATTTCCCCGGATTCCACCTGCGGCTTGCGCGCAAGCTTGTTCCGCGCGGCATTCGCAATGTCTATTACATCTGCCCGCAATTCTGGGCCTGGCGTCCGTGGCGGGTACGGCTGATCCGCGAGCGGTTCGTGAAAGCACTGTGTATTTTCCCGTTTGAAGAGAAGTTTTTCCGCAATGCTGGCGTTTCCACGGAGTTCATCGGGCACCCGTTGGTGGGGGCTGTGAGTGCGACACTGAGCCGCGAGCAATTCTGCGCCGCGCAGGGCCTGGACCCCGGCGGCAAGATTGTCACGGTATTGCCAGGCAGCCGCGCGGGGGAGTTGGCGCATCACTTACCTGTCTTGCAGGAGGCTTGCGCCCTCATTCACGGAAAGGTGCCGACACAGTTCGTGGCCGCAGCCGCGCATGCGCAAAACATGGAGCGTCTGAAGGCGGGCTGGCCTGCGGCGCTGACGGTGCGCGTGGTCGAGGGGCAGACGTACAACGCGCTGGCTGCCGCGGATGCCGCGATCGTCTCCAGCGGAACCGCGACGGTGGAGGCCGCGCTGCTGGATGCGCCCATGGTGGTGATTTACAAAGTTTCATCGATGACGGCCACTTTGGCGGGGCCCCTGGTGCGGACGCCTTTCTTTGCCATGGTGAATCTAATAGCGGAGCGCAAGGTGGTCCCGGAATTGGTGCAGGATCGCTTTACCCCGGAACGCGTGGCGGCGGAGACCCTGCGCCTTCTGGAAGACGCCAAAGCACGGAAAGAATTGCGGAGCGGGCTGGCCGAAGTGCGGCGGAAATTGGGGCCACCAGGAGCTATCGAACGCGCCGCCGACCATATTGCTGCTTTACTGGGCCCCGGCACTGGCAACGCTTCCTAAGGCGTTGCTATCCTATGTACATGCACCGGACGGGAATCCTCCGGAAAGGTATACGATGACGCGACGCCAGTTGGGCTGCCCCGCGGTGTGGCCGGCCCTGTTCCTGATTCTGACGACTTTCTGCTCGCCCCTGCGCGCCCAGACGGCACATCCGCCTAGTTTTCTGGCGGAAAAGTACGAACTGGCGGCCTATCTGGACACAACTGGCCAATCCATAAACGCGGTTGTGAAGATTGAGTTCCGCGCCGTGGACGTTTCCACAAACCTGCGCGTCGAATTACACCCGAATCTCGACGTGAGAGAAGTCAAAACAGCCGATGGAAAATCGCTCTCTTTTCAACGCGAGAATGATGATCCTCTCGAGGTGAACGTGACTCTTCCCACGGCAGTGGCCGTGGGCAAAACCGTAACGCTGACCTTCAGCTACGCCGGGCTCCTGGTGAATGAAGAGAACAGCCCGGTGCCAAATATCAGGGTGGCATCCATCGGGAAGGAATGGGTGTACCTGCTGCTGCCGTCGCGGTGGTTTCCGCTGACGAATTATCCGGCAAACCGCTACACGGGAACGTTCCGGCTGAATGTGCCGGATACGATGGCGATGGCGGGGACGGGCAAAGCCGATTCGCCGCAGCCGGTGGCGCCGCGCGCACCCGCCGAGGGCAACCGCTTGATATACACGTTTCACTGCGATCGCCCGGAGCCCAACGGCTCCTTCGTGGCAGGGCCGTTGCAATTGAATCCCAAGCAGGCTGAGGGGATCAGCGTGGCCGTGTATGCGCCGCACGCCGAGTCCGGCAAGGCACAGGAGTTCGCGAACATCGTCGCCCACCAGGAAATTATTTTTTCGGATTTGTTCGGGCCGCTCCCGGACCCGGATATGGCCGTCGTGGAGTTGCCCGACGGGACGCTGCGCGAATTTTCAGCGCCGGGTGTGCTGATGCTGGGCCATCGCGTGTGGGATCCCAAGTACAGCGATCGCACGCTGAGCCGCCTGGTGGCGGGCCAGTGGTGGGGGAGCGAGGTACTGCCGGCTTCCACCGCGGATGTATGGATCAGCGATGGACTGGCGCGATACTCCGAAGAGCTTTACGCCGAGCAGAATTTCGGCAAGGAAGCGGGTTTGAAGGCCATTGACGAGTTTGCGGTTGGAGCGCTGATGTTTGACGATTCGGCCCCGGTGGCGCAATCGGCGCGGCTGGTGCCGTACTCCGCGGAGTACCGCTCCGTGGTGATGAACAAGGGCGCGATGCTCTTTCATATGCTACGCGCACAGATGGGTGACGTCGCGTTCAAATCGCTGCTGCACACCTTCTACACCACCTACCAGGGTAAGACGGCAACCATGCTGGCTTTCGAGAGCATGGCCATCGCCATTGAGGATGCGGCGACAAAGCGTGGCGGCGAGCCGCGGAACTTGCAGGGCTACTTTTCACAGTGGTTGAACTCCACTGGCATTCCGGAGTTTACGCTGGAGTATGTGACCTACCGGACGCGCAAGGGCTTTCGCATCGTCGGCAAGCTCAAACAGCCGCTGGACACCTTCGCCATGCCGGTGCAGTTACGCATTGAAACCGAGGGGAATCCGGAGTTGAAGACCATTGACGTCACCGGCACGGAGTCCGATTTCACGGTGGAGACCTTTGGCCGGCCGAAACCCGGCGGCATTCGCATCGATCCCAACAACCTGATCCTTAAGAGTTCGCCGAGCCTGCGGGCGCGGGCAGCGATTGCGCGCGGAGAAGAACTGGCCGAACTTGGAAAATACTACGATGCGGTGCAGCAGTACCAGCGGGCGCTCAGCATTCAGCCTAATCGCTCGCTGGCGAACTTCCGCATGGGCGAGGCATTTTTCTACCAGAAGAATTATCAGGCGGCGGCCAATGCGTTTCGCGAAGCCTTGGCCACGGTGCCGGAGCCTTCCGAGAAGTGGACGGAGGTATGGGGCCACATCTACCTCGGGAAGATTTTCGATTTGCTGGGGCAGCGCGAGCGCGCCCTGAACGAGTACAGCAAGGCGCGGCAAACCAACGACAACACCGGTGGCGCGCAGGACACCGTCGAAGCGCTGGTGAAGAAGGCCTACACGGAAAATGGCATGCCTGCGGTTACGCCCACGGAGGCCAGCGCGGCTCCGGCAAAGGCGAAAACTGCTGAGATGCCGGAGCCAGCCTCAGGCGAAAGGCCTACGTTGAAGAGGCCGAATCCGTAGGAATCACGGACGGAAGAGTGCACTGCCCCTCCCCCCCTTGTTTTTCGAAAGTGTTGATTCTAATTGGGATAAAGTTGATTGTTTTCAGGCACTTTTGAATGTGTTGATTCTAGAGGGGGTTAAGGAGTGCTTGCCGGGTGTTAATTTTCAAAGAGCCTGGGGCCTCTCTTAAAGGAGAGCCCCTAGCCGTGCGAAGAGAGCTATACCATTCAAGTGAATTATACTATAAGATTAATTAACAGTAAAGGAAAATACTGGGTATTCTTGAGACATTGGCATCGAGTCAGGTGCGAAGGGAGTGGAAAGGAAAGGAGAGGGTGGCGGCCGTGGAAAAGTCAAAACCCGCCCTCCAGGAGGCGTCGGGCGCATACGGCGCGCACCCTTTATAAACGAAACGCAAAGGCACCCAAAGTCGATCTCTTGGCCACCCGCCACAGAGGGGTCTCGACTTCTCTGCGTCCGCCGGTCAGACACGCAACGCGCCAATGTTAGAATCGATTTCCTTCGTGTAGCAGCATCGATGTCTTGATTAAGCGACAGGGATCAAGTCGTTGCGGAAGCTGGAACTGAGAAGGCGATAATTTCTACCGTGACCATGCCAGAAAAGCGGTGCGACTTTAGGATCGGATAACCTGCGATCTCGTGCAACGGAGCCGCTAAACGTCCCACTATGTCAACAATGATCGCCAAGCTCGAACTAGGAGCCAGCCCGGTTGCATCTATGAGCACGTCAGGCGTGCGATCTGCTGTGGGCAGAACTTCACCAAGAGAATCCACTCGCCACCCAATTGACGCTACATTCTCCCTATCTTCGACCGAATCGGGTCTGGGTCTGAAATGCTTGACTGGTTCAGGTCGCCCTGAGGGCCCAGCGAACTGGAAAACGTAATCCTTGCCCCTTTTTGTATGGCGCTGCCCGGAGGCGTGGTATGAAATATGCTTCTTTTTTGCAGTATCGTAATTGACGTACACATCGTCGCCCTTAATGCGAATATCGAGTGCCGTGAGGCTACGGCAGGGTATTTGGAAAGCGACAAGGCATGAAAGCCCGGAGTTCACAGCGTCAGCCATTCTTCACTCGTGCTCGCCGACATTTGCACACAGCGTCATTTAAGCTCCTTTTCTGTCACCTCAGGTCCGTATTCGAAGACGAATTGTTGATCTTCAATGAAGATCACGAGCTTCACGGGTTTGTTGAGACTTCGACTCGTAAGCAAATCCTGGGTCGATAGAAATGTCAGCGTGCCAAACTGGAAGTCCATAGACCCAACAGTGGAACGATGAAGCCAAATTTTATCGATCCAGTCGATCTTACTTTTCACATCGTGCTTGTTAACGAGACCGGCAATCAGATAACCGATTTCATAGCCGAGAACATTCGAATAGTCCGTGTGCTCGGTCACCGCGCGTTCGTAGGTTGTGATTTGCGGTTGAGTCCCGTAAAGCAAATAGCCCGTTCCAATGTCTTGTATGGCGTAGACGAACATCGGTCCCGCAGTTTGGCTCGCCACTGGGACTTCGCTAACACTGTAATAAGTGCGTGGCGGCGGGGGATTGAACGTCAAATGATACTCCTGCGCGATGTTTGCTTTTGCTACGTAATCCGGTATCGAGAGATGCGGCTGCCCCAAATCATCAATGAAGAACACTTTCTCGGGCACGACTTGGACTGGGGTGGACCGTAAGTTCGCTACCGAAACTGTCGCCGCCAAGTGTCCTGAAGGGAACTTAAAAATCTCGCCAGCCACAAAAATGTCGCCTCTGGTCTCTACGACTTGCGTATCAGCGTCCCTGAGAAAAGCGACCTCGGGGCACGTGTGCTTGTCCTTCACCGCGCAGGAGCCGCCATTTTGAGTCTCCCTCGGGTGCGGCATGAGAAACAACCTGACGTTCTTTTTGTTTTTGGCTGTTACCGGAAAAGCCAGACATGAAATAACTAGAGTAACGACTATCAAACAGTTCTTCATATGTTTGGCTCGCTGTCGCCACCAACCGTTATTGCTTATGCTTTCTTTCCCATGCTCGCACAAAGGAATCAAAGCAAGAAAACTGAGTGTGACCTAGCGTGAGGACCATTTCAGTCAACCTCACGATCAAAACACCCGATAACCGTGGCGCGGTTCACGCTTTGCCTCTTCGCAACCGTGAGAGAAGAATTCATTTATTCTCATAAGTCGAGAGCTGCGCCGCGTGGTACCTCCTTATGTCATCGAAAGCTCGCGCATCCAGAGTGTTGGCAATGGTCGAGGCCACTTCATCTTGCGTTGGGCCAACATTTAAATAATGGTCCGCGAACAGGCGAGTGATTTGTCCACCCTTGTTCTGCCCAGAGTGAGATATATAGACGCACGGTTGCGTGAGTACCACGGAGGCTGCGTAACCGATTTGTCTCCCGCCCGTATCATGAGGTGGCATGGCGATCACGCTTACAACGAAATCTGCGTCTCGGTCCGAATAAACAAGGCTCACGTCCCGAATAGCAGATAGCTGCGTTCTCAGGCGTCCTGCTAGCTCGGCGGACCTATCGGATTCGCTCTCAACATACAGGTGGACGTGTTTCAATTCGTCTTTTTGCGATTCGGGGTAATGCTTGTTGCAGGTAAAGGAAGGTTGGTTCGCAACGAGAAGGGCGAGGAGTCCAGAGGCTTGGTCCGGTGTCAGATTGTTCATCCCAAGCTCTTGGAATTGGCTCTCGTTCATTCCGAACTTCGCCTCCCAACCGGGTAGCCAAGCCGCTCTCTCGGATGCTGGCATTTTTTGCGCTTGCGCAGTAGAAGTTGTGGGTGCTAATGCGGAGGCCGCTGCAATGGCCATTCCCAAAGAGTAGAGGGCAAATAGTATTCTCATCAGTGGAACTCCGTAAGGAATGAATGTACTTGAGAAGTGATTTCTCGATGTGCCTTCTCGTACTTTTCTCGCTCGGTATCCATCAAAGGCCGAGAACCTTTTAGGGTGATAACTTCCATCTCGATTGGACCGCCTACGCTATTGTCTTGGTCGGCGACTTCCTTCGCCACACAGTACGCGAGGAGCTTAGCCTGTTCGAGCGGTATCCTCTCCCTGTAGAAGCGATGATGGAGATAGTATGCGGCACCGTGTCTTGCTTCACCTGTTGCGGCCATGTCCCTGCCTGTGACTGGGTTTTGGGTAAAGAAATTTGCGCTGTCTAATTTGACGATTTGAGGCGACCCAACAACGTTATAACCGCAAAACAAGAATACGGCTTCAAGGTCACGAGGAGCACCACTACTGTAGAGCCTTTGGAATTCCTGTCGCATACTCCATTCGTAATTTTGAACAACTTCCTCGAAAGATGACAGCTTATCGATGCGGCCGCGGTCAACCTTCGCAAGAAGCGTGTCCGCGAGGCCACCATTACCTGCGACCGAGAATGCGAATCGGATGCCAACTCTCGTGATTTTTCCCCGGCAGCTCTCGTAAGTCCCAATCACGCCAAACCTATCACTGTGCGTATCCGTCACTTGGCTATCCGCAACCAAAACGATTCCGCAGTCTGCAATCACACCGTATGTGAAGGTCATTTTTCCAACACCTCGGGCGGGTGGGGCAGAGAATTTTCTTGGTTCATGAGTCACCGGGCGAGTATCTCATTCGCGCACGACCCTTTGTGGGCAGCAGTGGCAAACGAAGCTGAGGAATTATAGCGGAAAGATCTTCTTCAGGGGCTGAAGCCCAATTGCTCTGGGAATCGTACGCCGGGGTTGAAACCCCGGCCTCCTAAAGAAAAGTCTCTTCCTACAAACTGTGAGGCCATGCACTGCCGAAAAACGAGGGGACTCGCAGAAACCTATAGCCCGGAGAGGGCGGTGAGTTTGGCGGCGGGGACGGATTTTTGCTGGACGAGGACCTGGAAGCGTTCGCCCATGCCTTCGGGGTAGATGAGAGTTTTGAGTTGGAGGCGAGCGCGGACGCGGTCGGTTTCATCCATGCCGTCATCGTAGAGGTCGGCGAACTCATTTCCCTGCCCGAGCGCCAGGAGGAACGCGGTCTGGGAGGTGAATCCCAGAGTTTCCAGGCCACGATGCCGACCCCAGAGGCGCAACGCGGTGAAATTGACGTGGGCGGTGAGATCCTGTTCGCCCGGCGCCGCGTAGAAGCTCTCGCTGGCCTGATGCTTTGTGTAAGCGAGCAACGTGCCTGCCATGTGGTGGGAATCGAAGAGGTCGGCGGCTTCGTGGCCGTAGTCGATCGTAAGGACAAAACCGCGATCCAGGCGCCGCGCGATTTCGCCGGTCCAGTCGCAAGCTTCGAGGCCCGCTTCGGCCTGCTGGCCTTCTTCGAGGGTGATCTGCTGCGCGGTGAAGTACTCGCTGATGGCACAGGTAGAAAGCGGCATCAGAACTTCCACGAAGGAGCCGCCGTGGTTGCCGACGAAGATTTCCTGCAGATGCGCCTCCTGCTGGCGGACGCGATGCACCGGGAGCGCGTCGAGAAACTCGTTGGAAAAAACGCAGCCGGCGGGGATGTCGGCTGGAAATTCGAGGGAGAGGCGGCACTTCCCTTCCTGCAGGAAGGGCGCAAGATGCCCGGTCATCTGATCGCAACGCGCGGGAGAACGTTCCACGGCCACATAGCGCAGCGCGGAGTAGAAGTCCGGCAACTTGGTTTGCGCGAATTCCAGGATGTGCTTCGCCAGACGGCCGACGCCTGCGGCGGCTTCGACCAGCAGAAATTCGGCAGGGCGATCAAGTTGCTGCCACATTTCGGCGAACTGGCGCGCCAGCAAGCGGCCGAAGATGGGATGCACGTCGGGACTGGTGTAGTAATCGGCGAATCGCGCGGCTTCCGGCTGGCTGTAGTAACCGTGAACGGGATGGTAGAGGCACTCGCGCATGTACTCGGCGAACGTGATCGGACCAAAGCGCCGGATGCGTTCGGCGAGAAGTGCGGCAAGCGGGGTCATGCGGAAGCGGCTCCCGTTGGGAGTTCTTTGCGGAGATCATCCCAGGTGGACTGGAAAACGTCGCGGGCGCGGGCATCGTAGAGGACGAAGTGGACGGATTCGAGGGAGGTTTCGCCCCGCAGATGCTCGATGGTTTCGCTAAGCATGATCTGCGCGCATTCGTCCAGCGGGAAGCCGGATACGCCAGTGCCTATGGCGGGAAAGGCGATGGATTGGAGTTTGCGTTCAGCGGCGATTCGCAGCGAGTGCGCCGTGGAAGTGCGCAGCGATTTGGCGGTGGCGCGCACGCCGCCGAGGCCCATACTCGCAGCGTGGATGACGTAACGCGCCTTGAGTCTGCCGGCGCCGGTGATGGCCGCATAGCCGACGGGGATGCTGCCGATGTCGTTGCATTCTCGCTGGATGGATTCGCCGCCCTTGCGGTAGATGGCGCCCGCCACGCCCGCGCCAAGGATGAGATCGTTGTTGGCGGCGTTCACGATGGCATCCACATCCATGTCTGTGATGTCGCCTTGCTGGATGATGATGCGATCGGCGAGGGGTTTCATTGTGGGTATTGTAGAACAGATTGAGCGAGAGCAAGGCGCGATGGGGAGTGGTTGGCGGTATCGGATAACGGTTATCAGATATCAGCGATCAGGATGCGGGTTGTCTCAAGATCAAATTAGCTCGCTGGGTGGATGGACCGTGAAAGCGGCGGCTAGCCGCCGCACTCCAAGAAAGGCTTGGAGCTTCCAGGTTCAGTAGCGCGGAACGCGGGGATCGATTTCGGTGGACCAGCGATCGATGCCTCCAGCCAAGGATGTGGCAGATTTCACGCCCTGATGACGGAGCCAGTTGGCGACGTCCAGGCTGCGCATTCCATGGTGGCAGAAACAGATGACGTCCTCGTCGGCGTCGAGTTTCTGGAGATTGGCGGGAATTGTACCCATGGGAATGAGCAGAGCGCCCTCGATGCGGCAAAGAGCGTGTTCGTGGGGTTCGCGAACATCAACGAGGATGAGTTTTTCGCCGCGGTCCAGGCGCTCTTTGACTTGGCGGGGCGTGATTTCGAGATCGGTCACTGGATGGCGCCTTTGGGGGAGATCCAGTGCTTTTCGACGGACTGAATGTCTTCGACGGCGGCTAGGTCGGCGGGCTGCGGAAGCATTTGCTGCATGTAGGCAGCGTACTCACGTTCGTCGAGGAGTTCGCCGTGGACGTTGTAAGGTTTGTGGGCGTGTTCGCCGATGTGGCGGTTGAATTTGGCGTCGGGCACGTAGAGGAGGGGCTGACCGGCGGGTACGTGTTTGTTGATCATGTCCACGAGCTTGACGCATTCCTGGTGATAGAGTTCGCGGCTGTGCTCGTTCATGCGTTCGAGGTTCGCCTCGACACGGGCCGTGGGCTCATCGTAACGGCCTTTGAGGCCCCACACATAAAACCAGTGCGCGGAGCTGGAGCGGTCTACGCCGAAGAGATCGAGGCTGACGGGAATCCACTTATTGATGTATTTCTGGATGATGGGGAGCGGGACGACGCCGGCTTTGACGATGCGCTTGATGCCGTCCTGGCCAGTGCCGAGGTGGAAGGATTCTTCCTTGAGCATGGGAATCATGGATTGCGCGAGGGGGGCGAAACCGGAATAGCTGAGCATGGTGAGCTGGTATTTGCCGTCGCGATCCACGAAATCGGTGTAGACGAAAAAGTCCAGCCAATTGTTGACGTCCTGATTGAAGGCGCCCAGGAGGCGCTTCTGATCAAAGGCGCGGCGCTCCAGCATTTTTTGCGCTTCGACACGGCCGCCGTAGCCGAAATGGTTCATCAGCAGGTGGCACATCTGCCAGCCGTGGCGCATCTCTTCGGTGACGACGCGGCAGAGGGACTGGCGATCGTGTTCGCTGGGAGCGGTTTCAAAGAGGCGGCGCTGCTGTTCGACGGAGGCAAATTCAGTGTCGCCCTGGTAGACGATGAGATTGAGCAGGGCGTCGCGCATGCGCTGGTCCGGAATGCTGACGACCTTTTCCCATTTCGGGCGACCTTTGTAAGCGCCGAATTCGACTTCGTTGGAGCGCGTGGGACCGAACTTGGCTTCGAAGTGATAGTTGGTGATTTCGGGATAGTCCACACCAATGTCTTTTTGCCAGACGCGGAAAAGATCCACCCAATCGTCGAACGTGGCCAAGCGTGTTGCAGGCATGAGCGTTTGCCTCCTTGCAAATCGGTAAAGAAAGATTCGAGAAACCGGAGAACCGAGAAACCCAAGAACCGACCTGAAGGTCGGCCACTACAAACCCAAGAGAAAGGCGACCGCCTCGGAAGGCGGCCGTTACAAACCCGAGAGCACAGGTAGGAGTGTCTGTGCCACAAAACCAAGACTTCAGCGGCCCTGAAAAATTGGGGCGCGCTTTTCCAGAAAGGCGCGCACGCCTTCGTGGCAATCGTGCGAATGAAAACACTTGAGCTGGTGCTCGACTTCCCTTTCCAAGGCTTCCACGAGAGCATGCTGATCGCGGGCGAATAGGGTGTGTTTCACGGCACGAATGGCGACTTGCGGCCCGGCCGCGATTTTGTCGGCCAACGCGCGAGTTTCCGCTTCCAGTTTGTCGCCGGGTACAACGTGGTTGACGAGGCCCAAGTGCTGGGCGGTTTTCGCGTCGATCATCTCGCCGAGGTAGAACATCTCTGCGGCCATGGATGGGCCAACGAGCTGCGGAAGGAAGTAGGTGCCGCCATAATCGGGGAAGAGGCCGACTTTGGCGAAGTTCTGGCCGAAGACCGCGTCTTCGGAAGCGATGCGGATATCCGCAGCAAGAGCAAGGTTCATGCCCGCGCCGGCTGCAGGTCCGTTGACGGCAGCGATGACGGGTTGCGGCATGGTACGCATCTTCAGGACAGATTGCATCCCGGAGCGCAGGATGGGAGCGAGTTCGGAGGCGTCGCCTTGTTCGCGGCCTTTGCCAATCGCGGTGAGATCGCCTCCGGCGCAGAAGGCGCGCCCGGCGCCCGTAAGGATGACGACGTGTGTGGAAGGATCACTGGCGATGCGAGTCAAGGCGTCATTGATGGCGGTGGAGAGATCGTTGTTGAGAGCGTTAAGGCGGTCAGGGCGATTCAGGGTAAGCAAGGTGACGGCGCCGTGCTTCGCTTCCAGCACCAAGGGAGTAGCGGTCTGTGGGGCATGGCTCATCGGACGATTCCTTTCTCCTGGCGAGGCATCAGCCAGGATGCGAGGCGCGTACGTTCTGAGTGCGTTCGACGAGTTGGGCAAGCTTGCGAAAGTGCTTCAAGCGGTCGCTCTTGCCACGAGCGTTCTGACCGCTGGTGGAGGGGAGAACGTAGACCTGCGCGCCATATAGATTGGACTTTTGCAGGCCGAAGTTGCATTTGCGCTGGGCAAACTGCTCGTAGACGATCTTGCCGTTAAAGGCCACCACGTGCGGCGTGAATTCTCCGAGTTTTTGCGAGAGAACAATGCGGCCTTCGGCGAAATCCTCGCGCGTGAGTTCCTCGACGCCCCTGGTAGGCTTCTTGACGAGATCGGTGAGGCCAATCCCGAATTCGATGATGCGGCGGTCGTCGGGGTAGTCGAATGGTTCTGGGACAACGCCCGACTCATAGAGCATGGGCCAGAATTGGTTGCCGCGGCCGGCGTAATAATGGCCGGCGCGAACGGAGGACTCGCTGGGATTGCAGCCCACGATGACGAGCTTCATGCCTTTGCGGAGATAGTCTGGAAGTGTTTTCATTCAGCGTTTACTCGATCAGGAGAAAAGTTTTCTAGCGGCGCTCCGACGGCCTGCCTTTCGTGCTGTGCGAGCCGGTGCATAGATTCTACTTGCCTTTGAAATTTGCGGCACGTTTTTCGACATAGGCCGCGAGTCCTTCCTTGGCATCCTCGCTGGTGAAGAGCAATTGCTGCAGTTCGCGCTCGAGGCCCAGGGCTTCCGCGAAAGGAATTTCGGCGCCGGTGACAACGGCGCGTTTGATGCGGCCGACGGCACAGGAAGCCTTGTTGGGAGGGCAGAACTGCCGCGCGTAGGCGAGGACGTCTTCCCAGAAAGCTTCTTTTTCGTAGAGATAGTGGATGAGACCCATTTCGAGGGCTTCTTCAAAACTGAACGTGCGGCCGGTAGCCATGAGTTCGATGGCACGGGCGCGGCCAACGGCGCGGGCGAAGCGCTGCGTGCCGCCGGTGCCGGGAAGAACGCCAAGATTCACTTCGGGGAGACCAATCTTGCCGCCTTCTTTTTTGGCAATGCGAATGTCGCATGCGAGGGCAATTTCCAGGCCGCCGCCTACGGTGTGGCCGTTGAGAGCGGCGATGACCAGTTTTGGTGTTTGTTCGAGGCGGCACAGAGTTTCGTTGGCGTGCAGACAGAAGTAGTACTTAAACTGCGGGTCGACCTTGGTGAGCATGGGAATGCTGGCGCCAGCGGAGAAGAATTTTTCGCCCGCGCCGCGAATCAGGAGGACGTGGACGGATTCGTCCATGCGCGCGTTGAGGATGGCAGTGTCGAGCTGTTGCATCATCTCGTAGGTGTAAGTGTTCGCGGGTGGATCATCCAGCTCGAAGATGGCGATGCCGTCCTCGACGCGGTATTTGACGAGTTCCTTCAAAGGAGCGCTTGTGGTTGTCGCCATGGTGTCCCCCTATTTCCTCATTGGCAAAATCTCCAGACCGGCCCGACCAGCAATCCTAAGATTTTACGGCGGAATAGAACGGCAGATCGCGGCCAAGTCCCTTTTCCTGCGCTAGATGGTACACCTTTACGGCGACGGCGAGGTCCCAGGCGGCGATGCCGTTGGACTTGAACAGGGTGATCTGGGAGTCCGAGGTGCGCCCGGGGACCTGGGCGGCGACGAGTTGCGCGAGTTCGCGTACATCGTTCCAGCGCTCAGGATGCTGCTGGAACGGG
>Ga0209517_10007587_pt1 | contig 12941 bp, 7 predicted proteins | sample PeaSoiMetSII2010_FD_187695 | JGI IMG/M metagenome (GOLD analysis project Ga0209517, IMG submission 187695) | Peat soil microbial communities from Weissenstadt, Germany - SII-2010 (SPAdes) (version 2) | ecosystem: Environmental > Terrestrial > Soil > Wetlands > Peat | place: Germany: Weissenstadt...
GCTGGCCAGCTAGGCCCTTGTAGTGAAGACCTTTTGGGGCGGGGCCTCGATTTGGGGGCATTTTCGCGTTCTCCCCCCTCGAATCCGCGAAGTCGGGCTAAAAGTCTTGGGGCCACGCCGATGAGCGCGCCGGATAACCAGGTCGAGCCTGGGGCGCTCGGGGCGGTCTTGGCGGCGGCGGATAGACCTGGTGGCAACTACACTTAAGCGCGCCGACGTAAACCAGCGCCGACGACCGGGGTCGGTGGCTTGAGATGGTGATGACCTCAGTCTTGGGGTCAGCGTCACCGCTCGGCCAGCCTGACGCTGCGCTCACGGGGCATGGCGGTTACAAGATGACGAACGCCAGCGCATGCACCGGCTAATAGAGCCGCTGCCCGTGGTGAGCGCCCAGTCTATCCGCCATACCCGCCCGCGCTTTGGCAGAACTCGGTCGCTTGCGCATCGGGGCACGGCGGATACATTGCTCCGGGCTAGAAACTATGCACCCGCTTCCTTTTGGAGCCTCAATCTCGGACGCCATGCTTGCATCGCTCAGGAACGCTGCCGCGCAGGGTCGCGACCAGACACCGAGGATGATTCCAGTGATAGAATGGCTTGAGCGGTGTGGGGATGCGATGGCGGACTTGAGGCCGACATCGGAAGGCCGGTTGAGTTTTCAGGGCGAGCCGGTGAACCGCATGGCTGCGTTTTCCGCACGCTCTGCGGCAACGGAATGGGCGTGGGTTATCCATTTTTTCGAGCGCAAGTATGCGCACAGCGTCTTTGTCATTGAAGATTTCGAGGTTGCGATTGGGCCGGAAGCGCAAGCACTTCTTAAGGGCAAGGTGCTCGACTTTGTTGACGGCAAAATCATTACAAGTTCATCGGCCTGACTCATCTAATCGGTGCGACGGCAGCAGTGTCCTTCCGGCTTCCACTTCACCGTTAGATGCAGGTTCCGCATCCGGCACTCCCAGATGCCCGCCGCTTCGATGTTGAGCCTCGCGTGAAGTTCACGCTTTATGCGTGAGTCTCACGCAGGTGCAAGTCACGGGTGGCTCGAACCCGCCCGAAGGACTCAGAAAAACCGCGTTGGCATACATTATGCCCCTAACTTCCTTGTGAACGTGAAAGACGCTTGGCAAACCCTTGTTTGAAGTTAGCGAGCATGGCAGCGCACGTGAAAACTCGACGGGTCATAATCTTCATCGCCTTCGTCATCGCAGTGGCCACCATCTTGTCCGTGGCTGTCACGAATTATTGGCAGTGGAGGCAGCCGGTGTTCAAAGACTCACCAAAGCTCATTTCAGCGGTGCAGGCGTTCTGCCAAAACCTCACGGCGCGAGGGCAGCCACTCCCGGCTTCTGTTTCGTTGCGCGAGTTAATCAGTAGTGGTTACCTCGCAGCCAGCGATATTCGCGCATTTGACGGCATGGATGTGACGATTTCGCTTGCAGCAAATGAGAACACTCCATTGGGCGCGTTGATTTGGGCGCGTTTGCCGGATGGCAGCATAAATGCGTTGCTGGCGGACGGAAGCGTCCAGCAAGTTTCTCCACGGAGATTTGAGAAATATCTCGAACAATCGGGCCAAACGAGCGCTCCAACAGACGGAAGCCAGCCGAATCGCTCAGAGACAAACGGAACGCCATCGGCGGCTGGCTCCCGTCGCTGACATCCAAATGGTCGCCGCTTAATCCAGGAATTTTGCAGTTCCAACTGGGCTTGCTCGGCGGACTTCGCCACGACCGCGAACTTTCTATCCTTCGCGCCTGGCTGTTGACAGGGCAAAATTCTTTGACTCAAATCTGCAAATTTGGTACGATTAACCCATGATGGGCCAAGGTGTTATGCAAGTTAGGCGCGCACGTAACCCTGCACAATGGTCGTATAATCATGGTTGGGCCGCATAGATTGTATGCGCGGCCCGGCTCTCAAACTCCTTAAGGCTGGCGGAATCGCGGCGCTCTACGCGGTGACGGCCCTGCTGTTCTGTGTAGTCGCAGACGCGTGCCTTTGGGACCCGTTTCAAGCGCACTTCGAGAACGACAAGAACCCCAACGCTTGGCCGACTTTCGTGCGGTACTACCATTTCCTAGTCCAGGTCATGACGGCTACCGTAGCCGCACTAGCCGCTCGCTCATATGGTCCACCCAGGAGCGTTGGCGGAGTGCTCACTGGAACAATGGCGGCCCTGCTCTTCAGACTGACCGAGTGGTGGGGCACTCGCATCCCAGGCAGGGTCCCTCAGAGCATCTGGCTGGCAGTCCTGACGGCTTGTCTCCTTGGCATCGTGTTCGCGCTACTGGGCACTGTGAGTGTCCCGAGAACTAAAGCCCAACCAAACGCTTGACCTGGTCGCCGTGACGTTCCTCCTGGCACCTTGGAGCCGCCGCTTCAGCAAGCTGCACAAGACGGGTGGGAGGTTGTATCCTCCGGCGGCGGCGACGCTACCCAATTCGTAATCCTGCGCAGGCCGAGGTGAGCCTGGATGCGATGTAAGTAATTGGCTCCCAAACAGGATTCCCCTGCTCCCATGCCACCTGCCATGCAAGTCCGCGTCCCTTCGCCTGACGGCCCGGCCTGCTGGGGACGCTCATGGCTTATGGTTTGTGAACCATCGTTTGAGTTCGCGCTGCTCAGCGAAGAAACGCTGCGTCGCTCCAGTTCGTAACCCACCCCGGCGTATCCACCGTAACGCGAACGCGCACGCCAGAACGCCGCCGATTAGGAACACCCCGAGTGCGGCCCAGGCCAGCGCGCCCAACTGCTCCTTGAGACCGCGCAGGAGTTGGAGTAGGACGCTAAGAAACTTCTCAAGGTCTGATTTCATGGTAGTCTTTCGTCCCCGCCATGGTGCCCCACGGCCAATCCGTCAAGCCTGGCATCCGACCTCAATGTCTGCCTACTCCGAACCTGCGTTTCCAGCCCCAGCCAACTACGCTGCCGTTTTGTTCGCACACCAGGCTGGAGTAGTCACCTGCTGATTGAAAAGGTCGGTCTGACAATTGACAATTCTGGTGGTTTGCAAAATCATATGCCACTCGTGACGAGTTTTTTCTTCATCTTAATCACGTCGGGCGCTTGGCTCCACTCCATCGCTCTCACCGCCTGGCTAACGCGGCTCTCCTAGCCCATCTACAAGTTCTCGGCAATCCAGCGCCGCGCCACGGTCGTTCGACCGTACAGCCACCACGCCAACACCTGCTTCTCTATTTGCCCTTTGGGAGTCGTGCGAGCAACGACAGCACAAAGGCTCACCAACCTCATACTCGCCATTAATTTATCACCAGGATTCTCATACGTCAAGCATCATTGGAACGCTTGGAACGCTTTCATCACTTCCGAGTGGTTATCCCGCCAGGGCGGCTTCTCCACCTCCAGATTTGACCCGGATTTGACGTTTGACCCAATGAGTGGGCTTGAGCCCAATGAGTCAGCTTGAGCCGTTGGGCCTGAAGCTTCCCTTTTTCGGGTTGGCTTTGGGGGCTGGTGGCCCGCAAAGCCAATCCGAAAAAGGGAAGTATTTATTTTGGTTCGGTTACCCAGGGCGGCCTTCCGCCCATGTGCCCGTGGGCGGGGCGCCCTGGGCTATCATCTTTCGCCCTTCCAGGGCTCTTAGTTTAGCGCGCTGAGGGCGCGGAGAGACAGTTGCGAGTCGATGAATTAGTGAGCCAGAAGACAGTTGTGAATGAGCGAATCAGTGATTCAGTGAGGGGGGGCAAAGGGGGCGAAGGAGCGGGCGATCTCATATCGGAAATTTCAAAGGGGAAGGGCTCCCACCGCAGTCCATAGCGGCGGTGGAGTGTTTCGGTTGCGCAGTTCCGGGTCGTTCGGAGGCGCAACGCCTTTCAGATGGTGGGGGGAGTTTAGTGCGGCGCGCACGGAGTGACCTGCCTTCGCTGAGCTACGGCAAGGCAGGCGCGCCCTACCAACCTGGGCTTTTGTTTAGCACGCTGAGGGCGCGGAGTCCCTTGAGGCCCATCCCCTTCAGCAGTTATTGGGTGGTCAGAGTCAGCCGCATAAAAAGCTGTGGGTTGGCGCCGACGGGAACGCTGAAGATGTGTTCTGTCCCGCTGCCGGTGTCGGGGACTGCCTGCCAGCTTCCAGCGCTCAGGTCGAGTCTCGATTGCGCGCCATAGGTCACGCCGCTCACCCCCGCCGGTTCGAAGAAGTCATAAAAAAAGTTGCCGCCGCTCATCTGCACCTGCGGGAGTTGGGTGGCGCTGGCCGTCTGTGGATCCTGATTCGGTCCCAAAAAGGCGAAGACCGCGATATTGGCCACACCCGTGTGATAAGGGTCCGCATTATACGCCGCATTGCTGTTGGTGACGCTGCCATACCATGACACCTGCCAGGATTGGAACGTCGCCGGCGTGGTGAAACTGTCAATCGTGCTGTAGCCGATGCCCACGCTGTTGGTCGCGTAGGCGGCATAGGAGTAGGTTGTGTTTGGAATAAGATTGCTGACACCGATGGTGAAGACGCTGGCCACGACGGCTGGAGAGGCGGAGCTTACACCCGCGCCTCCGAGCTGCGGGTTGCTGTTGACGCTGGCCGGCGCGTACACGACGCCGACGGCCGTGACCGTTGCTCCTCCACTGTCCGTCACGGTGCCGCCCAGCGTGGCGCTGGTGGTGGTCACGTTGGCATAGGTGGGAGTGGCCACGGTCGGGGCCATCGGAGGCAACACATTAATCTGGACCTGGGCATTGGTGCTGGTCCCATTGGGACTGACCAGTTGATAGGTGAAGGTGTCCGTGGGGGTGCCATTTTCGGGATCAATGCCATGGCTGATATAGCCCGGTTTGGGCGTATAGCTGAATGATCCGTCTGCGTTCAGGACGAATGAGGAGGCATAGTGCGGCCCTTTGACGAGGACTGCGGACACACCGACGTTGAATTCGGCATATTGCGTCAGCGTTCCGGCAGGCTCGGTCAAGGTCGTCTGGTAATCGGTCGTGAAGCTCTGCGTGGCGATTGGAATCGGCGCCGTTTTCAGCGGCGAAGGCAGGAAAATCTGCCAGACTCCGTACCAGATTTGATCCACCGGATAGGCATCCGGGCCGCTGGCCGTGATGGCGGTTCCATCCGGCGAAATCGTGACCGGACCAACAAGTGTGGCCAGAGCTTGCGGTGTGATGTTTGCGGAAACCAAATGGTCCAGATAACCACTGCCGTTGCCAACCGACCAGACCGCCGGGAAATAAAGATTTTCAATGCCGACCACTTCCGTTCCATCCGCCGTGCAGGCGCTGGGCGACAAATCGCCAAGGTCCTGATATCCGCTCGTGGTTTTGTAGCGAAACCCTACCCAGCCGTTGAGCTCGGTAAGCCGGCCATATACGGTCGTCCCGTCGTCGCTCATGCAGGTCGGTTCCAGGTAAACCGTGTTGGGATGATTGGTGGGGATCGCAAGAACCGCCACTCCATTGGAAGCGTTCCAAATGAACCCATTGATGTTTCCATTATCAAGCGAACTGTAGCCGGCAACGGCGGTGCCATCGCCGTTAATCGCGGCCGCGTAAGTTTGATGGTTGGTGCTGCCCAGGAAACCCAGGGAGGTAAACGTCCCGCTGGCGATGTTATAAACATAAGTTTCAACCGTGCTGGAATAGGGCGTGCCGTCCTGCACGAGCAGGGTTGTTCCGTCCCCGGAAACGGCCGTGGCGCTCACCGTGATCGCCCCCGGATCGTCCGGCGGGGAGGGAAGGACTGACTCAACGCCATTCACCCAATAGGCGGCCACCTGCTTTGAAACTCCGTTGGTGGTGGTTCCGGTGACAGAACCGGCGACCACGGAACCGTCGTGGCTGATGGCCGTGGTGGAACCGTAGATCTGGAGGGCGGTATTGAAACCCTGCGCGATGGGAAGATCCACCCAGCCGGTGTTGGTCTTATAGAGCGAGGGGGTGCCAAATCCGATACCGGTGTATCCGATGCCGTCGATTCCGGCATAAACGCCACCATTGGCGGCCGCGAACGCGTAGTGAAGGTATTCGCCCATCTTGATTTGCGAATACTGGGCTGACACCAGCGCGGGAGCGCCGGCGACAATAGCCGCGAGACAGCGAAGCATTCCAGGTCGCCAAAAACAATGGGCGGCACGGAGAATGGGAGGTCGGGGAAAAAGGTTCCAGGTCCGTGACAATGCTGGCAGCGGGGCCGTCCGCTCGCGCGTTATCCCGCCTAGAGAAATGCCCACGAACCCACGCAACTGGCGCAGTGTATGCGCCCCAAGCCGAAATAAAGGCAAACACCACATGGTAATACATGAATATATCACTTAATGTGGCTAATGTCAAATTCAGCAGGCGCGAATCAAGCTGAACGCGCAAGGGTATTCCCTCCCAGGCATTCCACACCGGCCTCGCGCCGGAGAACTCCAGTTCGAAGCCGTGGTTGAATCGATGACATGCTCGGCTTCCCAGGACTGGAAATTGTCGTCCGAGGCGACAATGCATCAGTGAGGGAGGGATGAGGGAGTCCAGCTCCGTGCGTCTCTTCAGGCGAGCACCTCCTGCACCACGTGGCCATGAACGTCGGTCAGCCGGAAACGGCGGCCTTGATACAAGTAATTGAGCTGTTCGTGATCGATCCCCAGCAGATGCAGGATGGTGGCTTGCAAATCATGCACGTGAACGGCGCCCGGTGTCAGCTTGCTCTTCTCCGGATGCAGAACCGCTCCGTCGGCATCGACAATGTTGTAGCCGTATTCATCAGTTTGCCCATAAGTGAGACCCTGTTTGACCCCGCCGCCGGCCATCCATACCGTAAAGCAACGCGGATGATGGTCGCGTCCGTAATTGTCCTTGGTCAGTTTGCCTTGGGAATAGCAAGTGCGGCCAAATTCACCGCCCCAGATAACCAGAGTGTCGTCCAGCATCCCCCGCTGCTTCAAGTCGGTTATCAGGGCGGCGCTGGCCTGGTCGGTTTCACGCGCTTGGACCGTAATGCCGCTGGGCAAATTATCATGCTGATCCCAACCCTGGTGATAAAGCTGAATGAAACGCACGCCCCGTTCGGCGAGCCGGCGCGCGAGCAGGCAGTTGGCCGCGTAGGTGCCGGGCTTGCGGCTGTCCGGCCCATAGAGCTCGAAGGTGCTGTCTTTTTCGCCAGACAAATCGGTTGCCTCGGGCGCTGTGCTTTGCATGTGATAGGCCAGCTCGTATTGGGCGATGCGCGACTCGATCTCGGGGTCCAGTTCCCTTTCGAACTGATGCCGGTTCAGCGCGCTGAGCTTGTCAAGCAACGCACGCCGCCCGGTCCCGCAGGGGCCATCGGGATTGGACAGGTAAAGAATGGGTTCCTTGCCGGCGCGAAATTGGATGCCCTGAAAACGTGAGTCGAGAAACCCGCTGCTCCACAAACGCGGGTAAAGGGGCTGGTCATGTTTGTTCGGCGTGACCAGCACCACAAAGGCGGGAAGGTTCTGGTTCATCGAGCCCAGCCCGTAATGAACCCAGGAGCCCATCGATGGCCGGCCGGCAATCTGCGAGCCCGTTTGGAAGAAGGTAATCGCAGGGTCGTGATTGAACGCTTCCGTGTACATCGAGCGGATAATGCATAACTCGTCGGCGATGGACGCGGTGTGCGGCAGCAAATCGCTAAACCAGGCGCCCGACTGGCCGTGCTGCTGGAATTTGAAGAGGGAGCCCGCCAGGGGTATGGACGCTTGCTGGGCCGACATCGCCGTGAGGGTCTGGCCGCCCCGCACCCTCTCCGGCAATTGCTCGCCATTCCGTTGATTGAGCAGCGGCTTGTAGTCGAACAGATCCATCTGCGAGGGAGCGCCGCTTTGGAAAAGATAAATCACCCGTTTGGCCTTTGGCGCGAAATTGGGGAACCCAGGCAAACCGCCGGCAGCAGCCGGGTCCTCCGCCAGCAATTGTCGTGGCAGGAGGCTGCTCAGAGCCAGTGCGCCAAGGCCGCGGGCTGTCCTGGAAAAGAAATGCCGTCGCGTAATGCCGAAAGGGGAAGTTTCAAGAAAGCTCATAACACCTCATCGTTTCCAGACCGTGGCATCAAGATTGAGGATGGCCTGTGCCACTTCGGTCGCTGCCGCCAGATCGATCACCTCCAAAGCCGGATCGGCTTTGCGGTCGCCGACACCGACGAGCTTGGCGGCGCGGTCGGGCTCCTTGGCAAAGAGTTCTCTTTCCTCGCTCCAGAGATCGCCAAGAACCCTGTCCTCGGTTTGGTCGGGCTCGCGCCCAGTCAAGGCTCGGAAGGCAACATGGATTTCTTGCGTCCGGTCAGGGCCGGCTCCCTTCAGCATTTTTTCAGCGAGCCGACGCGCGGCTTCGACAAACTGGGTTTCGTTGAGCAGGACGAATGCTTGCTGGGGCGTGCCGGTGGGGTTGCGTTTGAGCAGGCATACCTCGCGAGACGAGGCATCGAAGGCCGTCATATTGGGCATCGGAGCGGTGCGCTTCCACACGGTGTAAAGACTGCGCCGATAAAGGTCTGTGCCGACACTTTGGTGATACGCCGGGCTCATATCGTTGCTCTCCCGCCACAGGTCGCTCGGCAAGTATGGACTGACCGGAGGTCCACCTAACTTTTCCTCCAGCAGCCCGCCGGCTGCTAGGGCCGCATCACGCAGCATTTCGGCGGGAAGCCGCTCCGAAGGCCCGCGCGCCAAAAGCGAGTTGTCGGGGTCCATTCGGCGCAACTCCGGCCGCGTGGTCGAATCCTGCCGGTACGTGGCGCTGAGCACGATTTTCTTGAGCAGCGCTTTGGTGTTCCAACCCGAAGCGATGAAGTCGCGGGCCAGCCAATCCAGGAGCTCCGGGTGCGTCGGCGCCGCGCCTTGCGCCCCGAAATTTTCCGGCGTGGCCACAATGCCCCGGCCAAAAAGCAGTTGCCAGAAGCGATTGACCGCAACTCGCGCGGTCAAGGGATGGTCGGGCTGGGTGAGCCACTGCGCCAGCCCCAGCCGGTTGCGCGGCGCTCCCGCGGGGAGACCCGGCAGAAAGGCCGGCGTGCTGCGTGCGACGCGCGTGGCCTCCGTTTTGGGCGCATCGTACCGCCCGCGGGCCAGAACGTAGCCCTCGCGCGGCGTGGGCGCTTCTTCCATGACGCTGGTTTCCTGGACCGGGTTGCGGGCTTCGAAGAATTGTTTGACCGCCAGTGCGCGATCCGCCCGTGCTCGCGCAACAGGCTCGGAAATGGCGCCCAAATAAAACGGCCGCAGCGCCTCGGCGTCGCCCCGGGTCAGGGCATCGGGCAAAGCATGGCCATCAAAAAGCTGGGCCATCTCGATCGCCGCCAGTGGCCGGTCGAAAAAGCGCAACTCGTCCATTACCGCCCCGGTCAATCCGAAGGAGCGCATGCGCGCCCCGAACCTGAGGGTCGCCTCCGATGTCCCCGGGCTTTTGTAGAGGCGATTGCGCACGATTTCTAACGCTGCAGTCTGCGCATTAACGAATAAGCGCATTCCGTCCACTGTGGCCGAGCCATCGTAAGTTGCACCAAGTTGCACCCATTGTTCATGCGGCAACCCGCTCACCGTCCGGACGGCCAAGGCATTGCCTGGCCAGAAGCGCTTGATGGTGAAAACCAAACGACCATTTTGCACCATCAACTCCGTGCCATGAAAGCCGGTGTCCGTCCCCTCCGTGCAGTGCATGATCACGCCGTTGGTCAACGTGGCCGGCAGATACAGCCAAACCACCACGCTGTATTGGTCCCACGCCTCGAAGCTCTTGAACACGCCCGGGAACGCCACCGCGTCGTCACCGGTAAACTTGATCGCCTGGCCACTTTTCCCAGGAGCGAGGGAATTACCGCTGAGCGGCTCGCTCACATTGTTGGTTCTCACTTCGTTCGGGAAACGATTGGTTCCCACCACTCGGTCAAACGTGAAATGCCCTACCAGGCCCGAAAGCGCCGAGTCGAGATTCGAATGACGGAGCCAGTTTTGGAATTCAGGTTCGGCCGCAGTGAGGGCCTGAGAAAGTTCCCGGTCTCGCTGGTCCCGAGCCACAGCCGTCTCATCCATCAGCTTCTCCTGCGCGGGTGTGGGCAGCAGTATCGAAGGCGTTGGGACATGCTCAGTATCGTTGTAAAGTCCGTATTCGTCGATGCTATTGAAAAAAGCCGAGAGGCTGTAGTAATCCCGCTGTGCAATCGGATCAAACTTATGATCGTGGCAGCGCGCGCACTCAAAAGTAAGGCCGAGGAACACCGAACTAAAGGTCTGGACACGATCGGACACATATTCATTGCGCCATTCCTCCTCGATGCTGCCGCCTTCGTTGGTCTGCCGGTGCAAACGGTTGAAGGCCGTGGCCAGGCGTTGACGGCGCGTTGGATGAGGCAGCAGGTCTCCCGCCACTTGTTCGGTGATGAACTGATCGTAGGGCAGATTCTGGTTGAAAGCCTCGACCACCCAGTCGCGGTACGGCCAGGTGGGACTTAGCGCGTCGGATTGATAGCCGTAACTATCGGCATAGCGGGCCGCGTCCAGCCAGGGCGTCGCCATGCGTTCGCCAAACCGTGGCGAGGCCAGCAGGCGGTCAACCACGTTCTCGCAGGCGGAGGGTGACTTGTCCGCCAGGAAAGCATCAATTTCCGCGCCGGTCGGAGGGAGGCCATTGAGATCGAAACTCACGCGGCGCAACCAGCGGGTCTTGCTGGCCTCCGGAGAAGGTTTCAAGCCTTCCTTCTCCAGGCGCGCAAGGATAAACCGGTCAATCTCATTGCGCGGCCAGCTTCGCTCGCGAACCGGCGGCACGGGGATGGAGGCTGACGGAGCAACAAAGGCCCAGTGTGGCTCGTATTTTGCCCCTTGAGCAATCCACAGACGCAAAATCTTTTTTTCCGCCTCTTTCAAAGTCAGATTGGATGCAGGCGGCGGCATCAGGTCGTCCGGATCAGTCGCAAAAATCCGCCGCACCAGCAGGCTTTCCTCCGGATGACCGGGGACAATCGCATGTTCGCTGGGGTCTTTTCGCGGCCCTAAGGCGCTCTCGGGCTGGTCAAGGCGCAACTTGGCTTTTCGGCTGTTCTGATCGGGGCCATGACAGCGGAAGCAGCGGTCCGAAAGGATCGGCCGAATATCCCGATTGAATTGGAGGCTTTCCTCCGAAGCGGCGCCGCGTGCGTCAAGCGTCCCGCAAAGAACGCCCAGCGCGGCGAAGGCAGCGCCGAGACTTTTTCTGGTCACGGCGCAGGACAAGGCTGAACTCTTCATGCCGCCACCTGGACGATTAGATTAGGGTGGAGGGTTCGTAGGTTGAGCATAGATTGATCGTTGATCATTCTACGCGCACGCCGAGCGGCCTGTCAAGGTAGCTGCCAGGCAAGCCTTAATCTTAATCTGACCGAGATCCAGCACGATGTTCCGCTCCCCCAGCCCATGAACGAGCTGGTTACCGAGCAAGAACGAGTAACTGAGGTCGCGCTCGCTCTGCTCGGCGTCGCTGTGCTTGCCGAGCGAAGGGCGTAGATGGTGGAGTTTACAAATGCCAGAAAGCGTGCTAAACAGAACCGTTCACGCGAAATGGCAATCGGCATCTCCTCGAGCCGCGATCTATTTCGGGGTGAACCGGCTCGATGGTCGGGCCACCCACATCTAAGAGGACACGTCAAATGTATGTCTGGAATATCACGAGAACAGGGAGATGCGCGGCGCCTGTCGCGCTCGGTATGTTGTTTTGTCTCTTCACCGCTTCGTCTATTTTCTGTGCGCGTGGTTTTCCCGCCCGGTACGGCTTTGGGTTGTCGCTCTCGGAATATGCCGCGACGGCGGCGACCAATGTGGCCCAAGGCTACCGCCCCATCTCCCTCGATGCCAATGGGCCAACCAATAACCCACACCTCGCCGCGGTTTGGATCGCGGATGGCTTCACGAATTGGACAACGGTGGTTGGCGCCAATGAATCCTCTTATGAAAGCCAGGTTTCTATCCTCAAATCCCAAGGCTATCGTTGCCTGACCGTGGATGCTTATGGCGATCCTTCGGCGCAATGTTATGTGGCGATCTGGGTGCGCGATCTTTATGCGACCAATGGGGCGGCCGAGGTGCACGGTGTCACAGAGTCCCAGTTCAATTCGAATTGGTATTATTATTCTACCAACTCCGGTTGGCGGCCGGATTGGATCTCGGTCAATGGCACGAATGGCTCGCCGACTTTCTCCGGTACTTGGGTCAAAGACGGTAAAGGTTATTGGACGTATTGGGATGTCGTGGATCTACCGGGAACCGTCACCAATCTTTGGGAGAGCGGCGGGCGGCCCACGTCCCTGACCGGTTACGGGCCGGCCAGTTCACCTTTGTTCGCCGGGAACTGGATTTACGCAGAGCAGCCGGTTTGGACGTGGAACTATCAACTGACGGCGGCAGAGTTCCAAACCGCCGCAACCAACCTGACCGCGCAAGGGTATCGGCCTGCCTTTATCACTGAAAACGGTGACCCCAGTGCGCCGTTGTATTGCGCGTCCTGGGTGCAGGATCCGCCAGGGTCAGTCTGGACCATCGCCGGCGTGAGCAATGCCACCGCGGCGGCCGTCGATACCGAGATGACTAACTACATGACCCAACGCAACATCACGCGCGGAGCCGTGGCGGTGACGTACCACGGCCGGTTGGTGTTCCATCACGCTTATACTTATGCGCCAACGAATGAGGCGCCCACGCAGACGACAAATCTGTTCCGCATCGCGAGTCTGACCAAGGCATTCACCTCGGCCGCCATCATGCAGTTGATCCAGGCCGGCAAGCTTGGCATTGACCAGGAAATTGGTACCATCCTCAACTTAACCGGCGCGACCGATCCCCGCTTCGCCACCGTGACGATTCGGGAATTACTGCAACACTGGGGCGGGTGGGATCGCTCGATTTCTCCCGACCCCATGTTCGATGACTTTGCCGTCAGCGCGGGCACCGGAATGCCGCTGCCGACCACGCCGCAGATGATCATTGATTACATGAAAACGCAGTCGCTCGAGATCGG
>Ga0209517_10007590_pt1 | contig 12936 bp, 10 predicted proteins | sample PeaSoiMetSII2010_FD_187695 | JGI IMG/M metagenome (GOLD analysis project Ga0209517, IMG submission 187695) | Peat soil microbial communities from Weissenstadt, Germany - SII-2010 (SPAdes) (version 2) | ecosystem: Environmental > Terrestrial > Soil > Wetlands > Peat | place: Germany...
TGTTTAGTTTCTGATTGAGTACTGCCGTATAGATCGATTCTCGAGGGGAAGTATTATCAGATCAACCGTCTAGATGGTGTTCCATCGACTCAATGAGCTGGCACGTCTTCTCGGAATGTTGCCCTTACCCGGATTCGCCCAGAGTGTGAGCCGCGACCGATCCTCGCAGCGCGTCGAACCAAGGGTGTAGCCGAATTTGTCCCTACGTGTTCTCACCCCCCACACAGCTCTGACTCCCCGGCATGGCGATGCAGCAAATCTTGCATCTGCTACGCAGTCTAATCCCTAGTTTTCTTTGGCATTTCCACTGGAAAATAACCACCGTACGGATTATTTGTGGTGCACGCCCTACCAACGGCCTGCTTAGCTGGCCATTGCGGGGTCTCATGATGTGCGAACAAGCAATCCTCGCTCATCATCGCTAGCAGAGCCAAATTGATTTACAGATGGAAGAGCCTCGCCGCATTCCCCCTCAAGATCCGGTCGTGGTCCACTGCCGGAAGATTCAGTTGCTCGACTAGCGTGTGCGGATATTCTATAGCCTGGCCGTTAGCGCCGAAGGCGTTATCTGTCCCGATCACGACGCGATCGGATCCGACGAAGTTGATCAGGAAACGCAGGATTTCAGGATCATATGTGAGCGCGTCGTAATGAAATCGCCTGGCATAATCCTTGAACGGGCGTTGCAGCTTGACCTTTCTTACGGCCAACCCGTGATCGACGCGTCCAAATATATAAGGGAAGCACCCTCCAGAATGAGGTAGGACGATTTCCAGATTTGGAAATCTGTCCAATGTGCCACTGACAATAAACTTTGCCGCAGTGGTGGCAGTTTCAAATGTGAAGCCGAGAGTGTTGCTAAATCCCCCCACATCCGAATAATGGTCCGCTAGTCTTGCTTTTCCTCCATAGTAGTTCGCCTCTTCATCCAGTGGGTGGAACAGAATCGGATACCCCAGTTCCTCGACTCGTGCCAAAAACGGGACGTAGGTGGGTTCAAACAGGTAATCGCGCGATGCGATGGAGTTCGGCAAATGTACGGCGCGCATGCCGGGCTTACCTGCTACGCGATTCAGTTCCTTAAGGGCGAGCACGGGGTCTGCGGCAAACACCTCGATGCTCGCAATAAAACGGTCGGGATACGTTTTGTGGGCATCTATGGCTTCATCGTTGCAAATTTGAGCGATCCGCACTCCCTCTTCCGGCTTGACCATTCCCCATGGCATACCGCCGTTTAGGGTCAATACGAGCATTTGAACTCCACGCATGTCCATCCATTTGATCCGTCTGTCCATGTCATAGTTCACCGGATCGTATGGTCGATTGTCCCCTGCGGCGAGCAATGCTTTCATGTATTGTGGCGGTGCCCAATGGCAATGGCAATCAATCGAAACAGGCCGGACGGTTGTTTTTTGAGGAACAGCCCATGGTTCGGCGGAGAGAGTCTGCGCGGTCTGAGCCGATGCCTCACGAACATTCAGAGACGTCATCGTTGTCGCGCTTACAGCGCCTACAGCAGCGCCTAGTTTAATGAAGTCGCGGCGCCCGATTGTGGTCTCTCGCGCTCCAACTTTGAAACGCTTCATAGTCGTTCTCCTTCTTGACTTGGGGTGAGGATCTCGGCTGTCTCTGTGAGACTCCCGAGAAATCAATTACACTCAAACGGCTTTGGGATGATGGTGCCCAAAGAGGTTACCACGGGCAAGAAGACCGGTGTCAACACGCTGTTCGCATAGAGGGGCATTATACTAAATGTATAATCACCTATAGAATCGGCAAGCAATCCTCTTGCACGACTCCCACACTTTATCGTTTTGGATCTCTTTTTAATTAATATGAAGTATGTAGAAGGTATATATAGATACGGCTTCGGGCGCTAGAAGGTGCGCGCGATCATGGCTAACGAGAAGCTTAAACGCGCTCCCGAATGGAAAGAAATGATGCGCCTCCCATATTCACGGTGGCATTCTTGGGTCAGCGCCTTCGTCCGCGCAGTCAGGATTTGTCCGAATAAGATCCGCCCCGATTTCGCCCGCTTGAGTCGGTCATCAGGCTGACCGCAAAATGTAACAGGATCGATTGGACTTAGTTCGTTGTACCGCATTGGCCGAAAAGGAGTAAATGGATTTCTATGATCTTTCGAATCTAGTTACATGTATGGCCACACGCGAGGCCAGCCTCCACGAGTTGCAACCGCTGCGGCCCCAGGTGGACGTCAAGATTTGCTGATCTCGAGGGCAGGGAATCAGCTATTCCGGAAACGTGATGACCCAGGTTCGATTTATAACTATGTCGGTGGGCCCGCCCTCCGAAGGTGGGCGCACAGGCTATTCCAATTGACCCGCGGCTCGTTCGTCGAAGGTCGTTGGTTCAATTCCGACCCTCGCAATCATGGGCGCTGAGAGGCTAAACCTCGAAGCGCTCCTTTTATTTCAGGTTGCTAGTCGAACCGGACTTCCTACAAATCTTAGTTCACCGCGACTTTCTTGTTGCTATTCCCCAGGTTGAGAACAACTGGGAACAGATCGCCGGCGAACGCCCGTTAAAGATGCGGCTCAATTATTCATGCTTCAAGGGCGACGAGTCGCATTTCTTTCGCCCTCGTCTGGTCGGAACCCTGTCCTTTTCCTCTCGGCAGCTCACTATTCCGCAAAAGTCGATTGCGCTCAGTACTAGGAAGTCTAGCCGTACCATTAGAAATGGGTCTTGACGCTCAATCCTAACATCGCCAATATCAGGGACTCTTTCTGGCAAATTTGGAGCTCGTGAGGGTACTTTTGAATGCCGGTCGAGAGAACAACACATGCGGTTGCTGAAATGAGGACGTACGGTCGAGTGTGGCTTGCGGTTCAGACTTGGCCCCGGTACGAGAAAAAAGTCACAGTCGAATTGATCGAGAAGTCGATCGAAGTTTTCCTTCCGCTTCAGGCATCCGTGCATGAATGGAGCGATCGGCGTCGTATTGTTCAAATCCCGCTGTTTCCGAATTACGTGTTTGTGAGAATTCCCGAACAACTCGATTCGCGGATCCCTGTACTGCGCACAAAAGGAGTGACTAATTTTGTTGGTTCAACGAGCGCCGGTACTCCGATTTCGGAATGCGAAATCGAATCCGTCCGCATAGTTTTACAACGGGGCATCCCCTACGAGGGTCACCCATATCTGGGCATAGGGGAGCGCGTCAGAATTCGCGGAGGAAGTCTCGACGGGATTGAGGGAATTCTTGTGGGGAAAAATCAAGATCTAAGTCTTGTGGTCTCGATCAACATTCTCCAGCGGGCCCTCGCAGTTCGCGTTGCTGGCTATCGTGTCGAAGCAGCCTAGAAACTGGTTTAAGATACCTCGAAGTATCTGGTGATTCAGGTCCAACCAAACCGCAATTTTGCGCTGCCGCTGACCGGTGCAGGGTCCGCGAGAAGAATACCTCTTATATTCTTTTTGGGAGCAGATTCATTCGGAGCCAGGTTTCAGGAGATCAGCGATGCTGCCAGCGAGTCGACCAGGGACGAAGCCCATACGAGTAGGTGTGGCGGATGCCAATTTGATGGCTTGCGGGCTCATATCTAGTCGTTTGAAAAGACGGTTCGAAGTTGTCGGCTATGCCACCTCGGGATCTGACCTTCTGGGTTTGATCAATTCAGCGAAGCCGGAAATCGCCTTGGTCGGTTGCCATTTAGAGGACGGAAATCTTACCGGCCTCCTGGCGCTTCCGGAGATTCAGAGCAGGTATCCTGAAATTCGAGTCGTACTTCTACTCGACCGTTCCGAACGCGAACTTGTGGTGCAGGCGTTTCGGGCTGGCGCTGTGGGTGTGTTCGACCGTTCTCAATCCCACTTTGACCACCTCTGCAAGTGCATTGTCTGCGTGCATCAGGGGCAGATCTGGGCGAACACGCAGCAACTCAAATTCGTTTTCGAAGCGGTAGCTCAAGCGCCATCACCGTGGGTGGCCAACGCCGATGGCGTAAACCTATTGACAAGACGCGAAGAGGACCTGGTACGTCTGGTCGCGGATGGCCTGGGGAATCGTGAAATTGCACGAAAGTTGAATTTGAGCGAGAACACGATCAAGAACTACATGTTTCGCATCTTCGATAAGCTCGGAATCTCCAATCGCGTTGAACTGGTTCTCTACGCGCTAAACAGCTCAAGGCGCCCGATGTTAATTACCAACAAGGAATCTCGGGAGGCCACTCAACCCCCAAAGAGAGAGGGCGATCAGGGTTAGGCGGTTCCCAATCGCCACAACGATTTGTATCCTGATGAGGATTCGTGGCCTATGGCAATCGGCGTCTAAGCGCCATCGAAGGTAACTTCGTAGGACGACTTTTGCGTCCGCCGGGTGTTGCGCAGACAAGCTCTTAGCTGCTCAGCAAGAATCTTCACGTTCGGCTCGTGAAAGATCCCTTCATGATCCCCGGGAACCTCATAGATCTCAGAACCTCCCGTAAGCAATTCTCGCCATCCAAAGTATGGATCGCCTGCGGACATGAAAGGCCAATCTTTACACCTAAAAATCGCAGTCGGGCACCCCAGAGGTGTCGGCTTGTAAGAAGTCACCGAGACAGTATTAATTTTTCCAAAGTCTCGGGGACCGAGCTGGCTCTTAAGAAGCAAAAAGCTCTCGAAGCTGCGGCCCAACGATTGGGTCACGACATCCTTGAGGTACACCCATTGAACACGTACGCGACGCGGAAAAGTGTTGGCTCCCAACCTCTTCAAGTTCTCCAAATGAAAATTGGCGCGAATCATCTTGCGCCGCACTTTGGTTGCGATTCGAGCCCGCATACTCTGACGCGGGTATTCTGGCTCTAGAAGGGCGAGCAACTCGACGGTTTCACCTAACGTCGTCAATTGCCTTGCCGCTTCGTAGGCAATTAATGCCTCCTGGCAAAACCCGCCAAGACGATAGGGGCCGTGAGGCCGTTTACTGCGAATCGCGGTTACGAGGTGTCCTGCAAGCTCCTCTAATCGGTACGGTGCCTTGAGTTGTCCAATCATCTTGGGCTCGATGCCGATGCCGATGAACGGTTGGTTGGGTCCAAGGTGTGCAGATAGTTGCTGCGATCGGAGCCCCGCGCCAATCCAAAAGAGGGGCGGCTCATTTCCTTCAGGCTGCACTGGCACCGCGTAGGCCAAACGGTCTTCGTGTCCTTCACCCTGTGTTAAAACTTTTGCGAGGCCCGCAATCGTGGCGCTGGGGAAAAAGTCTTGCATGTTTGGAAATACTCCAAATACTTCGCGAACCTGTAGCATCGCACGGACCGCCAGCAGTGAGTCCCCGCCTAAATCGTAAAAGTTGTCCTCGACCCCAATTTCATCTACGTTCAGCAACTCCATCCAGATAGCTGCCAATTTCTTTTCGGTTTCGGTGCGAGGAGCGATTCGTTCCTGAACGGGCAGCATAGGTTCAAAAGACTTGCCCTGAAGAGCCAGCCGGTCTATTTTTCCGTTCTGGGTGAGAGGAAGAGAGTCGAGCAAAACAAAGTGCGCTGGCACCATGTATTCAGGCAGCTTTTTCCTTAGAAACTTCCGCAATTCTTCAGCCACGAGCGATTCCCGTTTGCGGACGACTAGATAACACACTAGCTGCCTGTTTCCCGCGGCATTTTCTCGAACCAAAACCGCGCAAGACCGTACCGCCGGATGACTGACCACAGTGGCTTCGATCTCGCCCAATTCAATCCGACGCCCGCGCACCTTTACCTGGCCGTCCACGCGGCCCAAGAATTCCAGAGTTCCGTCTTTGCGGTGGCGGGCGAGATCTCCCGTTTTGTAAAGGCGTGCTCGGCTCCGGTTCGAAAAAGGATCATCCAAGAACTTTTCTCGGGTGAGTTCCGTCCTGTTCAGATACCCCCGACCTACGCCCACGCCACCGATGTGGACTTCCCCAATCACTCCCGGCGGTACGGGCTGGAGGTTGGGGTCCAGAACGAACATCTCCACATTGTCGATGGGCCTGCCAATCGGAACGGGTCCGCTGCGTGGATCATCCGCCCGTACCTCATATGCACAGCAGCCCACGGTGGTTTCTGTCGGCCCATACTCGTTAAACAAGCGCGTGGACGGAGCAAATTCTCTCCACTTGGACAGGTTCTCTGCCAGCAGGGCCTCGCCCGCAATGACGAGCGTCTTCGTCATGGAATTCATCTCTTCCGGGCTGAGTTGCTGGTTCAGTAGTTCGAGGTGAGCTGGAGTGATAACAACCTTGCTTCGGTTTTTTACTTTGCGTAGCGCCGCGAGTAAGCTTTGCGCACCTATATCTTCCGGCAGCAGTTCGATTTGTCCCCCGGACAGCAGCGGCGGGTACAAACTCGCAACTGTGGAATCAAAGGCGATCGAAGCGTGAACTGGAACAGAGCCCCTCCCCTCTACCGCATAGGCCTTGATTGCCCAGCATAAATAATTGGCTAACCCGGTGTGCTGAATCATCGCTCCCTTGGGTTGGCCCGTCGATCCCGACGTGTATATCACATAAGCCAAATTCGAAGGGACCGCCAGCTTCGCAAGGTTGGTGATGCTCTCCCTTGAGATCAGTGACCATTCTGAGTCCATACAAATTGAAATGCCTTCAGCGGAAGAACAGAGGTTCTTGCACTTCTCCTCCGTGAGAAAAACCCTCATGGCAGTGTCCCTGACCATGAAGGCCAGCCGCTCTGGTGGATAAGAAGGGTCAAGTGGGACGTAAGCGCCGCCAGCCTTCCACACACCTAAAAGAGCGACCACCATTTCCGGCGACCGTTTCAGGCAAACACCGACCATGACTTCAGGTCCCACGCCGCGCTTACGGAGAGATCTCGCCACTTGGTTGGCGCGCGCGTTCAACTCCTCATAGCTCATTTGCCTGCCTTCGGACACAATCGCTACGGCGCCGGGGTCACGCGCCACTTGCTGCTCAAACAATTCATGCACACACGCATCTGGAAAGCCGGTGGAGGTGTCGTTCCACTCGTACAAAATGCGATGGCGCTCGCGCGAGGTCAGGACCGACGCTTCCTCGACACAATCAGAATGGTTGTTCCCGGGGTCCACTGATGCTATTTTCTCAATCAATTGCCTCCTCCCTTCGATTTTCGCCGGCGCAAGCCACAGCGACAGGGCACGGACGGTCGCGCAAGGCAGTGAGCATTGAGCTGCAAATTCCAATTACAGAAAAAGTACCTTCCATATGGCTCTCAAAAATCGCACCGCAACTAACAGTGCAATACGGATCGCGCAGATAGGGACGATGAATCCCTATTTCAGGAACCTTCCCCCATCACAGCACCGCGAGCGCCAAAGCTCTTCCAGCGCCGATGATCCGTCTTGTGGTGCGGTGAAAATCTACCGACCACCGCAGCAGGCACTACAATTCACCAAACCTGACAAGCCAACCACACGGGGGCGACTTACGATGGCCGCGGCGGCCGCGAAAGCATCGATTGATAAACAGCTTCGACTTTGCGCGCTTTCCGCTCTATGGTGAAGTGATCGCGCACTCGTTCCCGGCCGCGAGCCCCCATGTCTTCGGCTAAAGGAGGATCGGCAAGTACTCGACGGATCGCTTCAACCATTGCCTGAACATCACCCATCGGCACAAGGATTCCAGTCTTGCCATCCTCGACAATTTCGGGAACCCCACCGCCGTTCGTCGCGATGACAGGTTTTCCGGCGGCCATTCCCTCGATGATTACCTGTCCGAAAGGTTCTCCCGTGGTGGACGCGTGTACGATTAGATCCATGTCGGCAAGCACGCTCGGCACATCGCCGCGGAAGCCGGTGAACGTAACCACACTGGAGATTCCTAGACTCTCCGCTAGCGACCGCACCTGCCGTTCATATTCCGCTTCGCCGAACAGCGCCCCCCCCACAATGAAAAACCGCGCATTTGGAAAGGATCGGTGCACCTGAGCCGCGGCTTGAAGAAAAATGTGCTGACCCTTCCAAGGAGAGATTCTCCCGATGAGGCCAATACGAAAAAGTCCATTGCGCGCTGAGGCCCTCGTGGCTGGAAAGGGCCAAGGTGTCCCGTCGTGAACGACAGCGCTGTTTCCTCTACGTTTAACGCAAGAGGACAAGGAACTGTCGGGCGGCGCGCCGCTCAGTGATCGGAGAGTCGCCCCTGAATTTGCGATCACGAAATGAGGAACCCATCGGGACAACAGGCGAAAAGTCCGAACCACAGAGAGCGGAAGATAGTCATCATCAATTCGATCGCGGACGTGCCATATGACAGGGCGCCCCGAAAATCGCGCCGCAATTCCACCGATCAGATCCGCCTTCAGGGAATTTGTATGAACTAAATCCACGTCGTTTCGACGTATGAACTCTGCGAGCCTCCAAATATAGGCGACACCTCCGACCGTCGCCCTCAAGTGGAACAATGATGCAACGCCCAGTGAATCTTTCTTGGCGCCCGCTACAGCGACGGGCATGGGCAACACGTGAGTATCAGCGAAGGGACGCATCTGTTCGACAATGGGGCCGTCGGCGCCGAACACGACCACCGGCGTGACCTTCCGGGAATCCAGGTGGCGCACCAGGTTCAACATGGCAATTTCAGCGCCACTCTGTGCGGCGGTATGGTCGAAAAATAGAACACGAAGAGGTGGACAACTTTCCTCTCGGAGGTGCGGGACTTCCATAGTGGCCACGCCCGGTTGGCTGTGAAGTCGCACTGACGATCTCCTGAAGAACTCGCTTCGAATGAGCTTGATCCTAAGCCGTTCAAAAACTTGCCTAAGGATCTTATTCAAAAAGTTCGCCTCATTACTTGGGCGCTCAATGATGCCACCATCATGCGAATCGTCAAGAGAGAGAGAACTACACCTAACTGTCTTCTCTATGGGACCGGCTAAGCGGAAAGCCTTACGCGCTCAAACTACTCATCTGCCCGTTGAGGGTGTCTCAGGAGTTTAGGAAGTTTTGGTATGGGGTAAACAGCCTCACTTGACTCCCTCCACGATTATGAAAGTAATGCTCACTTTCTGTCCCTTGTGACTTATTCAGTCGAGCCGTACCTTTGGCGCTCCGAGGGCGGCGTGTACATCAATGCCTGCTGATTTAGCCATGCCATTTGCAGGTGCAGAAATGGATCTGAGGAAAGCCAAGCGCTACCCGATGAGCGCCGCCGTCTCATTCTGCTGGGATCCCGGCAACGGGATTTTGCAAGAGGGTCAAGGCACGACCCTCGACGTCAGCAGCCGAGGGGTGTTCGTCATTACCGAATCGGCACCTCGAGTAGGGGGCCAGCTGGAGCTCGAAGTTTATTTGAAGTCGCCCAGCCCAGAATCCAAATTGGTGCGCTTCCACGGGGAAGGCAAAGTGGTTCGCACGAGTAAGAAAGGAAGGGAATCGGGTTTTGCCGCAGAGGTCCTATTTCAAAGCGAAGGCCCGGACAGCCCTTTTTCCGAGTATGGCGACAGGATTCAGTAGGAGTCTAGTTTGTTGAGGAGTCGAGACATGCTCCGAATGTTTTGGGTACTTGCATTAATGGCATCGACCATGTTCGTAAGCACGATCTCTCAAGCTCAGAGTACTCCAGCGGATCGCTCCTCAAGCGCCTCACGCGCTGATAAGCCGGAGGTCCCTACCGATTCTGATGCGGGCTTCGCAAATAGGAACCCTCGGTACGTCTTGCGGAGTGGCGACAGTTTTGATGTCGAATTCACGTTCTCTCCTGAATTTAACCAGACTGTGGTGGTTGGACCCGACGGTTATGTTACGTTTCGGGGCGCTGCTAGCCGGCATGTGGCCGGCCAGACCGTCCCCCAACTCACGGACACCATAAAAGAAGCATACTCCGGCATTCTCAGCGACCCAACGATCACTGTGGTCCTGAAGGACTTCGAAAAGCCATATTTCATTGCGGCCGGCCAAGTTGAGAAGCCCGGTAAATACGAGCTTCGCAGCGATCTTTCCCTAGTGGAGGCCGTAAATATCGCCGGCGGCTTCACGGACGCTTCCAAGCACTCACAAGTCTTGTTGTTCCGACGTGTGTCAGACGGCGTGGTCGAAACCCGCGTCTTCGATATTAAGAAGATGCTCGCCTTGCGCAATTTGCAGGAAGATCCGCATTTGCTGCCGGGTGACATGGTTTTCGTACCGCAGAACTTTATATCCAAGATCCGGCGGTACCTGCCCACAAGCAGTCTAGGCCTATATGCCAATCCACTGATTCCATAAGAGGCCAGCGATGCGACTGGAAAGTTCAAACGTCCGTCAGTTCTCTCACTCGAACGCACAGGATGGCGTCCGTCTGCACGGTGTCCTTAGAACCGTGCACGTTCCTGTTTGTGGCATTGCAGGGACATGCCAGAACCGGGCCTGGCGCGATCAAGCCGGAGCGAAAGGAAAAGCTGGAACTCTTTGCCGCTTTGAAGGAGGTACCTGACATGCGATTTGCGGACGCGAATTTTGACCGGCCACTAACGGCTCCTACTTTACGCGACCTGTTGGCCGTAGTCTTTCGGCAGAAGTGGATCGTCCTAATCTCATTCTTCGGCGTACTACTAGGAATAATTTGTTCAGGATGGCTTACGCCCCGATATCCGTCTCGCATGGAAATCCTTGTCCGTCGCGAACGCTCGGAGCCCTTGGTGTCATCCGAGCTCAACTTGGTCCAAACCAACCCACATGAGATCAGCGAGGAGGAATTGAACTCCGAGGTGGAATTACTGAATAGCGAGGACTTGCTGCGAAAAGTAGTTCTGGCAACTGGGCTTCAAGACACGAAACACTTTTCCGTTGGACCACTCGGCCGCACCACAAGCGAGGAAGATATCGCGAGAGCCACCGAGGGCTTGCGTTCCAGGCTCACCGTGCAGCCGTTGCGCAAGACGAACGTGATCTCAGTGGAGTTCGACGCGGCGGATCCGGAAACAGCTGCGCGGGTCCTGAAGAGTCTGGCTGGCTTCTACGTTGAGAAACACCTCGAGGTGCATCGCCCAGCAGGCGAGTTCAAGTTCTTCGACCAACAGACAGAGCGATATCGCACCGGCCTCAAGGAAGCGGAAGTGCGCCTAAAGGGTTTCATTCGGGAACGTGGAGTCGTCTCACCGGACCAGGAGCGTGATCTGGCGATTCAGAAGATGGCGGAGTTCAAGGCAGCGTACTTGCAGACGCAATCACAAATTGCTGAAACTGAGCAGCGCATTCGAAACCTTGAGGAACAGGATGCCTCGGTACCACCTCGCCAGATTACTCAGGTTCGCACCTCCGAAAACGCCCAGCTCATGGAGCAGATGAAATCCACGCTTCTAACATTGGATCTCAAGCGGACGGAGCTATTGACCAAGTTCGATTCGAACTACCGCCCGGTGCAGGAAATCGATAAGCAGATTGCAGACACGCGGGCCGCGATTGCGAAAGAAGAGAATGCTCCAATCCGGGAGGAGACCATCGACCAGAATCCAACCCACGAGTGGGTGAAAGAGGAACTGTCAAAAGCTCAAACGGATTTAGCTGGTTTGAAGGCAAAGGCCGCTGCCGACGAAGCCTCGTTGAGGAAATATCGCGAGAACGCCGGCGAACTGCAGGATGCATCGATTGCACAGCAAGAACTGCTACGAGCCACGAAAACACAAGAGGAAAATTATTTGCTCTACCTTCAAAAGGAAGAGCAAGCCCGCATTAATGATGCGCTTGACCAGCGAGGAATCCTAAATGTCGCCGTTGCTGAACAACCAACGGTTCCAGCCTTTCCCGTCCGTTCTACCTTGTCTTACGGTTTGCTTAGCATTTTCCTGGCCGGCGCAGGAAGCCTGGGTTTGGCATTGATTTCGGATTTCTTTAGCCCGTCATTCCGCACTCCAAGCGAAGTTATTGCCTACCTGGGGGGGCCGGTGCTGGCTTCAATCCCGAGGGAGAATCAGCTCCAGGGTTAGGAGAGAAATGGTCCTGAACTACTACAACTTAGGCCGGCAACCGTTTGGTGTGGCGCCTGACCCTCGGTTTTTGATGATGAGCCGCACGCACAGGGAAGCGTTGGCATCTCTAACTTACGGTTTGCGGGAAGAGCGCGGGTTCTTGGCGCTTGCCGCGCCCCCAGGCATGGGGAAAACGACCCTGCTCTATCGCTTACTCGAAAGCCTGGGCGAGCGTACACGGACAGTCTTCCTGTTCCAGACGCAGTGCGCCCCGGAGGACTTCTACCGGTATCTAGTGCGCGATTTGGATTTGGAGCCTGGTCCTGATCTCGCTTCGATCCACAACCAATTGAACCAGGTTCTGCTGGACGAGGCGCGGGCGGGAAGACGCTTTGTGCTGATCGTCGATGAGGCTCAAGGCTTGCAGCCCTCGGTTCTTGAATCCATACGCCTTCTCTCCGACTTCGAGACACCTGGTCGAAAGTTAATACAGATCATCATCGCGGGCCAGTTGGGTTTGATCGAGACGCTAATGCGACAGGACATGGAACAACTGCGGCAACGGGTTTCCATAGTCGCCTCCCTCCAGCCGTTCAACCAAGAGGAAGTCGCCGAGTATATAGGGCACCGGCTTCGAGTGGCCGGTCATCGGGGCGCCTCGATATTTACTGAAGAAGTAATTCGCTTGATTGGAGAAAGAAGCGAGGGAATTCCGCGCAATATTAATAATATCTGTTTCAATGCGCTCTCCATAGGATACGCGTTAAAGAAAAAACGGATTGGTCGGGAAGTTCTCAACGAGGTTCTGGCAGATCTCAAAATTGAATCCTTGCTTCAGAGAAAACGTGCAGGAGCGATACCGCTCAACGCGAAGCTTTCCATCTCCCCGCCGGCATCGGTCCCGACCCAATTTCACCGAACTCGAAAAACAAGCCGGATCTCCGGGACAGCGCTGATAAGCGGCGCTCTTTCCGTGGCCAAGCGAATCGGGTCGAGGATTGTAGTTGCGCCAGTACAGACATTAGGTGACATCACCACTCGCATCTTCAGCAAATGTAACCCTGCAACAGTTGCCGGTCAGCAGGCTTCA
>Ga0209517_10007591_pt1 | contig 12935 bp, 10 predicted proteins | sample PeaSoiMetSII2010_FD_187695 | JGI IMG/M metagenome (GOLD analysis project Ga0209517, IMG submission 187695) | Peat soil microbial communities from Weissenstadt, Germany - SII-2010 (SPAdes) (version 2) | ecosystem: Environmental > Terrestrial > Soil > Wetlands > Peat | place: Germany...
GATTTAATGCCTTGTTCGCCAAACGCCACGAGCATTAGCGTGGTAACACCAGGAATGTATTTGAGTTCGTCCGCAACGCCGAGCGCAATCCGCTGTGCTTCAAAATCAGCCTCAGTGTACTTCGCCCAACGGCGATTCGGCTCGCGCGGCGCCGGTTCGGTTTCGATCGTGTCGGACATGACGCGGCGGTCTCATGTTGGACCTGATGTTGCGCAGAGTCGCGCTAATCATCTTAATGCTTCACTAATTTCATGAGTCAGATGCCGATGCGGCTCAAATATTCCCGGCGATCCGTGAGGATGCTCATGACACTGAGTGAATTGTAAGTCTACTATGTCACCAATGTTGAAAAATCGCTTCGACTAATGCATTATTGCGTTACGCATAAACTGCCGATCCTAAACGTGCTCGTGGTCAACTCCGGCAACCGGAGACTGACGAGTAAAGCTATTGAGAACGTTTACACAGAGTGCAAAGCGTTAGGCGTCGACGTCGGGCTTGATCCGAAGGCATTCATCGATAATCAGATGAAGCTCTCCCGAGCTTTCGTGATAGATCGGCTGCCAGACGAAGATTGAGCTCATCGCTATCTAGTCGGTCAAATCGAGCGTCCAAAATTGCGCGCCCAGTTTATCTAGCTGGTCCTAAGGTGGTCAGCGGTACTTATCAAAAATCTCTTGACCTCATGAAGTAAGCTTCCGTCCTCATCGGAAGCGTCGGCTAACAGCTCGTCAGCTTCGCGCAGCGCCTTTGGAATTGTCATCCATGGAACGTCCTCGTCTTCCGTCAGCAATCGCTCGACTTGCCACCTCTTGAATTTCCCTAACATCGCGCTCGACAGCAGGTCTTGACGTTCGAAGTAGATAAGCCGGTGTGCAAATTCTCTTAGGCGTCCATCAGCTAGCTGCCTGGCAATCGCGACACGCTCTTCCCATTCAGCCTCATGGAATCGCCGCATCAGCTGTTCATCGGATTTTTCTGGGAATCCGTCATAGATTCGCTGCTCTACATGCGGGGATTGTTCTTCATCCGCGTATCTGAGTGAAAGAGCCTGCCCCACCCGTTCCTGAAAATCCTTATCGCCTCGGATAACTTGCATACGTCGCTTCGCCTCTTCGAGCGTAATTTGAAGTACTTTTTTAACGTCTGGAAGCATGTCGAATGGCATCAAGATCGGTTGGGCGTTCGCCCGGATTGATCGGATTACCTTTGGGCTCGCATTTAGTACGGACACGAGTTGGTCAACCGACAGCGATCGATATCTATCCGGATCGTGGTTCAGATCGAAAACCCCGAGCTGGCCATCGTAATTCGGATTCGAACCACAATGAGTAACAACCCAGGAATGCATGCGTGAACCGTAGCGTTCCGTCATAGCAAGCATGGGTTCCTTGCTGACGATTTCAATAACGGCATTTTTTCTCGTCGTGTACATCATAGCTTCCCAAACACATTGCGCCATATCGCGGACGCGCCGCGCTATGTGAATAGTAGCTAGTACGTCCGCCATTGCCTCATGTGCATCCTCGTGGCTGTACCCGTTAGCCGGAGCCAACTGGTCCAACCGAAATGTTGGCCGGCCCTTTTCGTCGATCGGTATCGTCATGGAATTGGGAGAATAGACACTCGCTGCGTGAGCCATGCGCAAGACATCGCCTCGACAGCTTCCGTTTGTATTCGTGAGGTATGTGGGGTGAAGCGTCTGATAAAATGCCTGCCGCAGCAAGTCTTCGTCGAACTGGATCGAGTTGTAACCGATAAAGGTCGCTGGGGACCATTCAATGAGCTTGCTGCGGATTTGCCGGATCGCCTCGTAATGAGATGGAAGAGCCGGATCAAGTAGCATTCGAGGAGTCACCCTTGTAGCGCGGAGCGCGCCGGGCGACGGAACAACATGTGGAAGCAAGCGGCACCGAATATTAAACCGATCAAGTTCGTTCAGGTCGTCATCCGTCTTGATCGCTGCAAACTGTAAAATTTGATCAAAGGCTGTTTCTGTACCTGTGGTCTCGGTGTCGTAAAAGACATACGGCATAAAAGTCTCCCACGAGCCAGTTCGCAGCGGGCACCCGGGCGTATGTCAATTGTACTGCATTATGCGACCGATTGTCCCGTGCGGACGCGCAGCATACTGGTAGAGCAATCAGACGTCTAATTCTGGATTGGGCTCGACGGCATCTAAGATCTCTAAGCCGAGAAACTTTCGACCCTCGGGGGTTAGCGAGCTCAAAGCTTGTTGGCCAAAGAGGTCCTTAAATATCTTGACAATTATCGCCCGCCCTTGACCACGCAGTTCCGCTTCAAACTGTTTGTAATTGTGTGCATCTTTATAGATTCCTAGATACGCCGAAATAGATTTCGATAGATCGATTATCGTGTCCTGAAAACTCTTCCCTAATTTCGATCTATGGTCGAAGGAAAATTCCTCAATCAAACGAACTTTTATTTTGTCAATTTGTTTGGCAGCCACTCTCGCTACAAACGCGTTTTCCGAGCCAAGGTGCACAATCTCCCGTCCAAGAAATGACAGGGAATCTGATCGTGAGACGATGATGGTCTTTGAACCATCAGCAATCTCGGGGATAGTCAATTGAATGCGGTCAAGTAGCTCCTTTACGAGCTTTTGTCCTGCTTTGGCACATTTCTTGCTTTTGAAAAATAAGACTAGATCGTCCGCGTACCTGACCATTTCAATTTTATTATCGCTGATTTGGCGATCAAAATCAGCAAGGGCCAGATTTGATAGAAGTGGTGACAATGGCATACCCTGGCGAATGCCGAGGCCGTACCTGATACCTTGCTTCACCAGTTTCTGCCGATTTTCCGGCGTCGCCTTCGCTTCGCAATTTATTACACCGTGAATTAGCGGCGTGAGACTGTGCACCCCTAAGCACTCGTCTACGCGCTGCTTTAGATATCGCCGAGGAACTCTATCGAAGAAAGCTTCAATATCGGTTTTTAAACACCAATCGTATTTTTCACGTAGCTTTACCGCAGTTTCGATTGCTTCCCGAGTACCACGGCCTTTGATGAAACCGAATGATGATGAATTGTAAATTGGAAACAATTTTTTCGATGCGATGTATTGCCCAACGACCCGTTGGACCAATCGGTCGCGCACAGTCGGTATGCAAATCATTCGTTCTTTGTCCGAGTGTGGCTTAGGGATAAATACCGGCCGCAGTCTCGAAAAGTAAAACTTACCCACCTTTAGACAGCGGGCAATTTCAGCAAGGTTGGGGTCAAGCTTTGCGGCGAACTGCTGCGCAGTGATCTTGTCGACGCCAGGACGACCGGAATTCCTCGTCGCGTCGCGAGAATTCCTCCACGCCTGAAACAGCGCAGATTTTGAAATGATCTTTATGGGCTTGGGGAAGGACACAGTTCGCCCGGGCTGAGGAGCGAGCACTTGGTACACCTAAGCCCGTGTAAACTGGCGCCAGCACCGCGTCTGAGACGCTGCTGCTGGGTCCGTGCGCTTCGCTGATGCCTCGCTCTCGCGCGACACGCTCGGCTCAGGACCGTTCACCGTCGGGAGGGCGTTGGCAACTAGAAAGATGCCGAAGCGGTCTTCGACGGCGCCCGTCAGATAGGCCCCCACTGCCGCGAGGGCGGTACTGTCCGAATTAGGACAAGCGCAGAAGGGAATTAGGACAAATCATCATTCCGGCTCAGCGGCATCCGAGGCATCCATGGCGTTTATGGCGTAGACGATTAAGTCATTATCGTCATACGAATAAACAACCCACATTTCTGGAATCTCGGCAGAGAAATCGCCGTCAAATCCATACATAAATTCGTCGCGCGCTGGCGATGTTGGAAAAGAACCGACGGGCTCAGCGTTTCGAGAAAGAAGCCAAATTAAACCATTAAGGCCATCATCGAACCGGCTATATTTCTTTCGTGCCACTTCGATTTCTGCTTTCGCATAATCATCGAAAATGACATTTAGTTGCTTAAGCCAGGGCATACTCTAAGCCGCATGTTGTTTCCGTCGTTGGATAACATCATGCGCCCATTTGGCAACTTCTGGCGTAAGCTCAGCCGGGCTCGTCACGAGGGTTGCATACATAGGAATTTCTTCGCCCTCATTCGCCGCATCCCAGATAGCGTCATGGGACATCTCGCTAATGGAGGCGGCCGAATGATCTTGGCAAATACGCTTGATAACGAAATCAAGAATTTCCCGTTCTTGATCGTCAAACATGCTTGATGGTGCGGATTCTAACGCGACAAACATGCGCATCTTGCGAGACGGCAAAAGCTGCTGCTCGTAAATCTCAATTTTCCGCTCGTGCTCAAGTTCTCGCAACGTAGTTAGAATGGACTTGGGCACAGGACCATGCTTCCGCTTCACATAGGTTTCGCCAGTCATCGACTGGCCGGTGATGCGGTAGACGATGGTATCCGTAAACCAGCAGATTTTGTTCAGGCGAACGGCACCGAGCCGCTTCGGATCGTCCGCAGCGACTACAATGTAGTGCACCATTGCCTTAAACTTATCTGTCGCCATAACGTACTCCTGAACGAATCGTTTATGTTCTTTTGAGCGTATATATGGCCGCTTGACAAATTACCAACTCGTTCTTACATTGCGCGTCCTTTTTCCGGCCTTTATTCAAAATGCTCATTGTTTTACAATGGGTTATGGCCGACTCAGTCCGATTTTCCACCTTTAATCACTCGGAGCTTCCGCCGCCGGTCCGGCGCGGTTTCAATTGGGTCAGGCGTAGCCACCGCAAGCGCCGCATCCATTAGTTCGCCAATCGACCAAGCATGGTCCGTGAGGCCAAGAGCTTCCGCTGGCGTGCTGCGGATCGTCTCATGCCAACGGCACAGATTGTAATGCGCGACATAAAGCGACACCGCTGCGGCGTGGTTTTCTAGCTTCTTACTGAAACCGTTCGTGAGTCGCGTGAACCGACGCGACGCCATTCGCATACTGAGGTTTTGCCGCTCAACGTAGCTGGTCGAAATCTCAGCGGGGAGGCCGCTTACTACCTCACGGCTTACCGCTACTACGGCAGCGGGACTGTAACGGCGCGATGCTTCCGGCGTTCCGAGGTGGGTTACACTGTAGGTCTTATTGATAATGCCGTGCGCCGCGCGACCGCCGAAGGCGTCGCGGATTGCGTTGCGGTAGGGATTGAACCCGTCCGTCGAAATCTCGGGCGTCCCAAGCACCCGCTCACGAAGATCGCGGATAAATAGGTCCGTAGTGTCGCCGTGACGCTTGCCGGTGCGATAGGCGATGATGGCCTTGGCCGAGGACGCCAGCGCAATGAACGTGTACTGGTCGCCTTTCACCGCAAGGTCTTTCCGGCTGACGTTTTTCTGTTTGCAGCCGACGTATTGCCATAGCTCGTCGAGTTCTAAGCGGCCGGTACGGATACCGACGAACATACGGTCGTGCAATTCGGCGCATCCACGGCCAACACGCGCCCCAAGCCGCATAATCGTATCGCGGTGAACGCCAGTAAGCCGCTCGACGGCACGAATGCTCATGCCCTCGGTGAGGGCGGCGATGATTTCAATTTGCTTGTCGCGGGGAAGGTTGTTCATGGCGGGCCAAATCCGTCGTTTGAGTACGGCCCGAAGCGGGACTCTGGAAAAACAGCGTGGAATCTGCTATATTCGCCTGAGTGGTCATGCTTCGGGGCCAAATCCCGGGGTTTTGATCCGGGGCCGGGCTGCTTCAACAGCGCGGCCCCACTGGTTCGGTTGGTTCAGGGCGTCGGATTCGGACCGACATTTCCTCACTGGTAAGGGCGGGTGTCCTACCGTTAGACGAGCCCCGAACGCATAGAAGCCGATTGCGAGGCCGTTTCCCTTGTCTGTCAGACGCCGGGGAGACGGCCTCTCTCTTTTCCTCGCCCTCTTTGCTCGGCTAGCGCGCCGGGGGCTCTAACCCTCCTAATCATGGCAATCTCCTTATCCATCATCTATCTTGCATACGGAGATTAGTTTTGCAAGAACAATCTTCACTATCTCGATTGTTTTTCTTGCGGTCGAAGATGCAATAGGCTATATAGTCTGGCAGATCGAGGAGGTCTGCTATGGCGCGAGCCCGAAGCCCGGAATACCCGGCAATCAGCCTGAAAGAGGCGATTGATCGGGTGAAAATGGTGTACGACAAGGACTATCAGAACCGGCTGCCCAAAAAGGTCATTGCCGAACACATGGGCTATAAGGGGCTGAGCGGAGCGTCGCTGCCGGTTCTTTCTGCCCTTACAAAATATGGGCTTTTGGAAGGTCGTGGTGATGAGACCCGCGTTTCCGATCTGGCGATGGCGCTAATCGCCCACGCCCCCGGCACCCCGGAGCGCACAGCGGCATTACATACCGCGTCGTCACTGCCCGAATTGTTTGCCGAGTTAGATTCGAAATTTCAAAACGGGAAGGCGAGCGACCAAGCGATCCGGTCTTACCTGCTAACCAGCAAATTCATTCCCGGTGCCGCCGACGCGGCTATTCGGGCTTATCGAGAAACAAAGCAGCTTGTCGAGGCCGAAGCGGGGGGATATATTGAGGGGGGACTGCAGGAGCCCTCAATGTCAGAAAGCCCCGAACTGCGCACCGTCCTACATCGGTCGCCTGCGGTGATCCGGCCACCGGCCACCGGCACCGTGCAGGAAGTCTTCAATCTTGATGAAGGCCCCGTGACCTTGAGCGTGCCGGCGACGCTGTCGCCGGCTAGCTATCAGGACATGGCGGATCGAATTGAAATCTTCCTACGCGGCCTTAAGCGGCGTTCTGAGGCTATGGCGGCGCAACGGCGACTTGATCGGGATGATGTCGCGGACGAATGAAAGAGGTCGCCAACTGAGGCGGCCTATGTGCGGCTATGCTGCGATAGCAGCGGATGCCTTCCGCTTCCTACGCCAGCCAAACAGACCCATTGCGCCGAGGCCAGTGGCGAACAGTGGAAGGGCAGCGGGGAGTGGCGTCGTCCCAATTTCAAGCTTGAAACTTTGATCGGCTCCGGTCCCCCACGTCCAGACATAGGTGCCGGGTGTCACGCCTAAGCTAGCGAAGGTCGCGGTGTCGTAGATCGCGGTGTCTGACAACGGCGTGTCGCTGGTGTAGCCGGACGGGACAGCGAGACGCACAACGCCAAGGAAGGCGACCAGGTCCCCTGCTCCAGTGGTGGCAGCAGCCCTCGCGCCGGACCCGAAAGAGGTTGGTCCGCTGAAAGTACCCGCAAAAACGTCGTCTACGGCCAAAGGACCAGTTGCAATAATACTAGCATCGGGCGCCAATCCCGGGCCCCCGGACGTGTTGATTAAGAAAGACAGGCCAACAAGGTCAATGGCTCCGCTGCCCGTCGCGTCGACATTGGACCCGACTTGTTCCAGCGTCACGACATAGGGGCTGGCATTGGCTGCGACAGTTGATCCGAGCAGCGCACACGCGACAACGAGGCCCAATAATTTCGTTTTCATGCTACCCACCCATTAGTCGAAGCCGCTCATTATCTTGCCTTTTGGTTGTAGCCGCTGTCAATGCGAGCATCTAGCGAATTAGGACACTTTGCTAGGGAAATTAGGACAAAAGGCCCGGAATTAGGACATTACCCGCGAGGGCAATGAGAACATATCGCGAACAGGAACGTTTGGCGTGTCGCCTCCGCCCTTTCGGCCCTCCAGCATAAAAGTCCTTTGCCCGGCTCTTATCATTACGTACCACGGGCATTGGAACCTCCATGTTTCGGTGGCGCCAGCACCGCGTCTGATACGCTGCTGCTGGGTCCGTGCGCTTCGCTGATGCCTCGCTCTCGCGCGACACGCTCGGCTCAGGACAGGTCACCGTCGGGAGGGCGGTTCGGAAAGAACCGATCACCAATAGTCATTCGGCTACTCGATTCCATCGATCCGATCAATCCTCTAGCCGGCCCAGTAGTGTCAGTTTGAAATTCAATCGCTTTCATTCCCACCCATCCCCGTTGCCGCGCCAAGGCAACTAGGACATCTATTATATGAATGCCTTTCCAGCGCATGACCCAGGCGTTAGCGACCACGAAACGGTAGCACAGCTGCTTCGATCGAATGTGGAGATCGATTAGAGGGAGAATTGGAATGATCCAGTTCGTAGGAGAGAATCACCTCGATGTAGTCAAATCCATGATAACCGGAGCGACCCGCTTGGACGCCGCTGTCGCCTTTTGGGGTCGGGGCGCAATCAAGCACTTGGGCTTGGGAGATGCCCCTCAGGGGGGAACAATGGTGTGCAATCTTTTCTCGCCCGGATGCAATCCCCATGAGATCGAAAAATTGTTCAAACTAAAGCGATTCAATCTTAGGAATCATGGAGGTTTGCATGGGAAAATGTATTTGACTGGCCACTCGGTGTGCATTGGGTCTTCAAATGCTTCTGGAGCGGGTCTCGGGTTCGAGGAATTCAAAAATTCGATGCAAAGAGAAGCTAACATTATCTGTTCGAACCCTGACGTGCTTAAAGATGCGGGCAATTGGTTAGCAAAAATCATCAACGAGAGCAAAACGATAACACCAGCTGACTTAGCTGAAGCGAAGCGACGGTATCGACCAACGCCACCTACCGTGACAGAGCTAATCGATCTGCCGTTGAGCGTCCTGCGCCAGAACAAAATCGGGGTGCTCCTGTGGTCTGAGGAGGTTACAGAGAAAATAAATCGTCAAGTTAGAAAAATGCCCCAATCCCAATTTGATAATATTGATTGGTATATCGATCTTCCAAAAAATGCACCTAAATATCCGTATGGATATTACTGCCTAACGTATCAGGTGCACGACGATCGGCTTGGACAGTTTAACGGCATCCAATTTTTGGAGCAGCAAAGTAATTGGAAAAAAGTGTCTGAAGAGGGTCTAGATTTGTGCGTCATCTTCACGTTCGACTGCAAGAGGTACAAACGAATTTGGACGTTGCCGACCGGTCTTCGCTTTACTGTCGGTCAAAGAACGCAAAAAGAGATACGTGATCGTCTCATTGAAGGGAATCTGAAGCTTCGAACGCAGCTTAAGGGACCTAACAAGGACTTCGGATTCCTCCATTGGGAGCCCCTTCATTTATTATTGAAGCGAATATAGGTTAGATCGACGAGCACAAACGACCTCCAGCTTCCGAGCCTCGACGTACCCCGTTCGAAATCAACTTGGCCCCAACTCGGACACGCGCAGTCCGTGGCGGTGACCGACTCGGATCATTATTGCATCGCGATGACTATGACGGCCGCGCTCGCGCGCGCCATTCAATAACTTCTCTGCTTCCATGACGGTTAGATATTCGCGTGGCCGGCGTTTGACGTTGTCGATACGGGATGGGAACTGTCCCATTTAAGGGTGTTTGGCGCCGATCTTCGCTTGGGAGATTTGAGCTTGGAAATTCGCGTGGACAATTTCATAACTGTCCCGAGAAGAAGCAAAATCGAGACAGTTTACCCAATTTCATACTGTGAACGGACGCGGTGCGAACCTCACGCACCCTAGGGCTAGGTTTTGATGCCGATGCCGCAAGTGTTGCGAGCATCTACCTAGCCCAGCTATTTGTGCGAGGCATATCCGCGTCACACATCGGGACCTGTACCCATAATCTTACCCACAAACACCTTTCCTTTCCAATTACAACCGCGGGCGGTGGGATAGCGATTTCGGCCTGGTGACGACGCCGTCTGACGTCAAACATACAGCCGTATCTTATTAGCCAGCCACTAGCTGAAGTTGCAAATCGGCAACACGTACAATTTGTTGATACTGCGCAGGCGCTACCCGATTGCCGCTGCAAAAAATCAACTTTACGTTGACGCTAACCGAGAGGGAGTGCGGCGGAGCGATAGTATGCTGGCAAGGGACCAAATTGTCGTCCTTTTGCGGGACGTAAAATGGATTATACTTGCGAGTATTCTATTCTCGGCGCTTTTGTTTTTGCCAGATCAGGTCCTGGAACTATACCGGATCATTTATTCTGACAGGATCGCGTCGGACTTTATCTATTTGCACCTGCCGGTGATCGCGATTGGATTGTTCGTCTGGTTCGCCACCGGCCAGATCGTCGCTGAGACCCGATCCCGCATCGCCGGTCCTACAACTGGCTTTGAATTCGTTGCACAAACACTTCCTGTGCTGCTCGGAATTCTTCCCATGATCGCCTGTGCCCGGGGACTAATAGATGCCATCCCCACGCCCCTTCCGACCGACAAAGAGGCAACCAACCTGGTCGGGGCAATCTGGGAACCTATGGAGAAACAACTTAACGGATTAGCGGCCCTGCTGCGCATCGGCGCGATAGCTCAGACTACGATTGCCGCCGTGCTTGCCTTCTTCGGATGGCAAATAACCTTGCGCATGCGCGAATTTTCGGTGCGTTCCAATAATCTTCATTTCGGGCACGCGACCGGCGTAGTTTTTTCTTTGCTGTTGATAGTGGGTATCACTGCGGCATTTTACTTTATGCCGGTGGTTCTGCCCCGCTGGCTCGGGTCATTTGGAATCGTAGCTATTTTCGCGATGTGCATCGTCGCCTTTATAATCAACTTCTCATTACTCGGAATCCGCTATCGATTTCCGTTCATGGCAATTCCGTGCCTCTTGGCTATCGTGTTCTCGCTTGACAATATCAATGACGATCACGCAATCCGTCGAATCGACGGTAGCGACGCCGCAACCCTGCAAGCGGCTGACACGCGTACCGCGACGGACCAATTCGCAGCATGGCTCGACAAGCGGCCCGATCGAACTAACTATCCGGACGGTTATCCCGTCTACATTGTCTCCGCCCAGGGTGGCGGGCTATACGCCGCGTATCAATCGGCGATTTTTCTGGCGCGTCTCCAAGATGTTTGTCCCATCTTCCGTCACCACCTCTTCGCAATCAGTTCGGTTTCCGGCGGCAGCGTTGGCGCCGCCACATTCGTTGCTTTGTTGACGTCGCTGGATCACGATCTTGTTGACATGACTCCAAGCGAACTCGCACGAAGTCAGATCGGCATTACCAGTAATCTCGATCCTTGTCCGGTTATCACCGAATTTCGGACTAATGCACATCTGCCAGCCAATTCCGATAAGGCTGGGCCGCTCGAACGGGCCGTTCGTCGCGCCTTGAAGCAGGACTTTCTCGCGCCACTCGTCGCCGCGTCCCTGTTCGCTGATTTCACCCAGCGGTTCCTGCCATGGCCAGTCCCTTCTCTCGATCGTGCCCGGGCACTGGAGTACGAGCTGGAAGCGGCGGGGCCGGCGCTGATGAAACCGAACGCGAAGACAGCGGACGTGTCGGCCAATAACGCATTCCAAGGCAGCGTCCTGAAACTGTGGCACCCGGACGGCTCAGTGCCAGCACTACTGGTGAACGCGACGGACGCCGCTAGCGGTCGACGTCTCGTGATCTCGCCCTTCAAGTTGGCGCCGACCTTGTCGCCGGGCAAGCTCGGCGCGTCGCTTGACTACACCTTCTGGGACGCCGGCTTACCGGAGCCGGATCGGGTGCGCGACTTACGGCTGAGCACGGCAGCCTTCATCAGCGCTCGTTTCCCTTGGGTGACGCCAGCGGCGACGATTGACGACAGTCGCTTTGCTCCTCAGGAGACGGTCAAATTGGTTGATGGCGGATACGTCGATAATTCCGGTGTTGAGACCGCGCTCGATCTAAACGACACGATCTCCAATGTGGCGAAGGCTCAGAATGCGAAGCTGAACCTCGTGGTGCTGAGCGGTGGCGATTTCCCAATCCGCGACTCTTTCTCCTTCGGCGAGGTAATGGAGCCAATCCGCGCTCTGCTGAGTACGCGGTCGTCGCGAGCCTATGTCGCGGTCAATCGGGCCGGACAAGATTTCCGACCTTATCCAATCGTTACGAATTACTCCTTCAACAACCACACACTAAACGTTCAGGGTGAGACCTTAAAAAAGGCACGCCTCGACAACCGATTCTACCAGTTGCCGCTGGGCTGGGCGCTGTCTGACGCTACCCGGACGATTATCGAGGGGCAGAGTGGGCGCTACTGGGAGTGCCAGCCCGATGACAATTTTGAGCAGGCTCAGATTGGGCTTGCCCCGAGCGACTGCGTGCTGTTGTTGATCTATCATGAACTCAATAAATCGATCGACACTCCCGTGGGATCCCAAGCCCCAAATCAGGTAGCGATCCAGGTCGCGATCTCGAATTATCTCATCGAGGAGGAGATGCAGAAGAGCAAAGTCGCCAGCGATGAGAGCGATATCATCCGTTGCTACCGAGATCGCACGAAGCAGTCGGTCAACCTCGAGCAAGCTGGCAACATGCGTGCCGTGATCGATGTCTGGCGTAAGAAGAACGAGCGCAGCCGCGACGAGCTCATGGGATACGTCTTGGGGACTGCGGCCTTCGAATCAACCGATTTCCGAACTCGTCGGGAAAGCTTCTATTACACATCGGCGGAACAGATCCGTCAGGCGCTGTCCTGGACGAGACTGTTTGACGACACACCTAACGAAGAAATTGAGAGGCAATACGTACGAAAGCCGGAAGCGCTGGCGGAGAAGGTGTACGGAGGAAAATTTGGCAACGGCTTAGGCAATGGCGATGCATGGCTGTATCGTGGGCGCGGTTTAGCGTTCGTGATAGGCAGGGAGGATTATCAGCGGGAGGGGCGCATGCTGAATATGCCGCTGGTTGATAACCCCGACCTGATTTTTATCCCGAGTAATAATGCCGGTAGCTTTATCAGAAACTACTTTGCAGATAACGAGATTGCCCCGCTTGCCGACCTCGTCAAGAACAAAGACTGGACAGCCGTGCGATTGAAAGTGAGGCAAATTGCGATTCGTCGAGCTCTGAGCCCAGCTGAACAACAGGTAGAAGAAGCAAACGCCCCCGAAGTTGCGACAAAGGCCAAGTCCTTTATCATGTGTATAGCTAACCCGATTGCACAGAGCCAATAGCGGGAACAGCGTCTCGGCATCCCTTCAGCGCGGCGGCACCGT
>Ga0209517_10007594_pt1 | contig 12935 bp, 2 predicted proteins | sample PeaSoiMetSII2010_FD_187695 | JGI IMG/M metagenome (GOLD analysis project Ga0209517, IMG submission 187695) | Peat soil microbial communities from Weissenstadt, Germany - SII-2010 (SPAdes) (version 2) | ecosystem: Environmental > Terrestrial > Soil > Wetlands > Peat | place: Germany: Weissenstadt...
CCGTGGCGCTGGTGAACCGGGCGTTTGGCGAATTGCTCAGAATGAACTCGCGGCTCGGTCGAATGGATGAAATTGAGCGGTTGCTGAATTCCACTGGCAGTCGGCCGCTTGGGGGACCGGCCGGCCAGCGGGTCGTGGATGCGCGCGAGGCTTTGTGGAGCATGAAGAACCAGCCGCAAGTTGCGTTCCGATGCGGCCCCTTGGCGTTGCGGAGCATTCGGATCGCACTGGGCCTGCCAGGTTCAAGCGATGCGGAGATTTGGAAGTCGGCTTCGACGCAACAGGGCTGCTCGTTGCCGCAGGTAGCAGAGCTTTCCAGGAAAATCGGGCTTAACTATCAAATGGCCTTCCGCAATTCGGGAGATTTTGTTGTGCCGTCCGTGGTTCATTGGAAGGCCGGACATTATGCCGCGCTGACCCGTAAGGTGGGCGAGATCTATGAATTGCAGGACCCCACCTTCGGCAACACGATCTGGGCCACCAAAGGAGCGCTCGACGCCGAAACGAGCGGTTATTTCCTGGTTAGGCCCGGACCTCTGCCACCCGGCTGGCGGGCGGTGGATGAAGCCGAGGGCATCGGCGTTTGGGGCAAGGGACAGACCGGCGGCAACGACCCGCAGCACATCGCCAGGAACGACCTCGCCACCGGCGGAAGCTGCCCGGCAGCAGGCATGGCTGTCGCCAAGGTCCATCTCATGGATGTCAATCTTCATTTGGGTGACATTCCCCTCGGTTATACGCCACCCGTGGGGTCGAAGGTGAGGTTTGGCTTGGCCTACAACCTGCGCGACATATTTCAACCGGCCAATTTCAATTATGGCAACTTAGGTGTGCAATGGACTAGCGATTGGTTTACTTACGTTACGGACGACCCAATGAACTTGTTGGCGGATGTTAACCTGTATGTCGCCGGCGGAGGCCAGCGGACGTACATCAATTTCAACACGAATACACAGTCCTATAACTACCAGCAGTATGATCAAAATCTACTCACCCGCACCTCGACCAACCCGATAAGTTATCAACTCCTCTCCGGTGGCGGCTCGAAGCTGATTTTCGGCCAATCGGACGGCTCAAGCGGTTCATCCCGGAACATCTTTCTGACGCAAGAGATTGACCCGCAGGGCAACGCGCTCACCTTTACCTATGACACCAACCTCTGCCTGGTGGCGGTCCAGGATGCTATCGGACAAGTGACGACTCTGACCTATGGCCTGCAAGGCACAAATTGGGGGCCTGTCCAGGATGAACACCTTCTCCCTGCGGACCCTTACAAACTCACGGGCGTCACCGACCCTTTCGGGCGGACCGCGACGTTCAATTATGAACCACAGGTCGTGCAGATGGTTCAACAGTATGCGAACGGCCAACTCGTTTCTACCTTTACCACTTATACGTGGGGTCTTGCCAGCGATACCGACGTGATAGGCATCACCTCGCAATTCGGTTACCTGACCGTCCCGACGTCTGCGAGGACGAACGGGGGCCTGGTCACGGTTACTTACATCAACTTTGTCAACTCACTGACCACCCCCTACGGGACTACTTTCTTCAATGGTGTTGACAATGGCAACACCCGCACGATGGATATTTCGTATCCCGATAGCAGCCGGGAACGGGTCGAATATTATCAAGCCTACGTTTACGGCACCAACCAGGGCCAATCGGACCCGGTTCCGAGCGTGCCGACGGGCATGGAGACTTTTAACAATTACCTGTTGGAGCGCAATGCCTATTATTGGGACCGCAACGCCAGCTCGGTGGCCCTAGGCGATTTTTCAAAAGCTCGTCTGTATCACTTTTGCCACACGGAGTCCGGCGCCTTAACCTCCGGCTGCCTGGAAAGCATGAAGCCGCCGCTGGAAGGCCGGACTTGGTATGATTATGCTGGTCAGGACGGAGCTTCCCAGATCATCGGCTCGAACACGCTACCGCTGCACGTCGGCCGGGTGCTTGATGACGGTTCAACGCAACTCTATACGTACGGTTACAACAATTTCGGCCACTTGACCCATTCGATTGATCCACTGGGGCGCACTCTCACTTACATTTACGCGACCAACGGTATTGACCTGCTGGAGGTCCGCCAAACCCGAGAGGACAATAACGAGCTGCTGTTCACGGCTACCTACAATTCGCAGCATCGGCCGCTCACCCTGACCGATGCCGCCGGCCAGACGACTGCTTGCGCTTACAACGCGACGGGCCAAATCCTCTCGGTCACGGACGCGAAGAATGAGACCACGACCTACAACTATGCCACCAATGGCTATCTGCTTTCCATCGACGGACCGCTGCCCGGAACAAACGACACGGTAACGCTGACGTATGATGCCTTCGGCCGGGTGCAGAGCTTGACTGACGTCAGCGGTTACGCGGTAAACTACGCTTACGATAATCTGGATCGGGTCACTCGCCTCACCCATCCGGACGGCAGCTTCTCTCAGTTTATTTATGATCGTTTGGATTGCGTCGCATTCCAGGACCGGGCGGGGCGGCAAACCCTCTTCACCCACGACAATATGCGCCAGGTTACGGCCGTGACCGACCCACTGGGCCGGGCGACCCGTTTCGAGTGGTGCCGTTGCGGTGCGCCCAAGAGCGTGATCGATCCCATGGGGCGAAAGACCTCCTGGCTGATGGACGTGGAAGGGAGAAGCACGGGCAAGCAGTACGCGGATGGCTCGCAAGAGAGTTACTCTTATGAAAGCACCACCAGCCGGCTCCAGCAGGTCATTGACGAGCGACAGCAGGCCACATCATATACCTACAACCTCGACGACACACTCAACTCCGTCACTTATGGCAATACCGCGATTTCGACGCCCAACGTCTTTTTTTCGTACGATCCCAACTATCGGCGCGTCGTCTCCATGGCGGACGGCATCGGTACCACAACTTACAATTATATCCCCATTACCACCCCCCCTGTTTTGGGCGCAGGCAGGCTCGGGACCATGGCTGGCCCGCTGACGAACAGCACCACAACCTACAGCTATGACGAACTTGGGAGGGTCGTGCAGACCTCAGTTGATGGAGTTTTCTCCACGAGGGCTTTCGACGCCGCTGGCCGCATCACCTCCGTGTCCAACGCCCTCGGATTGTTTACCTATGCTTACGACGGCGCTTCGTCTCGTTTACTTTCGAAAAACGACCCCAATGGTCAAACGGCCACGGCCAGCTATGGTTCCATGCTCCAGGATTTCACTCTCCAGCGGCTTACCTATGCCGTGGGAGCTACTCCATTATCGCAGTTTACCTATGGCTATGATACGGCCCGGATGCAGATCACCAATTGGTCACAGCAGGCGGGCGCACAAGCGCCCTCGATATTCACCTTTGGCTACGATGCGGCCAACCAGATCCTCTCCGCTATCGTGACGAACTCCGGCGCCCAGCTCAGCTCTTTCGCCTACAGTTATGATCCGTCGGGCAATCGTTTGACCGAGCAGATTGGCGGCGCGACAACTGCGGCCAGTTACAACACGCTCAATCAACCGAGTGTGATCGCCAATGCCGCGGTCATTTTGCGCACCAACCAATGGGACGGCCAGCACCGCCTCACAGCCGTGAACGTTGGGAACCTGCAGACAGTCCTGGGTTATGACGGGTTGAGCCGCCTGGCATATATCCAGCAGCTCCAAAATGGCTTTCAAGTGTCCTTCCGACGCTTGGTGTGGTGCGGCGGAAGCATCTGCGAGGAACGCGACGTCACAGGCACAGTAATCACAAAACGCTACTTCTCCCAGGGTGTGCAATTGGAAACCGGGACCAATGCAGGCAACTATTATTACACCCGCGACCATTTAGGCTCCATTCGGGAGTTGACCGACGCGATTGGGAATGTGCGGGTGCGCTACTCGTACGATCCCTTTGGCCGCCAAACGAAAGTTAGCGGCGACCTTAACGCGGATTTCGGGTTCGCCGGCATGTTCTGGTCCCCCGAAGCATCGCTGGCGTTAACTCACTTCCGGGCCTACGACCCCAACCTGGGACGGTGGCTTTCCCGCGATCCGTTGGCGAATGCCGAGCGCAAAGAAGGTCCCAATTTGTACGCCTATGTCCATAACGAGCCCATTGGCCGGAGCGATCCCAGTGGGTTGATGTGCAACAACACGGTGGAGTGCACTTGCTTGAAACAGCCCTGCACCTGCGCCGCGGCCGGACTTTCAGCCGCCGCGAATACTGCGACTGCCGCCGCGCCTGCCGCGGCGGCGGTCGGGGTGCTCGTGGAAGAGGCCGGCGGTGCGGAGGCGGTCGAGCAGGATGTTGTTGCCGCCGGAGAAGCGTGCGCCGCCGCCGCGGAAGGGGCCGAGCAAGCTGTTGTCTCGGCAGTCGAGTCAGGTGGGGTGCAGCGAGCCCTTACGCAATTATCTGAAGTGGTCCAGCCGGCGGTCCAGCCGGCGGCGAACGCCTTCGCCAATAACGCCGCCGAGGTGTCCAGTCTCGAGCCACTGGCTGGTGAACTCACCCCAGAGCAGGTGCAAAACTTGCTGGACATGCAGGAAATAATGAATCGGCTGCACAGCTTGCCTTACTGGGACGATCTCATCGCGAATGGAGATTTCGACGAAATGCAATCCCTTTGGCGATTAGCTCTCGAAGCGTTGCGCTCCGGGGAATTCCAGGACGAACAGTTCTGGCTCGATATAGGGGAAGTCCCTTGGTGAGTATGAAATAAAACAATAATCCAGTCTGATAATGAGGCATTCGCTTCTTAATCGCATGAAGGCCATGTTCGCGCCAACACTTCCGCGAAGCGGACCCCGCGCCGCTCGTTCGTCTAGTGATGCGTCGTCGCAGAGATTACGAATCGGTTTCGCCTTCACATCGGCTGGCTCCATTCTGTTGTCAGGAGCCGCCGCGTTTTCCCAGGATTCGCAATTTTTCTTCGACCTAAACGGGGACCTGCAGGCGCAGACGGTTGAAGTCCAAGCCGCGCCCCAAATTCTCGGCCAGCCTCAAATGCAAGTCGTGATCCCAGGAGAATCCGCGTCCTTTTCGGTCCTCGTCTCTGACACTTCGGGCCTTTCCTATCAGTGGTATTTCGGCAGCTCGGCCATCTCTGGCGCTACTTCTGACGCGTTGCTGATCACGAGTGTTAGCACGAGCAACCAAGGCGTCTATTGGGTCGCGGTTTCGAACGCTGTCGGTTCCACTGCAAGTACTCTGGCCAATTTATACATTGACTCACGCGGCTGCGGCATACCCGATTCCTGGCAACTTCAATACTTCGGCAATCTCAATCAAAATCCGCTGGACGATTACGATGGCGATGGCGTCTCCAATCTCCAGGAATTTCTCGACGGCACCAATCCGACCAATGCCACCTCGGCGCTTTATCGTATCTCGCTGGTGAACGACGGCGGGACGGTGACGGTGGTTCCCGACCAGGAGAGTTATACCAACGGCCAATCCGTCACGCTCACGGCCACTGGCACGCCCGACGTTCCGTTTCGCGCCTGGACCGGGGACGTGACCACGCGGAGCAATTCCATCACCCTGCTCATGACGGCCAACAAGAGCCTCTTTGCCCACTTCGTCAATCCGATCAGGATGGAATGGACCAACACGGTGAGCGGGGATTGGAATACGCCCTTGAGCTGGACACCAAACCTGACGCCGGGCTCGAATGATAGTGCTGTTATCGTGCCTAACGTGACGGTAACCCTCGATAGCAATCTGGATTTAACTGATCTGACATTAGGCAGCAGCCAGTACGGTGCTGGGCCGACCCTGGTCGGAGCGGGCACCTTGACGATCCATCGGACCTGCCTTTGGGTAGAGGGAACCCTGCAGGGCGGGCGGACGGTCATTGCGCCGGGAGCAGCCCTCAATATAGCCGATCCAGGATTAGGTGCTGTTGAATTGGTTGACTGCACGCTGGAAAACGCGGGAACCGCCTTTTTTGCTGGTCCCGGGCAACTCTTCATGGGCGGCTCGGCCGTCATCACCAACGATGCCGAGGCAACGTTCACCATGGGCTCACCCAATACATTCCTTTATTTCGTTGGCCCTCCTGGTATTCCGCGATTTGACAACGTTGGCACCTTTGTCACTTTCACCAATGGGACTACTTTAGTTGAGGCTCCATTTAACAATTACGGGACCGTTGATATTCAAGGAGGGACATTTTCGTTGGGGGGTGGCGGCCTCCAGGCCGGAGCGATAACAGTGCCCGCCGGGGCGGCCATCAATTTCTACGGCGGAACATTCACTTCCAGCGGCAGCCCGTCCCTCACCGGCGCGGGCTCGCTCCTGGTCACCGGCGGCACAGCTACGCTGGGGGGAACGGTCAATGTGACGGGCAGCAACGTGTTCAGTGGTGGAATAATGGATTTTACCGGCAACTACGTCCGCACCAACACGATTGTCATTTCGGGCGGCACCGCCGAATTCGATGGCACAGGGCCTCTCGCCGTGCCGGTGCTGAACCTCAGCGGCGGCGCCTTGGGTGGGGCGCAGACCGTGACAGTGGGAAGCGCCATGACGTGGACCGGCGGGAGCTTGATCGGCACTGGACGGACGATCATCCCGCCCGGAGCCACGCTCACGATCAGCAACTCGATTAGCATCACCTCGCACACGTTGGACAATGGCGGGACAACAACATGGCCCGGGGGCAACCTGAATATGAATGGCGGTGTGATTACCAACGAACCCGGCGCCCTCTTCCAAGTGCAAAGCCCCGGGTACATCGGTTTCTCCGGTGGTTCGCCGCGTTGGGACAATGCCGGAACTTTTATCATGACCGGCAATGGCACGATGGCATTTGCCGGGGTGGCCTTTAACAATTTCAACACGGTGGGGCTTCAAGGGGGCACGCTCTATCTCGAAGGCGGCGGCGGCAACACCGGCAGCATCTCCGTGCCGGGCGGGACGGCGATTAATTTTGGCGGCGGGACTTTCTATTCCTACAGCGGCTCCTCCATCACCGGCGCCGGCAACCTGCTGGTGAGCGGGGGCATCCAAGCGCTGAGCGGCGTCGTTAATCTAACCGGCAGCAATATATTCAGCGCCGGCGGAACCGAACTGAACGGCGCTTACACCTGCACCAATAATGCCCTGACCATCTCGGGCGGGACGGTCAATTTCGATGGCAGCAGCTTGGTTTCACCGTCAGTGATCAGTTTGAGCAGTGGTACGCTCGGCGGCAGCAATCTCGTCACCGCAAGCAGCGCAATGAGTTGGACGGGCGGAGGCATGAGCGGCACTGGCCGAACGTTCATTCCACCGGGAGTGACGCTCACCATCAGCAACTCTATCTCCATCACCTCGCGCACGTTGGACAATGGCGGAACAACGACATGGTCCGGGGGCAACCTGAATATGAGTGGCGGCGTGATTACCAACGAACCCGGCGCCCTCTTCCAAGTGCAAAGCCCCGGGTACATCGGTTTCGCCGGTGGTTCTCCGCGTTGGGATAATGCCGGAACATTTATCATGACCGGCAACGGCACGATGGCATTTGCCGAGGTGGCCTTTAACAATTTCAATACGGTGGGGATTCAAGGGGGCACGCTCTATCTCGAAGGCGGCGGCAACAACACCGGCAGCATCTCCGTGCCAGGCGGAACAGCGATCAATTTTGGCGGCGGGACTTTCTTTTCCTACAGCGGCTCCTCCATCACCGGTGCCGGCAGCCTGCTGGTGAGCGGGGGCATCCAAGCGCTGAGCGGCGTCGTTAATCTAACCGGCAGCAATATTTTCAGCAACGGTGGAACCGAACTGAACGGCGCTTATACCTGCACCAACAATGCCCTGACCATCTCGGGCGGAACAGTCAACTTCGATGGCAGCAGCTTGGTTTCGCCTTCGGTGATCAATTTGAGCAGCGGTACTTTGGGCGGCAGCAACCTGGTCACGGTTGGCAGCACGATGAGCTGGACCGGCGGGGGCATGAGCGGCACGGGCCGGACGTTCATCCCGGCGGCAGCAAGCCTTAACATCAACAACCCGTCAGGTATTTCCATTACTTCGCGCACACTGGACAATGCGGGAGTCACGACTTGGACCGGCGCCGGAGGCCTCGGGATGAACGGCGGGATCATCACGAATCGCCCCGGCGCTTTGTTCAATCCCCAAAGCTCGTCCTTCATTGAATTTGAGGGTGGGTCCCCGCGCTTCGACAACGCAGGAACCTTTCGCAAGTCCGTCAGCGCCGGCACTCTCACATTTGCCAGCGTCAGCTTCACCAATTATGGGACGGTGGACATTCAGAGAGGTGTTCTTTACGCGAATGGCAGCGGGTACGCCTCCTCCTCCAACGCCGTGCTCAATTGCGCCCTCCTTGGCACCACCCCCGGCACCAACTATGGCCAGCTTCAGGTTTCCGGCCCCGTTACTTTGAACGGAAGCCTCAGCGTCACCCTGACCAACAATTATATTCCCACCACGAATGACTCATTCACTGTATTGACCGCCGGCAGCCGCAACGGCGCCTTCGCCAATTTCATTTATCCCTCGAACAAGGTGTCCATGATCCTGAGCAACACCTCCACATCGGTCATCGTCCGCGCCACCAACATCCTCGCCGTTCCCCAGCCGCTTCTGTTGCCGCCGCAGCTCGCCGGCTCAAACGTCAATCTCACCTGGATGGCAGTGTCGAACACCACCTATCGCGTCGAGTTCAACCCCACCCTGGCGCCCTCCAACTGGAACCCCATCCCGGGCGACGTAACTGCCCTAAGCAACACCGCCAGCAAATCCGACCTCCTGACTCCAAGCAATCGCTATTACCGCGTGGTCGTTCTGCCGTGAAATGACCGGGCCTGAAGAGCAGTAAAACCAACCTATCCTATCGTTCCAGTCTGGGAGTCGGTCCTGGCGAACCGAAGGACGACCGGGCCTCCTTAAATTGACATTTCGTCGATTTGGCCGGCTTTCCAGCAGACAAAAGCCAAAGAAGGGTCGTTTGACGAAACCCCGATGCACGCTCATCATCGCTTCTTTGGCGTTTCTGAATGTAAACCTCGAATCGCCTGGTAATGCGAAATCCGAGACAAAAGCGTCCTGAAAGCGGGAGCGTGACTGGCGTTCTCCCAATGCCGGGCGTGCTCCGGTCGGCGGCAGGGGATTTTCTTGGCACGAATCGCCGCGGAAACGCGTATGATAGATGTAGCGCGCTCCAAGAATCCAATTATGGCAGGCCAATCCGATCGCGAACGCGAGATTTTCAACTCGGCGCTTGAGCGCGCAACGCCCGCCGAGCGTGCCGCTTATCTCGACGGGGCCTGCGGCGAGGATGTCGAAATGCGCTCCCGGCTTGCTGCGCTGCTCGGCGCTCATGATATGGCAGGTGGATTCCTGCCCATGGACAGCCCAACGCAGCTATCGGAGGTAGTCACCCGAACGCGCGGTAACCCGGCCGGCATGTTGACTCCAGTTGAGGAACAGCCCGGCAATAGGATCGGCCCCTATAAATTGCGCGAAAAGGTGGGTGAAGGCGGCTGCGGGGTCGTCTATGTCGCCGAACAGGAGCAACCGGTCCGCCGCCGCGTCGCGCTCAAAGTAATCAAGCTCGGAATGGATACCCGCTCGGTGATCGCCCGCTTCGAAGCCGAGCGGCAAGCGCTGGCCATGATGGACCATCCGAACATCGCCAAGGTGCTGGATGCCGGTGCAACGGCAGCCGGAAGACCTTATTTCGTAATGGAATTGGTTCGCGGCACGAAGATCACCGACTACTGCGACCGGAACAAACTGCCCACCCGCGCCCGGCTCGACTTGTTCATTAAGGTTTGCCAGGCCATTCAGCACGCCCACCAGAAGGGCATCATCCACCGCGACATCAAACCCTCCAACATCCTCGTAACGCTGCACGACGGGGTGCCCGTGCCCAAGATCATCGACTTCGGCATCGCCAAAGCGACGGAAGGCCGGCTCACGGATTTGACGGTCTATACTGACCTGCATCAATTCATCGGCACTCCCGCTTATATGAGTCCGGAACAGGCGGAGATGAGCGGACTCGATATCGACACGCGCGCGGACATTTACAGCCTGGGGGTCCTCCTCTACGAGCTGCTCACAGGCGGAACTCCGTTCGATGCGAAAGCCCTTTTGAAGTCCGGCCTGGACGAAATGCGCAAAATGATTCGGGAGGCGGAGCCGCTCCCGCCTTCGACGCGCCTCAGCACCATGCTGAATGCGGACTTGACGGACGTGGCACAGAGGCATGGCGCGGAGCCGCCGAGGTTGGTCAGCCTCATCCGCGGCGATCTCGATTGGATCGTGATGAAGGCCCTGGAAAAGGACCGCTCCCGCCGCTACGAAACCGCCAACGGTCTGGCGATGGATATCCAGCGACATCTGAGCAACGAACCCATTGTCGCCCGTCCGCAGAGCTCGGCCTATCGGTTTCAGAAACTGGTCATCCGTAACAAGCTGGCCTTCACCGCGGCCGGTGGCGTGGCCGCGGCCCTATTGTTTGGATTGGTGGGAATCCTATGGCAGTGGCGTCAAGCCGAGCGCAATCACCAGGAGGCCGAAGCGAATTTATACGCCGCCGACATGAATCGTGCGGCTCAGGTACTCGACGATTTAGGCCCGGTCGCGGCGCGCGCGCTCCTGGAACGCCACGCCGGCCAGCCGCGTTTGCACGGTTTCGAGTGGCGGTATCTCTGGAAAAAGTGCCTTGGTGACTTTGCGTATTCCTCTCCTTCACATAGCAACAGCGTCTGGAAACTCGCCTTTTCTCCCGACGGCAAGACTCTTGCCGCACTGGAATCACGCGGAACGCTCCGGCTGTTGGACATGGCCACACGAACCGAGAGCGTTTGCCTGACCAATGTCGTCGGGCTGGCTGGATTCACCAAGGAAACGCTGGAACTCGTGCTCCTGCTGCACGATGAGAACCAGCCGCCGTTGGTCCGTTATGATCCAAAAACCCGGCAGATTGCCGCGTCGTTCCCGATGGAACATCACCCTCGCTGGCTGCCTCACCTGCTGCAAGATGGCCGCACCGCGGTGGTGCCCGGGGCTGGAACGGAACTTTCCCTAGTCGATGCGCGGAGCGGAAGAGTGACCGGGGAATGCAAACTGCCTGGCCATGTGTTCTTTCGATGGCAGGCAGTAGGCGAAGCCTGTGCCGTGAGCGGCGATGGGCGGTGGGTTTTCTCACTGGACAACGGCGAGGCGGAGGGCACCACTGGAAGACTCTCGGTTCACGACCTGAAGTCAGGCGAGATTCTGGCGACCTACCTCGATGAAGCGCCAGGCACGCCCAAGACCGTCATGTCCGACCGCTTTTACATGCTGCGCCTGTTGCCCGGCGGCCGGACGGCCGTTTGGACGACGCGCGATGGCTATGTGCATCGCTGGCAGTGGGCCGAGCCATCATCACCGCCCCTGGCGAGCCACGGACATCGCGGCATTGTTTGGGATATTGACTGTTCCACGGATGGAAAGCGCTTGGCCACCGCCGGAGATGACGGGACGGTTCGAGTCTGGGACGCCGAGAACCTTAGCGAATTGCGCGTCCTTCGTGGACATGAGGGCGGTGTCTTCACCGTAGCGTTCTCGCCCGATGGCCAATGGCTTGCCAGCGCCGGCACGGGCGGAACGATCAGATTATGGGACCTCGGAAGCGCGGGCGGGTCAGGCGAAGCCCCGGTGATTGCGGCCAGGCAATTGGCCAATCGACTCCTCTTCGCGCCCGATGGCCGGACGGTGGCAGTGGGAACCGACGACGACGGCATCAGCATCATCTCTGCTTACACCTGCCAGGTAACGGGCTCATTCAAGGACCTGCTTTTTCCCGCCAGGTTTACCGCCGACGGGATCCGGATCGCCGGTCTCGGTGGGGTCGGCAATCTCGCCACGGGCAAGGTTGAGCTTTCGACTGAATTCCCTGATCTCGCTTATCCCTGGACGCAAGATGTTTCGCCGGACGGGCGCTGGCTCATTTATTCCTTCAATTCCAAAGCCAAGCGGCAGGTCTGGACCGAACTGCGTGACTTGCAGCGGGGAACGATTATCACGAACTTCATTCCTCACTCCCCGGTGATCGCGTTACGTTTTACCCAGGATGGAAAAATCGTAATGGCTTCCCATGATGACGGAATGTTGGATTGGTGGACGATCGGTTCGCGAGGGTTGGAGACGCGCCGGTCGATTCAGGTGGGTCACTCCAGCCGGGCCATGGCGTTGTCGCCCGATGGTGAGATCGTTGCGCTCGGCGGGGTTTCGCGCATCAGCCTCGTGGATTACCGCAACGGGGCCATACGTCAGCGCCTGTTCGGGCACGCCCACGAAATTAACGGGCTGGCGTTTTCGCCGGACGGCGGAACGCTGGCCAGTTGCAGCATGGACGGCACCATCAAACTCTGGAATCTCCAGACCATGCAGGAGGCCTGCACGATCACTTTCGACGTGAAGCCCGCTCCAGGAAAGGAGATCGGCGTGGAGGGAGTCGGCTTTGCTCCCGATGGCAACTCCCTTTGGGCCTTCTCGCGCAGTGGCGTGCTGAAGTACTGGCGCGCGGCAACCTCGGACGAGATTGTCGAAGCCACAAAAGCGAATAAACCATGAGTGAAGTCACCCTCATCCTGAACGCCATCGAGAAGGGCGATCCCAAGGCCGCCGAGGAGTTGCTCCCTCTCGTTTACGAGGAACTGCGCAAACTAGCGGCATCCAAGCTCGCCTCCCAACCCCCCGACCAAACCCTCCAACCGACCGCCCTCGTTCACGAGGCTTACCTCCGCCTGCTGGGTGACGGAAGCCACTCCTGGCAGGATCGCCGGCATTTCTTCGCCGCGGCGGCGGAGGCCATGCGTCACCTGCTGGTTAACCGCGCGCGGCGCAAGGCCGCCGTGCGCCACGGGGGCGGATGGCGGCGCGTTGACCTGGATAACGTGGTCGTCGCGGCAAAAACCACCGACGACAACATTCTCCTAATCAGCGAGGCCTTGGAAAAGCTCACCGCGCACGACGCC
>Ga0209517_10007595_pt1 | contig 12934 bp, 13 predicted proteins | sample PeaSoiMetSII2010_FD_187695 | JGI IMG/M metagenome (GOLD analysis project Ga0209517, IMG submission 187695) | Peat soil microbial communities from Weissenstadt, Germany - SII-2010 (SPAdes) (version 2) | ecosystem: Environmental > Terrestrial > Soil > Wetlands > Peat | place: Germany...
CTCATAGTGTTGAGCAACCCTCAGTATCTTGCAATTACGCGCTGGTGCTCAATATTACGTTGGTAACTGCAATAAGGAATGATGCTGCGCGCTTCCCCGCCTGCGTTTTCCAGTGCGGGGTCTTGAGGGAAAAGAATCATGGAAAGAAAGCCAGAAGAACTGGATAAAGAAGCGTGCCGCCCATTTGGTTGGGAATGTTCTGGCGTGTCTTTGCCGAAGCGGTCGAGCAGCACGAAGCTGCTAGTGATGGTGATCGGTGGCTCGTCTCGCTTGATTCCCTCGAATCACAAGGCAACCCAGAAATTAGTTCCGAGATGACGAGCAGGACGAACCCAAGCGGAATTCGGCTCTTAGCCCCTACGGCCCAAAAGGGGCCTTTCCGCAGCCGCCGCAAGTGGATGAATCTAATGACTGGGGAATTCGCTTGCTAGCTGGTCAGCCCGGTATACCTTTTGACCACACGACGCCGATTTTCCTCACGTAGACTGTTCAACTCGGAAAGTTCTCGACGGATGTGCTGGTTTCGATGAACCGCCAGCAAAATAATCGATATCAACTTGCCCAGATTGGAGGAAGCGCAAGAAATTCACCCCTTTGTACTTGCAGGTCTCAGAAATGCTTAGCAGCACAAGGTAATCCCGAATGCCCTTTGCGGAACTCTTCCCGCCGATGCTCCTGCGGAGCCTCACGAACGCCTTGATAGCATGCTCGGCGTTATTGTTGTTCCATGGGACCCCATCATGATCGAGAAATGTGAATAGCTTGTTCCTGTTCTTCCTGAACCGTTTCTTGTAGCCAGCCGCCACGTCGGTCTCGTAGTCGCGCTTGAATAGTGCGTCGTAAAATCGATTCACCGAACGCCCGTGTTTTCGCAGATGGTGCGCCTTTAGACCGAAGCGATCCACGGACTCGATCATGGGTTTAACCAAGTCGCTGAATGCCTGCGCCATGGTCCTGATCTCTTCGTTGTACGGCTGCTTGCAGAGATCGTCGTTCATATCTCTTATAAGATGGATCAAGCACTTCTGCTGAGGACACTCGATTGAATCATACCCGGCATAGAAGTCTGAGACGAGTACGCCACGGAAATCCCGCAGCACATCTTGGATCGTGCTGGACTCCCGTGTTTCGCTGTATACGAATGCTACGTCCTCCAAGTTGGTGAACACCCAAACGTACCCTTCCTTCCCGTTGATTGCGACCTTAGTCTCATCCGCATGCACCAGATTGCCAGCCGCGACCCGATCAAGGATTGCCCTGTAGGTCCCTTCATATCGATCCGCTTCTGTGGCTTTCACGCGATTGACCGCTCCTCGGGACAGAGGCAGGCTGAAAAGTTGTCTGACGATTTTTGATATGGCGTTTTGGGGGATTTGGAGTTCAATGATTTCGTATAGGAGGTACGAGCGGAGGCCAATGCCGTATTTTTGCTTGTGAATATATAGCTGGAGGGTTGCTTTGCAGTGCCAACAGATGTATCGGGAAAACGAGTACCGGGTTACCCAACGCTTCACACCGGAAGTCGAGAATATCAGGTCATAGACGATCTGGCTCATCCTCCCGAACCTGTAAATCAACGTGGAATTACAGCAGCGGCAAGAAGCGGGGCGTTGCTCCTCAACGGTGATGACCTTGTTGACGGGAACTTTTGCTAGAGTGCGCTCCATGGCAGTCTTGCGACTGATCCGCTTCAACCGCTGGTTCGTTCTTAGGTACACCTTATTTCTCTGATAATCCCAGTAGGCAGCGTGATTGATCTGTTGAAATTCAGGTAAGGCAAATTTCACTTCTCCAAAACGCTGTGGATACTCACGTTTCAACAAGTCCACGTTTACCGCGGTTAGATTGGGAACGTCCTCCGAAGACGACGAGCGGCAGATCTCGCAGATGGCCTCGGTAACCTTCTCAGCTGCCTCGCAGTCCTCAGCGTTGTAGGCGAGCAGCTTCTCTTTCAAACTGGGGTCATGGGAGGATTCCCACTGAGACCGCCAGACGAGTGCGGTCAATCCTGAAGCAGTGCCGTCAGACCAACGGAACCCTAGATAGCTGGCTACCTCTTTGAGACCGTTGGAATAGGTAGGAAAATACACGTGTGCGTAGATCACCGACAGGAGATTCAGCGCGGACGAAATTAGGTGATCGAGAAAGGACGGACTCTCAATGTCTGGGTATCTGGCTCTCATCCGCTTCAAGAATTGGGTCTCATAGCTTCCGTAGTGGATCAGGCGTGGGTTGTCGATCATGCTGAGAACACGGAGGCAGTCTGCCCACACCGTCCGCTCGTCCGGTAGGTCATTTGCCCAAAAGGAGTAACGGAGGGCTGAGTCGCCGGAGCCAATCCTTAGCCCGACCAAATAGTAGAAATCGCGGTCAGGATCGCCTTCGACATCGATATACACGGGAGTTCCAGATTGGCTGACGGCAGGCGTGCCGAGAATATGAATCTGATTCTTCCGAAGGGCAAGGGCTTTGAGCGCAGGCTGATGCTTCAGCAACCCATAGGCAGGACGCCTCCTCGGGCGGAATGTATAGGACAGTTGCAGCACCGTGAAAATCCCTTTGTCATTCTGCTTCTTGCGCTCCTTAACGCCGATATTCGGAAGCAGGCTTAGGTCGTCCTTCTCAATGGCGGTCTGGCGACAGCGCGACCGGAATTCGCACTCCGCACAATGCTTGTTGAGGACCAGTGGCGGAGCCGTGGTGCTGGCTTGTTGAGCCGCCATATTGCCAAGTACAAGCCGAACCTTGTCAAGCAATCCTGCCAAGGGGACTGTTACCGTTGCATATTGGGAGGCATGAATAATTCTGCCGACGTGCGGTGTCTTGCCACATGTCTGCGACAAGGCGAAAGCATCGAACGCCAGTAGCAGCCTGTCATCGATTGAGAGCTTTTCGCTCGGAACGAAGCGGAGCGGAATATAGAGATGATCACGCGACTTGCTCGCAGAACGAATTAGCTCTAACGCATGGAGGCGAGAGTGAACTTCCGGCAGAGCCACCGTGTAGTCGATAATGAAGTGGTAGCGGCGGTCTGCCAGCGATTGCAGGGGTGTTCCGACACACCACTGGTCTTCTCGAACAGTAGAACGGAGTCGCTCCCAGCCCGTCTCCTTGAACTTCTGCCGCAGATTCCGTTGCCACTCACTGAATTCAGACTGAACGCCGACGGCGCGTTGCAAGTACAGGTGAGACTTGGTTTCGCATTTGAGAAATGCCTCGAAGGTTTCTTCTGTGATTAGCATAGGAAATAGATAGTAAGAGCAAGTGACGGTCCCGATCCCTCAATTTCTCGGCCACAGATTTCACAGGCTTGGCACCAGTCAAGGCTTCTCGCCTTCCAGCACGAACCAGACCGGAATCGAGATCATCTTCCCAGATTTTCGCCCGATCACGCTGATCTTGATTCGGCGGTAGCGGGCGAGACGGTCGTTAGTATCACGTGGGCTAGGGTTTTGATTCATCATCGAACCCATCGTGGGAGGGGTATGAGCCGTAGCGTCCCTCTTCACGTGCTGGGTATCCGTGGTTCTTCGTGGAGTCAAGGTTATCCCACCACGAAGGCCTCTCGACTTCTAGTTCGCCTTTTTCGCGTCTCGATTCTGTCTGGAAATCCTCTCTTGAACGACCCTCCTTTGCGGCGGGCTTCCTTTTCATCTTGCCACCCTCGCCAACACTCTGTGCATGTGGCCTTCGGAGGGGACTGGCGACTGGCGTTTGTTCTGTCCGGCGACTTTGCCCTACGCGTCCATGAGCCAGAGCACGATGTTTCGTGAACTGGTCGGAAGGAACGTCAACTCCGCACGCTGGGCATTTTACAAACAGTTGGATGTCTCTCAAGGAAATCGTTGTCTTTCTGCGCGAGGATAAACGAGGGGTGTGTCCGGGCCGCGCCGGGCACCTGCTGGTGACATGCCGTTGCAACCTGTCTTCCCGGACTTGATTCTTGCACAGAGGGCAACTTTTCATCGACCGCCCAGTTGTCGCTCGGGAATGCATAGGACTCACGGATTCCGCCGAAGGGTTTCTTGGGAGATCGAGGAGGGAACTTGCGGTGATTGTCCCTTTTTTCCTTTTCGCTTTACCGGGTCTCGACGCTAAGTTGTTACCACGTTCGATGAAACCTCTCCCATAACACCGCGCACAGTTCTCATTCGAGCCGCCACAAGAACAGGGTCCCTGTTTCGTCATAATGTCTCAGCAACCTCACACGGGAGCCACCTTGCCACGCAACCCCGCAGATGTGGCTTGTGGAGGAAGGTACTCACCTCTTCGTCTCCGAAGGAATGTCAAAACTTCCAAATGGTGCGAGCCTAGCATTCTCAAGGTACTTCTTCATCGCCGCTGCGCCCTCTTCGTGCCGGGAGTGGATGATCACTATCTTTTGGAAGCCCTCCACCGCGAGAAACCGAGCAACTTCCTTTCCGGTTCCCTTGAAGATGGAATTGTCAGCGTGCATCCAATGCAGGTCGTGATCAAGAAAGATCACCTTGAACTTGTGTTGGCGCAACGCTCGAAATGCCGCCTCAGCGTTCTTGGCAAAGATCGCCTTGGGCAGGCGTTGTCGAAACCACGAGACGCGATCTTCCGTGTCCTCCACAACTAGAACGGGCCAGTCAGTCGGGATGTGGAATCGGTCGTTAATGGCCTATCTCCGCTTGAAACACCTGCCCTCCGCAATGATCATGTTGTTGACAGCCACTGCGCGACAGGTGAGACCACGTTCATATTCTTGGGACTCGCTGTTCATCGTGCTGGAAGCTCCATCATCCCCCGTTTGCCGATGCTGCGAAAGTGACTGAAGTGCGCTCGCGACACCCTTTTGCGCAGCGAATTGCAAACCACCGACGCCGCTGGTTTGTAGACGTTACTAACCATACGACGAAGGGGTACTTCGGTGACTTGGCTGGGGGTTCCCCTGATAGGAAACTAGTTTCGGGGGAATGAGCTAATGAAGCGGTTAATTCTCGTCTTGATTTTCATAAGCGGTTTCGCATTCGCGCAGGACAAGCCACGTGTGTTTGTACAAGGGAAAGGTTCGGAGAACCTGACCAGTGCCGGGTCGGGAGGGGGCACACACCATTGGGGCACATGGGGATCGCGCTCCACTGTTGATTCCCATGATGAAGGGATGGAAGTCACCAAGGACTTGCAGAAAAACTGCTCCGACGTGACGGTTACGCTCAATCAGGCGAACGCTGACTATACCGTCATGCTGAATCGTGAATCGAAGCAAAACCGAGGCTTACTGCGTTCCAACAGCCAAGTACAAGTCGCCAACCGCCTTGGCGACATCCTCGGCACCAGCGCGACGAGGACAGTGGGGAACGCCGCCAAGGATGCCTGTCAGTTGATACTGGCCGACTGGAGTCAGCACGGAAGGATCGCTGCTCCCGATTCTCCGCCTCCGGTTCCAGCCGCCGCTCCGGTTGCGCCTGCCACTGCACCACCCCCGGCAGAAACAGCAAAGGTTGAGACCGTTTCAGCAGTCCAGCCTCAGCCTACGACAGCAACCGCAGAACCGACTGTGCACGGGGTTACGATTGACACCGGAGCGGAGAGTTTGGCTGATTCCGCGAGGCGCATTAAACAACACAAGTCCTGCTTGGAATTGGCAAAGGACAATCCGAGCATCATCTGTAAGTAACATTTTTGAAATGGGCCGCGCCGGATGGGAAAGAGTCATTGCTCGCGCTGGAATGACTCATTCCTCGACCATAACACCCTGTACTGCCCCCTCAGCGAGCCACATCCCTACGTCCTGACCCCCACTGTGGCAATGGCTCCTGCGTGCACTGGGCGGCACTGCTGAAGTACCTCGTAAACCTCGGCGTCACCGCCAATCCAAAACTAATCAACCAGCACTATACGAAGCTCGAACGCAGGGGCATTCGCGGATTGCTCAGAGGTGGTCAAGGCAAGGTCGCCAAAGGCATTGGTGATTTTCATCAAATGATGGGTATCACCTTTTGATAGCTCCGTGTGCACTATTTCTCCTAGACGCTTCCACGGCTTAGAGCCTCACTCCCCGTCTGCGCGGTGTGGCGAAGAAGCAGGCGATTGCCGTTTTCCTTAGCACAGAACCGGAAATTTTGAGCAGGCGGCTGCCGAGCAGCAGCCCGCCGCTACCGCACTTTCGCGTTGAGCTTGCCCAATGCCTGCGGTTCTCTATTTGTGGCGTCTGACCACTTTGGCCTCATCGAGCCGTCTCACCAACAGACTTGCGAATATCAAGTACTGGGCAGCTTTCTCCGCATTGAGGTCGTGAGTAAGGCTGTGAGCTTTGGGATTGCGAATACCCTGAAAAGCTCCCTTAAAAATCTGTATGAATCCTTTCTGATCATTCTGTCCAGAATCCGTTTTCAATTCGCTGAGGACTATAAAGGGATCAGCGAGCGAAAACGCCTTGTTCACCAAGGCCTCTCCGTCGGCATCAATGTGCGTCAGACTTCTAATGCGCTCGAACGTCGCAATCACAGAATTGAGCACCGCTTCTCGAAAGTGGCCGTTCCGATATTGCTCGTACGAGCTTTTCTCAATGAGGGGATGTAGCAACTGTTCAAAACCCAATTCGCCCTGCTTGCTCGCAAATTCAAGAAGTTTGGCTTCGGCCTTGCTTTCGATGTCAAGAAGATCGCGTTTAAGAATATCTCGATAATCGTTAGGCATTCCGAAGTGAATATGGCGACCCAAATATCCGGGCACATCTCCGGGGAACTGCTGCTTCCATAGTTCCTCCAGCCTCTTGAAGTCCGACTTCAAATACTCATTGACGGGTCGAGCAGTATCTTTACCGCTCTGCTCATACAACTCAAGCGCATCCATACACTTGAACCTGATCTCGCGCAACAGTCTCCCTAAATCCACAAACCACTGAATCATGAACAGCCTCCCGGTAGACCGCCCCGAGCGACATTCTATCCGCATCCCCCAATGGGAAAAAACAAAAGGCCGGGATTTCTCCCGGCCCGTGGGCGTAACCCGCTAGTTCAGTTGTTAACGTAACGTTGGCCATTACACCAACACCGTTCGACAACCCCCCATTTATGGGATGAGTTCTCGTCGTCGCCGGGCTCGACATCCTCGTTGTTCTACATCGTCAAGTTCACCCCACCCGGTCGCCGATTTCCGATGCCAATGCTGTCGATAGAACCGGGCTCCCTGTGCGGCTGGGTCATCTGCAAGAAACGCTGCGCCAGCACTTCGAGCCTCTGCTTCTTCGAGCTTGCGTTCTGGCTCGTGTCCCGCATTTCGAGCACGATTTGGGCCATTTCTGACGCAATCTCCATCGGTGTGTCGGGTATTGACCGCTCTGGTTCCGAACGCAAACTTCAGAAAGCGAGATCGGCTAGTAGACGGAGCCCTCGTGGAGTCCGAGCCGGGCCGCGATCTCCGGGTAACGATGGAGCAAACGCCAAAAGTTCTTTCGTGCGCGGGAAGGCGGGCAACATGGATCGATGAAGGGATACCGGGCAACCATTGACCAGTGGCGCAATTTTTTGGCGACTAGAATCTGCCGAATTTGTGGTCTTGCGTGCATTCTTACTTTTTCTCCAAAAAAAAACAATCGCCGATCCCCGTTTTAGCCAAGGTCCGGGGTCGCGTGTTGTTGGATCGGGGCTCGATTTTTCCCAGTGCCAACGGCAATTCATCCATTGGAGGCCCAAAACTGCGTCCCGGAACTGAACTGATTTGCGCCCTCAGCATGTGGTTCTGAAAGTCACTGAACTGTCCTTGAACAGTTCGGCAAAATCCTTCATGGCAGCCGAAAGCAGGTTGATGGAGGATCATGAGGCTGGGATCGCGAGCGTCAACAAGTGGGGCCTAATCCGTTTTCACAACGGGACACATGCACGGTGCCGTGTGCAAGGGGCACTTCTTTCTCGGCTCCAAAACCACAGGCAGCATCTCTGGTCTCTGATACCCATACCGCGGATATCGCATGTCCCCCTGCCCCAAGGGAACGATTCCCGCCTCGTACGGATTGAGGAACGACTCTTCCGGCTCACCGTCGTGCATCCACTCCAGATCATCCTGTGCCCACAGGATGCGTTCTTCATCGCAATCCGCACACAACTTGATTCGGGCATCATCCCCTCCGTCAATACTGAAGGCGTATTTGCAATGTTCGCATCTCCAGTCGTCATCACGCAGGCTTTCAGTTTCCCTATCTACCCAGTCTTCCACGCTCTCCCACGGGAACGGCTTCAGCACGGGGAAGGCGTCATCCAGTTTGTCCAGCCATTCCAGCCTCATCCTGATGTTCACCACACCACGGTCATCAACTGCATAAAGTTTCGTCCAAGTTTCCAATAGGTCGATGTATCTCAGTCGCTTCTCGGGTTCAGGTTTTTGCTTTGCTGCCTTCTCCGCATCCTCTCGCTGACGTATCTCCATGAGCAACGGAATACGCTTGTCCGCCCTTGGCATGAAAAAGGTATGGAACACCTCGTTAAAATGCTTCGCTAGGGTGGCTACGGGGTCTCTGGCTGCACGCAAATAGGTTGCGGTGTAGTCGTTGCCATAGTTTGCTCCGTTGGCATCCCTGAGCCTCGTAACCCAAATCAGGAACCACTTGAAGCGTTCGTAGTCCAACCCTGATTTCCGCAAGAGGGACTCCATCGGAGTTGACCATGCCCTTAGGGTCTTGGCGTTGTGGAACTGAGGGGGCCGTCCCAGCTCCATCCAGAACCAATAAGCGAGCTTTAACCCCGGTGGGCTATCGCCCGCTATCATTAACTTTTCGGTCTTGGTCTTCTTGCCCATAATCCCTAACTGGTTCTTGCTTTTGTTCTTGTTGGTGGAGTTGCTACAACTACTCAAGAAAAAGAAGAAGAGAGCGAAGCTCTCTCATTCTCATTCTCATTTTCAATGGGTAATGCCACCCTCAAAAACAATCCCAACCCCAATTACAACCTCAATGACAATTCCAATCTCAATAGCAATCTCACTCTCAATAGCAATCTCAATCTCTATATCAATCTCAATGTTAACCGGGGTTATCCGTGGTTAACCGCATCGCAGTTTTAACCAACCGAGGTCATCCGTGGTTAACCGTGGTTACAACTCATTTTCATCGGCTTCAACATCGCTATCGCCAACATTGTCGAGGGGTTCCTCGTCGTCCGTGGACTTGGCCTTTTTGGATTGTTTCCCTTTTCGTCGTTTGGATTGCTTTTCGCTGCCCTCGATCAGCTTGATCCAATCGCGAAGCAGCCTGCGATGAGAAAAAACTTTCACGCCCTTCACTTCGGTTTCTTGGAACTTCACCAAGATGGCGTCCTTGTTTTTAACCCAGTTGTCCCGATCTCCGGCGTCGGCGAGTTTCCACAACTCATCATCGTTGATCGGGAGATAAGGGCGAGTGGAGCAATAAAAGGCAGCCTGCAACAAGGCGCGGTATAGATGCCGTTGCATGAAGGTCATGCCACGAGACACGCATTCATCGGCCCAGAAGTCGCATTCGCGCCAGAACTGATAGGGTGGTTGGTATTCTTGCCCGTTACGCTTGAATGATTTCTTTGCCATACGACCTCACTCGGTCACATGGTCTGGGGAGCGTGATTGTTGCGCTAGGTTGGATCATGAGCCGTCTTCTCTTGAGGGTTTTGATTGGACATTCTGGACTTTCGGTTAATGGGGAAGTGGAAACGGCTCAAGTAAACCACTTCCCCCCGAATTTCAGACCGTCCAAAGTCTGTCGTGCTACATGAGAATTCGATAGCCGTCGAATTTCGGAACCCGGCTAGAGGCTCACAAGTTAATACTGCGGCCTTTCAAAAAACACAAAGTCGTCCGACCCAAACCGGACTACTCCGATTCCTTCTGCTGCCTAGTAACGGGATGCCGAAACTCTTCTGGGGCCAATTCTCCCAAATCCGTCCACTTCATCTGATAATCACTTGGGTCTCCGGGGGCACGGGGATGTAGGTATCTGGCACTCGACTGGTTACCGGCTCCTTCCAGTTCAAGCCAATCAGCCAGCATCCCGCCATCGAATCGAATCACATCACCGATGCGGATGCAGGGGATTTGCCTCTGTCTTGCCCAACGCTGAACGGTCGCTTCCGTTACCACTAACAGTTTCGCGAGTTCGCCGACGTTCCATAAATCGGTTCGCTCGCGCAGTTTCTTAATGATTGACATACATTGCCCTCCTTCTTAGTTGTTTGGAGGCTTTTGCCCACCTATAAAAGAGGTGCATAGTGCAGAAATCGGAGAACTGTCTTTCCCCGGCGAGAGTTCCACTCTTTATCGGGGACACGGAGATCAACGATGAAGGGCAATCGTCCCGAAATAAGGTGAGTACAAATGGGGTGAGTGAGGGGCTGGTTACGCTGTGCGACGGGTGGGCTCGACAATACGCGATTAATGCCCTGCGGCGAGGGGCTACCGTCACCGTACCGGGGGCAGGGCGTTAATTCAGTCCTCGCATTCGTGATTTGGCTTATCGACTTATGTCTACCTAATACCGTGACTACGTGGTTCGTTTTGTGTGGGAAGAAAAGCACGACGATGCACTTCGGTCGCCCTGCGCGACAGGATCGGGTTGCCTCCCTTTGGGCTGGTATGGACATACCGTTGGATGAATGCATGTACTGGTAGTAGGGGGCAACCACACTGAGCGAAGGGTTAAGGAGTCAATTTATTTGACTCGGTAGCCCATCGGTGGCATTTCACAGTTTTACAGTCCGTAGTAGACTCGTCAATTGTTCTGGTAAGACCATCCGAACAACAGACTTCCTGACTGCCTGTAGAGTTTCTGAGTCAGTAGGCGGGTTTCAATTTGTGACTATTTCTCACAGATTTGGAGCCCGCCTTTTGTGTTTTTCGCAAAGGTGGAGATTTGGTGTCAAGAAAAATAGGCATCTTGTTTTCATGGACTTGGCCGTTAAGTGATCTAGATCGCCTTTTTTTTAGGGTGTAGGCTCCGACTTAGTAACAAGTAATTAATGGGAGAGTTCGGTGACCACGAAACGGGCACAACGCTATCGGGCTCTCAGGATTCCAACAAGCGTGAATAACAGAGTTCTGGCACGAAGAAGAAAGCAGTAAAGAAATGAGCAGCACGCCATACATATTCGTCCGACTAACCAAGGCGCAAGCCGCTTGGGTCGATGATGTGTTTGGCGGTCCTTTTTTTGATGACACTAACGCCCTGAAGGAAAATCTGCAAAGTTATCGAGCCGAGCGCGGCCTTGATGACGCCGCTTTTGAAAAGTGGATCGAGGATCATTACGTCAACGCAGTCCGTCTCAACGGCACCACGCTAACATTTGACACAACAAAAGAGGGATGGAAACAGGTCGCCACCGACCTTGTGCTGGAACTGGAGAATTACGCGGAGATTTATGGCACGGATGCAGCGGGGTTAAGTCCATCAAAGGATGCGGAAGATTACAACCAACTAATGGGCGCATCTCGCGCATGTAGTAATGCTGCCGAGCGCATCTCGCTCGCAACAAGGAGTCAAATCGAAGCCGTAGGATCGGCACGCACGGCGTCTGCGAATCTTCAGAAAGGAGGAGCCATGCAGGAGACAAATACGCCGGGCAAACCGCAGAGCAGTGAACCTAGTCAAGAAAAGTTGACTCTTAGAAAGGTGAGCACAGGGATGAGTACCACTAATGTTGCACCGCCCTTGCCTGAGGGTAAGAAGCGGACCTATTACGTCAAGAAGGACAGCAAGGAGCTGAGTGACAAGCAATATGCTGTCCATCGGATCGCTGACGATGAGCGGGTCAGCGAGCTGATGACCAAACCTGCCGCTGACAAGAAATGCGAACGGCTGAACAACCCGCCCCCGCCCAATTCTCTTCGACCCGGAAATGGCAAAAGAAAGCCTCGGCAAACCGTTCGGCCTGCCGAAAGTGTAATTCCAGATGTGGCGGGAGTTCTTGGCCGGGACCTGACAGCGAGCGAGCAGGGAGACATCCATGCAGCCTTGGAGCAGGAGAAGGTCAAACTTACCAAGGCTGATTATGAGCAGTACGTTGGGGAATGGGCCATGCGTTTCAGGCAAATGGAATACGAGGCCATGCCGGAGGAACAGAAAATCGCCGAACAACTAGCGGCATGGAACAAGGATGCCACCGAACTTGGGACCGATCTTTCCGCAAGGATCGGAACGTTCAAGGCGATGGAGCCGCAGATCAATCAAGTGAAGCAGGACTTCATCGACTTGAAAGAGGCGATTGACGAGAAACGCTGCCCTGATTCCACTCGCATCATGCCTGATTACGTGTGGGACAAGACCAACAAGGACGGCAAAACGACAACGGCGCAGAAGGGTTTTCTGCATTTCGAGGACTACTGCAAGGTGATCCTGCAAAGGACGAAGCAGGCGGTCTACGCCATGCTGAAGGATGCTGAGTCGCCAGCAGAGAAGAGGGACCCGGACAACACTCCCGCCACCCTCATAAAACGGGGTGCGGCGGCCTTTCTCAAGCTGTACCTCTTACTCAAACCGCAAGACAAGTCAGTCACATTTGAACGCCTTATGAATTCAATCGTGGCGGCAGCGCGAGCGGAGGCAACCGAGAGGATGAAGAAGGAGCAAAAGAAAAACGGCGACACAGAGGCGTTGCGGGCGATTGCCGAGGTCACGGGCGCAAAGCATGAGGAGAACAACCGTCCGCTTCCTCCATCGCAAGGGCTGGCTGGCTAAGGTACGAGGGCCTGTAAGTCACTAATTCGGGGAGCACCCCTAGTACTAAATTTGGGGGCTCCCCGAAAAATTAGAAGGAGTGGAGAAAACGATGCCAGTCAAGGTAGAAGTCACGCTATTTCGCCGCACATACCCCGTCAATACACCAAACAAGGCAGAGCGGGAAGCCAAGGCGCAAGCGAACTATGACAACCGGGTGGAGGAGTTGTATGAGCCGCTGCGGGATTTGCTGAACGACTTTTTTACCGAGCACGGGGAGTTGAGTGAGGA
>Ga0209517_10007596_pt1 | contig 12933 bp, 14 predicted proteins | sample PeaSoiMetSII2010_FD_187695 | JGI IMG/M metagenome (GOLD analysis project Ga0209517, IMG submission 187695) | Peat soil microbial communities from Weissenstadt, Germany - SII-2010 (SPAdes) (version 2) | ecosystem: Environmental > Terrestrial > Soil > Wetlands > Peat | place: Germany...
GCCCACATGCCCACAGCCGCAACAACAGCAGCAGGCTTTAATCGCGTAACGGATTCAGGAAAACGGAACGGCGGAACTTCCAACTAAGAAACCGCGCAAAATGGTCCCACCGATGGGGTCCACTTCAACGCGCACCGGGGACACCCTGAACGCCTTTCGGATTCTGGGCACAAACAAGCCTGCCACAGCGAACGCAAATATGCTCAACGTACTAGGTTCAGGAACTCCGAGAATCGGCGTCTCGGTAAACGTCACTGCACCGCTATCGGTAAACGTGAGGCCCGGTATGAAGTCTGGATTATTGGGGTCAGGTTCGATACCCGTAATACGAAACTCAGCTACGCCTGATGGACCGAAATCAAACGGGACGCCAGAAGTGAGTAGAGTATCGAAGACAAATTGATCGCTGCTTGGATCCCACAGCCAAAGATCGAATTGTCCGTCACCTTCCGTCGGGAGAATGACAGATCTAAACAAGGGGCCGGCGATGATGCTAAAATCATACCCAATGGCCGTTGGCGGATCGATGTAGATGGGCTGAGTCAGCCCAAGGCCTAGGTTTCCGGGCGCCAAATTAAAAAGGGAAACGCCATTGTTTGTGCTGCTGGGCATTGTCGGAAGCAATGGCGACCCAATCAAAGTAGGATCCGGCGGATGACCATGACAATCAACCGCATAAGTGTTTCCCGAGGGGGTAATGTCACACGTGCGGTCAAGCACATAACCGGTGATCTTTCTGCCATTAATTTCATAGTTTGAAAGTGGCGAAAGGGTGTTGCCGTTAGTATATTCTGTGCTGCAATCAGTATAGTCATTTGTGGCGCTGCAGCCATAACCGACTTGAAAATGTAGATGCCCATTTCCGGCCGTCAAAGTTCCAATAACCGTGGTACCCTCGTCCACGTGCCCTAACCCAACATCCACGCTGTTGATGGCCGCTGCCTTCGCTGCGTCGACGCTGCCGTAATCGCTCACATAGAATTTTCCAAATTCCTGATAGATAGTATAAACTGCTATTCCCGAACTATCTGGAAGATCGTTTTGCACAACGACCTTGGGATAATAATAGGTTCCATTCTTATCCGTGAAAGAAAGAGCTTCAATCTTCACTACCTTACCGGATGCTGCGGCCACAACATTGGCTGTGTCGTTTGTCCCACCCTGAAGTACGAAGTCGACAGCATAGTACGCTTTGTTGGGTTGGTGGCATGGATCGAAATTCGCGGTCACTGTTTGTATATCGCAATATTTTCCTATAGTCGCGTCGGCAGAGAGGCCGCCAGGGATGGTTTCGAGGAATACCTGCGCACCCTGTAAAGGAAAGCTGAAATTCGGAGCGGCCTGCGAACTCGTGGGAGCGGGCTGAATGATTAGCGCGGGTCTCAAGCTTGGATCGGTAGCACGCGAGCTATCGAAGAAATCGAAATTGTTATTGTTGCCCGCGGGCCGCAGCTCGATCCCGTAATTTGGAGTGCTTCCGCTCTGCCATGCGTTATACAGGTTGGTGATATCGATAGAGTAACTCGACCCAACTGTGGGGGCCGGCAGAAGAGTCGGGCTCGTCGGGACTAGAGTCGTGCTTGGTTGATCTGCCCACCAGAGCCGCAGATGGTCAGAGCCGGTGCCCATGGTTTTCCAGTCCCAATGGCTCGTAATCTGGTTTAGATAAATACCCGTTGGCGTGCCAGAGTTCGAACTTGAGTCGTTGAGTTGGAGTCTGACAGACGAGGCACTCGACGGCAGCCCGGCTAAATTGAACTGGAGGAGTGAATAGTAAAGGTCACCCCATCCTCCCACCCTCAAAGTGCTATCCGCCAATCCTCCACCGGGCCCTCCACCAAACGGGCCATACGAGTAAACGCTGGTCGTCCAGATATCCTTGGAATTGTCAGGACCCGGCTGAAGAACAATCACCGCCGCATTCGCAGCTGACGCTACGAAAAAAGTAACGATCAGGCCGAACAGCCCGATCGCCACCCGAGCGATCCGCGCCATATCGAAGTCCTCCCTCGTTCAACGCAGCCCCAATGGGTGCCGATTTTTTTTCCCGCGCGGATTTCTCGGCCGCGCGGATCGCGTGTTGAACTTTCTATAAGCTGCCACAATCGATGGAGGAATTCAACTAATACGCGAGCTTCTCAGTATCGCGCTCAGTATACTTCCACCGCCTCCGGTGTGAGGCCTGCGACGAGCGCGGCCGCGTGGAGATCGACGCGAGGCACGCACTCGGTTATGAGCAAGGGTAGCTGCGAGCGCTTGAAGGTGCGCACGCGATACGGCTTGAGCTGGTGCGCCTCCCAGATGCGCTGCACCGAGCGCAACGAGATGCCCGCTGCCTTCGCCATCGCCCGGCCGGTCCAGTGCGTTGCCTCGCCAGGCGGGGCGCCGCAGGTCAGCGCCACCACGCGCGCCACCGTCTCGGCCGGGAGCGGCGCCTTGCCGGGCTTGCGCGTCTTGTCGCGCAGGAGGCCGTCCACGCCTGCCTCGGCGAAGCGCTGCTGCCAGCGCTAGACCATCGGCCGGCTGACGCCGATCGTCTCGGCGACATGCTGCACCGGCCGACCGCCGATGGACGCCAGCACGACGCGCGCCCGGTCCACGTGCTTGCGCTGCCGGCGGCGATCCAACGTGATCGCCTCAAGCCGCTTCCTATCCGACGCACTCACGATCACGCATACTGTCTGTACTGTCTGTGCCATGGGCGCATGGGCGCAGAATCGCACAGCGCAAGCCCCGTTGTGAATCGACAGAATGCGTCAGAGCACTAGATGGGTTCGATCAAGATGCGAGAGCACAACGCAGGAATCATGTTATTACATCGAGACAGTCTGGTGTTCGAACCTATCGCTATTGAACCTTCTGGCCATTTACGTAAGAATGGTTTTTATCTCTAGCGTCTATAGACGTATTTAGATTTAGAATAAATGTTTCTGGGTCTGCACCTTGCACGACACTTGCTCCGAAGTAGACGTGGTTCTTGTCTTTGGAATAAGACCCAGTTTGTCCGCTTCCAATCACAGCAAAGGTCTCTGGGTCAGCCCCAGAAATTTGACTGGATTGGGGTTGATCGCCGGAGCCGATGGGGCCGCTTACCCAAGCGCTGTAATAAACATTCTTGTTGTCTTTTCCGATACTCTCCCAATACCCGACCGAAGCGTAAACAGGAACGAACGTTGCTGGATCCGCTCCAGAAATTATCGTCCAAAGATAATAGACTGTGTTTTTGTCCTTTGAGTAGTCGGTAATTTTGTTATTTGTATCAAAAAGAGGAGTGAAGGTAGCGGAATCGGCTCCCGCAATAATAGTCGGAGGATATATGGAACCCGTATCTACAGAGTAAACATGCCATTTGTCTTTGGCGTATGCCTGTGTCGCATAGGCTCCAGGGTAGTCGCTTTCTGTGGGAATAGGCACATCAGTTGATATGAACGTAAACGTGGCCGGATCTATTCCAGGGAGTGGCTTGCCGAGCAGGTACACATTATTCTTATCCTTTGCATAACCTCCTGTGATGATGTTTCCAATGGCGGCAAACGTCGTTGGATCTGCCCCAAGAACCGGAACTGAGTAGCTACCAAAATAATAATAGATTGTTCTAGAATCGCGATAATATCCGGACTTATAGCCATCACTCGTAAGAATTGGGGTTGGCGTTTCGGCCTGGGGGGTTGTAGTAGTTGCAGTAGTAACAATTCTAGTGGTCGTCGCAACAGAAGGCGCGGTCGCAGGCGGAGTTGAGTGATAGAAGAATCTAACTGTGCCGGCAAAAAGGGAGGAAAGGACGAGCAAAACGCTGGTACCAAGCGTTACGAGCCAGGTCATGGAGTAAGAATAGCATATGGTTTTCCGAGGAGCCTAAGCCGCCTTCCTCCATCGATTCTCCTTCTTCGGCACAGGGGCCAGAGCCTCCCCATGCTTCCGCATGAGGTCGCGCACGTTCCCTAGGGTCTGCGTGAATTCGGGATCTCCACTGAGCATCGAGGTTCGAACGTCCTTCACGACTGCCAGCAGTTCGGAATAGGAGCGACTGCCGGACACCCGGAAGAATGGTTTCCTGGTGTCTATGTGGAGGATTTTGTCGGTCAGCCTGAGGTTCGAACCAGTGGTTTGCAGAATGAGCCGCTTTGTTCCAACGTCGCCCGCGCGAAACAAATCCACTGCTCTGCTACTGAACGAAATGAAGTCGGTGACGGGTTCGAACATTTCCGTCTCTCTCTTCACTCGCTCAAGGCGGGTGCGCAAGCGTAACTGCTCCTGCTGAAGCTCGGCGCGTTTTTGGATAAATTCATCATCACCGATCATTTCGCGAAGTCGCAAGTTCGTTAGCGTGTCGAGACTCGTTGATACGCCAGCATACGCCTTGTCGAGGGCTTGAATCCGATGTTCGTCTTCTGCCATCCATGCGGACTGCGTCTCGCGCAGCCGCTCCTGCGTCCATTGGTGCTGGCGCTCTGGCAGTGTGATGCTCTCCAAGAATCCTAGGATCTGGGCCTCAAGAGCACCCGCTTGAACTGACGACTGTTGGCATCGAGGGCCGCGGTCGTTTCTCTTCGTGCAGTGATAGTACGTGTATCTGGAACCATGCCGGTTCACCTTATCCTCTGCGGTAACTGAGAGCCCACAGGCTCCGCAGCGGATCAGTCCGGTGAATGCGAATGCCTTCTTCTGCGGTCGTGCTTGACGAGGGCGACCCAGCTTCGTCTGCACCAACTCGAACTCATCGAGCGTCAGGAGCGGCTCGTGCTTCCCGGGATATACCTGGCCGTTCCAGGCAAGGACGCCGGCATAGAAGGGGTTGGTGAGGATACGGTAGATCCCGCTGACCGACAGCGGGGTTCCACCAAGCTTCCTGCGCTGTCGCGTACGTAGGCCCCACTCGTCTCGTGCCATGGCACAGATTTGCCTCGGCGAATAGGCTCCCGTCAGCATGAGATCAAACATCCGGCGGATATGCCGGAAGCGCTCTGGATCAAGGATGATCGTTCGCGTTTCCTTGCAATTGAGATAGCCGATCGGCGCTTGGTTGGGCAGCCAACCCTTCTCTATCTTGGTTCGGTTGCCTCGCTTCACATTCTCCGAGAGAGCGTCAACGTAGTATTTGGACTGGCCCAGGAAGATAGATAGCATGAACTTGCCCTGGGGGTTGTTCTCAAATGTGTAAGTTGCGAATTTTAGGTCTTTGATAAGCTTACGATCCAGAAACCAGACGATCTTGCCACCGTCGACAGAGTTGCGAGCCAAGCGGTCGGGGTGCCACGCAACGATGCCTTCCGCTTCCCCGCGCTCGATCCTCCGCAGCATGTCGTCGAATTGTGGGCGTCCAGGTGCCTTGGCGCTAAACGCCTCTTCGTAAGCTCCTACGATCGCAATAAGCGGATCGTTCCCGAAGGCCCGCGTGATCTCGGTCCGCTGTGACTCAAGAGAGAGCACTTGGCGATCCTCGGCTTCGGAGGATTTCCGGCAATACATGAAGTAGCGCATATGGGTGGGCAGTCGGATTCTACCGCGGAGTCAATTCCACGGCGAATCGGGCTCGAGGATATCGTCGAGAATCACCGCGCACTAGCGTCCGAAGTGCCCGCTGTGCCGCGCATTCTCGCAGCCTGACAGTGTCGCGCACGCGGGTACGCTTAGAAGAATGGAGCACAGCCCACTCGTTTCATACTTCGCTCTCACCGACGGCCGTGGTGCCCCTCGGGCGTTCGGGATCAAACAATCCGACCGCTTGTCCCATGTGTACCTCATCGGCAAGACTGGCACGGGAAAATCCACGCTCTTGCATACACTGGCCCATCAAGACCTCATTGCGCGACGGGGTCTGTGTCTCATTGACCCGCACGGCGACCTGGCAGAGGCCGTTGCAGAGGATGCGAAGAGATCGGGGCGCGCCGACATCGTCTACTGGAATGTGCCTGATCCCGCCTCCCCTTACGGATACAACCCACTGCGGCACGTTCGGGCGGACAAGATACCACTCGCTGTCGCGGGCATCCTCGACGCCTTCAAGAAGCTGTGGGCCGACGCCTGGGGCGTGCGGATGGAACACATTCTGCGCAATGCCCTATATGCGCTCCTTGAGAGCGGCGATGCCATCCTGCCGGACATTCTTCGGCTTGTTTCGGACAACGCATATCGCAAAGGGGTCGCAAGCCGCATTTCAAATGAGCCGGTACGAACCTTCTGGCTCAAGGAATTTTCCCAATACTCTCTCCGCTATCGAGCTGACGGTATCGCACCCGTCCAAAACAAAGTCGGTGCGTTTCTTGCCGACCCGATCTTGCTGCGCATCCTGACCGCCCCGCAGCAGGATCTCCATCTGCGCCAGATCATGGACGCGGGCGGCGTTCTCGTGGTCAACCTCGCCAAAGGGAAAATCGGTGAGGACAGCGCCAATCTCCTCGGGAGTCTTCTGGTGGCGACTATCGGCCTGGCTGCCTTCAGCCGCGCCGAGATGGAACAGGCAATACGGCGCGCGTTCTTTCTCTACCTCGATGAGTTCCAGAGCTTCACGACGCTCGCGCTCGCGAACATGACCTCCGAGCTGCGAAAATACGGCGTCGGGCTTACGCTCGCTCACCAGCACTTCCATCAGCTCGAACCCGATGTGCGGCATGCAATCCTCGGCAACGCCGGGACGATCATCGCATTCCGCGTGGGTCCGGAGGATGCGACGTATCTGGCGAGAGAGTTTGCGCCGGTCTTTGAGATGGAGGATCTGCTAGCGCTTCCCAATTACCGCATCTACCTCAAGCTCATGATCGACGGGGCGCCATCTCGGCCATTCAGCGCAACGACGCTATTGCCATTTGCGACAGTCTCGAACCAATACACGTAATGTTGCCCAGCCTAAGCGGATCAAACCTGGACCTTTAGCCCAAAAAACTCTCCCGCGCGCTGATTCAATATATCAGGATCACAGATCGAAGAGATGCCCCGCAGAGATCAGGCGGCCGATAGCATCGCTTCAGCGAAGTAGGGGGCTCGAGGCGCGCAAGCGCCTAGAGCCCGGTCCCGCAGGGACGCGCCGCTCGATCACGACGACGCTATTGCCAACAGGAGAGGGTGAGCGAACGGGTTCTACCCACCGACGGATGAGTCCCGAGGCGCAGGTCACTATCAGAATCTAAGGCTGAAGTGGACATCATTTTTCGCAAGTTATCGACACGAAAATAAATCCGCCCCCATTGTCTTCGTTCCATACGTTATCGAGATGACCATCCGGAGCAAGTGTCTGAGCCATCTTGTACGACTTTTGAAACGCGCCCGTATCCTTCGCGTCAAACGTGGTCGCCCTCGAGTACCTTGCTACTTTGCAAAACTCACTCGCGATCGACATTTGGGCGGGAGCGTTGCAAGCGTTCGGATCATTGTCGCGAGAACCAGCTACTTTTGCAGTCAAGACACAACCGTCGATCGTCCGACCGTTAATTTTGGGCATTACAAAAATCGGCCCACCAGCGCTCGCCGTAAACACCGGCCCAACTCTGGGGTTGATGAAGTCCTTTAATTTGGAAAGTGCGTCCGTGAAATTTGCAATACCGATCGCAATGAGAGCGACGACTATCACCGGAGCGAGAATCCGGGAATTTGTGAATCGCGCCAAAAGCCTATCGACGCGCGAGCGTTCATTCTCTTGCTTAGCCATTATGACCTCGACATTCCCCAGATTCCGGCGTGCTGCTCCTCTGCAAAACATTGTGTAAATAAGCGCAGTGCGCTGAGCATATCTCTTTCCACCACCGAACCGGACCAGGCGCGGGATCGTCGCCACATGGTCGAGACGCGCGCCGGCCCGGGGTGCGGAAGCGCATTGAGCTCGCGCCTGGAGAGGCTCTCTAGCACGGCCCTAATCCGCCCCGTCACGCGGGGTCACTGTGAGCTTTGCAATCATTTGACCGAGCACATCGGTGAGCGTCGTCTCCGGGACCTTAGCTAAGAGTATGATTTGTGCTGTGAGATGCCCGCCATTGCTGCCGAACGATGCAGTGACGATAGAAGGATTTAGGTCCGCGAATTCCTTCGGGATAGCCGCGCGGAGTTTGGTCGGGTCGATCACTTCTTGCAGTAGGTCACGAGCCTTGGCGTTGATGTCGAGACCGGCAAGATGCAGGATCCCGTTGGTCAGAATCACGTATTGGCCGCTGAGATGGACGTTAGGGTCGCCAAAAGTGAGCGCGACGCTCACATCGTCGAGCTTGACCAGCGCGACTGGGACGCTGACATCGAATGGCTGGCGGCCAAGATGGTTCTTGATTGGATCGCCTTTCCCAATCTCCTCGACACCGCAGGGTACGTCGAACGTTGCAAGACCAACGTGCGTCCTGCACATCTTCACCTTGGTCTTCGGTATCGGGTTCTCGCGGCAATCCCAGATATCGACATAGCCTTGCAGCTTGAGCGTGGCGGTCTCGTCGCCGGCCTGTAGCTCCTTGCCCGACAACGTCACGACCGGATTGTCAGCACTGTAGCTTCGGCAGTTGTCTTGCGGCAGCGGTATGGAGTCGATGACCGTGCCGAGCTTGGCCTGAAGGTCGCTGAGGTCGGCGATCACGTGGGCACGTAGATGTAACCCATCTGACTCTGCGTGAAGCGTCAGATAGGCCGAGGAGACGATGGTGACGCTGACGTTCTGGATTGCCTGAGATGTAGTGACGGGCCCGAGCAGAATTTCGTTGACCTGTTGCTCGGTGCTCGTTGCGTTTGGCGCGTCCGGCTCCGAGAGTGCTTGCGCGCGCGCATCGCGCGGCGTCAGCACCGCGGCAGCGACGGCGATAATCACTAGGATCGCGCGGCGGCAATGCATGTGCCTTTCAGAGCGATAAAGCAGCATAGATATTCTAGTAGTTGGAGCGGTTTTATGCAACAAAGCTGCGCTGGTGAGGTTGCGGCAGGGAGGAATGCGATGAACCAAGACACGCTCAGCAAGGTGTGGTCGGCGATGACGACCGCCGCTGCCTATCTGACACTGAACGCCTTCTTTCAGACGCAAGGGTGGACGTTGCTATTACCGGGGCCGAATTTCGGGACGACGGAACGGTACTCGGCGACCATCTACGGCATAGCCGTGCCATGGGCGATCTGGATGTGCGTCCTGGGGTTGATCATCATTCATGCAAAGCGCTATGGCGGATCGTCCCTGGTGTCGCGGCTGCCCGTTGCCTTCAACATCGCGATCACACCGTCCGACTGGCTCGGACGAGCATACGTCTATGTCATGTGCACTGCGCTGTGCTTTCTGCCGATGCTGTTGAACATACAGCTCATCCTGAAGTTTTTCGGCGGGAGTTATTTCAAGCTTTCAGACTGCTCTTTTGTGGGCGTCGGATTTCTGGCGCAACTCGCGAGCTGGAGCTACGCAACGCTGGACTATGACTACGTGTTTGGCCAATGCGCCGGTGAGCGCAAAGGAGCCGCCTACTATCCAGGTATCACCGTTACGGTTCTCCTGGTGATGGAGGTCAGCCTGGCGATCCTTTTGATCGCCACGATTATAGTACTCTCCCGATCACGGAAGACACGATAGCCGATTGCGAGAACCTAACTGGGCCCAAATTGATTTTGAACCGCCCAACCTCTTAGGGCCTCGGTATGCCGAATGATCAGCATCCTCCACACGACGTTGTGTTTGCGGAACAGTTGATCGCGACCATCTATAATGCTCTTCGTGCGGCGCCCACGTAGAGTAGCACTCTGTTTGTTATCACGTACGATGAGCACGGGGGTTGTTTCGATCACGCTCCACCGCCGTTAGCAGTGCCGCCGAGTGATCACTTGCCCCACGCAGTGTTTGCAAAGCAATCCAATCCTATCTTGGAGGCACTTCCGACCCCGCAAAACCGACTGCCGCCGCGCTCGTTCAGCAGGCCACACTGGTGGCGTATGAGAAATCCAGGCTAGTCGTCCGGATAGCGACGTCATCCGGCAAATCCATGATGCTGTGCCAGGCATTTTCCGAGACAAGGTCTGAGGGCGGGGGCTCCGGACCGTCATCTACCAAGGCGAAGTCTGATGGCTCAAGAACGCGGCGAACCGCGCGGAAGTCGGTCAGCGGCAGCTCTTTGACCATCTCTAATGCACCTCATGGAATTTCACATGGGGAAGGCTTTGCCCTCAGGCGGTCGGATCATCTGTGCTTCCGTCCATTATCCGCTCAATGTCGGAAAGCCTGCTCTGGTAAGCCGTTTCCAAATTGTAGAGCGCTCTTATAGCCGCAATTTTTTCTTTGGCCCGATCTTTCTGATTTGGCGCGGACGCCAGAACCTCGACCAGAAATATCTGGCTGGCGATTTCGTCAGGATTTCTGTCGGCCAATCCCTGCGCAATTGCTATCGCGGGTTGGAAGTTATTCATTCGCACAAAGCAGCAAGCGAGGTGAGCTATACGCGGAAGTTGGTGACGGGGTGAGAGGGTAAGGCGGCGTATCGTGGGGGTGTTCGACGCCTCCACTTCTCCAGCAAAGGAGTGATACGCCGTGACCGACAATAGCATCCTCAAGTTTGGCCAGCCAGGGACGTTCACCGATTCGTTGACCGAGATCCTGCGCCACGGTGCCTGTGCGCTGCTCGCGCAAGCCGTGGAGGCGGAGGTCGCCGATTTTCTCGCCCGGCATGGCGATCTCAAGACAGCGGCGGGTTGTCAACGCATGGTCCGGCACGGATACCTGCCCGGGCGCGAGATCATGACGGGCATCGGGCCGGTCGCCGTCCGACAGCCGCGCGTGCGTGATCGTGAGACGGCCGAGCGAGAGCGCATCCGGTTCCGGCCGACGATCCTGCCGCCCTACGCGCGCCGCACGAAGAGCCTCGAGGTTCTGATCCCGATCCTCTACCTGAAGGGGATATCGACCGGTGACTTCGCGGAGGTGCTAGCTGCCCTGGTCGGCAAGGCCGCGCCGGGGCTTTCGGCGTCGACCGTCGCCCGCCTCACGGAGATGTGGGCCGAGGAGCATGCGCGCTGGCAGAAGCGCGATCTCTCGGCGAAGCGGTACGTCTACATCTGGGTCGACGGTATCCACCTGGAAGCGCGGCTCGAGGATCAGGCGCAATGCATCCTGGTGATCATCGGCGCGACGCCGGAGGGCAAGAAGGAGCTGGTCGGCTTCGCCGATGGCCTGCGCGAGAGCGCGCAATCATGGCGCGATCTGCTGCTCGATCTGAAGCGCCGCGGCCTGACGGCGGCGCCGGAGCTTGCCGTTGCCGATGGGGCGCTCGGCTTCTGGAAGGCGCTCGGCGAGGTGTGGCCGACGACGCGCGAGCAACGCTGCTGGGTGCACAAGACCGCGAATGTCCTGAACAAGCTGCCGAAGAGCCTGCACGCCAAAGCCACGCGCGCCCTGCAGGAGATCTGGATGGCCGAGACCACGTCCGACGCCGGGGCCGCGCTCGCGGCCTTCGCCGAGACCTACGGCACCAAATACGACAAGGCGGTCGAGTGCCTGACCAAAGATCGCGACGCTCTGCTCGCCTTTTACGACTTCCCCGCCGAGCATTGGAAGCACTTGCGAACCACCAACCCGATCGAAGGGCTGCCTCTCGAACCAGACCGCGCTCGCCATGGTCTTCAAGCTGGCCGACGCCGCACAGAAAAGCTGGCATCGGCTCAGAGGCCACAACCAGTTGCCGAAGGTGATCCAAGGTGTAAAGTTCACCGACGGCATCGAGGTCGTCGCCAACCCCGACGCACCTCAAGCCCAAGCCGCCGCCTGATCCTTCAGGCCGTCACCAAGAATCGGCGATAGCTCAAGCGAGGTTACGGCTTACGGGACGCATTCGCTGCGTCGAACCAAGGCGTCAATAATCTATAAGCAGACAGGCAATCTGCGCGCTGTGCAGAGTGGCTGCGCTCGTGGACTTTGACACTTGGCTTCCTGTGGTCCTGACGTAGTCATTCATGTCCACCGGCCAGTCCTCCTAGACGAACTCAATTCGGTACTCGCAAGGCAGAAATCTGCGGAAAAGAACGAAATAAGTACCATATTCCGAGCGTGTGTGATATAGGATCACCTACTACTAATTAGCTCTCAAGGGGGCATTACGATGGCAATGCGCGTAAAAGTAGAAATGGTAGGCAAGGGCCAACACCCGAGCGAAGCTGTTGTCGCTGTGACAACGGCGGGTGGAGCAAGGGAAGAGCTAATAGTGGACAGAAGGTCGATCAAAAATCACACCCTCACCATCGGCTTTCCCATCACGAGTCGGGGGAATGATCTGCTTATCGAGCTTCCGCGCGAAACGTTGCGCGGCACCTCCCGAGTGTGGGTGAACAAGAAATCGGTTGAGAAAGCGGGTTGATTCTAACTGACCGAGAAATCAAAATCGCGCTCGCGCGGCAGATTATCATAATCGATCCGCCGCCTGCCGATGTTGCTTTCCAATCAACGAGCGTCGATCTAACGCTCGATCCGGTCATTTCGATTTTCAAAAAGGATGATGCCCCCGAAGTGGCGGGGCTTGAACGAGGCAAAACCATCGTTGACCCAACGAGTCCAAAATTTCGAGTAGATACTATTATCGCGGCCATCACAGAGAATAAGAAGATTCTCCCAAAAGATGGTTTTGTCTTGCCCCACGACCACATGATTCTGGCGTGGACAAGGGAATATATTGATTTAAGAGGAGCGAGGGTGGCAGCAAGAGTTGAGGGGAAAAGCTCTCTTGCTCGCCTTGGGCTTTCAGTTCACATGACCGCGCCGACAATCCACGCTGGCTTTGATGGCAGAATCCGACTGGAGGTCACTAATCACGGCCATTTCCCAATACGCCTCAGGCCCGGGATGCGAATATGCCAGCTCATCTTTGAGCAGACATTTGGAACGGCAGAAAAAGAGTATAGCGGGCAGTTTGCGGGCCAAACTGTGGCGAAAAAATAACCGGCGCCCACCTCACTTCACCGCGTCCGACGGCTCCTTCTCCGCTCTCTGCCAATAGCCGCAAA
>Ga0209517_10007597_pt1 | contig 12933 bp, 16 predicted proteins | sample PeaSoiMetSII2010_FD_187695 | JGI IMG/M metagenome (GOLD analysis project Ga0209517, IMG submission 187695) | Peat soil microbial communities from Weissenstadt, Germany - SII-2010 (SPAdes) (version 2) | ecosystem: Environmental > Terrestrial > Soil > Wetlands > Peat | place: Germany...
TGGGACGGCAAGAGCGACTTGCAATTACTCGAGCCCTACATTCTGGACAAGGAACGACGAAAACAGATCCCGCTGCTCGGCGATCCGGATCCTGAGACCATCTGGCGGCTGGAATTGTTTTACAACGCCATCGGTCTGTCGATCGAGCGCGCCACCGGCGTCATGGTGACGCCGATGATGAAAATACATCACGAAGGCTTCGGTCGCATGATTCTCGCTGCCGGCCGCCTGATCGTTGTCAACAAGCAATTGCGGGACTTACATCGTTTCGGCTTCAACAGCTTGGACAAGCTCGCCGAAGAAGGTGCGAAATTTGTCGCGATGGGGGTGGAAATGGTCAACAAGTACCCCGAGGTGGCGAGATACGGCTGAATTGATGGGAGGTGGACGATGGAAGATGTTGCAGCGCTCAAAGCGCAGATCAAGAAATTGAATGCGCAAGCGACCAATCTGAAAATGAATTTGCATGATTTGGCGGAGGACCTGCCCATCGGCTGGGAAAAAATCCGCGAGGTCGCCGACCAAGCGTTCGAGGCCTACAGAGGATTGATGGAAGCGCGTGCGCGCCTGGCAGCGAGCGAAGGCTGAATCATGAGCGTCGTCACGATCAAGATGCCTGACGGCCGCAGCTGGATCCCGAAATTCGTCAAGGAGATCAATCAGAAAGCCTGCATCGGTTGCGGCCGTTGCTTCAAGGTCTGCGGACGTGATGTGCTGCAGCTAGCGGGTGTCAGCGAGGAGGGCGAACTCATTCCCCTGGCGGCGGATGTCGACGATGACGGCGATGATGAATACGAAAAGAAAGTCATGACGATCGCCAACCAAATGAGTTGCGTTGGCTGTGAAGCATGCATGAAGATTTGTCCTAAAAAATGCTACACGCATGCGCCAATGCTGGAGGGCGGGTGACGGTGGCCGGCGGGTTGGATTATCAGGAGCTAATGGCCGCCGCGCGCGATGCGAACGACATCGCCACACAGGCATTCGGCGGCGTACTGTCGCGTTTCCGGATTCTCGGGCTTGACCCGCCGGCATTGACGCGCCTCTTGGGCCGGTACTTTCCGGACTCTCCCTTGGCGGCGACGGATGCTCAACGCGTGGCCGCAACGGGTGAGGTCTGTACCGCGCTTGCTGCGGAAGAATTCGATGATCTGCTTGATCTAGTGCGCGAGCACCGCCGAGATGATTCGGAGGAGACGGCGTGGTTGGCGCACGCCCTCGTCAGCGCCTGCGCGGGCGAGAATCATCTATGGGAAGACATGGGGCTGCCCAACCGAGAAACCCTTTCCCAGTTGATCAAATACTATTTTCCGGTCTTGTATTTCAAGAACACCGGCAATCTGAGATGGAAGAAGTTCTTCTACCAACAATTGTGCGAGCGTGCCGAAGTGCGGCTATGCAAAGCGCCGAGCTGCGGCGTTTGCAGCGATTACGTGCAGTGTTTCGGGCCTGAGTAGGCCGGGGACAGTAATACGAAACGGGATTGTATCAGCGGTCGAGATTAGCGCGTCCGCAGCGCTTACGGCCTGGGGCCCTCATGGCGAGCCGCGCGCGCGTGGCCTGCACGCAGGATTGAGCGCGTATTACGCATGGCAAGGACGACCAGAAACGTCGGGATGCGCGCCTGCACAGCGAGCCGATCAAACTCCTTCCTATATATCTCGACGACTTCGTCTTGCGGAATCTTCAACTTTTCGGCAAGTGTCGCGATGGCTCTGGCGTGATCGCCCTCAAATTTCGCAACTGACTCGGTCATGTCAAGTTATCTTGGGCAGCACCACCGGACGCAACCATTTTCACCGCCAATTGCCGCACTGTCTTCACCCGAGATTTGACCTCTGTGCGGCACGGTAGCAGGCGTCTGCGACGCCATAAATAAGTAGAAGCCACGAGAGACATTGGAGCGTACCTGGTTCCCAGGTGCGCGGAGATTTGGGGTCCGTTCCGCTAGTGGCCGGCCAGCACCGTGCGCGCGATGATCGTGCGCTGAATCTCGGATGATCCCTCATAGATGCGCATGATTCGCAGGTCACGCACGTAACGCTCGAGTGCGAGCGCCGTGGTATAGCCATAACCTCCGTGAATCTGCAATGCACGATCCGCGATTCGGCCGGCAACTTCCGAGGCATGAAGCTTGGCCATCGATGCCTCGAGCGAGTAACGGCCCGGGACGCCGCGCTTGCGGGCTGCGTCCTCCGTCAATAGCCGTGCGGCGCGCAACTCGGTCGCCATGTCCGCGAGCATCCACTGAATTCCCTGATATTCGCCGAGCGGCTGGCCACCCACCTCGCGATTCTTGACCCACGCAATCGATGCGTCCAATGCCGCTTGCGCGATGCCCAGGCACATCGATGCCACCTCGATACGGCCGTTGTCCAGCACCTTCATGGCAGTCCGAAAGCCGCTCCCTTCCACCCCGACCCGCTGCTCCGCCGGCACCCGGCAATCGAAGGTCAGCTCGAAGATATGTCCGCCGCGCAGTCCCATGGTCGGCTCGGGCATGCTTGCCGCAAGCCCGAGGGTGCCCTTGTCGACCACGAAGGCGCTGATGCCCTTGTGACCGGCCGAAGGATCGGTGACGGCGAACACGACAATGAAATCGGCGACGCCGCCATTCGAGATGAAGTGTTTGACCCCTTGGATGCGATAGCCATCTCCGGTGGCGGTCGCGCGGCAACGCATATCCGCAGGATTTGATCCTGCACGCGGCTCCGTGAGAGCGAATGCACCCAGAAGATGGCCCGCCGCCGCCGCGTGCAAGTATCGGGTGCGCAGTACATCGTCGCCGCCCAGCAAGATCGCGTCGGTGGCGAGAAAGTGCGCGGTGACAGCGGACGCGGTGGATGCGCACGCGCCCGCGATCGCTTCGACGCACGCGGACAGTGCCAATGGCGAGAGGCCGGGACCGCCCCAAGCGGCCGGTAGATTCATACCCATGACGCCGAGATCTGCCAACGTCTTTAGCTGGCTTGTTGGAAAATTCGCTTCGCGGTCCGTTGCCTTCGCCATCGGGCTCAGCACCTCCGCGGCGATTCGCCGTACCGCATCGATGGCTGCGATGTCGGCATCGGTCGGCGACGATGATGAATCATCGACGGTCATGTAGGTTCTCCGGCGGCGCCTACTGCGCCCAGCCATCGTTCCAGCACGGCCGCATGATGTTCATCGAGCGCAGGCGCGGCCCGTTGCCGGCCGCGGGCCAAACCCGCGAAATGCACCGGTTGCTCCATCGCGGGGATGGCGCCGACAACCGGGTGTGTAGTGGCCGACAAGATCGAGCGCTCCCGCACATAGTCGCTTGCGAATACCTCGTCGGGATTCGCGATGCGCGATGCCGGCACGCCGGCGTCATGCAGCCGCCGCAGCGCTTCCGTCACCTTCAGGGTGCGCAGCCAGTCCACGAGCAAGGACGACAGTTCCGTTTCGTGCCGCGTACGCAGCTCGTCGGTGGCATAGCGGGGGTCGCGACTCAGGTCGGGCCGACCGATACAGGCCATGAGCTGTGCGAAATGAGCCGCGCTCAGCACGCAGATGACGATATAGCCGTCACTCGTCGGGTACGCGCCGAACGGAGTCGAGATCGGATGCCGATTACCAGTGCGCAAGGGGGGTGAGTCGCCGAACATCCACTGCGCCACCGCCGTCGGCAGCAGCGATATCAGTGCATCGACCATTCCGACATCGATCTGCCGCCCGCGGCCCGTCCGGCTGCGCTCGTAGAGCGCCGCGAGGATCGCCCAGGAGCAGAATAATCCGGCGCTAAGATCGCCGATCGATTCGCCGACTTTGGTCGGAGGACCATCCCGCTCGCCGGTCAGCGCCATGAATCCGGACATCGCCTGGGCTATGAGATCAAAGGCCGGCAAGTCGCTGCGCGAACCCGACTGGCCGAAGCCGGAGATACTGGCGTAGATGAGCCTCGGGTGGTCGACGGTCAGGGTCGCATAATCAATGCCCAGTCGCGCTGCCACGCCGGGTCGAAAGTTCTCCACGACGACATCGGCCTTCGCCGCCAGACGCGACGCGAGTCTCTGCCCAGATGGGGACTTCAGGTCGAGCTTGATGCTCTGTTTGTTGCGGTTGACGAGCTGGAACAGCGCGCTCTCGCCGTTGCGGAACGGACCGATGTGGCGATACTCGTCACCCTGCAGCGATTCGACCTTGACGACATCAGCACCCAAATCCGCGAGCAGCGCCGTGCAATAGGGACCCGAAAGCACGCGCGTGAAGTCGAGCACCTTGATGCCGATGAGCGGCCCGCGAGGGGCATGTTCTGGGGGGACGGGCGACATGGTCTTCAGTACCTGGGAGATGCCGGTGGATCGCAGTATCCGCCCGTCTGTCTATAATTAAAAATGTTAATAACGAAGTGGCGAGCAGACCGTTGGCGCGCACGCGCATACGTCAAAGCGTCGTGCTCGCGCATGCCGCGCGGTCGACGTTGACCGTGCCCGCGCGCGCACTGGCGCAATGCATCCGCGAGCATTTTGCGAAGGGGATGACATAACGCCAGGCGCGCGGGCGTTGGGAGAGCAATGGACCGAGGTAGCGCCTTGAAGGCGTTAAACAATGGAGGTCAATCAGGAGGTCAATCACGTTTCCAAGTTCACAGTGCCGCTATCGTGGCTGCAGGTGAGCAATTGCATCCAGTGAGGAGCAAACTGAACTATGAGACAGTCCGAAGTGGGTTTTCTCGCAGGAAGAACATCCTTGATTCCCCGGCTATTCCTCGGGGCATTCGCCTGCACCGTGGGCGCCGGCGGATTGACGCTGGCGTTTTTGGACGGCGTCCAGGATGTCTTTTGGTTCGTTCCCGTGGCCCTGATCTCGCTTGGTATTTTCTTCTATGGCGGCTCGCTTCTGCGGCATGCCAAGGGTCATGGCGGGCGCCGATGATGTCCTCGATGGCGAGCGCAATGAGGCAGCGACATTCAGTAGTCTAGCCAGCGGGTGTCGCCGTCTTCTCCCCGCGCAGCGCGGCGCGGGTCTCCGCCGCGCCACGCCGGGCCGCAGTGGCTATTTCGTGTGCCACCGCCCGTGCGGCAGCCGCGACTCGATGTGCCCCCTCCTTGAAGGTCGCTCCCACGGTCTTCGTGTCGCGCTTGACGGCCTCGCCGAAAGCTTTGGCGTGAGCTGCTTCGGCATGCACGGCCATGACGGGCGATACGGTCAGGCCCAAGGCGACAACGAGCCCCGAGACGGTGCCGCGCAAGCCGCCCATCCGAGCGTACCGGCCATCGAAGTGCAGGCCGACCGCGCGTCCCTGCCGCTGGCCGGCAAGTTCGCTCGCTTTGGTAGCTTCTTTATCCATACGCCTTGTCGATTGTCCGTGCCAGACCGCAGTCTGCACGAATGGCCCGAGGTTTCAAGGCGGCAGATCGTCGTAGATTGCCGACAAGCCGGCCGCCGGTACTATTTTGCGGCATTGAAATCGCCACCATGTCTCGGACCATCGGTCGAGCATCCCACAGAGCGTCGTCAATATGTCAACAGCAGCCGGTCGCTGACTTCGTGATCTTCCAACGTGCGCCCGTCCATTTGAAACCGCTTCAGCATCGAGCGCCCGACGGCGATGAATGCCTCGCGCACGAATAGGCCGTCCGGCACGGGGACATCGCACAGCTTGCGTCCTGACAATTTGGTTCCATCGATGCTGAGCGCAACTCGGGCGCCCCGCGACTTGCACTCGGCAATGGACTGGAGTAGCTGGTCCAATGAAAATGATTGTGCGCCGTACAGGATGGATTGACTGTCGCGGTAGGGCGGGTCGCAGTACACCAGGTCGCCGCGCCCCGCGAGCCGCATCGCTTCCGAGAAGTCCATGTGGTGAAATTCGGTTCCCGAAGTCCGCGCATGCCATGCGTCGACCCGGGTCGCAAATCGCCCGGGCGGCATAGGATCGTGAATGCCGACGGGTGTGCTCATATACCCATCCAGCTTTCTGAATCGGACCACGCCGCCGTAGCAGGTCCTGCAAAGAAACACCAGATCTGCGCCGTTGGGATGGGTATTGTAGCTTTCACGCACTTGCGCGTAGGCGCGTTGTTTGCCCAGCTTTGCGACTAACCCGTACCTGGCGGCGTAATCCTGTTTGAGCTGTTCTTTGTCGACCAGAAGGCTGCGCCAAATCTCCATCAGCGGCAAAAATCCGTCACTGGCGATGGCGTGCCGAGGGGCGAGCACCCCCAATACGCCGCCGCTTCCCAAGAACGGCTCGAAGTAGGTGCCAAAGCGCTTCGGGAAGTAGCCGATGATGGCGTCCGCCTGCTTCTGTTTGTTGCCAACCCATTTCAGGAGTTGCGCGCGAAACGTGCCGCCGGTCCGGGGCGCGCCGGCCATCAGCCTGCAGCTTGCGCGCCGATGCACGGCGTTACGCCTCGATGAGGCCGTGGCGTATGGCAATCAGGGTCAGTTCGGACTGATTGACCACACCGAGTTTCTGTTTGATGTTGTAGAGGTGGGTGCCGACCGTCGAGGCCGACAGCTTGAGATCCTGCGCGATTCGTTGCACGGTGGCGCCCCCCGCCAGACGCACGAACACCTCGAATTCGCGTTCCGAGAGTTGATCCACCGGCGATCGTGTGCCGCCATCGAATTCGGCAATGGCGAGTTTTTGCGCCAGGGCCGGCTCGATGTAGCGTCGACCGGCCGCGACGGTGGATACTGCCTCGAGCAAGGTTTCCGGTGCGCTGCGCTTGGACAAAAATCCGAGAGCGCCTTCCTGCAACGTACGCCTGGCATGCATGAGATCATCGTGGGCCGAGAGCGCGAGGACTTTGGCTTGCGGCTGGCGGGCACGGATACGCCGTAAGGCCTCGAGGCCGCCCATGCCCGGCATGGCAAGATCCATGATCACCACGTCGGGTGCGAGTTCGAGATAGAGTTGGCACGCGGTTTCTCCGGAGTCGGCCTCCGCGATCACGGAGATCTCGGCGTTCGATTGCAACAACAGCCGAAACCCCATGCGGACCACGGCATGGTCGTCGACCAGCAGCACGCGAATCATGCGATCACCCCCAGTGGAATTTCAGCGGTCAGCCGCACCCCCCCGCGGACATGGTTGCCCACCGTCAAGGATCCGCCCAGCTGCGTCACGCGATCGGTCAGCCCACGCAGGCCGAAATGTCCGGGCTTCGACCATTGCGCCGGCATGCCCACCCCATCATCGGTCACCGTCACGACGATTCGTTGCGCATCGCCGGTCACCTCGACATCCACTCGTCGTGGATGTGCGTGACGCACTGCATTGATCACGCCTTCCTGGACCACTCGATAGATGGCGAGCGTGACGCTGGGGCCGAGATCCGGCGGCAATTGCTGATGCAGCGTCAACGCGACGGACGGGTAGCGGCGCTGCCAGTCGCGCGCCAAGTTCTCGAGGGTCGCGGCCAGCCCCATCGTGTCCAACGTCAGCGGCGCAAGCCGCGGAATGAGTCCGTGCATGGCATCGTAGAGGCGCGCCGCCTCGTCTGAGATCAGACGGGCGACTTCGCCTGTCGCCGGATCACGGGTGCCGGCCTGCGTGGCGATGGCGAGCGCCAGACTGCGAATCGCGGTGACCGATTGGCCGAATTCATCATGCAATTCGTGCGCGATCAAACGCCGTTCCTCTTCCACCCGCTGGTCCGCGAGCGACGCCATTTCGCGGCGCTCTTCCAGCCGCGCCTCCGCTTCGCGCGCTTGGCGCTCGGCCTGCACCTTGTCCTCCACGGCCTGCGCCATGCGGTTGAACGCGGTGCTGATGGTGCTCGCCTCGTCTCCGGCAAGCGGCGGCAATCGATAGCCTAGCTCGCCTTGCTGAATGCGCTCGAGTCCGTCGGCGATGATGGGAAAGGGCTTGAGCACGCGCGCGACGCTCCAAAACGCCAAGCCGTTGACGACGACGAGCATGCCGGCGCCGAAGGCCGCAAGGCGCAGGATGCCATCCCACGCATCGAGCACGGCACGCGAGGGCTGCGCTTCGATCACCAGCAGCACGCCGCCGCGCAGCGGAAAGCTGACTTTCGTCACTTGCGGCGCCAGCAGACGCGAAAACCACGCGGGAGCCTCGCGCCCGGCTTTATAGGTCGCATGCGGCGACTGGTACAGCACGGCGCCCGTGGGCGATAGCAAGCTCACTTCATTGGCGCGAACTCTGCCCGTTTGTTGGAGGAACTGAAGCACCATTTCGGGGCCGCCGATGTTGGAATAGATCGATGCCAATTCACCCAACAGTTGCGACGCAACGCGATTGGCGGCCTCGATTTCCTCGCGGACCGAGGCTCGGTTGCTCTGAATTTCCGCTGTGATCAGGACCACCATAAAGGTGGCGCTGAGGCCGGCCACCACGAGATTCAAACGCGTCCGCAGTCTCATTGGGGCATGGTACCAGGGCGGCACCGGGCAGGAGATGTGACGCAGGGCGTCGGGGGTTCCCGAGCCTGCCTCATGAAAATCATGAGGTCAGTTTCATGATGCTGTCGATTCGGGGCACGGTGCGCCCGCAGATAATCCAAGGCCTCATCAACTCGAGGAGATTCAAGTATGACTTGGGAAACCCCGCACGCGATCGACTTGCGGTTCGGCATGGAAATCACGATGTACATTGCCAACCGCTAGACGCTGATTAGGGTGCGCCGCCCGCAAGGGGGGCGCGCCCATTTCGACATGAAAATTCGTGTGCTGGGATCGGCCGCCGGGGGTGGTTTTCCCCAATGGAATTGCAACTGCCGAAACTGTGCGGGCGTCCGTGCCGGCACTTTCCACGGCTCCGTCCGCACCCAGTCCTCGATTGCCGTCACCGGCAGCAATAATGCGTCAGTCTTGGTCAACGCATCACCGGATATTCTGGTCCAGTTGCAGAGAACGCCGGATCTACAACCCAATCGTTCCATTCGCGATACCGCGATCGCCGCGATTATCCTCGTCGACGGCCAAGTGGACCACACGACGGGGCTGTATATGTTGCGCGAATCGGTGCGACCCTTGGCCGTTTGGTGCACCGACAGTACCTATGCCGATCTGACCCTCGGCAACCCCATCTTGAGCGTCCTGGGCCATTTCTGCGGCATCGATCGGCGCCGTATCGAGCTCGACGATGAATTCACCGTCGATTCGGTGGAAGACGTGCGATGGCGCGGATTGCCGGTGGCGAGCAAACCCGCTCCCTATTCACCCCATCGCGAATCGCCGGTGAGCGGCGACAACTTGGCGCTCGTCATCGGCGATGAGATCAGCGGGCGAACCGCGGTGTATGCGCCCGGTTTGGCCGGGATCGACGATCGTTTGTGGGAGGCCATGTGGTCCGCCTCCTGCGTTCTGGTGGACGGTACCTTTTGGACCGACGATGAGATGATTCGGTTGGGCCTATCGCGCAAACGCGCCCGGGACATCGGTCATTTGCCGCAAAGCGGCGCCGACGGCATGCTCGAGTGGTTGGACCGGCTTCCCGCGAAAACCCGTAAGATATTGATCCACATCAACAATACCAACCCGATTCTCGATGAGTCGTCGATCGAAGCTGCGGAATTGCGGCTGCACGACGTCGAAGTGGCACGAGACGGCATGGAGATATTCCTGTGAACGCTTTGATCCGCACGCCCGCTGCGCCCTGGAGCCGGGAGGAATTCGAGGCTCAGCTGCGAAACCAGGGAAAGGCGTATCACATCCATCACCCTTACAACGTCATGCTCAACCAGGGCACGGCGAATCGCGAACAAATCCGCGGCTGGGTGGCCAACCGCTACTACTATCAGATCAGCATTCCGATCAAGGACGCTGCCATTTTGTCGAACTGTCCCGACCGTGCGGTGCGGCGCAGTTGGGTGCAGCGCATTCTCGATCACGACGGGTACGGGGACGATCCCGGCGGCATCGAATCCTGGCTGCGGTTGGCCGAGGCGGTGGGATTGTCGCGGGAATCCGTGGAGGATCTTTCCCAGGTCCTGCCCGGAGTGCGATTCGCCGTGGATGCCTACGTGAACTTTGCCCGTCGAGCACCGTGGCAGGAGGCTGTGTGCTCCTCGCTGACCGAGTTGTTCGCGCCGGAGATTCACAAACAAAGGCTCGCGAATTGGCCTGAGCATTATCCGTGGATCGACCCGGCGGGCCTGTGTTATTTCCAGAGCCGCGTCAGCCTTGCACGGCGCGATGTGGAATTCGGTCTAGCCTTCACGTTGGATCACTTCGATACGCGGGACTTGCAGGAGCGGGCCATCGAGATCCTGAAGTTCAAGCTGGATGTGCTGTGGCAAATGAGCGATGCGATGGCGTTGCGCTACATGCCGGCTTACGGGACGAAGCCATGACGTCGCATGCGATCACGGGCGATTCCCGTCCCGCGCTCGACCGCCGCTTTCGGCTGCAATGGGAAGCCGCGCAAAAGGCGCACGTGCTTCTCTATCCCGAGGGGATGATCAAGCTCAATTCGAGCGCGGGCGAAATCTTGAAACGCTGCGACGGCCAAGCGACCATCGCCGACATCACGGCAAATCTCGAGCAAGCGTTCGCGACCACGGGATTGTCCAATGACGTCATCGCCTTCATCGCGATGGCCGTGGACAAGAAATGGGTTGCGGTGCTGTCATGAATACCCTCGCCGATCCAGCCCAGAGGCCGCCGCCACCCGGACCGCCGCTGTGGCTGCTGTTGGAATTGACCTATCGCTGCCCGTTGCACTGTGCGTTCTGCTACAACCCCACGGATTTCGCCCGCAGTGGGCCGGAATTGGGCACGGAGGATTGGCTGCGCGTGCTGCGCGAAGCGCGGGAGTTGGGCGCGGTCCAGCTGGGATTATCCGGCGGGGAACCGCTGGCTCGCGATGATCTGGAAATCATCGTCGCGGAAGCGCACCGGCTGGGTTTCTACAGCAACTTGATCACCTCCGGAGTGGGGCTCAACGAAACCCGGATCGCTGCATTCAAGGCGGCCGGCCTGGATCACATTCAATTGTCGTTTCAAGACAGTTCGCGGCAAATGAACGATTTTCTGAGCAGCACGCGCACCTTCGATTTGAAGTCCAAGGTGGCGGCGCTCATCAAGCAATACGATTACCCGATGGTGCTCAATGTCGTGCTGCACCGGCTCAACATCGACCATGTCGAGGAAATCCTGAACATGGCGGACAAACTCGGCGCGGATTACGTGGAACTCGCCAACACGCAGTACTACGGATGGGCATGGCACAATCGTGAGCAGCTCATGCCGAGCCGAGCGCAGGTGGAACGCGCCGAAGCGGTCACGAACCGTTTCCGCGAGCGCGTCGGCCGCCCCATGCAGATCTATTTCGTCGTGCCCGACTATTTCGAGCGCCGCCCGAAGCCCTGCATGAATGGTCTGGGCTCCGTCTTTCTCACCGTCACCCCGGACGGTACGGCGCTGCCGTGTCATGCGGCGCGGATGTTGCCCGGGTTCGAGTTCCCGACGGTGCGCGAGAAGAGCATGGCGCATATCTGGCTCGAGTCCGACGCGTTCACGCACTTTCGCGGCGATGCCTGGATGAAGGAACCCTGTCGTAGCTGTCCAGAAAAAACTCGCGATTTCGGCGGGTGCCGCTGCCAGGCCTATTTATTGACCGGTGATGCGGCCAACGCCGATCCGGTGTGCGAGCTGTCGCCGTATCATGACTTGGTCACCGAGGCGGTGGCGCTGGCGGACCGGCCCAGCGTGCGCGACGCCGAAAAACCCCTCGTGTTCCGTTCCCCGGCCAATTCCGCTACGCTGATTCCGTGACCCGAATCCGCCACGACCGATGAATTGGGCGCTCCGCGACAACGCCACGACGCTCACGCCGGATCGCGTGCATTCGGCGTTTTACGATTCCCACCCTTCTGCGGTGGCACGCATCACTCGCTTGAAACGGCTTGCCCTGCACTAGTGTCCTGAGTTGGAAATTCGCATCAATTCTCGCTCGGTCTAAGCTCGCGAGGCGGCGTTGCTCGTCGTCGCCATAGTACGCACTATGGCTCCTCCTCGCGCCTTGCCTCGCGACCTTATGCCGTCGCGATTTATTGCGCGAATTTCCAACTCAGGACACTGCGCCGCGCCACGCAGCGGCGCTTAGGCCGCTGCGCGGTGCGCCGGTTGGTCCTCGAGGGCGCGCGCCAGAACGTCGTCGATCCTTTCCGCCCAGACGAACTCCAGCCGAGCGCGGACGCTTTCCGGAATGTCCTCCAAATCGCGGCGGTTTCTTGCCGGCAAAATCACGGTGCGAATGCCGGCACGCGCGGCGGCGACGCATTTCTCCTTGATGCCGCCGACGGGGAGCACCACACCGCGCAGGCTGATCTCGCCGGTCATCGCCACGTCCGCGCGCACGGTGCGTTGCGTCAGCAACGAGGCCAATGAGGTCGCCATCGCGACGCCGGCGCTGGGGCCGTCCTTCGGAATCGCACCGGCCGGAACGTGGATGTGAAGGTCCGCGTTCTCGAGCATGGCCGGATCGATACCCAACCGATCGGCCTGCGATTTCACCAGCGTCACAGCCGCCTGCGCGCTCTCCTTCATGACGTCGCCCAATTGACCGGTGAGTATGAGTTTGCCGCTGCCTTTCACCCGACTCGATTCGATGAACAGAATGTCGCCCCCGGCAGGGGTCCATGCCAGGCCGGTTGCCACGCCGGGAACGCTGGTGCGCAGCGCAACGTCGTTCTCGAAGCGGGCGGCGCCCAAGATTTTCTCGATGTCCGCCACGTCGATGGCGACGCTCGACGCCTTTCCCGACGCGATGGCCACCGCGGTATTGCGCAACAGAGCGCCGATTTGCCTTTCCAAGCTCCTCACGCCGGCTTCGCGCGTGTAGTCGACGATGACCTTGCGCAGCGCCTCGTCGGAAATCTGCACCTGGGTCTCAGTCAAGCCATTCGCCTGCAACTGCCGCTTCAGCAGGTAGCGGCGCGCGATCTGCAGCTTTTCCTCCTCCGTGTATCCCGTGAGTTCGATGACTTCCATGCGATC
>Ga0209517_10007598_pt1 | contig 12932 bp, 12 predicted proteins | sample PeaSoiMetSII2010_FD_187695 | JGI IMG/M metagenome (GOLD analysis project Ga0209517, IMG submission 187695) | Peat soil microbial communities from Weissenstadt, Germany - SII-2010 (SPAdes) (version 2) | ecosystem: Environmental > Terrestrial > Soil > Wetlands > Peat | place: Germany...
TCGTTGGATCCACGCGCGGCGCCATCAGCCTGGTCGACGTGTATTCCATCACACATGACGTCAAGGTGTTGAAGATCGACGACCTGCTTCCGCTGGAAGCGGGATATTTGTTGCGAGGGAAATAGAGGCCTTCATGCTCAGCAAGCGTGCAGCGATTTATACATTCGTGTTACTCACCGCCGGTCTGTCGTTGGCCTACGCGGCGGAGGCAGCGCCGAGGGAAGAGACACTTCCCGTCACCACTCGCTCGGCCAAGGCGCGGCATGAGTTCGAGCAGGGTCTGGCGCGCTTTCAGAGTGACTTGAGGATCGAAACCGCGGTGAATATCTGGGAACAAGCGGTCAGGAAAGATCGCAATTTCGCTCTGGCGCACGGGTTTATCGCGTTCGTTTCCCGGGACCCTGTCGAACAGGCGAGCCATCGCCAGGCAGCGCTGGCGTTGTCGAAGAAGGTTACGAAGGGCGAGCAATTGTTCATTGCCTGGATGGCGGACTCCGGCGACGGCCATTTTCTTGAGGCCATTGCGGACATGAACCAGGTATTGGGTCTTTATCCGCACGACCGGAACCTGACGTGGTTTGCGGGCTGGTGGCTGATCCACCAGAACGAGGACGAAAGAGCCATCCCTTATTTTGAGCGCACGACCAACTTTCCGGGCTCGTGGAATGAACTTGCCTATTGCTATGCCGCTCGTCGCGATTGGCCAAAAATGCTGGCCGCGGCTCAGAAATATATGGAACTGGTTCCAAAAGAACCCAACCCGCATGACAGCCTCGCCGAGCTCTCGCGGGTGATGGGACGATTCGACGATGCGTTCTCGGAGTATCGTGCGGCCTTGCAGCTTGATCCAACTTTCTCGTCGGCTCAGCTCGGGATTGCGGACACCTACGCGTTAGCGGGAGATCAGGTTCGGGCACGGATGGAATACGATAAGGCGATCAAAATGGCTCCCTCGGAGGCGCAGGCGGCCGAGTGGGCGCTGCAGTCCGCGGCTACCTACGTGCGCGAGAAAAATTTCGCGGCCGCGGATAAGGCCTTTCGCGCCGTGGCCAGCCAGGCGCAGGCCAAGGGACTGGGAGAGATGGAAGCCGAAGCGTATCGGCAGATGGCCCTCTATCAGAAGGGTCCGAAGGCGGCCCTGGAACTGCTGAGCAAGGCGAGCGATGTGTTGAAAGAAGACAAGGGGATGAGCCAAGCCGCACGGGACGAGGAAATGGCGGTTGTGCTCTATGCCCTGGTTCTTCGCGACCTCGATGCGGGCAATCGAGTAAAGGCGGTGGCTTCGGCCGCTGAGCTTAAGCAGCTGGCGACCTCGAGCCGACGCTCGACGATCCTGCATGCCTACTACAGCGCGCACGGCGCCGTGCTGGCCTACGAAGGCAAGTGGGACAATGCGGTGCAGGATCTGGAAGAGGACGACCGCGATCCGTTCGCCCTGCGCGCGCTGGTGGTGGCGTACCAAAAGCTCGGCAAACACGCGGAGTCTAACCGAACGGCAGAAACTCTGTTGAATCTAAATCGTCCCACGCTGGAACAGGCTCTGATTGTTCCGGCCTTCCGGTTGCAGCGGCAGGGAGAGCGCCGCGGGCAGTTTGGCGGCGCGGAGCCAAGAACGTCCGATACGCCGGCCAGCCGATGACTTAGCAGCGTAGGCGCGTGCCGGGTTCTACGTTGGAGGACTCCCGGCCCTCCCCCTTGCAAGGCAGTCAAGCTGCCAGAGCATTCAACCGGTCGATGGTTCGTGCCGCGATTTCCTCGGGAGATCCCTTGGCTAGAATCGGCAGCAGCAGGCCGAGATCTTTGTAGAACTGGATGAGGGGCGCGGTGCTTCGGTCGTAGGCTTCCAAACGGACGGCGATGGCCTCGGGGCGGTCGTCATCGCGCAGCAGCAGGCGTCCGCCGCAGCGATCGCAGATGCCCTCGAACTTCGGCGGCCGTTCTTTCACGTTGAACACCGCCTTGCATTTTTCGCAGGTGCGGCGACCGCTCAGGCGCGCGACGATTTCGTCCACCGGCAGTTCGTAGTTCACCACCGCGCTGAGAGACAAGGACTCCTGCGCCATCAACTGCTTGAGCGACTGGGCCTGGCCCAGGGTGCGGGGGAAGCCGTCGAGGATGAAGCCGCCGCAGTGGAGGATGCACTTGCTGCGCTCACGCACCATCTCCCAAACGGTGGAATCGGGCACCAGGTCGCCGCGGCGCATGTACTGGGTTGCCGCCTTCATGGCGGGGGATTGCTCGCAGTCGGGCCGCTTGCCGGCCGCTCGAAAAACATCTCCGGTCGAGAGATGGCAAGCGCCCAGACGGGCCGTGAGGATTTCGGCTTGCGTGCCTTTGCCCACGCCTGGGGCACCTAAAAGGATCAGCCGACAAGGGTTCTTGCGCTCGGCTGGAAGAACGGAGCAATCGGCGGAAGGCCCTTGCAACCACGCTGCGCGATCATTCTTGATAAGGGGGCTCATCCCCATAAGCTGGCATAGGGGCGAGCGGCTTGCAGTGATGGTGGTCACGGGAGGAAGTGCGGCGCTACGATGCCGATAAAGTCGCTGGACGTGATTACCTTAGTCTGCTTCCAGAACCTTGGGAAATGCCGCTGGTTGCCGGTTACCAGGTAATCGGCGCGAGCGGCATCGGCGCATTCCAGGAACTTGTTGTCGTCGGGATCGCGCGCGAGATGGAGCGCACGCACTGGGGTAACGAGGTAGGCACGGTTCTTGATGAGTTGGAGCAATTGCTGCCGAAGGCCCTTGCGGATCTTGAACTCCGGGCGGGCGAGCACCTCACGGTATTCCGCAAGAATGGCTTCGGTGACGTACAGCCTCGCCGGTTTGGTGATCGCAACCAGGAACACGGTGCGCTGAAGTCCATGCGGTTTCAAAGCCGCCGAGACGAGAATGTTGGTATCGATCACGAGGCGAAGCGGGATCATCGCTGTGCAGGTCGGGGGCGCTTTGGCTTTTGCGCCCGGGCGGCCTTGATGACCTGGTCAATCCGGCGCGAGTTGAGCGTGTTCGTGCCCTTGCGTCTGGACTCCTCTCCGATCAGCCGGAGCACTTCCGGTTCGGGAGCAGCGAGCCGCACATAGTCCCGGATACTCAAGAGCACCGCTTTCGGCGTGCCGCGTTTTTCAATGACTAGCGAGCGGCGCTCGCGATCTACCCGGCGCAACAGCTTGCCAAAATTGGAGCGGGCTTGGAGCGCGGAGACGACGATCGTGTCATTCGGGCTGGTTCTCAGCATAGGGAACTCTCCAGTTCACTAATTCGAACTGTACAGTTCAGTTTGGGCGCCGTCAAGCGTGCCTGAAATCAGGTAGTGGGTCAATTCACGAAACTGTTAACCACTAAGGCCACCCTTCGGCTGCGCTCAGGGCAGGCTCCGGTACACGAAGGAACCCCCTGAGACCCACAAGTCTTCGCGATACTTTGTGTTCCTGGTGGTGTAATGGTTTTGCGGATTCTATTGTGAAACAAACGCTTTACTCGAATTTCGTCGTACTTCGAGAGCGCCATCTTCATCTAAACTGGATACCCAAAGCGAGGGTCTCCTAACTTGCGCAAATTCCGATCGTGTTTGAAGCGTGGTATTCCTGCTTGTTCTTTTCTGCTGCTCACGGTTGCGGTTCTTGCCCAGGCGGTTCCTCCGGAACTGGTGAATGGGCTCAAATGGCGACTCATCGGCCCCTTCCGCGGTGGACGCGTGGTGGCCGTGGCCGGTGTACCGGGCGACTCGACGACCTTCTATTTCGGCTCGGTCGATGGCGGCATCTGGAAAACAACCGACGCCGGAGTAGTCTGGACGCCGATTTTTGACGGCCAGCCGGTGGCCTCGATCGGCGCACTGGCGGTGGCTCCCTCCGATCCTAAGACCATTTATGCCGGAACCGGCGAGACCGACATTCGTTCCGACCTGTCCACGGGCAACGGCGTCTACAAATCGACTGATGGCGGAGCAACCTGGAATCACAACGGCTTGGACGACACGCGCCAGATCAGCCGGATTGTGATCGATCCGCGGAATCCGAGCGTCGTTTATGTCGGCGCTCTGGGGCACGCTTATGGCCGCAACGAAGAGCGCGGCGTTTATAAATCCTTGGATGGGGGAATGCATTGGACGCGGGTTCTGGATCTGGGGCCTGAAATCGGCATATCAGATTTGGCGATGTGTTCTTCCGCGCCGCAGCTCCTGTTTGCCGGCGCGTGGCATACACATCGTCCGCCGTGGAGCACGTACGCTCCGATCGATGGACCCGGTGGCGGACTTTACCGTTCTCAAGATGCGGGCAAAACCTGGTTGCGTCTTGAGGGACGCGGGCTGCCCGAGGGCGATTGGGGGCGCGTTGGCGTCGATGTTGCGCCCGACGGCAAGCGCGTGTACGCCCTGATCGAGGCGAAAGGATCCGAGGCGAACAAATCCGGCATCTATCGCTCTGACGATGGAGGCAACACCTGGGTGTTCGCCAACGCCGATCCTCGGTTGACCAGCCGGGCGTGGTATTTCGCTCGCATCTCGATTGACCCGCAGAATCCCGATGTGATCTATGTCCCGAATATTGCTCTCTATCGATCCGAGGATGGCGGGAAGACAGTTTCGGTCTTGCGAGGCGCGCCCGGTGGAGACGACTATCACCAGCTCTGGATCGATCCCAGGAATTCGGCCAGCATGGTGCTCGGAACGGACCAGGGAACCACGATCAGCGTTAATCGCGGCCAGACTTGGAGCAGTTGGTACAACCAACCCACGGCGCAGCTCTATCACGTGACTACCGACAACCAGTTTCCTTACGTTGTGTATGGCGCGCAGCAGGATACCGGCGCTGCCGCAGTGGCAAGCCGCACCGACCACGGTCAGATCACGCCGCGGGATTGGTTTCCGGCAGGCCCCAGCGAGAGCGGATACCTGGCGCTCGATCCGAAGGACCCCGACATCATTTATCTAAGCGGAACTTTCGGTACGGTTGCCCGATTCAACAAACGGACTGGCTTCAGCCAGGACGTCACTCCATGGCCCGCTATTCGGTGGGACTCGGAGGTCCATGAGCGCAAATATCGCGCGCCTTGGACCCCGGTGCTGGTTCTTTCCCCGGCTGACCTTACAACGCTTTATCTGGGGACGCAGTATGTGATGAGGACGGTCGATAGCGGTCTGCACTGGGAGACCATCAGCCCCGATCTCACCGGGGCGGCCGGGGACGCGGGTGATACAAAAGCTGCGAAACCGCCAAGTCCGCCAACGCAAGGGTCGCCAACGATCGAGGAAGCCAAACGCGCCGGCTATGGCGTGGTGTTCACGATCGCGCCCTCGCCCCTCAACCACGATTTGATTTGGGTGGGAAGCGACACGGGATTGATTCATCTCACCCGCGATGGGGGAAAGAACTGGAAAGACATCACGCCGCCAGGACTGAGCGATTGGAGCAAGATCTCGCTGATTGAAGCTTCGCATTTCGATCCCGCCGTCGCCTATGCCGCCGTCGATCGCAGCCGCCTCAACGATCAGACGCCTTACCTCTATCGCACGCGGGACTACGGGGCTACCTGGCAACCGATCACGAACGGCATTGCGGCTCCGGCATTTTTGCGCGCCGTTCGCGAAGACCCGCAGAGCCGAGGACTCCTCTTCGCGGGAACTGAATTTGGAGTTTACGTGTCGTGGGACGACGGCGACCACTGGCAGTCCTTGCAATTGAACCTGCCCGTCAGCTCGGTTCGCGATCTCACCCTCCACGGCGACGACTTGGTGATTGCCACGCACGGGCGTTCCTTTTGGGTTCTCGATAACATCACGCCGCTGCGCCAGGCACGTGAGGCGGGAAAAGACGGCGGCCCGTGGCTTTACCGCCCGGCCACTGCGGTTCGAGTGGATAACGACTTTTTTACCGGCACGCCGCTTCCTCCCGAAGAGCCAACGGCAGAGAATCCTCCGAGTGGCGCGACGATTGACTATTTCTTGCCGTCCGCGGCGAGCGCGGTTCGGCTGGAAGTCTTCGATTCGCAGCAGAATCTCATCCGAAAGTTTTCTTCGGAGGATCATTCTTCAGAGAATCAGCGCGCGGCGAAACACGCGACCTTGCCCGTTGCCGAGCGCTGGTTTCCAAAGCCTGAAGTTCTTGAGAAAACAGCCGGAATGCACCGCTTCGTCTGGAACCTGACGTGGGGCAGTTCCGGCGGCCCGAGCGCGGACGAAGACTCTGAGTACCGCAATCCGAGCGGGCCGAAGGCGGTGCCGGGAATCTACCAGGTTCGCCTGACGGTTGATGGAAGAACGCAAAACCAACCGCTAGAAGTCATCATGGACCCGCGCTCGCCCGCGACTCCCGAGGAACTGACGCAGCAGTTGCAGTTGGGCCGGCAGATCTTTGGCGAAACCATCGAAGCGAGGCGCGCACTGGCCGAGATTGGCTCGGTTCAGAAACAGCTGGCTGACATTCAACAGAAGCTGGGGCAACGGAACTTGGGGGCACAAAGCGCACAGCTCAAGTCAGCGCTGGAGGAAGCTCGATCCGGAATCGGCAAGATTCTTGCGGGCAAGATTTTTGTGAACAAAACTCTTTTGAACCAGGAACACGCGGCCGAGGAGGGCCCCGGGTTGGAAGAGGCGTACGCGGGTCTGGCATCGGCTCTGCGGGTGGTCGAAAGCGGAGATCGCGCCGTGCCCTCGCAGGCCATCGCGGTTTACACGGAGTCAAGCCAACAGGTAAAAGCGCGCATCGCGGAGTGGGCCAGATTCAAGCAAACGAGGTTGGCGCAACTCAACCAGCAATTGCGTGAGGCTAACTTGGCTCCCATCGCGATCTCTGAAATTGAGCGGGAAGTCGAGTTTCTGATGTTGCGCTAGAATTCCTCACGGCAACGCTGGGCTAAGGTCGGGCGCCGGTCCGGGGCGGCATTCTCGCACAAACCGCAGACGAAAAAAACAAAACAATAACTTGACAAGTTCATGACAAGCGCACGCGGAGGATTCCTTACTGTGTCTTCAGTCCCTTCCTGCGGACGTTCTAGTTATGAAGATACTGGCGGCGACCTGCGCGTTGCTTTTCTCGGCTTCGATGTTCGGTCAAGCCGCCATTCGCCAAGATACTGCGATCACAGCTGTAACCGGCGAAAGCTGGCTCCATCACCTTCACCGGTCGTTTGACGAAACCAGCATGGGCAAGACATTCCGCTTGGGGCCGCCCGATCCGGCGACGGACTTGGCCGCGCCTCAGCTGCGAAGTTCAAGCGTGGGGGCGCGGATTCTGCACGGCTCGGACTTGTACCGCCTGAATTGCCAGGGATGTCACGGTGAATCGGGTCTCGGGGCTCCGCCTGAAATCGGATCGGTGATCAACCCAGTCCGCGCAACTTCCAGTGTGCTGGTTAGTGAGCGCATGAAGAAAGCTGGCATGGAAATAAGTCGCCGACAGACGGCGGAGTTAGCAAGTCAGTCCAGAGACCTATTACTAAAGCGGCTCCACGAGGGCGGACAGGACATGCCTTCATTCCATTACTTGAGTGAAGCGGAAATTCGTTCGCTGGTCGCTTACCTCAAGCAGCTTGCCGGCGTGCCGGGCGCTGAAAAAGACCAAGTTGCCATTCAAGAATCGCACGATCGCATTGGCGAGCTGATCGTGAAATCCACCTGCCACACGTGCCATAGCGCAACGGGGCTGAATCCCACTTCCGCCGAGCTTTTCGAGGGCGCAATCCCTCCTTTAAGTGTGCTCCCCGTGCGTGTGAACCGGGCACAGTTGGTGCGGAAAGTCACCAGTGGCGCGCCCGTGGTTATGGGCACACCCTCGTCGGCCTATCGCGGACGGATGCCGGTGTTCAGCTATTTGAGCGAGGACGAAGCCGCGAATATTTATCAATACCTCACAAGATATCCGCCCGTCGAATTGGCCAGCGTTAACCAGGGTGCGGAGACGTCTCGACCTGATGCAAACGATTGGCCGGCCGATCCCAGCGGAGCGTGCGCCGCCGCGCCACAACCTGCGCTTCAAACCGTGCCGCAAACCGCGCTTCAAGCCGCGCCGCCTCAAGATCGAGTTCCGCGCGAACCGGCCGAATCGGTTGCTTTGTGGGTCGGCGTGGGATTGTACGCGGCTGTCCTCCTGGGGCTAATGTGCTGGATCACGTGGCGCGAGCTCAGAAGGTTTGCAGTCGAGAGTCAGGTCCGCAGAGCGCGCTGTCCGGGGCCGGGCCCCGCGCCGTGGGTCACACTCCACGCTGCCGCCGATCCGATCGTGGACTCTCAAGGCTGGTGCGCTGAGTCCGCGGAATGCAAGGCATCGGACTGGATGGAAGAAAGAAGAGTCTCTTAGGAAGTCTCGGCCAGGGAGTTCGTGTATTGACGGGGAGGCGAGCTTCCCTGCCGGGCTGTAGATCTTGGTCTTCACCGGCACCTCTTTCCTGATTCTGGTATCAGCGTAGGATCACCAGTTCGCACATGAATCCTGGCTCGCTCTACCAGAAGTACCTGGCCAACACCTGCGGCGGGCCCCAAGTCTCGCCAATGATTTTGGCGGAAATTACGATTTGCACATTCTTGTTTCGCCACTCACTGCTGCTCGGCGCGGCGACCGCCGCGGCTATTGGGCCATCGGCGGCGGCCGAAGATATTACCGAGGAAGCGTGGGACAAATGCTTTGCGGTTAAAACCAAGGAGCTGTTTTTCATGATGCGGCAGGTGGTCGTGCAGTCGATGGCCCCCCGCAAGAAAGGCTCAATCGTCAATTTTTCCTCGATTGCCGGCATGAAGGGCATGTGGGCATTACAGCGGCAGCAAGGGCGCAGTGGCGGCGCTCATCCGGCAGGGCGCTATCGAGTGGGCCAAGTACGGCATTCGCGTCAATGGCGTTGCCTCCGGCGGCTGCAAGACGGAAATGACCATGTCGCTGGTGGGATCCCCGGAAAAGATGAAAGAGGCGTGTGCCTTGATTCCTTTCGGGCGACTCTCCTATCCCCACAAAGTCGCTGGCCCGGTGGTCTTCATGGCCAGCGATGCCGCCAGTATGTATACCGGTCAGATCATGATCGTCGCGGCGGTGGTGAGGCTATGGGCTTCTGACTTTTCCCAAACGGCCGTTTGAGTATGTCGATTTTGTTCAAGGCAAGCGGAGCAGGACGCCGGGACAGGATTCCGTGAAGTAGTTCAGATTTTTCGGGGGCTTCGTTTCGTCCAAGAACTCCGCGCCCGCTCGCGCCAGCGAGCCGCGCCCGCTGTCGCCAGATAACACATGTGCTGGCGGAGAGGGAGGGATTCGAACCCCCGATACCCTTTCAGGTATGCCGGTTTTCAAGACCGGTGCCATCAACCACTCGGCCACCTCTCCGGCTACTACAGTTTTACTACAGAGTTGATTTTATGGCAGGGGGTGTGGCGGATTCGCTGGTGAGGGAGTAGGGTAGGGGTCCTTCGACTACGCAGACCGGTGCGCTTCGCGCATCGCACTGCTCCGCTCAGGATGACAAGGAAGGGGTTATTTCGTTCCGTTTGGATAGACCAGAATCTTGCTGGCTTCGCCGGTTTTTAAGCGGGCCATGGCTTGGGAAAAATCCTTCATCGGGATGCGGTCGGTGATTACGGGATGCAGATCGAGGCGTCCGCTCTTCAGTAAAGCGGTCATCTGGTACCAGGTTTGGTACATGCGGCGGCCGTTGATGCCTTGAATGGTGAGGCCTTTGAAGATGATGTCTTCGGAGAAATTCAGCGGGATCGGTTTTGAAGTGAGGCCGAGGAGTGAGATGCGCCCACCACGCCGCACGATGTCGAAAGCGGTGCGAATGGCGTCGGGATGGCCGGCCATTTCCAGGACCACGTCCACGCCGAGACCGCCGGTTTTTTCGGCGACAATGGCGCGCACATCTTCTTTGGAGGGATCGAGCGCGAAGTCGGCGTTCATCTGGGTCGCGATCTTGCGCCGGTGCTCGTTGACTTCGATCGCGAAGATGGTGGTTGCGCCCACGGCTCGCGCCACTGCGATCGAGAATAACCCGATGGGGCCGCAACCTGTGACGGCTACCGTTTTCGCGGCGATTTCCCCGGCCAGCACCGTGTGCACGGCGTTGCCCAGCGGATCGAGGATGGATGCGTATTCCTGCGGAATCGCCGGATCGAGTTTCCAGATATTCGACTCGGGGATGACGACGTACTCGGCGAAAGCTCCGTTGCTGTCGACGCCGATAATCTTCACGTGTTGGCAGATGTGGGCTTCGCCGGTGCGGCACTGCAGGCACTTGCCGCAAGCCACGTGCATTTCGGCGGATACGAAATCGCCTTCCTTGACGCTGGTGACTTCGTCGCCGAACGCGGCCACCTCGCCGCAGAATTCGTGTCCGGGGATGAGCGGCGGATGAATGCGTCCCTGGGCCCAGCGGTCCCATTCATAAATATGGAGATCGGTGCCGCAGATGGAGGCGACTTTGACTTTGACGAGGACGTCGGTGCGTCCGTAGGCGGGAATTTGGACTTCGCGGATTTCCGCGCCCGGCGCGGCTTCCGGCTTGACCACTGCAATCATGGTGCTGGGCATGGAAGCCCCCTTATGAGTGCGGAAATTATGAAGAGCGAACGGGCTATTCTAACATCGAGGGACTGAAAGGTTACTTGCCGATCGGCGTCTCCTGTCCGGCGACCAGGCACCATTGACCGTCGCGCTTCACGAAGAAGTCGGTCAGGCGGGTACGGCGGCTCTTGACCTGTCCGGAGTCCCGAACCGTGATCGTGAACTCCGCATTGGAAACAGCCGTGTCGCCGTAGATGCGGATGGCAAGATCCGCCGGCTCCATTTCCATGACGATGATTTTCCGCTTAAGGTCGCGCAAACTTGCCAGCGCCTCATCCTTATCTTCGACGTGCCCATTGTCGCGGGTGTGCAGGTAATCAGAGGCAAGGTGTTTCGCGTATTCGTCCCAATCGCCCCGAAGAATCAGTCCCGCCAGCTTCAATTCCAGAGCCTTGATTTCGCCTTCCGCGGTGGGATTCGCGTCGGCGTGGACGCTTGGCTGCTGCGCGGTTAGAGAGGCGCTCACAGCCAGAAGAACCGTGATTATGAATATCTTTCGCATGAACCAGTCTCCGGTATCTTGTTCGGTCAGGTCGCCGGCTTGTAGGCCTTGGGTGCGACTGTTTTGTAATCTTCGGATTTGCCGCGCGGAATGCTGAGCGTTTGCCATTCGGAAGAACGCAGGTGCTTGGCGAGGAAAACCAGTTGTCCGATGTGCTGCGCGTAGTGGGCGAGCGCGCGGTTAAGCGCTTGCATGACCGTGTGCGGCTCATGGCGGATGGTCACGGTGCGTTGGACATCTTCGGGCTTAAGCGAGTCCAGGGCGGAAAACAGGTGCGCCCACGCCTGTTCCCACCAGCGCATCACTTCTTCGCGCGTTGTTTTCGCCGAGACTTCAAATTCCCTGTCGCGGAATCGGTCCGGCTTCTCGCCGTCTCTGGTGAGGAAATCGGTAAAGCGTGAACGCGCATTGCCGGCGAGGTGCTTGACCAGGGCAGCGATGGAGTTCGATTCCGGGTCGAGTGTCGCGAAGAAATCCTTGTCTTCAAGCTGAGCCATGGCAGCTTCGCCCATGCGCTTGTGGCCGCGGAACTGGCGTTTGATCTCTTCGAGGTAGTGAGAGGCGAGGTCAGTCATAGACGTCCTATAGCAGAGGTCAGAGGTCAGATTGCAGAGGTCAGAACCTCAAGTTTCAGCGATGCTGCTCCTCCAAGAGATTTCTACCTTTGCAATCTGACCTCTAACCTCTGACCTGTATTTAACCTCTGACCTGCAATTGTACGTCGCACGCAACTCTGAATCCGTAATCTGCGTATTTGAACTCTGGCGGGATGCTGGAGCGGGCGGCGCAGCGGGACATCTTTACGTGGTGACGCCAGGAACCTCCGCGGGAAGCGCGCCGGTCGCCGGTTTCGGGGCCGCGCGGATTGCGCTCGGGCGACACCGCGTAATAATCGGGCGCGTACCAGTCGCTGCACCACTCGTGCACGTTGTCGCACATGTTGTAGAGGCCGTATGCGTTCGGTTCGGCGCAGCCGGCGGGCTCGGGGCCCGTCTTCCAATGACCGGCGCAACGATCGGCATAGCTGGGCAACGACTGCGGGGGCGCGTCTCCCCACGGAAACAACGCTCCAGCGTCCTCATTGCCTCCGCGAGCCGCGCGTTCCCACTCGGCCTCGGTGGGCAAGCGAAACTTTCTTTCGGTGCATGCGCTGAGCCACTCGCAATAGCGAACTGCTTCGTGCCACGATACTCCGACCACCGGCTGCTCGGGATGGTTGAACGCGGGGTCGCTCCAGAACGGCGATGGCGGGGAGGTGGCGTCGCGCAGGAAGCGCGCATAGTCGGCGTTGGTGACTTGCTGAGCGGCGAGCAGAAATTCGTCAACCCAAACGCGATGCACTGGCTTTTCGTTATCCTGTCCGGTGTCGCAGCCCATGAGGAAGCATCCGGCGGGGATGCGGACGAGTGCGGGAAGGTATTCTCCGTCGCTGGATCGGGCTCGGGAAAGCAGTTCCGCATCCATGGGGTCAGAGCGTCCGCAGCGCGCGGACGACATCTTCGATTCTATTCTCCTGAAACAAGCGGATACCGGCGACCCCGGCTGCTCCGGCGCTAAGGCACGATGCCGCGTTCTCCAGGTTGACGCCGCCCAGAGCGAGCACCGGGATCTTCGCCCGGCAAGCCTCGCGCAAGGCGGCGAGGCCCGCGGGTTGGGTTCCAGGCGCTTGTCTCTTTCCGAATACCGGAGCGAAAACGGCGAAGTCGACAGCCTCAGATTCGGCGCGGAAGACCTCGGCGACGGTGTGGCACGAGGCGGCGAAGAGAGGGTTGCGAGCTACGGGCTGCGAGCTGCGAGCGAGCGCTTGCGTCCAGAGGCTCCGCGCTTCGTAGGCGGCAATGTCATCGGAGCGCAGGTGGACGCCATCGGCACCAACGGTAATCG
>Ga0209517_10007601_pt1 | contig 12930 bp, 13 predicted proteins | sample PeaSoiMetSII2010_FD_187695 | JGI IMG/M metagenome (GOLD analysis project Ga0209517, IMG submission 187695) | Peat soil microbial communities from Weissenstadt, Germany - SII-2010 (SPAdes) (version 2) | ecosystem: Environmental > Terrestrial > Soil > Wetlands > Peat | place: Germany...
GCAAACTTCAGCAGCGACCGCTTCTCAGCTACTTAGTGACTGCGGTTCACTGCCACCGGCGGCGCCAGCCAGCGCCCAGCCTGCGCCCTCTCCAAAATCAACAAGCATAGGGGCGTGAACAGTTACCTTTCCCGCCTCTGCATGTGTTCAATCCTGGAGTTTTGCCAAACTGAAATATGACCCGATGAGACAAAGCCTCGCTCGTTTAGCGTCTGTGCTGGGGGAACTCGCGGAGACAAATACGTCCATAAAGAACCCAGAAGTTGGCCCGGACAAACGGTCGAGTCTGACGATAAACACTGACGCGAAGAACCACGACTAGGCGCCTGGAGAATTCGGACAGTCCCCAGGTTGGCAGTCCGCAGTCAACTTGACGCGAAACGCCCTTCTCGAAGACTTGCTCGATTCGCGACGTCACGAAATCACCAATCCCGGCTGCTGAATCACCGCGGAATTCTGCAGCCGCCCGTTACTTCCGGCCGCCACGCCCGCCCATTGCACCTGCACAAACTCCGGCGTCACCACCTGGCCGGCCACGGAACTGCGCGGCGCCCTGGCCGCCCACATTCACCTGGAGCATCATAGGACCGGGGGCCAGGTGTCCGTGGCGTACCCGCCTGCGACAGGCATATCGACGATTTGGGGTTCTTGGCGCTCTGCAGAATGTCACCAAGCCCGACGCCACCGGCACCGCTACTGCTTCGAGAACTGCGCAGAATGCCGCGCAATCCGCCTTAGGTGCCGCCAGGGCGCGGCCCGTTCCGCCGCCGGGGATAGATGGCGGCCCACCGCCAGGCGCTGCTTGGCCGCCATCTTGAGCAGCATGTCCGACATGCGCTCCAGCGACTACTGCATCCGGTCGCCGGAGCCGATGGTCTGCTTCTCCCAGCCCTCCACGGCCTGGTTGGCCTGCTTGATAGCAGCTAGCACGCTGCGGAGGATCGACATCGAGTACGATGGATTCCTGATCCATGACGACGAACGAATCTTCAAAAAGTGCGGGGCCTGTGCGACGGGATCATGTCAGCCTAAAGCGGTACAGAGTCCTAAGCGAACAGGCTCACTCCGCGGTACTTGAGCAACAAACACCTTTTCGCGTGAGCATCGGCGAATACCAGTGCGCTGTGTTTTTCAAGCCGGCCCATTCCGATCCGAACCACCAACGTATCCTAGGCGGCACGGTAATTCATCTCGAATTCGAAGCCGAAGAGCGAGATGTGGTGCGTGCAGCAGCAATCGGAATCCAGTTGACTGAAGATGTGCTGGCCGGTTTGGCGCTGATACGCCGTGTTGTGGCAGGCCGGTTTTCACAACGTCACCTGCTCGATGGGAAATCATCTCAACGGGCACCAGCATCGGCAACTGTGCGACTGTCCGCGAACTGTCTATCTGGCCTTTGATGCCGACACAAACGGCAGTGGCCAGCAGGCGGTGCAATCGCTTGCCTGCCGGCTCAGAGAGCACGGCATGAACGTTCGCAGAGTCTCGCTACCCGATGGCCACGACCCGAATAGCTTCTTTGTCGAGGGCGGCGATGCGCGTCAGTTCCAGTCGCTGTTGGAGGCAGCTCTGCCATGACGTTTCGTGTTCTTCACCAGTCCTCCAGCAACCGGGCAAGCTGCCCGTACCGCGTCATCGTGCAGGGGACAGGGCGTGAGGTTGACTGGATCAATCAGTATCTCGATTACGAGACCCTTCGCCGCCTGGCGGATAATACTCTGAAAAGTTATGCGCACGAGTTGTTGCACTTTCTCCGTTGGTGGGAGAGTGTTCATCACACCGACGCGGTCAGCAAAGATGCACTCACCGAATCGACACTGCTGGACTATGTGCGATTCCAATCCAGTCAACAACGCGAGTTAACCGGTGGCACCATCAACCAGCGCGTTGCCATTGTCGATCGCGCCTTGCGCATCGTCTTTCCTGATGCTCCTGGGCAGATTGCTCCGGGGTTTCAGCAGACGTATTGGCAGCGAGCGCCGATGGGCATCGGTAGGCCACGGCTGGCCTTGAGCAGGTTGCGGGTGAAGACTCCCAAACGCACCATATCCCCATTGTCGGTGGATGAGGTGGCGCGATTCTGGTCCAGTTTCCGCACCTCGCGTGACTTGGCCATCGTAGGGTTGATGCTGTTGCAGGGGCTCCGCTCCCAGGAAGTCCTGGATCTGAAACGGGACGATCTGCTGTTGCCGGAAGCGCAGATCCGCGTGCGCGGCAAGGGTAACAAGACTCGCTTCCTTCCGTTGGCTCCGGAAGCGGCTCAGTTGCTGGATCACTATCTGCGACTGGAGCGGCCCACGGCCTCGACAAGCGCTTTGTTCGTTTCTCTCAAAGGTCCTGCTCGCGGTACCCGGATGACACCCGCGGGTTTACGCTCACTGTTTCGCCATCATCGTCGGACCACCGGCGTCAAAATTGCCAACCCGCACCGTTTCCGACACACCTTCGCCTCAGATATGGTCCGGGGCGGCGTGAGCCTACCAGCCCTCATGCAGTTGATGGGACATGCGCAGATCCAGACCACGCTCGTCTATATGCAGGTCACGCCTCTGGAGGTCTACCAGCAGTATGCGCGAGCGGTCGCTCAGCTCATCAGACCTGTACCGGTGATCCCGACATGAAACTCTCTCGCCACGTTCCTGTGGACCATCCCTTGGCTCTCCAGTTCCAGCGAGCCGTCGAGTCCCTCACCGCCGCCCCAGTGCACGATTCGGCCCGTCAATACCGTGGCACTGCCCGCGACTTCTTGATCTATCTAGGCGACGATCATCCTGCCGTGTGTGCGGTTAAATCAGTTGCGCCGCGACCCGCATATCCTCGGCTGGTTCACCCACCTGCGCTCCTTGGCGCCGGCGGTCTACATCTCTCGACTCATGCGTCTGCGGTGCATCCTGGAGGAACTTGCCTGGACCGCACAGCTTCCCGATCTGGCTCATCTGATCCGTCGCGAAGATTCTCCGCGGCCTCCTCAACGTCTTCCCCGTGCCTTGACGGCGCAGCAGGATCAATCAATCCGACAGGAGTTGCTCCGCCGCAACGATCTGGCCGGCAACATCTTCTTGCTGCTGCGCCACACCGGGATGCGCATCGGTGAATGTGTCGATCTTTCCTGGGATTGCCTTCGCAATGTCGCTCCGGATCGTTGGGCAATTCACGTGCCCCTCGGCAAGTTGAAAACGGAACGAATGGTCCCGGTAGACTCGTTTGTCTGTGAACTCGTCCAACGCCTACGCTTCTTCCGCTCTTTCGACCCCCTGCCCCTTGAGGGCCACCTGCTCTCCCGTCCTCACGGCAAGACCGCCCTGATCCGCCAGTTGCGTTACTCCCTGCACGAAGTCTGTGCTGCGGCCGGGATCCTCACCCGCATCGTTCCGCACCAGCTTAGACACACCTACGCAACCGAGATGATTCGCGCGGGCGTAACCATACCTGCGCTCATGAAACTACTCGGCCACAAGGATCCAGGGATGACGATGCGGTACGTCCAGATTACTGCGGATGATCTGCAACGCGAATTCCGTCTGGCCCGCTCGCAACCTCGCCATCTGGCCCCGCAGCCGAAAGCACCAGTGATCACGCCCCGCGCCGGCTTAGATGGCATTCTTGACTCTTTGCTCTTTGCTCAACACGCGATCGAGATGTTTCGCCGATCTCTGCCTGACGGCCCTTCCAGACATTGCCTCGATCGCCTATCTAATCGGCTGACGAAGATCCTCTCGGAAACCCGCAAACTCAACCCGCCCGGATAACGGGCAGAGATTGGCCGTATAAGTCGCCATCTCGTAGAATTGCCCGAGCTGCCATCCTACGGCGGTTAGCTCCTGGATAACGGCCCCTGGGAAGTAATCCGATAGGCGCCCGTTCCGCAGAGTGAATCTGCAGGTCCCGTCTTTCGAAATTGGCGGGTGGCGTCCTCGCGAAACCTCCAATAAGGCAACGGTACGGTCAGGCGTCAGAAGGCAGCTTCTTCGCCTGCTCTTGTTGGTATCGGTCGCGCTCCTCTTTCAAGATCTGGAGCCCGCGGACTTCCTCTGGCGTCACGTCGCTCCAGGGAATGGCGAAGTGCGTGGCGTCAAATTCCAATTCGAGCAGCTTCTCGAATAGCCGGCCCGCGCTCGAATGCGATCGGGCGTAATCCAGATCCTCCAGCCCACAGTGCTGGCAGCGGTTGACGGTGAACTGTCAGCCCGCCGCACCGCGGGCACCGTCCAGGGACGTTTGTATCCTCGACCTCACGTACCAGGCCGCACTTCCCGCAGGTGACGTCGTTTGCGTCCGGACACCCGCGGGGGCCATCGGCCTCGCCATCGCACAGATCCTTCGCCCGGACCGAGCGATAGATCAGCAGCCGCAGGGGAACTGGCTGGGGCCACTGGCCGGGGGCACCGTCCATCGCTCGAACGCATGGGCGTCGAAGCGAAGGAGGTCGTGAACGTTGGGGCGTTTACCAGCGGCCCGAAAGGGGTTCCTGGAGTTTCACCGGAACTCGGTATTGCTGAAAGCAGCGCGGTGAGCGGCACACCGTTCTTTCTCTCGGTTCGTCTGCGGTAGGGTGGATTCCTTGGAATGGCTGCCTCAGGCCAACCCTCCGGGGGCCGACGGTCCGCATGGAGTTGGCCGGGGCGTTCCACAACGACGTTTGGGGCCACCAGACCGGATTGTTGGTGGGAAGGGCTGTTCTCACCAGGAACCGGCTCCCGGCCCGGCTGAGCCCTCTCTCCGAGTAGCGCGTAATCCGTTCGGAATAGTCAAGGGTGGACGATTACCGGGGTTTGTCGATGCTCCTGCCCACAACAAGGTCAACCGCAGAACTCATGCACTGATGACCATCCAAACCTCTGGAAGTGCCTGCCCGGGACATTGGCGCGCCACCCGGCACACACGGCGTGCAGTCTGGAGAATGAGCAGCGTAACCTTTGGCGGTTTGCAGAGTATAAGCCTATGTGCTACCCACTGCCGGGCTAACCGGAAACATTCACTATGCGCTTCGACAGTTTCGGCAGGCGCCGATGTTTACGGCGGCGGCCGTCTTCACGCTGGCGCTGGGGATCGGCGGGACCACCGCGATTTTTACTCTTATCGATGCGGTCATGTTGAAATCGCTGCCTGTGGCGAATCCGGCGGCGCTGTGGCGCATCGGCGACAGCGACGACTGCTGCGTGCAAGGTGGGCCGCAGGATCGCTGGGGATTTTTCAGCTATCCCCTCTACCAGCGGCTGAAGGCGGCGGCGCCGGAGTTCGAGGACGCTGCCGCGTTCCAGGCAGGCGGAAACCGGTTCAGCGTGCGGCGCGAAGGCTCCGCGGAAGCGGCCAGGCCGTTGACCTCCGAGTATGTGACCGGAAATTACTTTTCGGTGCTCGGTGTGAGGGCCTTTGGCGGACGGGTGTTTACGCCGGAGGACGACCGGCCCTCGGCGATGCCTACGGCTGTGCTCAGTCACCACGCCTGGCAGTTGACCTATGGCGGCGATCCGGCCGTGGTGGGGTCGAACCTGATTGTGGAAGGCCATCCATTTACGGTGGTCGGCGTGGCTGCGCCCGGATTTTTCGGCGAAACGCTGCGCAGCGATCCTCCGGACCTCTGGCTACCCGTGAACCAGGAGCCGCTGCTTTCGGGCACCGATAGTGCCTTGTTGCATCAATCCGTGTCGGCTTGGCTGCGCGTCATCGGGCGGCTGCGTCCGGGCGCGTCCACTGCTGGGGTGGCGCCGCGGCTGACGGCGGTGCTGCGCGACTGGATGCAGCACGACTCGGGTTATCCCTCGAACTGGATGGGGGACGTGATCCGGAGCCTGCCGAAGCAATCCATCGCCGTGGTGCCCGCGGGTGCCGGTGTGGGAGAAATGAAAGAGGAATATGGGAGCAGCCTGAACATCCTTCTGGGAGTGTGCGGGATGGTGCTGCTGATCGGGTGCGCGAATGTCGCCAACCTGCTGCTGGCGCGTTCAGCGTCGCGGCGCACGCAGACGGCAGTCCGTCTGGCCGTGGGCGCGTCGCGGCGGCAGATCTTAGGATTGGCGCTGACCGAAAGTGTCGTACTGGCCATCGGGGGATGCGTGGTGGGAATCGCGGTGGCGGTGGGTGCAGCCCGGCTGCTGCTGATGCTGGCCTTTCAGCACGCGCATTTCCTGCCGGTGAGCGTGACGCCATCGCCGGGCGTGCTGGGGTGCGCCCTGGCCATGGCACTGGTGACAGGCATCATCTTCGGCGCCGCGCCTGCGTGGGTTGCGACGCGCACGGATCCTGCGGAGGCCCTCCGGGGATCGGGGCGCACGATCAGCGCGCATTCGTCCTGGGCAAGTAAAGCCTTGGTGGCGCTGCAGGCGTGCCTTTCCGTGGTGCTGGTGGCGGGAGCTTGCATGCTGGCCCGAAGCCTGGACAAGATCGAAACTCAGAATTTTGGGTTCGCAGTCGACGGCCGGGTAGAGGTGGCGATGAATCCGCCGGCGGCAACCTACACGATTCCGAAGCTGAACGCACTGTATCGCGAACTGGAGGCGCGGCTGACGCGGCTGCCGGGCGTACGCGGTGCCGGGCTGGCGCTATACAATCCCCTCACCAATAACTGGGGCGAGATGATTTACGTGGCGGGCCACCCGGCGCCGAAGATGGACGGCAATGGTGGAGCATCGTGGGACCGTGTGAGCGCGCGTTATTTGCAGAGCTTCGGGATACCGCTCTTCCGCGGACGCTACTTCACCGAAGCCGATAACGAGAAGAGCGTACCGGTGGCCGTTGTGAACCAGGCGTTCGTGAAGCGATTCTTTCGCGCGGAAGAGAACCCGATTGGGCAGCAGTTCGGGCTGGACAAGCCGGAGTTCGCGGATACGTTCCGGATCGTGGGTGTGGTGGGTGACGCGAAGTTCGCGGGCTGGGGTCTGAGGCGGCCGGCCATGCCCATGTTCTTCGTGTCGCTGACGCAATTTGTGGCTTATCCAGCGGGAGACATGCTGGAACGAGTGGAAGTGCGCTCGCATTTCGTCAGCGGGCTGATGCTCACCACCAACGCGACGTCCGGTGCGCTGGAGCCCGTGGTTACGAAGATCCTGGCGGACGTCGACCCCAACCTGACGATCACGAGCGTCCGGACTATGCGGGAGCAGGTGGCGGTGCGGTTCGACCAGGATCGCGCTGTAGCGAGCCTGGCGGTTCTGTTTGGCGGCGTCGCCCTCATGCTGGCTGCGGTGGGGCTTTACGGCGTCACAGCGTATGGCGTGGCGCAGCGGCGAAACGAGATCGGGATCCGAGTGGCGCTGGGTGCGGACCGCGGCCGCGTGGTCGGGCTGGTGCTGCGCGGGACGGCGGCTCGCGTGGGCGCCGGGCTGGCATTGGGAGTGCCGCTGGCGATCGCAGCCGGGCGGTTACTTCAGGCACAGTTGTACGGCGTGAGCAGTTGGGATCCCGTGGCGCTGGGAGTAGCGGCCGGAGCGCTGGCGTTGTGCGCGTCCGCCGCCGCCATCATCCCGGCAAGGCGTGCCGCTTCGATCCCGGCGGTGGAGGCATTGAGGGCTGAGTGAGCGATCGCGCGGGGGATCCGAACGCTTCCCCCACCGTTCGAATTTGTAGGCCGCGATGGCCGCGAACGGATCGGCGGCCACTCGGAGAATGGTCAGGACGGCTGCTTAGCCCGCGTGATCGCCATTCCTGGCGAGAAATCCCCATCCCACCAGCAAACGCCCCAGCACCCGTTGTGGAAATGCCGCGGCTACACGGCCCGTGATCGACGACCCGTCCTTCCGTCCCGCTGCGCACCATAGTATGCTGTCGGCTTGAACCCCTGCCCCTTCTGCTCCATCACGCCCGACCGCATTTGGATCGAGACGGAGCACGCCATTGCGTTCGCGGACACCGACCCGTCGCCGACGGACACATGATTGGGGCGCCTCGCAAACACATCTGCACCATCCACCGGCTTTCTATTCCCGAGCAGAAGGCCATCTGGGCTTTGGTCTCCGAAGTCCGCGACCGGTTGCTGACCGGCCTCACGCCGGACGGATTCGCGATTCGGCTTCAGCGACGGGCTGCAAACGGGTCAGCCCGACCTGCACGCCCACGTGCACGTGGTCCCACGGCGGAACGGCGATCCGCCCGAATCCCATGCCGGAATCCAGTGGGTGACCGACGACACGCCGGGCTGACCCTGGGGGGTGACGAAAGATGCCCCCCGCCGTGCCGCCTTCGTCCGATGAGCAGGTCCGGTTCCTGGTGAACGTCCAGCGCCTGCTCAGCGGCCCAAGTTCTTAGTGTCCTTTCAGCATGCGCTCCCATGTGTCCACCGTTTGGGCTCTACAGTTCATCAGGAAGATGGCTTTAAACGGGGACGTACAACAAGCGTCCCTCATGAAATCGGGTAGATTCGGATCAAGAAAGACCCGGAAATGCACCCCCCTTACGAGGAATCCGAAGGCGTTGAGTGGGTGATCCTCAACGGGAGCCGGGACGTACCAGGCTCTCCGAGATTCATTATCGGTGCACACACGGAGCATTACCGTGATATCCGGCGGCAGCCTCGTTTCAGCCAAGAGATAGCGCCGGATAGGTTCTTCGAATGCGTCAAGATCTATGGGTATCGTAAGGCCGCCGTTTGGCAACGGCCATTGGGCCACCGCTGCACGCCAGACGATACTCAAGGCAAAATAGGCAAAGGCAGCCGTGTCCACACCGACATCGCGACCTGAAAAGCGCGAGTGGATAGAGTCATGGTCCCGTGGCGAAGATTTCTTCAATAGTTCCAGAATGGGAAATTCCTTCGTTGCTTTTGGTGCGATCAGCCGCAGCACCTCGGATTCTCCGTTCTTGTTGAACCGTTCCTCGCATTCTGCGCAGAGCAGGTGAACTTTCGCCTCCTCCCCGCCGCTACCCACAGAGGTGAGAGTTGCGAAATCCAGTTCATACTTAGCCGGGTACAGGGCTGCTGGCATGAAATGGCTTTCGCGGAGGGTCCTCTCTTCCCCACAAAGCCGACATTGCCGAACAGGTCGATCACTCATGAACGTGTCGTAAGTATCGCACGACTGATCTTTCCTGTGACTATCGGAACGAGGCGCGGCGCAGTTCTACCATTCTGCTCAAATTCAGCCGGTGAAGTGCTCCATGCTCGTTCGTCTCGAAGCCGATCCGGATGCCCGCCTGCGATCACCTCGTGGCATGGGCAGAACCGAACGCACTGTATGGCACGCAGTTGGGCGAGGCACTAAAGCACCACGGGATCGTGGCCGAACTGGCGGCGTCCAACCGGGTGGCTCAATGGGCGTACGCGCAGACAGAGGCGGCCCTGGGGCTCACCTGGCTCCGGGCCGATGAGATGGTGCCCCTGGCGGCGGAGTGGCGGCGCACGCTCTCGGTCTGAGGTTTTTGACATCTCCGGGCACGCCGCTTGGGGAAAAGCATCTGGGCGAAATCGTTCAGAAAACTGCGCCACGTCAACGGCTGTAACCTTTTCCGGATCCGTCAGTATCGCACTTGACGGCGCAAATGCGCGGCTCAGAGTGAAATGCATGGCCGCGACGTTCCGTCCGACGAGGAGGATTGGATGAGATTGGTATTGACGAACGCGGCCTGGATCGGTCTGGCCGTATCCGTTGGGGGCGTGCCATTGCTCGCCCAGTTGCAAGACAACAGTGAGAAACAGATGACTTGCTCAAACGCCGGTTTACGATCGCGACCGCGCCCGGCACTGTGAGATCCGCGAGCAGAGTTTACCCTCGATCGGGCGCCTGAGCATCGATGCGAGCCCGAACGGTGGCGCGACCGTGAAAGGTTGGCTGCGCGGAGATGTGCTGGTGCGCGCACGCGTGGAGGCTTCGGGCGATACGGAAGGCGCTGCGGCGATCCTGGCGAGCCGGGTGATGATCGACGGCTCCGGTGGACAGGTGCGAGCCTCGGGGCCGGAAGCGGCGGACAGTTCAGGGTGGAGCGTCAGTTACGAGATCTTCGTGCCGCAGGCTACCGATGTGACCCTGAAGACCCGCAACGGCGGACTCACGATCTCAGACGTGCGCGGTCAAATCCACTTCGATGCGCTGAACGGCGGCGTGCATCTGAAGAGGGTTGCCGGCGAGGTGAGCGGCGCGACCGTGAACGGCGGGATCGACGTCGAACTGGCTGGCGCCATGGCGGATTGGCGGCAAATGGAACTCAGCACCCATAATGGTGGCGTTACCATCGCAATGCCGGCGCATTACTCCGCTCGCATCCAGGCGGAGACCGGAATGGGGCGCATTCAGTAGGATTTTCCATTGCCCCCGAACACCGACGCGAGAGTTCGGCAGTTGGACTTTAATGTCGGTTCGGGCGGTCCGCCGATTCACATCACTACCGGGAATGGCGGCATCAGGCTGAAACGCGTGGAATCGCAGTAGGGCGACGCGGTCGAGCACGGCGCCGGCGGAAAATTGGGGCGGTGATCGCCGCCCCAGTCGAGCCTGACAGCGAGAGGCGGACCACACCACTTGGCCGCAACTCTGATTCGTGCCGGCGGACTGTGGCGATGACCTGCTCGCGATCCGTGGCCCTATTGCCCTGTTGCGCTCAGTGGCCGGTCATGCGCAGTGTGCCCGCCATCGGTGTCGGAACACGGTAGCGCTGCCGGAACGCGCTCGCCGTCAACATTGACGCGTAACGCCCGACCCGTAGATCTGAAGCCAGTCGAGGTGAACCGACGCTCGGGTGCGAGGGAATTCGACCGCAGCCTGAATCGCGTGCAGCCTTCTGCCCGATGCAGGCCGGCAGCACTGGTGCTGTGAGGGAGCTATTTGGCTCCGTAACGAGTCTTGGCTCGCGATGGCTGGCTCAAACACCGCTCGGGTCGGGCCGACGCCCGGCCGGAGCCGCCCAATGCCAGCTTGCAGCCCGCATGCTAGACTTGCCGCATATGACCCTTGACCGCGCACTTCTCGATGCTGCGTTGGTCGGATACCAGCATCAGCTCGATCAGCTCGACGCCAAAATGGCCGATATCCGGCGGAAGCTCGGGGCCGAGGCCGCGGCAGAACCGGAGCCGGTTGCCGCACCGGCACGGAAGAAACGGTGAAACGGGTGATGAGCGCCGCTACCCGCAGGAGGATGGCTGCCGGCCAACGGAAGCGGTGGGCCGTGTTCTACGAGTCCAAGGAGGTGCCGGCCAAGAAACGGAAGATGAGTGCGGCGGGGCGGAAACGCATTGCCGAGGCGAACAAGAAGCGGTGGGCGGAGTTCAGAGCGAGGAAGGCGGGGAAGGCCGGCAAGCGATAGGCTCGCAAGGTTGGCGGCTACCAGGGCTGGATAGACATCCCACGGTTATTCGTGAGCGCAATCCTCGTTCCCCAAGATTGGTTGGCTGTCCCGGCTGGTCTCGCGTTTCGCCGTGCGGACCGTCATCTCCCAGAACCGTACTTCGGGCCCCCACAACCATCCACGCAATTGTGTTAAGTTCCGGGCATGGAGCGCATTTACTTTAAGTCCATCCGAATTCAGGATATGCGGGATTGGATTGAGCGTGGTGTTTTTGCCGTTCCAGAACTACAACGGGAGTTCGTCTGGAATGCTGCAAAGGTGTGCGATCTCCTCGATAGCCTATACCGTCAGTACCCGATTGGCACCATTTTGGTATGGCAGACGGACAGAAGAAATGAAGGCCAACTTCGCAAGAGCCTCCACATTCTCCCACATTATGATCCGGCCAACCGCGAGGTCCTCTTCCTCATTGACGGGCAACAGCGGTTGTCGGTCCTTTGGAATTTGATTCGGGGGCAGGCCACACAAGTCAAGAATGGTAGTGGCGCCACCGTTGATTTCGGAAGCGTTTATTTCAATCCTCACGCCACGGAGGGAGAGCGCCATTTTCACTACAGGACCAGAGTAGTCGGCGAACTGGCCGGGAAACTGGTCGCTGTTGTTGATTTGCTCGCAACCGGATGGAGGCGACGCATACGTGGACATGGAAAACGCGCGATGAAGCGCCTGGAGGAGTGCCGGCAGAAGATCCTAGGCTATCGGGTCTTTTTTGTTTTCTGCCAAACCACTGAACTTGAGGAAGTGCGGGAGACCTTCGTCCGAATCAATTCTGAAGGCATGCGCATAGACGTTGCGGATCGTGCATTCGCTCGTGCGTCACGACTCACTATGCGCAGTATGGTTCGAGAAGTTGAAGCCCGTTTCTCGAACGGCTTTGAACGAATCGCGCGGACGACCATTTTGCAGACGATCGCACTCGCCTTGGGGCAACGTGATTTGGGCGAGCGAGGAATTGATGCGATGGTCACAAAGCTCGAAACACGTGACGACGAACGTGCCAGATTCGAACGAACTTGGCCCAAACTGCGCGAAGCTTTTGGCACCGCCGCTGATTTTCTCGTAGAGCTCGGCGTCCCGAACTTCGAGTTTCTGCCTTCCGAACCAATGTTAACAACACTCACGTTGTTCTTCTTTCATAGTAACGGCCACAGACCGTCACAAGCTGCAAAGGCCCTTCTCCGGCGATGGTTTTGGGCTACAGCCGTGGGTGCCCGATATACAGGTCGCGGATACCGTCCAAATCTATTGGGAGATGCGGCATTTGCCGCAGACTTGGGGAGTCGCGGAACTGCCAGACTGCAACTCAAAGTTAAGGTTCCGCTGCATCGATTGTATGAAATGAAACGGAATACAGCAGACCTGGCCCACTGAGCAATGCCTTTTTTTGCCTGCTCCGAAGTTTGAAGCCTCGATTTCTGGAGGATGGAGCCGCTATTCCCCTAGGAGAGATATCCAGTCGCCATAACCGAAATGACAAGCATCACATCTCTCCTCGTGGCCTGTTAGTCCGTCATGAGGTTGAGGCTGAGTGCGCATTCCGATGATGTCGATCAGTCATTCCAATCTGATGCCGATCAGATCGGAGCGAAGCGACGCAGGGCTCTCTCAGTTTGAAACAGTGATCGACATCAGTCAAGAGTTTTGCTTGTTTTCTTT
>Ga0209517_10007602_pt1 | contig 12929 bp, 13 predicted proteins | sample PeaSoiMetSII2010_FD_187695 | JGI IMG/M metagenome (GOLD analysis project Ga0209517, IMG submission 187695) | Peat soil microbial communities from Weissenstadt, Germany - SII-2010 (SPAdes) (version 2) | ecosystem: Environmental > Terrestrial > Soil > Wetlands > Peat | place: Germany...
CCGCAAACACCGTAGTTACAGCATATTGCAAACGTTTTTCAGTCCATTACTTGCATGAAGGGGATTTTATTTATATATATAAAGGCGCCTTTTAAAACTGAGGAGAAGAGTGATTTATGGTTGAACCGAAAGATACTATCAAGATTGAAAACGTCGTTGCGTCGACCGGCATTGGGCAAGAGATAAACCTTAAGGCGGTAACTTTGGCCCTCGAAGGCGCTGACTATGACCCGGAGCAGTTCCCCGGTCTCGTTTACAGGACAAAAGATCCAAAAACTGCAGCTCTCATTTTTCGCTCGGGCAAGATTGTCTGCACTGGCGCAAAGAGCATTGAAGATGTCTATAAAGGGCTTGATAAAGTATTTGATAGCTTGAGAAAAATTGGAGTGGAAGTGAAAGGCAAGCCCGAGATTAAAGTTCAAAACATCGTAGCATCAGCAGACATCGGTTCAATTTTAAACTTGAACGCAATTGCGGTGGGATTAGGTCTAGAAAATATAGAGTACGAGCCGGAACAGTTTCCAGGGCTCGTCTATCGTCTGTCGGATCCAAAAGTCGTCGTTCTTCTGTTCGGTTCAGGGAAGCTTGTGGTCACAGGTGGGCGAAAACCAGATGATGCTAGGGACGCAGTCGAAAAGATCGTAAAGGAACTTAAGAGTTTAAGCTTGATATAAGACCTCTTCTCACCTATATTCATACGACAATCATATTCTACATTCCACATGATAATCCCCGAGGAAGAGCGCTCAGACAAACCACTTTCAGGAGAGAAGGTCTTCTCTCACCCTGATATGATCAGGGCCAACGAGTACGTACTGACAGAGTATGTCGCCCCTGTACGGGATATATGCATTTTTGTGCCGTGCGCCAAGGTGAAGCCCTACCATACCAGTCCAAGCCATAAAAATTACGATAGGGTAATCCTCGGCATTTTAAAGCCTGAACAGGTCCATATCGTTACATTTGGAACGTGCGGCATCACTCCGCGAGAACTTGACGCTGAATATCCATTTACTAGTTATAGCTTTGTGCTCGGTGATTGCAACGTGACGTCAGTTAAGAAGCATTTCATAGAGCTCGAGAGCGATAGGCTGCATAGGTACCTCGAAAAGACCCGACATAACTATAAGTACAGGATAGCCTACTGCAGCGGCGATTTCAGGAAGGCAATGGTGAACGCGTGTGAGATGACGGACATCGAGGTGGCCATCGTGCCAAAAGATGAAACGCTTGAGAAGTTCCGCGTGCGTGGGCGGAAGTTCGAGTACGGCAGCCTCAGCAAAGTCCAGTACTTAAATGATCTAAAGGATGTCATCTCCTCGATTTATCCCGATGCCCATGCGGACTTTGAAGTCGAGGGTGAGACGAGGCCGTTGCTTGACAACGACTGGTATTTAGTATAGCAGGTGTGGCATGACATGCGTGATAAAAATGGGGCGTATATACTATGGTGAGGATAACAGACCATGAATACCGTTGAATCTTTTTACTCTGATTATCTTGGCAGATACGTGCGGATTGTTGCGGATGATGACGTCGTACGTGAAATCTCGCTCCATACGGAGAGATCAAGAGAGCCCCATATGGAGAGACTGAGAGATAAAGTCCCAAGTTCAGCAACGGGCCTTGCTGCGGATATCCTTGCTGCGGATATTCATGAATACCTTAGGGGTGGAGACGTTGACTTTAGCAAATATACGTTGGATCTCGAAGATCTCACAGACTTTGAAATCTCGGTGATAAATGAAGCTCGGAAGATACCGAGAGGGACCGTAATGGCCTACTCAGAGCTTGCACAAGTGGTGGGGCGCCCGAGAGCTGCGAGGGCGGTAGGAAATGTCATGCGCAAGAACGCTCATCTCTTACTCGTGCCATGCCACAGGGTTGTAGGAAAGCATGATCTTGGTGGATTCTCATCAGGTCTTGAAGTAAAGCGCAAATTGTTGAGACTTGAGGGGTGCCTGAAGGATACGTAAAATACTTCTCACATCAATCAACCATAGGTCGGATCGCGAGGAAGGATACTACCACGTGGAACAGGCTACAACATCATGCACCCTACTGGTTCTCCCTCTATTATTCTCGTAAATTAGAAATCAATTTTGACGTCGTCTCCGACCTGTAGGTTAAGCTTCTTTGCTGCACTTCCCCTGTTCATCGCTATTTCGATTAAATCGAAGCTACCTACCGCAAGTAATAGTTCCCCTCCCTCAACATAATCGTACGTGTCGGCGGACCGTAGCTTAACTGAATCGTTTAACGTGTGGTAGCCTCCAAAATTCGTTCTAGAGGTCATAATGCTCCCAGTAATATTCGTCACACAATTTCCGAACCGGTCAATGTACAAAACTTTCCCTACCACTGTCTCTGCGCGAACTGAGGGCTCTTCGATCATTAAGTCGACATAGCTTGAAGTCTTTGTTAGATGTTCCATAATCCCTATTGAAAGAAATGCGCCAATCGGAGCAAAGATGTCCCTTCCGTGGAACGTGTGAGACTTTGCCGGCATATCTATGGCCATCGTCTCAAAATCCCCAAGGTATCGAGCTGCCGGAATCAAGAGCCCATTATCAGGTCCAACGAGGTACTGGCCTCCGGCTTCCACAACGAGTCCGCGTCGCGCTGTCCCCACGGTCGGGTCGACGACGGCGATATGGACAGTACCATGCGGGAAGTACTTCACAATTTCGCGTAGTATAAATGATCCTTCAGTTGCTTTTTGGGGTGACACGTCGTGGGTAATGTCAATCACGTTAGCGGAAGGGGCAATACTAAATATCACCGCTTTCATGACGGATGGGTAAAACGACCCGAAGTCGGTTAGAAGGGTAATGATTCCCATAGTATTCAATTGAGAATCAGGTCATACAAGATTTAAGTCCCTTGCGATCTCCTGTGCCATGTGAATTTCGTCCGCTCGCAAGTACCTGTTGATTTCAGGATAGTGAACGACATTGTAGGGGGTGTACTGGAACATAAGGTTGAATTTAACCCCCGGCATATTCTCTTGCACCCATTCTACGATGGGCTGCGTACAGCACTCGACATGTCCGGGCATAACGAGATGTCGAATCAGCAGTTTATCTAGGGATGATAACAGATTTCTGGTGACGACGTCAACGTAGTTGTCAACTTTGGAATAGCGTTTTGCGCACGTGTCACTTCCGTACTTAAAATCGCTTAGATATACGTCAATTACGCCATTTAGTAGCTTTGCAGACTCTGAAGAGTAATAAGCATTGGAGTTAAACACCATTGGGACGTTCAGGCTGTCCGCCTCTGCCTCTGCCTCTGCCTCTGCCTCTTCTTTGTCCGCGAGATCACAGAATGTTCTTATTGTTTTTAGAATTGTATAGATATGTGGGGTGGGGTCGCCTCCCACCCAGTTTACGTTGCGGCTCCCCTGCTTAGACCTCTCATGCACTCTGAGCGCAAGAGTTTCTGGCAAAGCTTTTACCCCCTCAAGTGGGGTTCTTGAGATCTCCCAATTTTGGCAGAAGACGCATGAGAATGTGCAGCCGGTGAAGAAGATCGTGTGAGAGGGTATGAGCTCTCGCTCTTCGCCATAGTGGAGAAATTCAGATGAATAGTTGGAGTACGCAACTCCGCAGAATCCGGGGGTTACACTGCGGTCTGCATGGCATCGCCTCTCGCAGAAGTGGCAATCATGAAATATTCGCCGTGCTATTTCGATTTTAAGATCAAGAAGCGATGTTTCTGGTGGCTCAGATCTTTCTGCATCGCCAGTGCTGTCGTGTATTTTCCAGAGCTTATCAACCGGAGCTTTCAAATCGGCCCTAGTTTCAATCCTTTGTGCATTTCTAAAGAGCGGAAGCTTTTCCTTGCGCATAACATCCTAAAATTCTCAAAGTTTACGAACGTGGTATGAAACGTATAATTAAATGGACTACTGAGGAACCGCACCTACGTGGCTTACCAAGTCGCGAGGATCTATTGCAAATTTCTTGAGGCGCTCGAGCAATCCATCACGTTTTCTTCCTATGAGACTATTTTCGAGAACGTCGCTGATCGTAGTGACGGGGATTATCGTTACCTTTTCTTTATACTGCTCCTCGATGATAACGTCACCTTCGTTGTCCCTTGGAATCAATATTTTTTTAATTCCCGCCTTCACGGCTGCCTCTATCTTGGGCGTCACGCCGCCAACCGGGAGAACCTCACCACGAACTGAAAGCGATCCTGTCATCGCCACGCTCTGGTCTACCGGCACATTCTCAAGGGCAGATATCACGGCAGTGGCAATCGATATCGAGGCTGAATCACCCTCCACCCCCTCGTAGGTTCCTATGAACTGGATGTGGACGTCTTTGCTTGATATGTCTTGACCTGTAAATTTTTTAATGAGAGCTGAGACGTTCTGGACTGCCTCGAGCGCGATCTCCTTGAGGAGTCCTGTGGCTATGACACGCCCCTCCTCTTTGGATTGTGCAGGGGTTATCTCAGCCACGATCGGTAGCATAACTCCTGAGTCGTTGCCCATTACGGCGAGTCCGTTCACTCGTCCGACCTCGGCTCCACTATTTCGAAACACTTGGTAATCACGTCTACGCTCAAGGTACTGGTCAGTAAGCTGCTGTTCGACCGATCGCGCCATTTTCTTTGCCTCAATTACTTGTGCAGCTGTGGTAAATTCGGATCCCTCTGACCTTGCTATGTCGCCTGCAACTCTTATCAAGCCGCCTAGATCTCTCAGCATAAGAGTAAGATGCCCCTTTCTGCCAGCGCGCCGACGAGCTTCTCTGATTATCTCCTTGACTGCTCCCGCGGTGAAGTGAGGTATTTTCTCGTCCTTTTTGACCTCTTGAGCGACAAACCGTACGATCTTTCTACGGTTCTCCGGTGTATCTTCTATTGAGTCGCGCATATAAACTTCGTAGCCGTAGCCCCTTATACGAGATCGGAGGGCGGGGTGCATGCCTTTAATGGCATCTAAGTTTCCAGCGGCGACCATTACAAAGTTACAAGGCACAGGGTCGGTCCTTACCATCGCTCCACTTGACCGCTCAGACTGGCCGGTTATTGAAAACTCGCCCTCTTGGAGGGCTGTCAGCAGGTGTTGCTGCGATTCAATTCTCAGCGTGTTGATCTCATCTATGAAGAGTACACCCTTGTTGGCTCTATGAATAGCCCCCGCTTCAACTCTATCGTGTGCAGGAGTTTCGAGCCCGCCTGACTGGAAGGGGTCATGCCTGACATCACCGAGAAGCGCTCCGGCGTGCGCTCCAGTTCCATCTATATACGGCGCTGTCTCTTTGGCATCATTCGAGATGAGAAGCTTTGGTATCATGGCGTCTTCACGAGGCGTGATATAGCGGAGCGCTATAAACAGCATAGCTGCCGCAATAATGCCCATTATGGGCTGATTAACGGCAAACGAGTAGGCCACTATCGCGAAGATCAAGATCATCGACAGCATATTTCTGAATTGGCTCCTCTTCTGCGCCTCCCTTTTATGAGAGTCCACAATCTGTTTTCCCTTTCCAGATGGAACAACGCGGATTTTTGGATTATTGCTATCCTCAAAATTGTGGTATATCAGCACGTCTTGCAGTTCTTCCCGAGGAAGCAGTTCGGCCATGGCGCGGGCAAGCATGGACTTACCTGTGCCAGGAGAACCAATTAACATGACATGTCTTCGCTGTTTTGCGGCCTTCTTTATGACCTCGACAGCGTGTTCCTGTCCTATGACTTGATCGACAAGTAGCTGTGGTACAGCTATTTCGCTTGTCGCAGATATGTTCATCCCGCCTAGCACGTCAAATGTGCCGCCGTCGGCTGCAATCTGATTTGCTTCGACTAATTCTTCTTGTGACAACCTAAAAATAACACTCCATTGCTCTAGTTTAAATAATTATATCAGATTGATGAGTTAAATATTTTCTGCACCTATATCGTGCTCTTACGTATATCAATCAGAAGAGAGCTATTAACACCTTTTTCGGTTTGCCCATAAGGCTCAGCTCAGATACTGATCTATCGATTTGGCAGCACGTTTACCAGCACCCATCGCGCTGATAACGGATGCCGCTCCCGTAACTATATCCCCTCCAGCGAAAACACCCTTTTTGTTTGTACTTCCAGTTATATCAGCTAAGATATGCCCATTTTCAGTGGCCGCTATATCAGGGGAAGTTCTTGCAATCAACGGGTTCGGGTTATTGCCTATTGCGACAATGGCTACATCACACTCTATTGTAAATTCTGAACCCTCAAGAGGGATCGGCCTACATCTCCCTGATTCATCAGGTTCGCATAGCTCCATGCGCACGCACTTTACGGCCCGTAGCCATCCGCCCTGGCCAACGAACTCTAACGGATTTGATAGCAGAACAAACTTTATACCCTCTTCTTTCGCATGTTCGATCTCTTCACGCCGGGCCGGCATCTCTCCCTCGCCGCGCCTGTAAATTACAGAGACATTTTCAGCTCTAAGCCTCAGAGCGCTTCTCGCTGCATCCATTGCTACATTTCCTCCACCAATGACAGCTACATTTTTACCCCGTTTAACCGGAGTCTCATAGTCAGGAAACATGTAGGCCTTCATGAGGTTCACGCGCGTTAAATATTCATTTGCGTAATAGACCCCATTGAGGTTTTCACCCCGCATATCAAGGAACTGTGGAAGACCAGCACCTGTTGCTACGAAAACTGCTCCATACCCCGTGTGAAATAGCTCATCGATGGATATCATCCTTCCAATTAGGGTGTTGAGTTGTATATCGACTCCAAGCTCACGTATGTAATCAACCTCATATTTCACCACTTTCTTGGGAAGTCTAAATTCTGGTATGCCATATGCGAGCACGCCGCCGGGAATGTGAAGTGCCTCGAAAAGCGTGACCGTGTAGCCCATACGCGCGAGGTCTCCAGCAGCAGTTAGTCCTGCTGGACCTGAGCCAACTACTGCTACCTTCTTCTCTTTTTTAGGCGCAATTTCTGGTTTTTCACCGCCATAATCAGCGGCGAAACGCTCGAGCTTTCCTATCGCAACAGCCTCTCCAGTCTTGCCCGCTGTACAGTATTTCTCACACTGCGTTTCTTGAGGACATACCCTCCCACATATAGCAGGCAGGTTGTTCCTTCGTTTTATAATATCCGCCGCAGCGTCAAAATCCCATCTCCTTATCATTTCTATAAATTCTGGGATATCGACTTCAACCGGACAGCCGTGAGTGCAGAGCGGCTTTTTGCAGGTGAGACATCGCTCAGCCTCTTTTACAGCTTCTTCAGGGGTATAGGTAAAGGATACCTCGGCAAAGTTCTTAATGCGCTCTTCGGGCAGCTGCTCTCTCTGAACCTGTCTTTTTTTCAGCTGCACGTGCACTGCCTCCTCGCTGCGATACCCTCCTCCTCAAGATACATCTTCTGTCTGTTGATGAGCAAGTCAAAGTCGACCGTGCGCGCATCAAAATCTGGGCCATCGACACAAGCGAACATCGTCTTGCCACCTATAGAGACTCTGCACGATCCGCACATTCCAGTACCATCGACCATGATAGGATTAAGGCTAACAATCGTCTTTATTCCGTAGGATCGCGTGACATTCGCTACCGCTTTCATCATGGGAACAGGTCCTATCGCAATTATGAGGTCAACGTGACGAGATTTTATTATGCGTTCGAGAGGGGCCACTACGAATCCCTTTTCCCCCCTCGTACCGTCGTCAGTGGATATATGCAACTCATCGCTGTTCGCTCCAATTTCTTCAACCTGCACGAGAAAATTGCTTGAGCGAGCGCCGACTATTGAGATGATCGTATTTCCAGCTGCCCTCATCTCTCTCGATATGATCTCAAGCGATGCTGCGCCGTATCCTCCACCTACGAGCACGACCGTGCCATAGTTTTCGACTTTCGTCGGGTTTCCAAGCGGTCCTATAAGGTCGACAACTTCACCACCCTCTGGTATGCATCTTAGCCTCCTTGTTGTCAGCCCCACCTCTTGGAAAATTATCTTTATTAGTCCACCGTTAGGGTAACGCTCAGCTATGGTTAGCGGTATCCGCTCTCCCCTCTCATCAATCCTCAGTATGACAAATTGGCCGCATCTCGCCCTTTTTGCAATAAGCGGCGCATCTACAAGGATCATATACGTGAGTGGCGCTATCTCTTTCTTCTTTACTATTCTATACATTCAAACCACTGTATGTTACGACTACAGATAACTGTAAAAGATCTCTACGGAGTACCATGCTGATGTTTGGTGACGCATGTAAACCGCACTTCCGCCGTGTTGTAGCTACGGTCTTCCAAACTCTCCGATTATGCCTTTACGTTAATTTATATGTGCCTGTAACAATAAAAATGCTTGGCCATATTTTAAATACCCAACTAATAGTACAGAAATCATGAAGGAGCTAAATCGCTGAGAAAGACTCCACTCGATAGGCTTGAAGGGGACGTCCGCTTCACCTAAACATAGACGGGTTTAGAAGGTATACTCCTACCAATATAAGTGCAAGTCCTGCAATCCTTCTAATCCATATCATTTTTGCTGTTTTGCCTGCCAGAGCTGATGACATTTTCGTCGAATAAGCGATTCCAAGCATCGGGACAGCGAAGCCGAGAGAATAAACAAAAAGCAACATCCCTCCTATGAGTACGTTACCTTTTGCGGCGACCCAAGTGAGTATCGTACCAAGAACAGGACCTGTACATGGCAACCAAACTATGCCAAGTGAAAGCCCTAAGAGCAAGCCACTGCCAATTCCCTCTGTCGAAAGTTTATAGGACTCATTCGAAACCTTATTTATAATTCCTAGCCTCGGCACGTTGTAGGGAAGATGCAGATTAAAGAGCATCCACACCCCCATCGTTATTATGATTACTATGGCAGCTGCGTTGATATAGTCTGTGAAGCTCTGAAATATCGAACCGAATGCTGATGCTGTCAACCCCATTGTCGTGAACGAAATACTGAGACCAACAACTATTGCGAGCGGCCTGTATTTTCCACGTTCAGTTGATGATGCTACTATTGCCGGAAGGAGAGGTAGCACACAAGGAGAAAGTATGCTCACTACTCCCGCTCCAAAGGCAATTAATGGATTTACCTCCATTTTCTTGCATCCTCAATCGCGCTTTTCAGCGTGTTTTCTTCAGTTGTGCCAACAAATTTTGCTATAGCCCCGTCTCCACGTATTACTATTATTGTGGGGGTTGCAGTTACCCCATAATTTTTACCGATGTCTTTATTCTTCGCGTTCTGTTCGATATTTATCTTTAGTATCGTGACGTTTGTACCTTTATATTGCCCCTCGAGATTCGCCAGCGTCGGTTTCATCTTGTCGCATTCAGGGCAATTATTTTTCCAGAAATAAAGGACTACCGTTCCATTTTTCAGTAGGTCATTAATCTCCTTTGGATGGGAGATACCTCCAACGAACTCATACCCCGACTGGCTTATGCAGCCGCTTACGCACACGCTCAAAACGCCTAGCACAGCAATCACTGCGGCAAATTTCAAATTAATTATCTGCTTCACCCCTCGCTGCCTCCTTGTATCCTTTTTTGACGAAAAGCCTGCAATGGCAAGTTTCGTCTTTAGTTAACTCTTCTTCGTGATACGCGCACGGACAGATGATCTTTCTGTCTTCGATTTCATTTCCTGTAATAATCCGGCATGGACAGTAGCGCTTCCCAAACTTCTCCTGTCTCGCTGCGAGACCTTTTGTCACCTCATCTACACGCCTCTCATCAGGATAGAGTCCAAAGCCCTTTCTCTCTGCGTATTTCTGGGCCCACTCTTTTATCTTTTTAGCCTGTTCATCAATATCCACTGAGCCACCTTGCGACGAAGTGATTAGCCTTAAACTGATAAAACTAGGTTTCATTCAGTCGCTTATGATATATCATTTTTGTCATTGAAGTACAGGCACGTCCACAAGTCCTCTTTACGTGTTCAGTGGCACAAATACCGGCACGATGAGTCGTTGCGAAGTGCATTAGATGGATATGTTCTCGAGCCACTTCACTCTCTTTTTAAAGATAGCAAACCACTGTTTAATAGACTTTTGATCTCTAAATACCGTACGCTTCCTCCTCGCGCCGCACACTTTTGGGCTGCAAATTTCGTAGTCCTCTATGAGCAGACTTTAAGGGATTATAAACCGTTTTCAGCACCGTTGATAGGTAAATCAATAGCGGAGCCGGTCCAGATTTCTTATATCGCTGCGCGCTTTATTTCTTCTTTGGTCGGTCTAGCAGTTCCTTATCGTCATACAATTAATTTACAGATTCCTAGAGTACCCATCAAAGAACCACAGAAAATCAACGTGTTACGATAACTCTGTGTGTACCGTTAGATTCCCAAAACATGCAGTATGTGCTCTTTCGTTTCGGCTCAAAAATCTCCGCGTGGACCGGCTTCGTTAGTTTTGTGTGAACACCTCCATGTAGCTTGACAGCATTTAGAGACGACACGTTTGCGATTATGTACCCAGCTTTTCGATATGCACGTTAAATTAATATTAAGCTACCTGGCTGAAGATCGATTCTATGGTACCAAATTCGTGCATCGAGCATGAAGCGAGATGGCACCAAAACAACACGAAGTGGAGACCGTAATTATAAGCTGTGCAGTCACGTATACTCTCGTGGGCGTATCTTCATCATTTAAGTAAAAGTTCTCAGATGCGGCAATCCGCGGATGCTACTAATAGTTTTACGGTGGCAGTCATCGTCTTTAAGACTGTGTATAAGGATTAAATGATTCCAAGGGTATAACTCATCCCTCTTCCAACGATACCTTTTCGAGTTGACTTGCAATATTCCAAATAAGAGTTCGCGTGTGAATCGGTATATTTGGGTCGTTACTTACGTCATCGAGAATTGATATTACATAAGCAGCCCGCACCGCTTCAGATTCCTCTTTATTTAATAGTCTGTTTTTCGCCTCATCTGCAGCGCGTCGAATATTTCTCGGCACCGAGTCATCCTCTATGATCCGGGTGAGGATGTCAATGCTCTGTTTAATTATATCCTGTTCATCTGACATTGCATCACCCTAGAGAACAAATAAAAACTACTCTCTCAATATCGGGAATTCACCTAGATTTTCGTCGTATATAGTCTCTATTTCAGTCCTGATTGTTATCACAATAGTTGACACTATATATATGTTGCCTTTGGTTAAGTCGACAATCTAGATTATAGATCACCCCATCGGCGCTTTTTCGAATCACTTTTTAGCTCTTTTGTATCTCCACCCGTTAAGCGATTAGGCCACAGGGCGTCAGGGTTGGATTCTTCTGTCTGGACGCTTTGACTTCTCTCTATTTCACGGTTTGGTCGTCTTCTTGCATACGAATTCCGATCAAGCCCTCTGTCGTCATCATATTTTTGAGATGTGCCGCTGTAGGGGTTTACCTCATGGCGGGTACCAAATTCCATCTCGTCGCCTGCAGCGCTATCACCGGCATCATAATCTGGGCCATCGTACTCATCGTATAGTTCGCTGTCTCCACGATCTCCTCTGAAGAGAGACGTCAGTAATGCCGCAATAATAAGAATTATCGGGAGTAAGACTAAGAGGAAAAGCGGAGAAATTCCGTTAGGTATCTCGGGAAGTAATTTTGTCCAATCTCTGCCCCCTCCCTCATTAACTACCGTAGTTTCATTAGAGCTTTTTGTTGGCTTAGGTGAGACTTCCGTGATAGGATTTGGATTCTGAATTGGCTGTACCGATGGTACCAGCACGGGCATCGGCATAGGCGTCGGCATAGGCGTCGGCATAGGCGTCGGCATAGGCGTCGGCATAGGCGTCGGCATAGGCGTCGGCATAGGCGTCGGCATAGGCGGTATAATAGGAGGAATGGTGGGAGCAGCAAGGTTTGCTGCACCATTGCTATCACTTGCGTTTTGAGCTGACACCGCTAACTGATATGAAAGAATTAACATTATTGATATGGCGACAAACCCTGTAAATTTGAAAGCATTCATGGACTCAAATACTGTAATCTTTTAGCTACACGTGCATTTTATTAAATTAGATATATGAATTTCTCCATTATAATCGTATGTGTCTACTGAAGTAAAATTAAGAAACTTTTTTTTTAAATCGTCTAAAAGCGTGAGGAAAAGTTGATCACTCCCCTCGTGGCTAAGTGAGAAAGTGGGATATCGCTGCTCGGTCGTTCTCTAAGCAATTTACGGTATGGACTTAATTCTACATAGTTCTATGCATTAATTCGCAATATGCGTAGTCGTTCTGTTTCATACATAGTGCTAGTACGAAAAGTGCAATGTGGGCTAACTTGTTGTAGTATCACCGACGCTCTTCCCTAACTTATAGAAAGAAAATTAACTGTATTTTACTGATATCAATTCTTTGAAAAGCGCGAAAGAGCGTTATTTCAGCCAAGACATCATCGCTCTAAGCCTCGCTCCTACAATTTCAATTTGATGCTCTTTCTCCTGTTTGTTAAGTGCATTGAAGACGGGGCGGTTCGCATTGTTCTCGAGTATCCATTCCCGCGCAAACTCACCGTTCTGGATTTCTTTGAGAAGTTGCTTCATCGCTGTTCGGGTCTCTTCTGTAATGATCCTTTTGCCTCTCGTCAAGTCCCCATATTGAGCGGTGTCACTTATCGATTCACGCATCCATGAAAGTCCCCCCTCGTATATGAGATCGACAATCAGCTTTAACTCATGCAAACACTCAAAATAGGCTATCTCAGGTTTATATCCTGCGTCGACAAGCGTTTCAAATCCAGCTTTAATCAGTTCTGTCGTGCCACCGCAGAGCACCGCTTGTTCACCAAAGAGATCAGTCTCGGTCTCTTCCTTGAATGTCGTTTCAAGTACTCCCGCCTTAGTAGCTCCTATTCCTTTAGCATAGGCAAGTGCCTTCTGGAAACTGGTTCCAGTGTAATCTTGATGGACAGCTACAAGTGCCGGCACTCCCTCACC
>Ga0209517_10007603_pt1 | contig 12927 bp, 10 predicted proteins | sample PeaSoiMetSII2010_FD_187695 | JGI IMG/M metagenome (GOLD analysis project Ga0209517, IMG submission 187695) | Peat soil microbial communities from Weissenstadt, Germany - SII-2010 (SPAdes) (version 2) | ecosystem: Environmental > Terrestrial > Soil > Wetlands > Peat | place: Germany...
CGAGTGTCAACCTTATCGCGAAACATGTTGCGCAGTAATTGGGGCGCGACACTAGTGAGAAGCGGCGCGGAACGGAATGGGGGCGCGGAGCGCTTCGCGGAGTTGCAGGTGTGGACGCAATTTGTCGAGCGCGGCCTCGACGGTAAGACCATATTTCGCACGTAACTGCTCGGGCTTGCCGTGCTCGATAAACTGGTCGGGCCAGCCGATGCGCTCGACCGGCTTCTGAATGCCCAGGTTGTTGAGTTCCTCGAGCACCACGCTTCCAAAGCCACCCATCAAGACATGATCTTCCAACGTGAGAATGACATCCACGTTGCGGGCAAAAAACTCCAGTGTCTGAGTGTCGAGCGGCTTGCTGAAACGAGCGTTGATTACTGCCGCACTCACGTCCTGCTTCTCGAGTTGCGCGGCAATCTCTTCGGCCAGCGGAACCATGGCGCCCAAAGCGAAAATCGCCACACGATCGCTTTCGGAGTAGCGCAGGATCTCCGCCTTGCCGATAGCGATGGCTTTGGGAAAAGGTTTCAGTTCGACGCCCAGGCCAGCGCCGCGCGGGTAGCGGATAGCGATCGGCCCATCGTGAAGCGTTGCCGTGTAGAGCATGTCGGCAAGCTCGTCTTCGTCCTTCGGCGCCATGTGCACAATATTGGGTATGCCGCGAAGATAACTGATGTCGAAGAGGCCGTGATGCGTGGGGCCATCGTCGCCAGAAAGGCTACCGCGGTCCATGCAGAAAACGACGGGAAGATTCTGGAGGCAGACGTCGTGAACGATGGGATCGAAAGCGCGCTGAAGAAAAGTGGAATAGATGGCGACGACCGGCTTCAAGCCCTTCGAGGCAAGGCCGGCGGCAAAGAGCACGGCGTGTTCTTCGGCAATGCCCACATCGAAATATTTTCCGGGATGCCGCGCCTGGAATCGGTCAAGCATGGTGCCGTTCGGCATGGCCGCGGTGATGGCCACGATATTAGGATCGCGGTCCGCAAGTTTAATCAGCGTTTCGGCGAAAACTTCGGAGTACGTCGGCTTTCCGGACGGCTGCGTTTCACCCGTTTCCGGATCGTAAGGGCCAAGGCCATGGAATTTTTTCTGCTTCTGCATGGCCGGCTCGAAACCTTTCCCTTTTGTGGTCAGCACGTGCAGCAAGGTGGGCCGCTTCTGGCGCTTCAGGGATTCCAGCGTGTGGATCAGCGTGGGTATGTCGTGGCCGTCGATGGGCCCGTAATACTTCAAGCCCAGTTCCTCGAAAATGACGCTGGGCAGGAGCATGCTCTTGGCGGCTTCTTCCGCCTTTTTGGCCATGCGGAAGGCGCTTTGCCCGCCAATCATTTTCACGAATTTACCGGCGTGGCCGTGCAGCGCCTCGAATTTCGGATGGGTGACGATCCTATTGAGATAGGCGGCGATGGCGCCGACGTTTTTGTCGATGGACCATTCGTTGTCATTCAGGATGACCAGCAGTTTTTCGGTGTGATGCGCAATATTGTTCAGCGCTTCGAAGGTGATACCGCACGTGAACGCGGCATCGCCTGCCAGCGCGACGACATGCGCGCGACCGCCCTGTCGGTCGCGCGCCACGGCCATGCCCAAGGCCGCGGAGAGAGCGGTGCCAGCGTGGCCCGCGCCATAACAATCGTGTTCGCTTTCCGTGCGCAACATGAAACCATTCAAGCCGCCGGGTGTGCGAATAGTGTGAAAAAGGTCGCGTCGCCCGGTCAGCAATTTGTGCACGTACGCCTGGTGACTGACGTCGAATACGAAATGGTCCTCGGGAGTATTGAAGACGTAATGCATGGCGATGGTGAGTTCCACAACACCGAGATTCGGCCCGAGGTGGCCGCCTGTCTTCGAGAGGACGGTGATGAGTTCTTCGCGGATTTCCGCCGCAAGCTGCTCGAGCTGCGAGAAGTTGAGTTGCTTTACGTCCGCCGGGGAGCGGATTCCGTCAAGTAGATAAGCCATATCCTCTGAACACAGTACCGCTTGCCAATTAGATGAGGAGTTCCGTTAAAAGGATACCCTGGAAACAGTGGCGCGTTTGCTTCGATAAGCATGCTTGTGCTACACAAGGGACATGCCAGATTTTGCCGCTCCTGTGGAAAGACTGATCGACGAACTGAAGCACCTGCCCGGCATCGGGCAGAAGACCGCGCAGCGGCTGGCGTTCCATTTGTTGCGGGCCACGCCGGAAGAGGCGCTTTCGCTGGCCGAAGCCATTCGAGACGCCAAGGAAAAGATCCGCACGTGCACGGTCTGCTTCAACATCACGGATACGGACCCGTGCCTGTATTGCGTTGGCCCCACGCGGAATAGGAACACGATCTGCGTGGTGGAAGAGCCGCACAACATTATGGCCATTGAGAAGACGCGCACGTATAGCGGGATGTATCACGTGCTGGGGGGCTCGCTTTCACCGCTGCAGGGACGCGGGCCAGACCAACTGCATATCAAAAGCTTGATCGAACGGCTGAAGGGCGGCGGGGTGGAAGAGATTATCATCGCCACGAATCCCACTGCGGAAGGCGAAGCGACAGCCGTGTATATGTCGAAATTGCTGAAGCCGCTGGGTGTGCGTGTGACACGCATCGGCGTGGGTATTCCCGTTGGCGCGGACCTGGAATATGCCGACGAGGTCACCATGCTGAAGGCCATGGAGGGCCGGCGCGAATTGTGATGGGGTGAGGCGAGGCAGAGAGCGGCGAATTGGGCTTGGGTTTTTGGTGGTTGACGGCCAGGGTCTGGAATAAAGAAAAGTGGCGAAGTACCTTCTTGCGTTGCGAGGGTTAGACCCCGGCCGGCGAGAGAGCTTCGAACCATGCCCATTTCTCCGCGATTTTCGGCGATCCGCGAAGCGCAAAAACTCCTGCTGGACTATTTCGGACCGACGCCGCTCATCAAAACGAAATCACTGGGAACGGAACACGCTCAGGTTTACCTGAAAAACGAAACGGTGCTGCCGACTGGCTCGTTCAAACCGCGCGGCGCTCTTTTTGCGCTGGCGTGCAACCTGAAAGCACGGCGCATCGAGGAAGTGATTGCGTCCAGCACGGGCAATCATGGCGCGGCGGTCGCCTTTGCCGCGAAATCGCTGGGCGTGCGCGCAACTATTTTCTTGCCACAGAACTGCAATGCCGTGAAGCGTAAGAACATCGAATGGCTGGGCGCGCGGATCGTGGAGACGGGAAGCCTGGACCTGGTAGGCGCGTTTCAAATGGCGCAGGAATATGCGCAACACCCCGGTGTGTATTTCCTGAATGATGCGACCGACCCCGATCTTCCCGCCGGGCCCGCAACGATTGCGATGGAACTCCTGGAACAGTTACCCGCAATGAGCACGGTGATTGTGCCCATGGGTGATACGGCGTTAATTCGCGGCATCGGTGCAGCATTAAAGCAGCGTGCGCCCGGAGTGAAAGTTGTCGGCGTGCAAGCCGAGCGCGCGCCTTCCTATTATTTGTCGTGGCAACAGGGCAAAGCCGTGCCAACAGAGAGTTGCGATACGTGCGCCGATGGACTGGCAACGCGTACGCCCGATGAGGGCAACGTTGCCAGCATTCGCGAGGTCGTGGATGAAGTGTTGCTGGTGAAAGAGGAGCAGATGCTGAACGCCATCCGGCGACTTCGCCTGGACGAGGGAGTTTTGGCGGAGCCAGCGGGCGCCGCGGCCGTTGCCGCATATCTGAACAGCGGTCCGCGCACGGGCCAGACGGTTTTACTGGTGACAGGGCGCAACATTTCTGAAGCTGTACGGCAGCAAGCGGGAATTGGGTGGTAGATAGATTCTGATTTTCACTGGGCCCAGATAAGATGAGGTTCATAAGCGAGGCTACCTAATGAATAAAGCGCTGGTTTGCGCATTCTGTTTTCTTTGGCTAGGCGCTACTGCGGTCGGTCAAGATTCTGCGTACTACAAGGCTATTCAGAAAGGTGCTCCAACTCAGATTCAGTCAAAGCAGTTCAAGCAGGTGGAGCAAAGCGCATTAAAGGAATACTCGCAGCCTGAAACCTATGAGTTGCTGGCAACCACCTTCGGAAATACCACCGAAAAGGTTTGGGCAGTAGTTTACGGAGAGGTGTTCTGTAATCTTTCTTCCGATCCGGATCGCATCAATCATATGGGCTCTCTCGTCTTTAATTGGTACGACGGGTCTCTTTCAAAAAAGGGCGACAGCCTGTCTGTAAACCTCACGGAGAATGCCGAAGCCCCACAAAAGCAGCCCGCGTTCGAGCCGCAATTCGAGATGTCTTTCCTCATGGGAGCCGTCCCTTTTGGGAGCGGTATCAAACCCCTTTCCATAAAGAAACTGTCCGACATTCGCAAGAATCAGTTGTCGCTTTGGTCCCAGAAGAAACTTCCAACCAACGAATTGATACGCAGGCAACAAGCCGTCCTGAACGCGGGACACTTTGAAGCGTACAATTATTGGCTTTTTGAGAGCGCGCGTCCCGATGAATTCAATGAATGGTTAAAGGAACACCAAACTCAATTCCAAGCTTGGCTCGAATGGCAGAGCAAAAACAAGTTCGCAGCGCTATCTCCAGATTTTCAGAGACTTTTCATCGTCAGCGGACATCAATAAGCAGTTGAAAAACCACTTTGGGTTTCGGAAGCGTTGCGTGGCGGCCTGCAAGACATTCAGACCGTTCTTTCACAGGGAATTGCCGCGAGTTAATTGTAAAAGCAAGAGAAAAAATTGGAAAAACTTGTGAACCGGAAGCCCTAGTACGTCTAGCATCTTTGGCCCTCTAGGCAAGAAGAGCAATTCAGGATAAAGTCCAATTCCGCGGTGGCAGTCCCCACCAAATCGCGGCAGGTTCTCTAGGAACCGTCAGTAGGAGGTGCGCTATGCCCAGGTTGGCGCACTACATGGCTCAATACGACCACGAACATGGTTCGCCATGGAACAAGCTGCTCCATGGCATTGGCATCCCGCTGATTTTTGCCGGGATTATTCTCCTTGTGCTGCTGAAATGGCGCTGGGGAATTCCGTGTTTTCTGGGCGGTTGGGTTCTCCTTTTTTTCGGACACCGGGTCGAAGGAAATAATCCCGCATTTTTTCAGGGACCGATCTATTTGCTGGTAGGGCCGATCTGGGTCGCCAAGGAAATATGGACGTCTCTGGGCGGAGCACGCCGAGGACAGGGGCAGGATGCCCCGCCTCCCAATAGCTCTAAGTCATTGTAAAGGCAGATTTTAGTCAGGATACGGCGACGATGCAAAATGAAGAAGGCGGGCCAGAGTTGGCACCCGACGAGGAGTCTCATCCACCGGACGAAGCGAGCGATATGGCAAGCGACATGGCGAGTGAAGGTGCAGTGAACACAGGCTCGGATTTGCGGAAGCGGCGAAGCACCCGGATCGTGCAGGCGGTGCCGCTGATGGTGACGGGTGTGGACGCGCTCGGACGTCCCTTTGCAGAGCGCACCTCGACCCTGATCATTAATTGCCACGGGTGCCGCTACCAATCCAAGCATTACGTCCTGAAAAACATGTGGGTGAACCTGGAAGTGCCCCATCCGGAGCAAGGACATCCACCAAGGCGCGTGCGCGGCAAAGTTTCCTGGATCCAACGACCGCGAACAGTGCGCCAGCTTTTCCAGGTGGCGCTGGAATTGGAGCAGCCCGGCAACGCGTGGGGGATTGCGTTCCCACCGGACGACTGGTTTGTGTTTCCGGAAGAACAAGCATTGCTGAGTAGCGGCGGAATCGGGGGAGAATTGCCGCCGAGTCCAGTTGCGCCGGTAGCGGGCGAAGTGGTGCTACCTCTAGCGGAAGGGGAATCGGGCGGAACTTTGCCGGACAATTTGCGGGTGTTCCCTGCCCCGGCGAGCGCCACGGACGCTTCTCTGCAACTGGCGAGGCAGGTGGCGCGGTTGCTGGCAGAGGCGAAGCAGCAGATTCACGCGGCAGCGCGGGAAGCAGCAGCGCAAGCGGTCAGCGCTGAACGAAGGCTGGCCTTTGAGCAGTGGGAGCAGAAGTATGTGGCGTTCCGCGATGAAGTGGCGCGGGAAACAGCGCAAGCCATCGGCACAATTCAGCAGGAGACGGAAACGCGGACGCGTTCCGCGCAAGCGGCCGCCGCCGAATCGTTGAAAACGGAATTGCCGCGCTGGCTGGCTCCGCAATTGGAGCAATTGACGCACGAATTGACCGCGCAACTTGCGCGCGAAGGAGCTTTGCAGCGCGACCAGCACGAAAAACAGCTTTCTGCGGCACACGAAACCCTGCAAACCCTCTGTGGGCAGGCGGAAGAAACCGCCTCGAAACTCCGGACGCAAGCGGATGCGGCGGAAGCGCACGTGGCTTCGCGGCTGGACGCGGCAGCACAACAAGCCGAAGAAGAGGCGCGGCGGCGAGAAGAGACCACGGCGTCGCAGCGGGAAGCGTTAACCAGCGCCGTGAACGAACTGCACGAGCGCGTGAACGGCACTCTGGCGGAAGCACAGAACTCGCTGCGCGAGCAACTCACTCGGGAACTCGATTCCGCTCAGGCTCGCTGGCAGGCTTCGCTGGAATCCGCAATGCAGGCGACGCAAGAGCGGGCTTCGGAAATGCTGCGCGAGGAGACCCAGGGGCTGCGCACGGGACTTCAGGAAGAGGGCGCGCGGCAGAGCGGCAGCGTGCGCGAAGCCCTGGAGGCACATACGCATCAACTGGAAGAGATTGTCGCGCGAGCCAATAGCGTGTCCGAACGGCTGGATCAGCACGCAGCACGCATGGAAGGCGTGCAGCAACAGGCAGTCGAAGGATTCCAAACCCAACTGAACGACGTCCTGAACCTGCACCGCAACGAACTGCAACACCGCTCGGAAGTTTTGTTTGAGGAACTTCACGCGCGCATCCGCAACAGCTTTGAAGCGGCCAACAGCGCGGCGCTGGAAAAATTTGACGAGCAGGTCGAGTCTCTGGTGCAACCGCACGTGACCCACGCGGAAGAGGCCATACACCGGCTGGCAGGCGGGCGTTCGCTGCTGGATGCGGCAATGACCATGCAGCAGGATCGCGTGCGCGCCACGGCCGACGAGGCTTTCGCGGATTCCCTGGCGCGCTTCCGGGAAAATCTGGGTAGCGTGGAGCAAGTGTTGAACGAATCCGCGCAGGTGATTACCGGGCGCAACCTGGAAGAGCTGGAAAGCAAGACGGCAGACATAAAGCACCACACCCTGGAGGAAATGTTTAAATCCGCTGAATGGTACGAGAAGAAAGCGCAAACGCAGATGCAGAATCTGTCGGAGAAGCTGGTAGAACAATCCGACGCGCAATTGCGAGAGAAGGCCGGGGAAGTTTCCAGCGTGTTCAGCAGCGAATTGAACCAGGCGAGCCGGGGCTTTGTGAATCAGACGCAACAGCAACTGGAGGAATCGGTGCGCGACGCATTCGAGCGCGTGCGCGTCCTCTTTGCCGAGGCAGCGGATACCACGTCTGCGGCGTTCACCGACGAAATTCAACGCAATGCCCGGCAAGAGCTGGAGGGCTTCAACGAATTGGTCCAGAAGAAGGCCGAGCAATCATGGGAACAGTTGGATGCGGCGCGGGTGGAGTTTGGCCAGCACTTGACGAGCGGGCAGGAAGAGTTTTTGCGGCGCTTTCAAGGTTCAATGCACGGCGCGGTGGAGCGGGGTCTGGCGGAAGCGCAGGAAAAGGTGCAATCGAGCTTTGGCAGTGTGCTGGATTCGTGGAAGGCGCTGGGCAACGCCAAACAAACGGAAATGCGCAGCAGCCTGGCACAGATCAGCGAAGAGACAGCCGCGCAGTACCGAGGCCGGCTGGAGAACATCACCAACTCCTGGATGGTGGCAACTGTGGCTACACTCGATCATCAGTCCCGCGATGTTATCGCCAAGATTGCGGCGAACGCGGAAGAACGATTGAAGGAAGCGACCAGCGAAGTGTTTTCGCGATTTGGGGAGACACTGCGCGAACGATTGCAGCAGATTGCGGCGGGCTTTGATAAGCCAGCGCCACCGGCGGGGCGCTGAGCGGGCCTTTAGAGACCGTTAATCACCCAGAATCAAGAGGGATTCATCGCACGAAAGGCGTGCGATGCAAAACCGTCCCTCACTCTGCGGACTCCGTTCGGAATGACGGGGTTTTGCTTTTCGACGAACTGCGAGGGCGTGCGCCAGCATAATAACACCTACACACCCAGAATGTGACGGGGTCCAATTGCGGACGGATTCCGCTGGCTATGAGTGGCGAGTTGTGGCAACCTAGCTCGCATGGGAAACCGAGACAAAGGTAGACGCGAAGTAAAAAAACCCAAGAAGCAAGTGCCCAAAGTGGTTCCTACACGCCGTGACGCTGGTCAGTTCACTGTGCAAAACGTGAAGCCGACTACCGAGCCCAAGTAGCCACTGGCGATTGGCGAGGGCACCACGAGCTGCACAGTCCTTCTGTCTCCCGGCCTATTCCGTGGTCGAGTGGCGCGCCTTGTATAATTCACCTGTATAATATCCGGGTTTAACCATGGCCAACCGAGCGTACCTGCGCGTGTGGACGCGCGACTTTTCCATCGAGACGATGATCGCGGAGTTTGCGCGATTCCTTGCCAGCGTTCCCCTGTCCGAATCACACGCGGGCTTTGATCAGCTGACCGTGCAGGCAGTGGATGTCACGGAAACACCCGTGGTGGAATGGGATATGCACGAGCAGAATTACGGCGCGGCAGAGGTAGCGGCGTTGGCAGCGCAGCAACTCTATCCGGACGTCGCATACATTGTGAATGCCAAATGGGATTTGTGGGCGTTCGATATTGAGACATTGAAGTGGCAGCATGGACCGCAGCCGCTAGTGATTCTCTGCCAAGGGAAGGATTACGACGGTGGCGCGGCGGACAGCGACGGGCAATTTTCCGCGGACCTGGGCTTTGAGCATCTGTTCACTGGACACGCTGGATTGCTGGCGCCGGGTGCCGCTTCGGACCCGTTTGCAGGAAGCGATCACCCGATTGAGAAGACGTTTCGGAGCTGGATGGCCAGCGGGGAGAACCTGAAGCAGTATCACCAGAAGACCCGGGAAAACATCCAAAAGTTGTTTGCGTGGGTGGAAGCTGTGGAACACGCTTTGCCGGTGCAACGCAGCGAATTGTGGAGCGAAGGGGAAGAAAACTTTGAGGCACGGCTGGATGCGATCCTGGGACAGAAGTGAGTTGTAAGTTATAAGTTTTCAGTTTTCAGTAAAGACAGAAGGATGGGAACTTGGCGACTCGCTTGCCCACGTATTGCCTTTTCCTGGGGAGGGCGCTCCTAGCATTGCTCCTAGTGGTGACATTTACAGGTGCGCAGACAGGTCAGAAGCAAGCGAAGAAGAAGGCGGCGCACCGGGCAAACGAGCTGACGCTGGCGGGATTGCGGCCGGGAACGGATACAACGAAACGAGCAGAGCATCTTTATAAAATGCCTGACAACTGGATGAACGAACAGGGAGAACTGAACTGGAAAAACGGGTGCTACGCGAGCACGCTGACCGTGAGTTACAACCAAAGGCAAAAGATTGAGACGATCCGAGTGAGCAAGATGCAAGGCTCGATCGATGCTGACTGCTTCGGGAAAGACAGTATTAGTCCGTGGCGAACGGGGCGTGGATTGGCGATCAAGGATTCTGCGACAAAGATGAAGGAGTTGTATGGGGAGCCGGATTCGAGGAGTCCTAGCACGAAGGACGGGCAACCGTTAGAATTGTGGTATTACGCGTTCGACTGGGCGGGCGCGGACGTGCCACAGGTAATGGAAGTGCTCTGCACTAGGGAGCAGGACGGGCAGCCGGGACATGTTGTGGAGATCACGCTGGCTGCGCCCAGTTTGTAGCAAGAAAGACGATGGATGGTTTAGGGGATTACGCCTTGGGGGTTTGTGCGTCTATTAGTGGTGGAAGAGTTCGGAAGTATAAGAGTGCAAGAGCGAAAGAATGTGGTGTTTAGAAGTAGTGGTGGGTATGGAAAGGACTAGGATGCAGAGTTCCCTTTTGCAATTGGCGAAGTCCGAAGTGGAGGGCACCCACTCCTCGAGCGGCAGAAAGTACCGTTTGCCGTTCCATGCTGCTTGTATCGGGCTGATGATGGTCGCTCTGTGCTTGCCGGGTTGTGGCTCTGATGCGCCGAAGCCTGCGGCAGAAGCGACGAAGCCCGCCGAGCCCGCTATTCCCGAGGATGTTCAGGACGCCGCGAAAGTGATGCTGGGAAGCGATGCGCAGGTTTTGCTATACGGCGACCTGGCAAAGACGGGTAAGCAGCAAGTGCTGGTGGCGAATGTTGTGCCCAACACGCCGAAAAGCGTGGTGGCGGGCACGGTGGTGACCCGCGCCGTGGTTGCGGAAAACGACGACGGCAAGTGGGTGGAGTTGTTCCGGTGTGACGAGTACTTGAAGAATTCCAGAGGGTTTTTGGCGCTGACGCCGCTGCAAGCCATGACCGGCTGGAAATTGCAATACGAAAACGGTCCGACGCAGGGGATGTCGCTCTATTTCACGCCCATAAAGTCTGGTACCAGCGAGCGTACATTGCCGATCGCGGTGCGGTGGAATCCGGAGACAAAACGCTACCAGTCGATGGACTATTCGTACACGAATTTCCTGATGGAAGGCGCATCGCTGGATCATCCGAGGTCCACATTGCGATGAGCACGGCGGCAGCAGCGCTGCGCGCAGGAGAGCCCGCGAAGAAGGGCGCCAAAGTCTCGTCGTGGGAGAACCTGCGGGGACTGCTGCCATACCTGGCGCGCTACAAAGGCGCGATTGCGCTGGGCATGCTCACGCTGTTGCTAATGGGGTTGATCCAAAACGTGGTGCCGCTGACCACGGGAATCATCACGGACACGCTTGCGGGCAGCCCGCGGCCGTTTGAAGTGGCGATGCATGGAGCGCGAGTTGTGCCGCCGTTGAGCTGGCTGAGCGATATGGTGCCGTACTACCAGCCCCACAGCCGGCGGACTCTCTGGATTTATTGCGTGATTCTGATTGGGTGCATTGCGCTGAAGGGCTTGATGTCCTTCGCGACGCGCTGGGTCCTGATCGGCATTTCGCGCGACATCGAATTCGATATTCGCAGCGATCTCTTGGACCGGCTGCTGGTGATGGAGCCGGAATTTTACGTGCGCAACCGCACAGGCGAACTGATGTCCCGAGCGACAAACGATTTGAACGCCGTGCGCATGGTGCTGGGCCCGGGAATCATGTACAGCGGCACGACCATCGTGACCATGGTTTTGTCGATTGCGGTAATGGCGGTTTTGTCGAAATCGCTGACCTTATGGGTGTTGCTGCCCGTGCCGGTGGTGGCGCTCACGGTGCGGCACTTTGGTAAAGTGATCCACGAACTGTACGAGAAGATTCAAGCGTCACTGGCAACGCTTTCCGCCAAAGTGCAGGAGAATCTCTCCGGCGTGCGGGTGATTCGGGCGTACGCGCAGGAAGAGGCGGAGATTCACTTTTTTGACGAGCCGAACCGCGAGTACGTGGCGAAAAACGTGCAACTGATCCGCATGTGGAGCATGTTCATGCCGTCGTTGACGGCAATGATCGGGACGACGTTCCTGATCGTGTTGTGGCAGGGCGGTTACCGGATTCTGTACGGGCAGATGTCGTTGGGCGCGTTGATTACTTTCAATACATATTTGAACGTTCTGGTTTGGCCAATGATCGCCCTTGGTTGGGTGACGAATATTTTCCAGCGCGGCGCGGCGTCCATGGGCCGCTTAAACTACATTCTGCGGGCCAAGACGCAGGTTGACGATCGCGACGCGAAAGTGCCCGCTGGAACGCAGCCCGAAGGCAACATCGAGTTTCGAAATTTGAATTTCACCTATCCCACGACACTTTCCGGGAACGGCGCGCCCGCTTCCAACGGGCATGAATCTAGACCAGTGCTGCGCAATATCAATCTCACAATTCCCGCCGGCTCCACGCTTGCCGTTGTCGGGCCCACAGGAAGCGGGAAGACGACGCTGGCGGCACTGGTGGCACGACTTTGGGAGGTGCCGCCCGGGCAGTTGCTGATCGATGGCTATGCCATCAACGAATGGCCGCTGGAATCGCTGCGGCGCGCGATCGGCTACGTGCCGCAGGACACTTTTCTGTTCAGCGAAACGGTGGGAGAGAACATCGCGTTTGGCGTGCCGGCTCACGATCCTTTTAAGGTGCGGGAGGCCGCGGAAATCGCCAGCTTGCATAGCGACGTCGAGGGCTTCACGAAGAAATATGAAACGATGGTGGGCGAGCGCGGCATCACGCTTTCCGGCGGGCAGAAACAACGTACGGCCATCGCGCGCGCGATTGTCCGCGATCCCCGGATTCTGATCCTGGACGATTCCCTTTCCGCCGTAGATACACAGACCGAAGAGAAAATCCTGGGACAGTTGCGGGGCGTAATGCGCGGTCGCACCACAATTCTGATTGCCCACCGCACGTCCACGGTGCGCGATGCCGACCAGATCGTCGTGCTGAAGGACGGGCAGATCATCGAGCGCGGCACGCACGATGAACTGCTGGCACGCCAGGGTTATTACGCGGATTTGTACCAGAAGCAGCTGCTGGAAGAAGAGCTCGAACGGGCATGAGCAACATTCAAGAAGAAGAAGCGCTGGGAAAAGCGTACGACTCGCAGCTCATGAAACGGCTGCTGGAGTACATGCGGCCGTACAAGTGGCGCGTGGTGTTCGCGATGGCGCTGGTGTCCGTGGTGACGCCACTGGAGCTGGCGCCGCCTGCGCTTTTCTGGAAGGCAATTGACAAATACCTCGTTCCCGGCACCTCGGGAATCATCAGCGTGGCCCAGGCAAAGCACGGATTGCTGCTGATCAGCGCGATTTACATCCTCGTGCTGGTGTTCGATTTTCTGGCGCAGTACGTGCAAATCCGGATCATGCAGCGCGTCGGTCAGCAGACGATGTACGACATGCGCAAGGAGATCTTCGGGCGCCTGCAGCGGC
>Ga0209517_10007606_pt1 | contig 12923 bp, 11 predicted proteins | sample PeaSoiMetSII2010_FD_187695 | JGI IMG/M metagenome (GOLD analysis project Ga0209517, IMG submission 187695) | Peat soil microbial communities from Weissenstadt, Germany - SII-2010 (SPAdes) (version 2) | ecosystem: Environmental > Terrestrial > Soil > Wetlands > Peat | place: Germany...
CGGCAGGACCGTGTCGTCGATCTTATTCTCGCGGAATGAGGCCTCATACTGTTCGAGGCCAAGCCTCCGCAGCCAACCTCCGACGTCCATGGCGGCGCCCCTGGCTCGCCTACCCACGCATGATCCACCAGGGGAGACAGCCTGTCTAGGGCCGTGTTTTGAATGACCGGTTTGGGTCAAACGCGACCGACTCGGGGCTTTCAGACTATTTCCGAACTATCCCGAGGAACGGAAATAGCGCGTAGGGTGGATTGGAGCCGAAGGCGTAATCCGCCACCTTACCAAGACGGCGGATCACGATCCGCCCTACGGACCTTGTCGAAGAACCGCGCAGCGGTCCGATGGAAGGCATCATGTTCCGTAAGCTAACATGGGAGGGACACGACTACCTCGACGCAGTGCGCGATCCGCAGGTGTGGCATAAGACGAAGGAAGCGACCAATAAGGTCGGGAGCTGGACGTTCGACATAGTGAAAGAACTTGCCAAGCAATATATCAAGAGCGAGCTATCGAAGCTTGGACTCGATCTGTAACGCAAAAGGCTCCCGACGCGGGAGCCTTTTAGAAGCTGCGAAGGAAGAATGCTTGCTCGTACTGCGGATCATGATCCGTCGTTATGAGTCGCCAAGATGGCGGGTTACGCCTTCGGCTCCAACCCGCCCTACGACCTACGAGCTTTTGTTTCAATTGTGGTGGCGCAATAGGCCGCCAAAATGTTAGCGTTCGAGCATCCCCGATCAGTTGGGAAATGTCAGCGGATAGTAACATCGGGGGTGCGCTAACGCGCGACAACATACCGGGAGGAATTCCATGAATCGGATATCTCTAATAAGCGGGCTGTTACTGGTAGGCATGCTGTCATTTCCCGCAACGGCGGCAGAAGAGCATGTGGCCGTTTCTCCGGATGATTTGAAATGGGCTGCTGCCCCACCCGCCTTTCCGAAAGGCGCGCAGATTGCGGTTTTAAGCGGCGATCCTTCGAAGGACGGCCTCTATGTCGTACGTCTGAAGGTGCCTGCCGGATACAAAGTTCCGGCGCATACTCATCCGAATGATGAAAATATCACCGTCATCTCAGGGACATTCAACATCGGAATGGGTGACAAACTCGATGAGAAAAAGGGGGATGTGCTCAAGGCCGGAGGGTTTGCCCACATGCCAAAAGGTATGCAGCATTTTGCGTGGTTCACCGAGGACTCCATCGTCCAGCTGCATGGGATGGGGCCGCAGAGCATCATCTACGTTAATCCGGCCGACGATCCGCGCAAGGGCAATTAGTCTCTAAACGGGCGACCGCCGGGGCGACCTTGGCGGTCACCGGTCCAAACGCTTCGACACCGGTCGACGAGACCAAAGCGTTCCGTGCCACCGGGACGTGCCAAAATCCCGGGACTTCTGTTTTGCCCCCAGCAACGGACATCGTCAGCCGGTGTCCGAAAGGTGCCAACAACGAAAATCCCACCTTCAATAGTCGCCAAAGAAAAGCCGCTCGAAGGCGGCTCTCAATTCAAACCTGGACGATACGCCTGCCTGGTGTCAGAGCTCGTAGGGCGGATCATGATCCGCCGCTATGAGTCACCAAGATGGCGGGTTATGCCTTCGGCTTCAACCCGCCCTACGAGCTACGAGCTGGCGCTATGCGCCGAGGATTTATTACGAGCAAGAGCTTGCCGGAAGCGACATCCGTGCGCCCTAATGCGTGAACTTTGGAATTTGTTCGGCGAAGCCGTCGAAGCACCCCAGTCGGTCGTTGATGTCGACGATGTGGCGGCAATCCCGGATGCCCTTGACGGGCGGCGGATTCCGGTTGAGTTCCGGCCTAACGGCAGCGTCGTAGCAATTCAGCCGGGCTTGGGGATCATCTACGATCTTGAGACATTTCTGGGCCTTTTCGGCGATCGAGACGCCTTTCGACGCCACCTCCTCGGCTGACGCGGCCTTCGGCCTCATTGACGCGGCCGGCTTTTCCGCTGCTGCCGGCGGCGGCGTTTGGGCCAAAGCCGCCGGGACCAAAGCCACGAGGGCAAAGGCGGCCACCAACGACAGCACTGTGATCAGCAGTTTGATCCTCATGTCAGATTCCCTTCGCCGTTGAACCAGCCTCCAAGGCGGCGAAAAATTTGAACTCCTGGCGGAAGTGGTGTCCACAAGAATGACGCGGGTTTAGACCGGTAGAGAAGGTAAGGAGAGTCGACAAGGGGACGCGGCCCCGGGCCTAGAGATCATTCACTTCTGAGATGGGTCATTCGCGTCGTTCTGACCAGGGCTAACCACTTCCGGTCTACCCCGATCAACGGACGTCGTCAGCTCGTCGGGCGGATCGTGATCCGCCGTTATGAATCGATAAGATGGCGCGTTACACCTTCGGCGGCAGGCAATTCCCGCATACGCGCCATGCGATAACTACCCGTCGTGCCAATCTGCCGCAGGTATCGCGCTTGCGGCGTCGGGCAAATCAGAACGATCTTCCCGCGCATCCCGCCTCGATGAAGAGGGACGTTACGGCCAATCGTCACGACACGTGAGGCGGGGATGCGATGGACGCGGATGGCACGTGAGACGAACGTGGCCTTTCGCGGACGGCGAAGTCGCGTGGTCCCGGCCTCCCGACGCTGAGGTCAAGTTCTTGAGAAGCAAGCTTCTCAGGGGCGACGGGGGCAAGAAAGCCCGGTCCCCGAGGAGATCGCGATATAAGCCGTAAACCATCGCGCAGGGAATGCCGGTTGATCCGGCTAAACCTGTGGTGACTGCCGCCTGCTTTTTTTGTTGCAGGTGGACCATGGGTGAGGTCATCACCCGGCATTCCCTGCGCCCTCTTCGTTTCGCGAGGGCCAAGTTATTTGTAGCACTCGGGCGTGGATGCGTCGCGGGATCGGATAGGTGTGTTCACCTGAAGGCGGTCGCCAATTACCCCCCAAAGGGCTGTCGATGTGAGCCGTTTCAGATGTTGCGCGAAGGCACCTGTGCGTGCTTCACATGCACCTTTCCATCCGCCGGAAAAACCGACCCCGAGCCTGACAAAATCGAAGCTTCCCGGCCGGCCGGAAACCTTGGAGCGTCCATGTCGTCCTATTCTGAAGATCTCCACGCCGCGGCGCTCGCCTACCACCGGCTGCCGCGGCCGGGTAAGCTCGAGATTCAGGCGACCAAGCCGCTTGCCAATCAGCGCGATCTCGCATTGGCCTATTCGCCCGGCGTGGCCGCGGCCTGCACGGAAATCGCCAACAATCCGGCGGAAGCGGCTTCGCTGACGTCGCGCGCCAATCTGGTCGCGGTGGTCAGCAACGGCACCGCGGTGCTTGGCCTCGGCAATATCGGTCCGCTGGCGTCAAAGCCGGTCATGGAAGGCAAGGCGGTCCTGTTCAAGAAGTTTGCAGGCATCGACGTCTTCGACATTGAAATCGCCGCCGATACGATCGAGCGCGTGGTCGAGACCGTGGCGGCGCTGGAGCCGACCTTCGGCGGCATCAATCTTGAGGACATCAAGGGTCCGGAGTGCTTCGAGATCGAGGTGCAACTCAAGGCACGGATGAAAATTCCGGTGTTCCACGACGATCAGCATGGCACCGCCATCATCGTCGGCGCCGCCATCACCAACGCGCTGCTCCTGAACGGCAAGAAGCTTGCCGACGTCAAGATCGTCTGTTCCGGCGCCGGTGCTGCGGCGATTGCCTGCCTCAATCTGCTGGTTTCGATGGGCGCCCAGCGCAAGAACATCTGGGTTTGCGACATCGACGGCGTCGTGCATGAAGGACGCGCGACGCTGATGGATCGCTGGAAGGCAGTCTACGCGCAGAAAACCGACAAGCGCGTGCTGGCTGAGGTGATCGGCGGAGCCGACATCTTCCTCGGCCTTTCCGCGCCCAATGTGCTGAAGCCGGGCATGGTCAAGCAGATGGCGGACCACCCGCTGGTGATGGCGCTCGCCAATCCGAACCCGGAGATCATGCCGGATGAGGCGCGCAAAGCGCGGCCCGATGCGATGATCTGCACGGGGCGATCCGACTTCCCAAATCAGGTCAACAATGTCTTGTGTTTTCCGTACATCTTTCGCGGCGCGCTCGACGTCGGCGCCACCGCGATCAACGAGGAAATGAAGAAGGCTGCGGTTGACGCCATCGCCCAGCTCGCGCGCGATCCGCCGGTGGATGCGGTTGCGCCCGGCTTCGACAGCGGCGAGGCGCAGGGCTTTGGTCCGGGATCGCTTATTCCAACTCCGTTCGATCCGCGGCTGATCCTGCGCATCGCGCCGGCGGTCGCAAAGGCCGCCATGGAATCGGGCGTCGCAAGCCGGCCGATCGCGAAATTCGAAGACTATGCGGCTCAGCTCGAGCGCTTCGCGTTTCGCTCCGGGCTTGTCATGAAGCCGATGTTTGCCAAAGCCAAAACCCAGCCGGTCCGGGTGATCTACGCCGAAGGCGAAGATGAACGTGTCCTGCATGCGACGCAGGTCGTCCTCGAGGAGAATTTGGCGCGGCCGATCCTGGTTGGGCGTCCGTCGGTGGTCGAAGCGCGGATCAAGCGATTTGGCCTCGCCATCAGGGCGGGCAAGGATTTCGATCTCGTCAACCCCGAGGATGACCCCCGCTATCGATCCTATGTGCAGTCCTATATCTCCATTGCCGGCCGGCACGGCGTGACGCCCGACGCGGCGCGCACAGTGGTGCGCACCAATGCAACCGTGATTGCCGCGCTCGCGGTTAGCCGCGGCGAGGCCGATGCCATGATCTGCGGCGTCGAGGGCCGCTACATGAGCCATCTGCGTCACGTCCGCGAGATCATCGGCTTCCTGCCGGGGGTGAGCGATTTCGCAGCCCTTGCGCTGCTGATTACGCGCAAAGGGGCCTATTTTATCGCCGATACGCAGGTGCGGCCGAACCCGAGCGCCGAAGAGATCGCGGAAATGGCGGCGCTGGCGGCGATCCACGTGCAGCGCTTCAATATGAAGCCAAAAGTCGCGTTCGTGTCACATTCCGATTTTGGCAGCTATGATACGGAATCTTCGCGTAAAATGCGCCGCGCCACCGCGCTCTTGAAGCAGAACCATCCGGAGATCGAGGCCGATGGCGAGATGCAGGGCGATACCGCGCTTTCCGAGGCGGAGCGGAAGCTGGTCCTGCCGCATTCGCAGCTTGAAGGCGAAGCCAATATTCTGGTCATGCCGAATCTCGACAGCGCCAACATCGCCTATCAAATGATCAAGTCGCTCGCCGACGCCCTGCCGGTCGGGCCGATCCTCATCGGCCCTTCGCGGCCCGCCCATATTCTGACGCCCTCGGTGACCGCGCGCGGCATTCTCAATATGACCGCGGTCGCCGCCGTCGAAGCCCAGGAGCGGGCGGGTCGCCAACAACCGCAGCTGTTCAGCTAAAGCGCGATGAGATCTGGATGAATCGTTGTCGCGCTTTAGTTCTTTGATTGAGCATGATCTTTTCGGAAAACCGCTACACACTTTTCCGGATCATGCTCCAACCAACGCGAATCCGGCCGGCCGCGATGGTTAGCCGGGAAATCGATTGACCGTTTGAAAAGCTGGAGCGGAACCCCCATAATCGCCCCGCCATCAGCGAACCCCGATCCAGTGAGGCCGACCATGCCAGCGTTTATTACCTTCGGGCGAATTCTGTTCGCCGTGCTCTTCATCGTCGCCGGAGCCTCCAAGCTTCTGGATCTGGCGGCGACGGCCCAAATGACGGAGAAGATCGTTTTTCCTGCGCTACTTTCAACCTACACTTCGCAGCTCGAAGCCATGACCGGGATGGCGATGCCGCAAATGATGGCGATCGCGGCGGGAGCGCTCGAACTGCTCTGCGGCCTCATGATCGCGCTGAACTTCGGCGCGCGCTTTTTCGCGTTCCTGCTGATCCTGTTCGTGGCGGCCACGACGTTCTACTTTCACGATTTCTGGAACCAGACCGGCGCCGAGGCCAGGAACAACTTGGTCCATGCGCTGAAAAACCTGTCGCTCATCGGCGCCTTGTTCATGATCGCAGGGTACGGCCGGCCGGCGCCGGCTCACGAACCTGCCTATGACGTTTGAGACAGGCGACGCCACGGCGTCACGGTGACGCCTTCCTTGGCGTCGAGAATCTGGCTTTCGCCGGCTCTCAGGCCATGAGCGGCCAGAATTTCCTGCGGGGAATGGCGCGGCACGCCGGAGAAGACCGGCTCTCCGCCCGGCAGCCGGACCCGCGGCGCCTGCGACAGCCAGAACGTGTCGTAGCGATCCATGAATATGTCGAACACCTGCGGTCCGCCGATGATCGCAACCGTCCCCGAACCAATGCCGGTATAGTCGCAGGCGGCCTCGAACGAAGCTCCCGCCGGATTCCAGAGCGTGGCTCTCGGATTGGACGGATCAGGGGCGATGCCGCCGATCGTGCGGGTCACGATGAGGCGCTTTCTTTGCGGCGAGTTCGGCTGTTCCTCATAGGAGTGGCGGCCGTGCACGATGAGGTCGGCGCGGTCGAGGGCGGCGGTGAAAAATCGTTTGTCGCCCTCGAATTTCAGCTCGATCGGCATCAAATGATCCGCATTCGCCAGCATGCCGTCGGCGGACACGATGACATAACCTTCAATCCGGAGGATCGGCACAGGCGTCCTTTGTGCGCGGGCCGGCTACTCCGAGATCGTCTGCACCACGCTCGAGACCGGCCGCGAACTTATCGTGGGCAGCTTGACGTCCTTCATCAGCTCTTCGTCATATTGCGGAAGCGTCTCGACCGGGGCTTTCGCCTTCATCTGCACCACCTTGTAGCCATCGGCCTTCAGTTTGCGCAGCAGAGCCGGCAGGGCCTCCGCGGTATATTTGTGGAAATCGTGCAGCAGGATGATGCCCTTGCCCAGCTTGTCGAGCTTCTTCATGGTGACGTCGATCACCTGCTGCGGGTTGCGCGCCTTGAAATCGAAGGAGTCGAGGTCGCAGGAGAACATCGCGATATTCCTGGTGCCGAGATAGGTCACCATCTCGGGCGGGTGTTGCAGGGCCGGGAAACGGAAGAACGGTGCGGGCGAAGCACCGAGCGCCCATTTCACCGCGCTGAAGCCCTTCTCGATCTCTTCCTTGCGTTGATCTTCGGTCAGTTTCTTGTTGGTGAGGGTCGCGTGCGACCAGGTGTGCGATCCGATGGTGTGGCCGGCGGCTGCAACCTGCTTCAGGATTTCCGGATAGTAGGTCGCATGCTTGCCGATCGGAAAGAAGATACCGGTCGTGCATTCGTCCGCCAGCGTCTTCAGTACCGAGGGCGTATTCTGCGGCCACGGGCCGTCGTCGAACGTCAGCACCACTTCCTTCTCGCGCAGGAAATCGAGCTGCTTGAAGTGCTCGAAACCGAACCCCGGTCCGCCCGTGGTATCGATCTCAACGACCCGGCCGATCCCGAGCGCGTCGGGATTTGCGCAAGGCGGCTTGGCCGGCGCCGGCGTAGCTGCCGCGGGCAGTGCCGCCGCGGCGGCAGGCGCCGTCGTGTTCTTGGCGGCGGGGGTTTGCGACCAGGCGACGCCTGTCGCGCACAGCGAAACCGTGCCTGCAATGATCAAACCTGCCACAATGCGCATCTTGCTTTTCCTTTAACCTGGTCGCGCCCCGCACCCCGAGTAGCTTGCGGCGCTCGAGCGATTTCCTGTTCCCGTCATCCTAGCCTAGTTGGACCGGTGCGGCCACGGCAAAGGCTTTTTCGAGGTTGGCCGATTTGTCGGCCGAACCGGTTAATTTCGGAGGATTGACCGCCGGTATTGACACGTTTCTTCAGGAGTCCGCGAGGAGGCGCGCAATCGCGGTCTTGACCCGAGTATCCAGAGGGTTGACCGTTTATGGAAAGACCTCGGCGATATAGCCGTCGCGGCCGATCAGATATTTGTGGAAGTTCCAGTGCGGGACATCGTTCGGCCGCGCATTGGCGGCCCATTTGTAGAAGGGATGCGCATTCGCTCCCCTCACCACCGCTTTTGCGGCGATCGGAAAGGTAGCGCCATATTGCTGCTGCGCGGTTTGCGCGATCTCGGTGGCGCCGCCGGGTTCCTGGGCACCGAAATCGTTGGAGGGAACGCCGACAATCATCAGGCCGCGGTCGTGAAACTCGCTCCACAATTGCTGCAAGCCGGCATATTGCGGCGTGAAGCCGCACAAGGACGCGGTGTTGACCACGAGAATCGGCCGGCCGGCATAATCCGCGAGCCTGATTTCGCCGCCGGCCAGGGCAGGAAACGAAAAGGCGTAGGCCGTGATCCTCGTCATGGCAGCCTGCGCGCGGGCCGTCCGCGTCCAGAGCGGACCCGTCAGCGCGGCCAGCGATGAGACGAGAATTGTCCTGCGGTCCATCATCGAAGACTCACGGTTTGGCACGAACAAAGCCGATTGAGATTAGTCTAACCGGAGCGAGGCTTGGTCTCAACAAGCTGTTATGGGCGGGGCGCAGCAGGGCACCAGTGCAGCGGCAGCAATGGAAGGTAGTGCTGGTTCCATTGGCATATCAGTTCCGGCCCCCGGCGCATGAAGGCGTATTTGACCGGCTCTGCCTGTCCGATCGCGATCTGCAATCCGAATAGAACGACCGCGATGGGGTAGGTCCATTTGTGAAAGCGCAGATCGGTCAGACAATCGAGCAGGATCGCGCCCGCAATGATGATCAGCGGATCGGTGAAGATAAAATATTCGGATTTCAATCCGCGCCGCACGCCGAGCGCATCGATTCCGACCGCGGCCAGCAAAAGCACGAGCGCCTGGATCGCAACCTGTCTTTCGCCGCGACGCCACGCATAAACGATGCCGGGCACGATCAACCAGGTGAGAAATACCGTCGGGCGGGGCGAGGAGTGCAGCACGAAGCTGTAGCGCGCAAGGGCCGATCCGATCCCATCGAGCACAAGCCACAAAATTCGCCACAGGCTGAAGTCGTTTGCCGCGGCAGTCGTGTCCACATCCGCGAAGGCCAGCATTTTCTCCAGCGGATTGAATACCGCGATCACATTGCTGGCGCTGTACTCAAGATTGAGCGCAAGCAGCGCGACCGACGCGCCCGCCACCACCGCCGAAATCGAAGCCAGCGTCTCGGCTGCGCTGACGCGCCAGACCGCGGCAAAGGCGATCATGCAGCCACCGATCAGCGCCAGAAGCGCGGCCTGATAGATGCCGAAGCGGCCGAGCAATAGCGGATGAAACTGCGCCGCGTCGAGAAGCGTGCGATCAAAGCCTGTGACGACAAGCGGCCACGCCCCCCATGCCGCGGCGATCCCGGCGACGGTCAAGAGGATCGCCGCGGGAAAGCCTGACCGCGGATTGCGCCAGAACGAAACGCTGGCGCTTTGGGTGCCTCCGAACGGCAACACCAGCATCGGCAACGCGGCGATCAGCAGGATCACCTGCACCTTGTTCTCCAGACCAAGCACGCAAAGCGCCGCGGCAAGCGCCATCCAGAGCGGACGCGCAATCGTCGCGCGGCATCCAGTCATGATCAGGATCATCAGTGCGAAGATCACCGGACACGCGGCCACAAGCTCGGTGCGCAAAATCCGCAAGTGCACGGCGATGCCGCCGGAGGCGGCGAACGCAAAGGTCGCGATCAGGGCGACGCGCCAGTCGCGTACGATCACGCGTATGAGCGCTGCAAAGATCAGCACGCAGCCGGTCGCGATCAGAAAAGCGAGAACGCGACCGGCGCGAATGGCGCTGGTCATGGCGGCATCGAAGGCCCCGGGACCGGAAACCTGCGGAATCGTTGACAGCGAATAACCGTCGAGCAGGCCGAGACCATGCAACAGTTGAAACCAGACCTTCACGGACAGGATGGTGATGTAGCCGGTGTGATCGAAGTACAGCTGCGGCTTGCCGTCGTTGAGGGCAAGCGCGTTGTAAACCATCACGAGATCCATGTCGGCGTTGCGCCACCAGATCAGCGCGTAACCGTACAGGAGGAACGAGGCCATAAGCCCTGTGACAATCGCCACCAGTCCTCCGCGCCAGCCGAGAACTGCCAGTTGGCCGAGAGCGTCTTGCGCCGCGGCGGGCGGCGGTTGGGTCGTTGAGGTCCGGGTCGGAGACAGGTCCATGCCGGCGGTCTTTTAGCCCAGCCCCCGGTCCAAAGCGACCGGCGGCAGCGCCGGTCTTCCCAAGGCCTAACGCAGCGAGACGATGAAATCCGTTCCCTCGCCGGTTTCGCCGGCAGCGATACCCTGATCGGAAACGACGATCGACCCGCCCGTCGAAAGCGCCACAAAGATCCTTGCCAAGGCGTCTGCGGGGAGACCGAGACGATCCAGCGCCTCGGCGGGACTGTCAGGCACTGGCAACGGCTTCACCTCGACCGGAGCAGCGCTCTTGCGCCTGCGCGAGCCGCGCTCGTCTTTGTCGTAGCGATCGGCGTATCTGGTCGGCGGGGGAAGCGAGACCACCGACCAGTGCAGGACGTTGGCGTCCTCCTTGTCGACCTGGGCGGTAAATATGTGCGTTCCAAGCGGCCGTACGTCCGGCGCGATCGTCACATGCACGTCGAACAGCGGGGAAAAATTCTGCCTGACATAAAGCTTCGAATCCTTGCGGCTGATGAAGACCGCTATCTGCCCGCTGCGCTTGGGTGCGGCGGCGGGATCGATCTTCGAGGAGGCTGGTTTTACGGCGTCACTGGCGCGGGTCTGATCCTTCTTGGGCTCAGGCGTCGCAGCAGGGGCTGCTACGGCCTTGATGTCTTCGGCAGGTCTTTCAGCTGATTTCTCGGCAGAGGCTTTGGGCGGCTCGGCCTTGCCTTCGTCCACCTTGGCTTCCTTGGCCTCGACTTTCGCCTGCTCAGGCTTGATCGTTTCGCTCGCGGCAGGCTCGGCCGTTACAGCCTCGGTCTTTACCGTCTCGGCCTTCGCGGTCTCGGCTTTTACGGCTTCGCTGCCGGCGGCCTCGGCCGGCTTGACTTTGGCAACCACGGCTTCGGGCGATTTCGCCTCGGCGGGCTTTTCCGCGGCGGGCTTCTCGTCGGACGATGCCGCGTCTTCGCGCTTCGGAGTGTCCTGCTCGGCTTCAGACTTCGCAGCCTCGGACTGTGCAGCTTCGGGTTTTGCCTCGGGCTTCCGAGGCTCTTCTTTGTCGGAAATCGCGGGGTTGGCCGCCGCCGGCGCGCCGGCGCTGGCAGGCGGCGCATCGGACATCGTGATCGGCGGGTCGGTTGCCGGCAAGACGTTGCTGGCGTCCGCGGTACGGGTCTGCGGCGGCGTACTGTCTTCGTGGCCGATGGTCGAACGCAGTTCGATTTTTGTTTCCGCGACTGCGGGCTTGGCTGTTGCTTCGACTTCCATCGCTTTCTCGACTTGCGCAACCGCTGGCGCGTCCGGCTTCGGCTCCTCCGCAGTAATCGGCTGCGGCGGGACCTTCAATGTCGCAAGCAGCGGATGGCTGAAGCTGGCGGGGGTGACGTCGCCTGGCGCGATGACGACGCGCGCGCCCATCTTGGTCCAGTTCCACATCTTCACGGCAAAAGCCATCGGCATGCGGATGCAGCCATGTGAAGCGGGATGGCCTGGCAGCACGCCGGCATGCATTGCTACGCCGGACCAGGTGATCCGCTGCATAAAGGGCATCGGAGCGCCGCTATAGATGTTGGAGTGATGAAGCTTTTGCTTTTGGATGACGCTGAAAACGCCCATCGGGGTCGGATGGCCGGGCATGCCGGTGGAAACCGGTGTCTCCGCGAAGAAGCCGTTGGAGTCGTAAATCCGCATTTTTTGCTGGGCGATCGAGATCGAGATGATCAACGGTCCCTGCGGCTTGGCTTCCTTCTCGGCGATCGCGGGTTTCTTATCCGGATGGCGACGGGCCTTTTGGCGCGGCTGCGGAACCGTCGGTGCGGGCCGGGAAAGGCCGGGGTCGGAATCCTGCCAGTAATAGACGGCTGCCTCCGCCTGCGCAGCGACGCCAATCGCCCCCACCGCTGCGAAGACCGCAACCTGCCAAAGTCGCTCGGCCACAATACCCACCCTATGCCCGTTCACGCGTATTACCTTCGAATCCAGCCATTTGAGGTTTAGTGTTGCAGACGAGATACGCGTTCACCAGCGCAACGCTTACAAACCCCGCGATTTTGGCCCAGAGCGTAACAAAAAAGCCTCACATTACGTTAACCGCCGGGGCGGTACCGAGCCTTCCCGTGCGGGCGGCCAGCGCCTACATCCGTCGGGCTCGCCTACGGAGAAATTCATGACACGCCAAGCCGCTAGCCAATATGACACGCGATGGGGACGCTGGGCCCTGCTAGTGCTTGCGTTGATCGCGTGGCCGGGGTCGCCCGCCTTGGCGGCCGACGAACCGGACCTGATCTTCCGCCGCTCGACGGTGTTCAAGTGGCTCAGCCCGAACGACAAACTCGCGACGTACGGCGTCGACGATCCGGAGGTCGAGGGGGTCGCCTGCCACTTCACGGTGCCCGAGCGGGGCGGCATCAAGGGATGGCTGGGGGTTGCCGAGGAGGTGTCGGATATTTCGCTGGCCTGCCGCCAGATCGGCCCGATCCATTTCAAGAACAAGATGGGGCAGGGCGACGACATGTTCCGGCAGCGGCGGTCGCTTTTCTTCAAGAAGATGCAGATCGTACGCGGTTGCGACGCCAAGCGGAACGTGCTGGTCTATATGGTTTATTCGGACAAGCTGATCGAAGGCTCGCCCAAAAATTCGACCTCGTCGGTACCGATCATGCCTTGGGGGGCGGGCGACCCCACCGTTCAGAAATGTAGCGAGTTCATCCAGTAGGCGGGGCGCCGGGACGGGCGCCTTAGGCCTAGGGCTTCCGCGGAATGGGACGCGGGCGTAGCCAGGGGTCCGTTGCGGGCACTCGGGTCACGGCATCCCACCAAACGCACAAGCTTTTGCGGCGTTGATTCATTGCCGCGACCGCCCGGACCGTGCTGCTCCGACATGGCGCCGCACACCCCCGGTCCGCTATCGT
>Ga0209517_10007608_pt1 | contig 12921 bp, 11 predicted proteins | sample PeaSoiMetSII2010_FD_187695 | JGI IMG/M metagenome (GOLD analysis project Ga0209517, IMG submission 187695) | Peat soil microbial communities from Weissenstadt, Germany - SII-2010 (SPAdes) (version 2) | ecosystem: Environmental > Terrestrial > Soil > Wetlands > Peat | place: Germany...
CCAATGGCCTGCCGGCCCTGGTCACCTTCCTGGCCGGAGCGATCGCAGGCACCGCCGCGCCGCTCAATCCCGCCTATCCCTACGAGGAATTCTTTTTCTTCCTGGGAGACACCGCCGCGGACGTTCTGCTCTGCCCGCCGCATGGCGCGGAGCAGGCGCGCAGCGCGGCTGCCGACCGTGGTATCCCCGCGCTGACGGTGGAGATGGACACCCAGGGCATGGTCCACCTGGTAGAGCCTCGCCGGCGCAACGCCGCGGAAACGCCCGCGCCCGAGCAGGTGGCGCTGATCCTGCACACCAGCGGCAGCACGGGACGTCCCAAGCGGGTGCCGCTGCAACACGCGAACCTGGCCATCTCCGCCACCAACGTCGCCAACACCTACTCGCTCTCGCCCGACGATGTGTCGCTGTGCATCATGCCGATGTTCCACATTCACGGGCTGGTGGCTTCCACGCTGGCGGTGCTGGTTTCGGGCGGGACGGTGGTCATCCCGACCAAGTTCAGCCCGCTGCCCTTCTGGCGCACCGTGCACGAAAATCGCGTGACCTGGTATTCGGGCGTACCCACCATGCACCAGCTTTTGCTGGCGCGCGCCCACGGCCACAAACATCAAGCCGGAACCCTGCGCTTCATCCGCTCGGCCAGCGCGCCGATGCCGCCGGAGATCATGCACAAGATGGAGGACTTGTTCGGCGTGCCCCTGGTCGAAGCCTACGGGATGACCGAAGCTTCCCACCAGATGTCGTCGAATCCTCTGCCGCCGCAACATCGCAAGCCGGGTTCTGTGGGACCGGCCACCGGCATTCGCATCAGCATCATGGATGCGGAGGGCAATCATCTCCCCGCCGGAGAACGCGGCGAGGTGGTGATTCAGGGGCCGAGCGTGTTCGGCGGATACGAGAATAACCGCGAGGCCAACGACGCTTCCTTTGTGAACGGATGGTTTCGCACCGGCGACCAGGGCGTGCTGGATGCGGACAACTACCTGCACCTCACCGGCCGGATCAAAGACCTGATCATCCGCGGCGGAGACAACGTTGCGCCCCGCGAGGTGGACGAGGTGCTGCTGGCGCACCCCGCGGTGGCCGACGCCGTCACCTTCGGCATGCCGCATCCGGTGCTGGGCGAGGAAGTGGCGGCCGCGGTGGTGCTGCACCAAGCCGGAGGAGCCCACGAATCCGAACTGCTCAAGCACTGCCGCGAGCGCCTCGCGGAATACAAGTGTCCGAAGAAAGTGTTCATCGTGCACAGCATTCCCCTGACCGCAACCGGAAAGATCCGGCGCCAGCAGGTGGCGTCCGCCATCCTGGACGGCCAACAATGAGGTTTCTGATCGTCGGCGCCGGCGCCATCGGGGCCTATATCGGGGGGCGCATGGCGCGCGCGGGATTGGACGTCACCCTGTTTGCCCGCGGCCCGCACCTGCGGGCGATGCAGGAGCACGGTGTGCGCGTGCGGAGCGTGGACGGAGACTTCGAGGCGCGGCCCAGGATCGCCGGCGCGCTCGCGGACGTGGGCCCGGTGGACGTGGTTTTCCTGGGCGTGAAGGCGCATAGCCTGCCGCAACTGGCGCCGCAGCTCCATCCTGTCCTCGGTCCGGAGACGACCGTAGTCAGCACCCAGAACGGCGTGCCCTGGTGGTTCTTCCAGGGATTCAGCGGCCCGGGCGAAGGCATCCGCCTGGAGCGGGTCGATCCCGGAGGCGTGATCTCCGCCGCCATCGAACCTCGCCGTGTGGTGGGCTCAATCGTCTATTTTTCCACCGAGATCATCGAGCCGGGAGTGGTCCTGCACACCGAAGGCAATCGCATCTCGCTGGGCGAGCCGGACGGCACGCGCTCCCCGCGCTCGCGCGGCATCGCCGATGCCCTGATCGCCTCCGGCTTGCGCTGCCCGGTCACTACCCACATCCGCAATGAAATTTGGGTGAAGATCCTGGGCAATGTGGCGTTCAACCCCATCAGCGCGCTGACCCGGGCCACGCTGGTTCAGATGGTGCGCGATCCCGAGGTGGCGGCGCTGGTCCGCAACATCATGAAGGAAGCCGTGGCCGTGGCCGCGCGCCTGGGCCTGGAGCTGCCGGTCACGATCGAACAGCGAATGGCGGGAGCGGAAAAAGTCGGCGAACACAAGACCTCGATGCTGCAGGATCTCGAAGCCGGACGCCCGCTCGAGCTCGAGGCCGTGGTGGGAGCGGTAGTGGAATTGGGAGAGCGGCTGGGACTGCCCATGCCCCACACCCGAACCGTGTACGCCTGCGCCAAGCTGCTCGCGCAGGGGCGAGATGGGGGTGGTGCAGGCCGGGCCTAGCAGGCGGCGAGATCAACCGCCGAGTCGCAGGGGAATCCGAGGTCTGTGACTCCGATCACTGACAACCGAATGTGCTTGCGGTAAATGTCCGACTGGACATGCGCGTACCTCCCCAATACCAGCTTCCATTCACTAGCGAAGAGCAGATTGGAAGCCTGGTTCGCGAATACAACCAGTCCGACGCTACATTGCGCTGGCCCGATCACAAAGCTCTGGAAGCAGGGAGCCGGATTGCGGCAGGAGATTTTTCCAGCGAGAACTTGCAGCAAATCTACTGGTGGAAGCTCGAATCCTTCTTTGACCGATTCGAATGGGTGCGGCAGTTTCCGGCACCCAACGACGCCAGCAAGGTTGAGCTCGCACTCCGGGCCGCCAAGGAAGCAGACGACTCGACTGTTCTGACTGCCCTGCGGACACTCGATGATCTTCAGGGAGTTGGTGTCCCGGTCGCTTCAGCGGTGCTGACCGCGATCCATCCTGATAAATTCACTGTGATTGATCGGCAAGCGTACAAGGCGCTCAAGGTGCCTTTTCGCAGTCCATCGCCTTCCGAATATCTCCATTACTTGAATTTCTGTCGCGAAAGCGCAGCACATTTCCACGTCTCTCTGCGGGACCTCGACCGCGCTCTAATCGCCCTGTCGTACAGGCAGTTCTTGTCCAGGTGCTCCTAAGAGGGCCGGGCTGGACCCCATGACGAACGATCAGCACGGGCACCCGACAAGGAACTCCAAAACCGACATGAGGTGGGACGATGAAACCCTACGAAATCACATGTGTGGTGTGGCCACTTAGTCAGAAGTATAGCAACGGTCTTGAGCGAGTTGAGCTTTACGTTTGCTCGGACTGCATAGCGTCCGTCGAAAAGCCAAGGACCGGCGAGCGGATAGCAATTACATTTTCAACGCCGCGCGGAGATTATGAAGGCGGACTGCGCAATAACCAGGACCAGTGGCCCTATGTGTGTCCAGACCTCCGCTCGAAAACAGATGACGCGAAGGTATATCTCGCAAACGTTCTGAAAGACAATGGGTTCAAACCGCGCGACTGCGTACGAGTAAGAGTCTTTGAGCGGAAATGGACCTTAGTCGGGCCTGCGTAGGGTTTGTCAAAGGGCATAGTTTCCGAAATGTCTGATCCGGCGGGAGAAGGGTAGATGGAGTGGCTTTTCGTCTTCGTCACATGGTTGGTTCTATCCGGCGCGGCAGCCGCTTACGCCTCAAACAAGGGGCGAAGTGGAGTTGGGATCTTCTTCCTGTCCCTCTTCTTGAGTCCGTTAGTGGGTTTTGTGGTCGCCGTGGCGATGGGGCCCGACCAACAGAAACTGGCAGCGGCGAGGGGAATGAAAAAGTGCCCCGAATGCGCCCAATTTGTGCAAGCTGATGCCAGAACCTGTCCGTTTTGCAAGAAAGACCTCACCACACAGACTGCGTTTCCTGCCGGCGAGTTCAGCCCGGGCGCCCTTTCAAAAAAGTGCCCGGACTGCGCTGAGGCCATCAAATTCGAGGCGCTCGTCTGCCGATTCTGTGGGCATAAATTTGACCCTGCGCAGGTTCAGGCCGCCATCCAGCACGCCAAGTCCGAGTTTGAGGAGAAGCTGGAGAGTGCAAAGCGTGCGGCGGCAGGCACGTCACTCGTATGCCCAAAATGCGGCAGTGCGGCCACAGCCTACGAAACGGGTAAACCAGACCATTGGTGGCAGACGGCAATGTCACAGGAGCGTTGCCGCGAGTGCGGCTGGACATGGCGGCCATCCAATTGGTGAACGTACACCTGTCAGTGAAGGAATGGCTGGCGTATCCTGGCGGGTGGCCGGGCCAAATCGTTCTTGGATCACTTTACTCTTGAGGGTGCCCCACCCGAGCCTCTTTTGCTCGGGTGGGGATGTTGCTGCTCCCTGATGATCGCCTTCGGTGCGACTCCCAAGCGCTCCCTTCGCCGCGCTGTCCATGCGGATTCAATCTCCACGATCCCTTCGCGTCCGGTAGCGTAGTGCAGGAAGCTGCTCCACGCCCAGTCTTCCGGGCGCGCCACCAATCCACGTTTCACTGGATTACGGTGCATGTATTTCAGCTTCTCGATCCGCTTGTATTCGCTCCACACGTTGAAGTCGTAATAGCGTGCCTGCCAGAACGGCTCCGCTTTGCGCAATGCCAGCCGGCGTGCCACCGATTGCTTCATGGCCTGAATGGCCGTGGCCAGCAATCCGCGTTCGGGTTCGCTCAACAGGAGGTGTACGTGTTCGGGCATGACCACATACCCGGTCACGAACAATACATATCGGCGGCGCGCGTCTTCCAGCGCTCGCTCGAACAATTCCCGCCGCGCCGGTGAGTCCAGAAACGGACGCCTCCGGTAGCAACTGAAGGTGATGAAGTGAAGCTGTCGAGTTTGCTGAAAGCGCTTCAGTCCCCAGGGCACAGCGGGAGGGTATCCGCGAGACGGCGACGGCTTCAAGGGGAGGAAAAGCCCCGGTACTAACATCCCCACCCGAGCAAAAGAAGCTCGGGTGGGGCACCCTCGAGAGCATGACTGATACGACAGCTTGGCCGGGCCACCCGCCCCCCGGTTCTGGGTGCAATGGCCTGATTACGTCAGTTGACAACAACCAGCATGGCTCGATTCGGTCGCGTTCATCGCCGGGTTAGAGTCATTTCTCCTCCACAAGCTTGTCATGGGCTTCATCAGCGGCAGCTTGATCGGCGGCAGCCTTACCGACTGCAGCTTTGTCGGCCGCGACCTTATCACCAGCAATTTTATCAGCGCCGACCTTCGGGTCGGCTGACTTCGGGTCGGCTGATTTTGACAAGATATTTGGCACGAGCGATTCAGAGAAGCCCGCAAGGAAGCAAAAAAACATCTCAGCGATCTCCAATGCGTTACCGGCAGAAGGCGCCAAGCCATCCTTATAGGCAATCCCGGCGAACATTTTTGACCGCATAGCCAAAAGCAGTGCAATGCCCGCCAGGAACGCTACGATTGAGCGGGTGGCGCCGGCGATCAGCAGAAACACCTTCTGTTGATTCACGTTCACTTCCAGCGATCCGAGGTTCAGGCAAACGGAGAATAAGCCGCCTAAAATAGCAAGTGCGGCAGCCAGCATCCACGGGAGCCACGCCGCGGGCAGTGATCCCCTACTTTGACGCCACAGATAAAGAATCCAGACCAGCGCCGTGATCAATACAGTGCCCAACTGGTACATCAGCCGCCGCTGTCCTTCCTCCTTGCCCTGCAGCTTGTCGCGAATGCCGTTCAGGATTTCCAGCGCTTCGTTTCTTTCCCCGCAAAAAAACATTTCAAACGCATCGGCGGCCAGTTCCAAAGTTGAGACATTGATCTCGTACTCGCGCGTGCCCTCCTCGGGACTGGCATCGAGCAGCCGATTGATCCGGGCCAGCGCCGAATCAGCGCTTCCCAAGTCTTTTCCCAGCATCGGCGATGTTTCGTAGTACAGTTCACAACCGATGAAATAAATGACGTAACCGTCGCCGACTGCGTACACCTTTCTAATTTTTCGGCCAGCTCTGTCGCCCTCGCCCGCGCGGTAAGTGTGCCAGTCGGGATTAGCTGTCACGGATGCTTCTGATACCGTGTCTGTCTTTACTCCAGACCAGCGTCGGAGAACATTCATTGTGTTTCTCCCTTTTTCTTTGATGTTATGGTGGTACGACAGCAGGGACCCACATCTTAGGCCGGCAAGTATACTGCGCGTTGCCAAGGGTTGGGCGGGTGGCCCGGCCAAATCGTTCTTGGATCACTTTACTCTCGAGGGTGCCCCACCCGACCTTTCCTTTGCTCGGGGGGTTGAACAGTACGCGATCTTCGCCCGCGCGTCTTCATCACTCCATGCGGCGCAGCTCTACGACGGATGTAGAGGAAACTGTTTAGTTGACACTGTAAACTAAACCATTGGGGAGGAAGTCATGGAGAGAAAGAAGGGACTGCCGCCCGTCCATCCCGGCGAGATTATCAAGAAAGACATCCTTCCGTCTGCCGGCTTGTCGGTGACGGCCGCGGCGAAAGCGCTGGGGGTGTCCCGCCAGATGCTGCACGACATTCTGGCGGAGCGCAAGCCCCTGTCTGCCATCATGTGCCTGAAGGTATCCCGCCTGTTTGGCAGCTCACCGGAAGTCTGGATGCGGTTGCAGGCAGCCTACGACCTGAAGAAGGCTGAGCAAAACAAGAAGGTCATGGCACGTGTCGCGCGGATCGTGCCCGTCAAGCCGGCCGAAGAAGCTCGAGCCTGACCCCCTGCGGGCAGCATTCCGAGCGACAGTCGGCGGGTGGCCCGGCCAAATCGTTCTTGGATCACTTTACTCTTGAGGGTGGCGATGACACGAAGCGCTAGCCTGGCCCACCAGCCACGTAAATCATTGATTTAATTAACAAAACTTTTCAAATTTGGGCAACAGAACAGCCAAGAAACAACCAGGGTTCCGGAAGTAATTGCCTTCAGTTCAACGACCGTAAGTAACTGAAACGTAAAGTTAAAAGTGTCGATTTCTAGGTATCATTGGGGTGGACATGAAGGAAATCGCCCCAGAAGAGGAGAGCATACGAGCACCGGGTTTCCAGTAGATGAAACACCAAACTCGCTATGAGAATCAATCACTTAGCAGTAGCACTGCTCATCGTCGTATCGTCCAATAAGGGGCGCGCCCAAGCCCCCGATATAGCCAAGGTCAACGACCTGGCAACCGCCATATCCCATGCCGAAGGTTTCGGCATACGCGGCACTATCCCCAGCCGGTACCACAACCCCGGCGACCTGAGAACGCGCCCGGAATCCCCCCCGTTGGCGGGACAGGTGCGTATCGGCAAGGCTGGCCATATCGTGTTCAAGGACGATGAGGCTGGCAAGGCCGCCCTGAGGGAATGCATCCTCCAGATGATCGATGGGCGCTCCCGCCATTTCCGTTCGGACATGACCCTTAACCAGGTGGCGCGTGTATATGCGGAGAATTGGCGTCCGTGGGTCAAGGCCGTCTCCAGGGAACTCGGTGTGCCCCCCACGACCACATTGCGGGCATATTTCCGCACCGGTGCTGTACTCTCGGCAGTGAGCTACCGTCCGGTGCCCGCGGCCAAGCCGACGCCCCCGCCGCCTGTGCCGCCGGTACTCTTGGAAGTAAGCTTGAGCTACCGTCCGTTGCCCGCAGCCAGTCCGGCGCCGGTGCCGCCGGAGGTAAGCTTCGCTCGGCCGCGCGGCGTCCTCGATGCCGTGCTTAACATTCCGGTGAATGTCCCACCGCTGGTGGAACAAGATGCCCGTCAGCACGGCAAACTGCGCTCCGTAACTGCCCTCCTCCGCCGCTAGCGACGGTGCTCCCCAACAGGAATTGAAATTAGCAGGAGGGTTTGGTGGCGGCGGGAAGAATTGAACTTCCGACATGCGGATTATGAGACCGCTGCTCTACCACTGAGCTACGCCGCCACAGTGCGGGAATCCGTGCAGACAAGAGGCCGGGATTGCCCCGGCCCACTATTGTATTCCGCGAACCGCCATTCTCATTCTACGCGAAAAGGCAGGAGATTTGGGCATGTTTGCCGCGTTCATGTCTGTGCGCGTTCCAAGCAAGGGGACCACGCACACTAGTTCGACGCGGTTTGAAACGCCGAGCTTTTCGAAGATGTGGAAGAGGTGGTTCTTGATTGTGTGTTCACTGAGGTTTAGCGCTTGCGCGATATCGCGGTTGCTTAACCCCTCGGCGATGAACCGGACCACTTCCTCTTCGCGTTTGGATAACAGATTCGCGCTGAAGCGATGGGGTCTCGTCGCCGCCTTTGACGCGCGGCCTCCGCCCAGAACTCCGGTCGGAACCCCGAGAGTGACCGTGCACTCGTCTTCGAGTCTGATGATGTCTTCAAGACTCATATGGTTAACGGGAATATCTGCCACGGTCCTCTCCTTGTCGATCTCCACAAACACATTAACACGAAATCCACGTTGATTTGCATGCCTCCTCCTGGACGGATCAATCGAAACCGCCGACGAAACCGGCCCACAAGCGTTACGCGACCGTCCCCGGAGGGCCTACCAAGGCTTCACGGGAGCTCTGCTTCTCCTGGATCCTGTTCTTGAATGCGGTGTACTCGGTTTTTCCGAGAAAAATGAGATCCTTGATGTCCGCAAGCCCGAACACCTTGCGGTAAAACTGGTGCGAATTCTGGGTCGCCTCTCCCCAAATCACCGCAGCGTCCATGTCCGCCGCCAGACATGTCACGAAGTAGAGGAGCGCGGTGCCAACACCTTGGACACTCTTATTGCGCACGAGCCGGGGATGGACAGTCAGGAAATCAATGTAGATGTTATTGGACCATGTTCTCCGGCAGTGGCACAGGCCGACGAGGCTGCCATCCCGTAGCCAGGGCGCTTTGGCAAGAACCAACACCGCGACTTCAGCATACGGGTTGTCCTGAATGAGATCCTCTATATCTTCGAAGCTGTCAGCCACCCGGTCTTTGGTGGTTTCCTCGCGCCACCTCCGGAAGCAGAGCGTGGCAAGTTCAAGGGCGTCTACCACACGGGGATTGGAGCCGGATCGGGCCGACTTTGCCCACCGCCGAAAAGCCAGGTCGTCTCTCCTTGTTGCGAACGAGAACTGTAACGTCTTTCCCGACGGGAGAGCGAACGTAGTCACCATGCAGCCGTCCTCTACGTTATCAGAGAGCCCCTTATACCATTAGTAAGCCTCAGGATCATAGTTACCTTTGGAGTTGTGTGCCAAGGGTGGCCATTGCACATTTCCACTTTCCACTTACCACTCGGCTCCCCCACTTCTACAATGGCCCCCGACACATGCGAGCCATCGCCGTCATTCCCGCGCGCCTCTCCTCCACCCGGCTGCCGCGCAAAGTGCTGCGTGAGATAGCCGGGCGTCCCATGCTGGCCTGGGTGTATGAGGCGGCGCGGGCATCGCCGCTCGTCGCCGAGGTGATCGTGGCGACGGACTCGGAAGAAGTGCTGGACGCCTGCCGCCAGAACGGCTGGAACGCGCGCATGACCTCGCCCCAGCACCGCTCGGGCACGGATCGCGTGTACGAAGTCGCCGGCGCCGTGGCTGCCGATGTCTACGTCAACGTGCAGGGTGACGAGCCGCTGGCGCGTCCCGAGCACATCGAAGCCTTGCTCGCGCCGATGAAGGATGCGTCGGTTCTGGTCTCGACCATCAAGACGCCGGCGGCGGCGGGCGACATTGACAATCCCAACGCGGTGAAAGTAGTCACCGACGCGGCCGGACGCGCGCTCTACTTCTCCCGCGCCACCATTCCCTACGATCGTGACCGTAGCGGCCAGCCGCGCTACTTCAAGCACCTCGGCTTCTACGCCTATCGCAAGCCGGCGCTGGAGCAGTTCTGCTCGCTGCCGGAGTCGTCGCTCGAACGCAGCGAGCGGCTGGAGCAGTTGCGGTTCCTGGAAAACGGCATTCCGATCTACGTTGCGGAAACGCCGTACAACACCATTGGCGTGGATACGGAAGACGACCTGCGGCGGGTGGAGGCAATCCTGAAGGATCAGCGCAGGCGCTGAGGCCTACGGCGTGGGGACGGTCTTCGCCTCGCCCGCCAATTCCTCCAGCAGGCGCTTCAGCCGCTCCAGCACTTCCTCCGCCTGGGTCGCCTTGAGCGAGAACTTCAGCACGCCACTCGGTGAGAACTGCGCTCCGGCCTGTCCGGCGACGAAGTGCGCCAGCTTCTCCGGATCGACGCCCGCTTCCTGGGTAAAGCGGATCGTCACCTGCTCGCGGCGCCGGTCGATCGCGGCCACGCCCAGCCGCTGGCTGGCCAGCTTAAGCCGCGCGTACTCCAGCAGGTTGCGCACCGCTGGCGGCGGCTCGCCGTAGCGGTCCGCGAGTTCCTCCCGCACGTCCTTGAGCTGCGCTTCGCTCTCGACGCCAGCCACGCGCTTGTACATCCGCAGGCGCTGGTTCTCTTCTTTTATATATTCAGCCGGAATGCGGATGTTGATGCCCAGGTTGAGCTGGACCGCGACTTCCTCCCGCGAGACCTCGCCCTTCATCTCGCGCACCGTGCGGTCGAGCATGCTGGTATAGAGTTCGAAGCCGACGGAGTTGATGTGCCCGCTCTGCTGTCCGCCCAGCAGGTTGCCAGCACCGCGCAGCTCGAGGTCGAGCGCCGCGATCTTGAAGCCGGCGCCGAGGTCGGAGAACTCCTTGAGTGCGGCCAGGCGGCGTCGCGCCAGCGGCGTCAGCTCGACATCGGGCGGCACCAGCAGGTAAGCGTAGGCGCGCCGGTTCGAGCGTCCCACGCGTCCGCGCAACTGGTAAAGCTCGGAGAGCCCGTGGCGGTCGGCGCGATTGATGATGATGGTGTTGCACAGCGGGATGTCGAGCCCGTTCTCGATGATGGTGGTGGCTACCAGCACGTCGGCCTCGTGCCGTATGAACTTCAGCATCACCTTTTCCAGCTCCGACTCCGACATCTGACCGTGCCCGACGGCCACCCGCGCCCGCGGCGCCAGCTCCTGTACCTTGGCCGCGATCTCGTAGATCGATTCCACCCGGTTGTGAACGAAGTAGGCCTGCCCGCCACGTTCCAGCTCATGCTCGAGGGCGGTCCTGATGAGCTTCTCGTCGAACGCCGCGACCACCGTCTGGATGGCGATGCGGTCTTTCGGCGGGGTCTCGATCACGCTCATGTCGCGCAGGCCGGTCAGCGACATGTGCAGCGTCCGCGGGATGGGCGTGGCCGACATGGTCAGCACGTCCACCTCTTTTTTCAGCTTCTTCAGCCGCTCCTTGTGGCGCACGCCGAAGCGCTGCTCTTCGTCCACCACCACCAGCCCGAGATCCGAGAACTTGATGTCCTTGGAGAGCAGGCGGTGGGTGCCGATCAGGATGTCCACCTGTCCGGCTTCGACTTTCTGCAGGATTTCTTTCTGCTGCCGCGCGGTGCGGAAGCGGCTGAGCATCTCGGTACGGATGGGATACGCCGCAAAGCGCTGCTTGAAGGTTTCGAAGTGCTGGAAGGCGAGCACGGTGGTGGGCGCGAGCACCGCTACCTGCTTGTTGTCGTTCACCGTCTTGAAGGCCGCGCGCATGGCGACTTCGGTCTTGCCATAGCCCACGTCGCCCACCAGCAGCCGGTCCATGGGCGTGGACGCTTCCATGTCGCGCTTCACGTCCACGATAGCTTCTTCCTGGTCCTCGGTCTCCTGGTGCTCGAAGGCGTCTTCGAACTCGCGTTGCCAGTCGGTGTCGCGCGGGAAGGCGTGCCCCTCGGCCAGACGGCGCTCGGCGTAGAGCTTGAGCAGCTCCTCCGCCATGTCCTGCATGGCCTTCTTGACCCGCGCCTTGGTGCGCGCCCAGGCGGTGCTGCCCAGATGGCTGAGCGCCGGCTTTTGGCCCTCGGCCGAGCGGTACTTCTGCACCAGGTCCAGCCGGGTGAGCGGGACGTAGAGCCGCACGCCCTCGGCGTACTCCAGGATCATGAATTCGCCCGTGGTGTCGCCTTGCGTGATCTCCTTCAGCCCCTGGTACTGGCCGATGCCGTGTTCCACATGCACCACGTAATCGCCGACTTGCAGGTCGCGGAAATCGGAGAGGAAGGCGGAGACCTTCGACCGGCTGCGCAGCGGACGCGTGAGCACAGCCTCCGACTCGTCGAACAGGTCGCGGGCGCCGAAGATGGCCAGGGCGGCCTCGGGCAGGGCCACACCGTCGGGGACGTTGGCTTTTACTACCGTTGTAGTTGACATGTCCTGGGCGAAGTAGGCGGTCTCGTCCAGATAGCTCTCCCCGCCCGGCGTGGGGGTGCGGCTGCCGAGGCGGAAGGGGACACTGTATTCCGTGAAGACGTCCGTCAGTCGCTCGACTTCGCCCATCGTCGGAACGGCGAAGATCACCCTCTTGCCCTCGGCTGTGAGCTTCTGGACCTCCTCCACCATGGCCGGCATGGAGCCGTGAAAGTGGGTGGTCGGCTGGGATGAAAACGACAAATGTAGTATATGACCGGCATTGCTGCCGGTCTCGATCCCGAGGTGCTCAAGGCTGCCCCCAGGCTGAGTGTCCAGCAGGCGGTAGAAGTCTTCCGGAGGGAAGTAGAGGTCCTCGGGCCGAACCAGCCGCCCGATCCCGGCTCGCTCATGGGCTTCGCGGACGCCCTCCCACCAGTGCTCGATCTCCCGATTGACGTCTTCCGGTTCATCCACCAGAACCGCCGCTTTCCGAAGCAGATCGAATACCGACGCTCCGGGTGCCCCACCCTTCGCGGTTATCGAAGGGTGGGGGTTTTGACCAGCTACCGGCGCATAGAATTCCCATCCCGGAAACACCGACGCGCCACCCGCCACCACCGCCTCGGCCACCGCCGCTTCCGCCCCGCTGATGCGCGCGCCGGTAAGCCGCGTGTGGATGGCGCCCAGGATCTCTGCCGTCACCGGCGTTTCCGCCAGCGGCAGCAGCACCACTTCCTCGACGGGATTGGACGAGCGCTGGCTGGCCGGGTCGAACTTGCGCATGGATTCGACTTCGTCGCCGAAGAACTCGATGCGCACCGGGCGGTCCATCTCCGGGGAATAGACGTCGAGGATGCCGCCGCGCGACGCGAACTGCCCCGGCATCTCGACCACGTCCACCGCAGCGTAGCCG